>Ga0247819_10001716_pt1 | contig 11681 bp, 9 predicted proteins | sample 13C_Xylose_Day6_FD_193428 | JGI IMG/M metagenome (GOLD analysis project Ga0247819, IMG submission 193428) | Soil microbial communities from agricultural site in Penn Yan, New York, United States - 13C_Xylose_Day6 | ecosystem: Environmental > Terrestrial > Soil > Agricultural land | place: USA... | reverse complement strand
GGCCCGGCAAAAAACCTCTCCGTGCGCCTGCGGACCGCCTGGCACCGCGGTGATCTGAGCACGGGCGGTGCCCAGGATCAGTTCCGGGTGATTACCGAGTATCCAATCAATATCTTTTGATTATTCGCTGAGATCCGGGTTGAGTGCTTCCGACACGAGGCATTCAAAACGGGCAACGCTTGTTTGACGTCTTTAGCCATTGTGCAGTCGTTCCCGCCCCAAGACTACATCGGCGCTTATTCACCAATTCACGCTTCTGGCCAATGATGGCTACCCCTTGGCCTATACGGTGCTTCGGCGAAGCTTGGCCGCTGCTGCTACCCACGAAGGGCTGAAGGCGAACTTCGAGCATCGCTTGAAGCCGCTGCTCTATACAGAGGATAAGGCCGGATTTCCAAATCTGCTATAGCGCTTTCGCTGCCGTAGCAGAGCGACTGCTGAACCACACCGCTTGACGTTCGATTTCCCGCTGATGGTTTAATCATCGCGGGCGATCGGTATTCCGGATTGCTCGATGCGGGATGTTATTTCGCAGTTTGTACGAGATGTGCCCATCCTTGCGTCACATCGAGGGCCGATGGATCGATGTTCTTCTGTCCAACATTGCGCTCGATCTATTTCTTCAGTACTGCCCAGCGTGATGGCTGGGCTTGGGTGTACCAGGGTGGGATTATCCGTGAAGTCAGTAGGGGCAGCACCTAATCAGCATTTCGCGCAGTGAGCACGTCCGTATCGACCGTGCGCGGCCATCAGTTTCCGCCTAGCGCGAAGGCTGTCCGTTTGCGTATCAGCCTCTAAGACAGGAACTCCGACTCCTAGGAGCCTGGTTGGACAATATTCGCCCGATGTTTTGCGCGATCATACTCGTCCGCGCGATGGGGGCAGAATCGTAAAATGACGAATGATGCTCCTAGCGGCTGATGGGCCTTGAAACCTCCTGAGGCTATAACCAACCGGGGGGTTATAGTCAGCTTCGGGTCCAGAGTGTGTAATAACGCATGCGCCGTTTTGAAGCCTGCGTTGTTACGTAAATCTGCGGGTGCTTGTGTAATCAGTAGACAAAAAATTTGGATAGGAAAGCGGTTTTTCGTTCCAGCCTCGTCTGTCGATCGTGTTCTAAAAAGTTTTTATACCGCCTCGGTCGATTGCTGCCAGTGGTGCTCCCAGAACCCTAGGTCAGCTAGAAGCGAGGTCATTAAGCTCCAGCTCAACACGCTGCAAAAGCGCGGATACATCTTCCCCCTCCAATACGTAACTTTTTGCCAAAAGGGTAATTGGGTGGATACCTAGGGCCTTCGCGAGATCTTCAACCTTTTCGATTGAAGGGCTTTTCTTTCCATTCTCAACCTCGCTTACATACGCTTGGCTGGGGGCTAGCGTCTCCTGCGACAACCCCATGTGCAGCCGACTTTTTCTTAGCGCTAATCCAAACGCGATCTTCCGTTCCATTTGTACGACTCACAAAAGGAACGATGAAGCCGGTCAAGCGCGGAAAGGACTATACTCGATGGCGATATTATGACGACGGAGGTGCACCGTGTTCCGCACTTATGACTGGGCTGAAGCCATTTCTGTACCTTTTTTCGAGGATGATTTTCGCGTTTGGACATATGTCGAGTACGACGTCGGCGGTGTTTGGTTTCACGTCCAGATCGAGGAACGTGAACGCACAAAATGGCGTCGTTTCAATCTCATGATTAGCGGCGAATTTGCACTGCGATCTTTGATTGCCCGACAGTCTGAGGACCTGGTAGTAGTCGACGTACAGCTAGTTAGCGCTAGTGAGGTTAACAACAGTGGACGGCTAATGATGGAACCACTAATCAAAGCTGAACATCTTTACCAAAAAAGAAAGAAGGGCGTCCTTTATGAGGTCGATAGTGGTCAGCGCTACTTGGTGGGTGATCCAACTCTTGATCCGGCTCGGTCTGATGGCCATGACCTGATTTTTGATTCATCCATGTGTCTAGGCTCTCAGCTTCGTGGTTCGTAAAAGTAGTGTTAAACCAGGTATTCTTAGATTTTTGTGTCAGGTCGCACGTCGTGATCGGCTAAGAAATCTACAAAGCTAGCTTTATGCGCAATTATGCAGAAATTCATAATATGTCTCGAAGCGTGACAGGGTGATGGTTCATAGCCGCATGCGGATTACTGTGTCGGGCTTTACCCTTGTCCAAAAAATGCCGGCAGCAAGGAAAAGAAATGTTTCCTTTAAGTGCTGAAAATAGCCTTAAAGACAATATTTCTTTACTTACGGCTAACCACTGGGGCACATCTCCTCGTCATGTCCCCATCTCAGCCATTTTTTGGTGGAAAGGATGCGATCTCGAGAAAACCAACCACCATCCCTCGGGAGCTTAGTTTTTCTAGAGTTTCCAGCCATCTAAGGAAAGTAATTTTGTGATGGCGAAGCGCTATGAAATGTCGGGAGAGGCATTGGGTGTGCTCGCTGATCTCTTCACCCGAAGCCCATGGAAGAGGCAGGCCACGCCTCAGTCCGGTATCCCCTAAAAAATGCTTCCGATCGGCTGTGTTTGGACAAGAATGGCTTAATTACTTCTGTAGCTTCATTGAGTCCGAGCCACACACTGTCTTTTTGCAGTGACAGCCGGACCCCTCACGACTTCCGCTGCCGAAAAAACGCAAATGTAAGGTACTTAAAAACCGATCCCGCTTCTGCTGAATTTAGGCTGTCGCAACATTTTCGCTCAACTATGCTGTGAGCGTTTGGGTTGCCGCGCGTGAGTGTCTATAAGACAGAGTCCTCGCAGCATTTACCCTCTGTTTTGCTATCGAGAGACGCCTTATGACGCAGCCTGTTTTCAATATCTTCGATGCGCTGTCTGATTGGGGGAAAACACTTTCTCCCTGGCAGGGCTTTTTGTTAAGCCAGTTGGTGGCATCAGCTGAGCTCAGCGATGAGTCACTGGATTCGGTCTTTACCGAATACCTAATCGACCAAGGTCTTAGTGTGCCTGCGGCAGTTCGTGCCACCTGGGACATGACACTTCCGCAGTTCGAGGTCGACACGTCGAAAGCGGTCAGCACCTTGAACTCCATCGAGTCGGTGACAGGCGTCAATGCGCTAGCTGCTGGCGAAACACTGAGCTTCGGACCAAAGCTTACTGTGATCTATGGTCCCAATGGCGCCGGGAAGTCTGGTTATGCTCGTGTATTGAAGTCTGCATGCTTCACTCGATCCAAAGACACAGGGATCCTAGGCGACGTCAGGCTAGCGAAGGGCACACATCCGAAACCTACGGCCACCTTCCATTTTGATGATGGGTCAAACGTCAACTTCGTACATCAAGAGGCATGCCCTCGATTGCGTGATGGTTTTTCCGTTTTCGATTCGACCTGCGTTCGCGTGCACCTTGATGATCGTAACGTCTTTCAAGTCATGCCGTACCTGTTCGACGTTTTCCCTCGAATGGTTACAGCGTTTGGCAAATTACAAACAAAACTTCGCGACGAAATCACCAATCGGACGCCGGTCCTGGATAAATTCGCCATCCAGGACAGCACGTCAGATGTAGCAAATGCCTTGGCGACGCTTACCGCGCAAACGGATTTGATCCAGCTGGAAGCGTTTGCGGTGTTTGGCGATGTCGAAGCCGCTAGATTACTGGCTATCGAGCCGCAATTGACTGAGCTTAGGACAACGGACCCCAAGGAAATCGTCAAAAAAAACGAGCAACGAATTGTTGATCTGGACACTGTCAAAGCGAGTATTGCTGCGTTGGCTGTCGGTGTAAAACCGGCCACGGTGACCAAAATTGGCGAAACCGCTAAGCAGATTGGTGAGCTCATCGAAAAGGGAGCGGCATTGTCCGCAGCTCAGTTCGGCGAAGAGCCTATACAGCCCATAGGGACTACGGCGTGGCGAGATCTTTTATCCGCTGCGATCGCATACAACGTTGAAGCCTATCCAGGTGATGCTTTCCCTCCCCAAGCCGAGGGCGTGCGCTGCGTGTTGTGTCAGCAGGTGCTTGATGTGGAGAGCGCAGATCGTATGGGGCGATTCTATAAGATGGTCACTAGCGACGTAGAAATGCAGCTGACCACTGCCCGAGACGAAATGAAGGGTCATGGCTCGGATATAAGCACGGTTAGTACTACGTTTTTTGCCCAGGACAGCGCTGCGCGGCGTGCGCTGCTGGAGCTCGACGCGGTGCTGGAAGCTGATATCGCGGCTCATGTGGAAGGCTATCGGTATCTCATTGAGTCTTTGGACCTGGCTGTAACAAACGTTTGCGACCCGATGTGTTCCCTGCTGGAGTATGACGCTGTTTCAGAGCGAATCAGCGCTTTGGTCGAACGCTTGAAACGGGACAACGAACAACTGCGCGAAAGTGATCCTAAGGCTTTGATTAATGCTCTTTTGTTAGAGCAACAACTTCTGAATGACCGCCATCGACTTTCTGGCCAATACGATGAGATTGCGGCAGCGGTTGAGAGCCTCCAATGGGTGAGTAAGGCAACGCCATGCATTCGGGGTTTCTCAGCCATTCAGCGTGATGTGACAAGTAAGCAAAAAGCCCTTGCTACGACGTTGGTTGCGCAAGGTTTTATCGCTCGATTTGCGGAGAACTGTGATGCGTTAAAGCTGGAGTTGCCCGTGCAGTTCCGCTTTGCCGGAGATGCAGGCACCACAGATCGAAAGATCGAGATCAGCAACGCAGGTACGGCTGGTGTTGACCCTTCCCGTGTGCTTAGTGAGGGGGAGCAGACCGCCGCGGCATTGGCAGACTTTCTGACGGAAATCGAACTCAATGGTACGTGTGCCGGCGTCATCTTCGATGATCCGGTTACATCCATGGACCATGTACGTAAGGAACTCATCGCCCAACGCCTAGTGGATGAGGCCACACGCCGTCAGGTCATTGTGTTCACTCATGACATTCTGTTTACGAACTACCTCGCAACTGCCGCGGAGGATAAAGGTGTGTCATTTGCCGGGCGCACAGTTTGGCGTGATGACAACGATGCCCCAGGCGCGATAGATCGATTGGCTTTTCCACATGAGCATTACGAAGGTGCTGCGTATGACCGAGCGAAAAAACACTACGATGCCGCGCGCGCGCTGACTGGCGACCCGCAGCGAGATGCTTTGGAAAAAGCCTGTGGAAGCCTGAGAACCGGCTATGAAGATTTCATCCAGAAGAAGCTGTTTAACAACGTTGTACGTCGGTGGAGAGAGAATATAACGTTCACGTTGAACCAAGTTTTCTTTGATCAGGCGATTGCACTCCGTGTGCACGAGAGAATGGTCGCACTGTCCCGTTACATTGACGCGCATTCACACTCCGAAGATTTCCATGAGGTGCCACTCACGGTTGAAGTCTTGGCCAGTGAGTTTTCTCAATTCGACAGCATTAAGTCGGACTACAGCAGGGCTCGCAAGGACTGGGAAAAGGCCAAGCCAAAGGCTGTGTTCATCTGAGCGATAAAACGCCAAAAAAAGGAAGCTGCCATGTGGGTTTTCGGGTTCGGATCGCTGATGACCGATGGTTGGGAGAAAAGCTTTGACTGCATACAGCGCGTTACAGCTGATTTAAAGGGATATCGTCGCGCATTCAATAAAGCCTCTGTCTCCAACTGGGGGACACGCGATTGTCCGTGTCCAACCCTCAACCTGGTGTCCGAAGCAGACGCACACTGTCTTGGGATTGCGTTCGAGTTTTCCGAAGCACAGAGGGGCGAAGCAGAGGCTTACCTTGCTCTACGTGAAGGTAGGAGTTTCAAGCTCACCTATCTAGAGGTTGTTGTCATGGGGTCGGGGACCCTGCAAGCATTGGTCCCTTTGTACTCGGGGAAAAACCTAATTCGATCTCCTGATACGCAAACGATTATCGAGTCAGTTCACCAAGCCTCAGGCTCCAGCGGGAAATGCATTGACTATGTTTTTGGTATTTACGACCAGCTGGAGAAGCTCGGTATCAACGATCTAGCAGTGACACAGATGCGAGACCTGTTATGTAAAGTTCGCCTTGATCTGTAATCAGCGTGCGACAAATCAAAAATCTACCGCCAGCGTACAGGCATTGATGAATCATGCTTCTTCGCTGGCAAGAAACACCGCTGTGTTAGCGATGTGAAATCGACCTATCCCTGCGGTTTCCTTGAAGGCAGGTCGACTACCACGCGGTCGCTTATCTTAGCCCTGAGTACACGGTTCTCGTCCAATAGCACTTCATTGATGGACGCGAGCTTGGAGACCTTGGCCCGCAATTCCTCGATCTCCTGACGGTAGGCTGCGGACTTCTTGCGTTCGGCGATCAAGCCCTGGTGCTTCACATCACGCATGGCGCGACTAGAGCGGCCTTGAATTTCTCGGATAACCTCGGCAATTCGTGGGTAGTGGTTGTGAATCAGTGCCGCCGACACGCCCGCCTCGCGGGCGACTGCGGCGATAGTAACCTTTGTTTCTCCAGTGCGGGCACGATCCTTCTGGATGCGGAGGAGGGCGAGCCGAAGATCCTTCTCGCGATCCTCAGCAGGCTTGTAGTTGGTCGCCTTATCCTTCGGTTTCATGCGATTAAAGTTTCCGGTTCCATTCCCAAGTGAGCCAGGACCTCACGGCAGCGATTGAGATCGCGCTCAACGCGCTGGCGGCCGCCCTCACCAATGTCCTGGCAATGCTGCAGCCCTTTTAGATCATCGTAGAGTCGCTGGTAAATGGCCGCGTGACCGCGCCCGATCACGGCATGGTTACAATTGCTGCAGCGGGTGCGCTCCAGGGTATTGCCGACGCAACTATCATTGTCCGCCGTGCACCATGCATGGCCGTTGCTGCGAATCGCGGTGCTCTCGGCAATGGACTTCAGCATCGAGGCGTGATCCTTGAAAATCAGCAGGTTTTGCGGCTCCCGTTGCCACTGCTTGAATGCGCGGCCATACCCCCCAGCCAAGGGGGCGTCACCCAGCCAGCTGTCGACGATACCGAGTTTTATATCTTCCAACTCCCCCTGAATATCGGCGTACAGGTCAAGATCCAGATGTTGTCCCCAGCCGTCATTCATGGCGTAGCCCAATGTCATGTCTAACGACCAGTGCGCGTAATGCTCCTTGAGGTAGCGTAGGTCGCCGAAGCGGCTGTGTGCGGCGTAATTAGCGAACTTCCGTCGGAACTGGTGGCTGGCGAGGTTCCAACATAACCCGCAATCCTTGGCGAATTCCTTAAGGTATTGGTTCCAACTGGTGTTGCTAAGTGTACGCACTGGGTGACGAGTAGTTAAATTTCCGCCGAGGAAGAGTGCATGGCGGTGTTTATGGGCCTCGGCGATTTGCGGGTCATGCGGGTTGGCTCGGCGCCGCTGCGCGATCTCGGCGGCGATCATGGCCTGATAGGGCGAACTCCAGCGCTCCATCAGGCGCAGGGCATGGACGGCGGCATCGGGGATCATCCAGTCATGGATACCGACGTCAGTCTTGTCCGAATGTGAGCGCATCCAGTGATAGACGGTGCCATCATCGTCTTGGGTTCGATGGTGCGCCCCTAACTGGACGTTAGCCAGTTCGTGGTTACGACAACCAGAGGTGCTGGCCAGGACGATGTAACAGGCAGTACGGAGGTCGTTCAGTGCTTTATTGAATGCCCGCAGGCTGCCTTGCCAACCAAGAATGCGCAATTGAGCGCTCTTTTTCCGACTGAGGGAATATGCTGTTAGCACCTTTCGCTGCGCCTCGATTGTGTGTAACGCATCCTGGAGGTCAAGCAGGTGATGGCCGTTCTCGACCTGCTGGTAGGCCTGCTCAAAAATAATGCAGAACATATCATCGGAGATCAGCGGAGTTTTGCCGCCCTGGGTGCTGCCGACAAGCCCCGCCATCGCCCGCGCGGAAGTCTCTGGCCAAGGATCTTGCGGCACTCGATCGTCTGTGAACTGACTCAACTCATATACCGCCTCAACGGCAAGGAAGCGCTTGAGTAGCCCATCCTGCGACAGTGGCTTGTCCTTAGACCGGCGTGTCTGGCGGTACTCCTTGCAAGAGGCTGCATACGTCGCACAGATCAGGGGTGTAACCGCGCCTAGGTGGTCGAGCTTTAGCGCTTCGAGGTAGCGCAGGAATGGCCTTGCGTCATTGAAAAATGCTCGGATTGTGCAGCCTTTAGGCCGATTCCCCCCTAGACGACCACGCCGTAAATAGCGGTACAGCATAGCCTTCATTACCGCCCGAAACGCCGGTGGGACTGTACTGAAATCCAGCCGTTTTCGGCTGGCTGGCACGTTGCTGGTAAAGCCGTCGATCTGCCACACGTCGTCGACGTAGCGACTGAGGATGACCCACTGCCCATCCACCTTAATAGCGCTGATAACCAAGGTATCGCATTCGGATTTCGGGAGACCACGTGCGTCGGTTGGTTGTACATCAAGGGGAACCCGGAGATGCGCCACCACAGTGTTGTCCCTCATGCGAAGACCTCTAGGTTTTCAATCAAATCAACCGACCAGAACGGGTGCGGCAGGCTGCGAGCGCGCTCACGGGCGGCCTCCACTGCGGCGGCCTTAAAGGTACCGCGTCGCATCCCCTCTGCGATGATGTAGTGATCGATCAAACGGGGAATATGGGCGTATTCCCGTGCCCAGCGCCGTTTGTCCATACGCGAACGCTCGGTCAGTACACGGAAGTAGAAGCTGAACAGCTTGTACAGATCCTCTGCGGTCACTGCGTAGTGCTGGCAGCGCAGGCAGTTCATGAAACTCATGCAAATTGAGTCATCGCGCTTCGGGGCGTATTGGCCGTTCACCGGGTCGGCGCAGCGGCCCGCGGGCGTATCCTTGTAGGTCACACCAATCCTCCGATTCAGCATTTCCTGCACCAGTACCTCGCCCATGAACTGCCAGTTGCGACGGGCATTTTCGTTGGGCGCCAGGTAGTTTTGGTCGGTAACCCGCGGGGTATTGCCGAGAGCCGCGGCGGTGGCCACTAGATCGTTATTGGTCAGCTCGAAGATGCGGTTGGCGAAGGTCTTGCGCAGGCGCGAGATGTTGATGCGCAGCGGTTTCCCGTCGCTGTCGGTCAGCCCATGCTCCGCTACGAGGCGGTTTGCCACCCAAGCCACCGCTTCTGGTTCCAGCGCCGTAACGCGTCCGGTACCCTTGTTGCCGCGACGGCGATAGAGCCATACGCGGCCTTTAAGGTCGTCCGGAGCATTTGCATCTAAGGGCTCAGTCATGGCCATCACGCGGCGGATCAGGCATTCAACGTTGGTTCTCACGCTTGGGGTGGACTCCAGAAGGCGCTCGGCGTCTGACTCGGCGCGCAGTGCGATCTTGCTGGAGTTGTAGCCGCGCCGTTTCCACAGCACCAAGAACACCGTGTCGTCCTTGGGGTGGGGACGCAGGCAATCGCGGCCCATCTCTAACAGTGGCGTGGTATTGCGCCCGGTGTGCAGCGCTACGACCAGCAGGGCCAAGCCTAAGAGTTCACCGGTCACCAATGCGTCATCTGCCCAGATCGGCTTAATTGCCTGCCGCAGTGCTACCGTGAACGATTGCCGCTCGCGCTTGGAGAGAGCGGTCTCGCCCTTGGACTTGCGGTTGCTGTTTGGAAAGGGATTCGGCGGGAAAGTGGCCGCATCGCCGGAGGTGATCACAAGGATCAGCCCACGCCGCCCCAAGGCGAGCAATATGGGCTTGGTCTGCGTGTAGATACTCTTCTGAGCGGTTGTCGTTACGCCCTTTCCGGTCAGATGAACGAGGTAACCGTCGATCAGGTCCCGCCCCACATCATCCAGGGCCAAGTTCCGGCCAAGTGCCGTTGCCCGCAACACGCAACAGTCGAGAAAATTGCGCAAGCCATTATTGCAGTAGCCAGACACGGTGCTGGTTACTACGGCGCCGTCCTGGCCTGCGAGAAAGCGCTCAATCTGGCGCTGGCAGGCATAGGTGATGGGGTCGATGCCTGCACCGTACCAACGGGCAAAATCGAAGCTACGGCTACTGGTGGCGTTCCGCCCGAACTCGACCGTAGTGTTCTTCGGAGGGATAGCCTCGGGCATAATGACCACATTGCCTGCCACGTCGTAGCTGTGCTCGATTTGCGGGACACTGATGTCGGTTTTGATAAATACCTTGCGCTTGCCCATCATTCGGCCCCCGCCAGTGTGTTTAATTCATCGTCATAGGCCAGCACCGCCGCGTCAGCGATTTCATTTACTAGGTGCAGGTAAACCATCGTTGTCTGAATCGAACTGTGGCCGAGTTGCCGCTGAACGAACACTAGGGGATCCAGCCCGCTAGCACGGTCACGCTGAAGGCTAATCAGGGTATGGGTGGCATAGGTATGCCGAAGCATGTGCGTGTGGACCTTGATTCCAACCCGCTTGCCAGTCTCGCAGATGATCCGATTGAGGCTCTTGCCGTCGTCGCCATAGGGTTCCCCGCACTTATTAAGGAACAGCGCCCTTTGCGGGGTCTTACTCAGTGACGCACGTTCACCACGCACCTTCGTCACATAGCGATAGAGCTCGGCCATGAACCGTCGACTTACATGAATCTCTCGCGGTTTGCTGCCCTTGATAGCCATGCCACTACCGTCGTACGGATCGAGCCAGATGCGGAGGTTGCGCTCGGTTCGCGCCGCCTTTGCCGGGTCGAAAATATAAGACAGCGGGAAGGTGGCGATTTCCTCGCGGCGCAGACCTGTATGCAGCGCCAAGCGTATTATCATCCGGTGATGGGGGTTCTCAGATATGGCTAGGAGCGACTTGATCTCGGCCATGCTCAGGAACTTGGGCAGGGACTTGTGAGTACGCGGCATCACATCGTTTGCCATGGCCTTGCCGCCACTGGTCTCGATGTGCGCAAGGAACTCTGTTTCACGTCTCACAGTACGTTCTTCAAAGGCAAAGGGCACACGATTCACCCAACCTTCCTCTAGCGCGTACTTGTAGAACTTGCAGACATAAGTCAGGCGCTGGCGGGTAGAGTTTGGTGCTAACTCACACGCCATCAAGCAATAGTCCCGATAGGCCGCCACAAGGCTCTTGGCCTCGCCACGATCAACATCGTGCCAATCCAGTTCATGGGCTTGGAGGAAACTGAAGAAGTCGTACAGAGCGCGTCCTGTACTGGGCCAGGACCGCTTCGAGCCAATTTCGCCGCGAAGCAGATAGTGGCGAAAGAATTGATTGACCGGAACGCAACACTCCATCGAGTCCCAAAGAAGGATGGGGAACCCAGAATAGGGTTGCCCAGTAATCACTAAATCCTCAGTAGCCCACACGAGTTCCATCGCCACCTCCGGCATGAACTAGAAACCCATCCGTTTTTCTGTACCGTCAGTTAGAGACACTCGGTTCCCTCAGCACCTTCTCAGAGCCAGTCGGGTCACTAAACGGCGCATTGTTATAATTAGTACCTTGACGGAAGAAAATTCGATATCTCAGCACTGTAGGCCACCGAAATTAGGCATGAATTGACCTGACTTTGGGGTAATCTCACGAGAAAAATTAGAAAGTAGGGTGGTTACGCAGCGAGAATGCGCGACTGAGATGGCACTACGAGCCTGATAGGAGCCGCTTCTGACTATTGTGGACATCTAACGGTTGTTAGGTGCCAGATCATAACGCATTCCTCAAGGTTTGCAGGTGGGCCACCTGGCGGCTGAATTCAGCGCTGGAAAGTCGCTGCTTCGGCCGTGGGCTCATGGCTTGGCTGATAGCGCGTGTGGGC
>Ga0247819_10001715_pt1 | contig 11687 bp, 5 predicted proteins | sample 13C_Xylose_Day6_FD_193428 | JGI IMG/M metagenome (GOLD analysis project Ga0247819, IMG submission 193428) | Soil microbial communities from agricultural site in Penn Yan, New York, United States - 13C_Xylose_Day6 | ecosystem: Environmental > Terrestrial > Soil > Agricultural land | place: USA... | reverse complement strand
TTTTGAAGGCTAGCTGATCATTTCGCGAATTTTTTCCCAGGCCCAGTCAACAAGCTTGCGAAAAATCACACGCAGAATTTCCTTCACAAACGAAGAGAAAATCTTGTTCAACCAATCAGGTTGCCGACGCAATCCGCTCATAAGAGATCCTCAATAGACGAGCATTCTTTTGCGGGCGCGTTTCAGCCAATGATTATTGGTCCTACCGATAGCAGGATCCAGATACGCCACGGGCGTTAATCCCGTGACATGGTTTTCGCTTCGGCTGTGGCCAATGCTCCAGTGCATCAATGCCACGCTTAGTGAAGCCTGCTTCAGTCCCCACGAATCCTATGTGCGCCCTGAGCTGATTTTGTGCCTCGATTGCCGGCGCTGATATTTAATCTGCCACTTGTTCGACCGTCTAAAGGTCGCACAAACACCGTTACGGGCACCTCACCTGAAAGGTAAGGGGATGCAGAAAATGGGCGGGCTCATGTGCAAAATAACCACACCAAAATTCTTGGCTTGTACTTGCCAGTCTTGCCCTCGAGGTCATGAGTGTCGGGGCGGTATTTTTGCTCTGCTGATGCCCCAAGAGGCAACAATGCATCGAGCCTCATGAGCTCTGAGCGTGCCGATACGCAGTCTAGTCCTTAGAAGCGTACAAGCTTTTTTATTTGGCAACGTAGCAACAAAGTGCTCGAGCCGTGATGTCTTCCTTGCGTCCAAACGGACAGCTAAGGCGTCTTCCGTGTGCAGAAACTCAACTGGATGAGGACTACTGCTCGGCATGGCCTAACGGCCAGACATTGGGGCTTGAAAACGCCCGGCCTCTGCTAACGCAGAGTGCGGTAGAGATTAGCTCGTTGCTTGATCCAATGGCAAGACTGAGCTGAGGACAATAATGGTCGCATTACTTTTTTTGCGAGACCTCCCAAATCAGGCGATGAGTACGCCAATTTGAGTAGGAAGGAATTGATTGAGGATTTGGAGGAAGATTGCATGGGTGAGTTTAATTAACCCCGATCCTAAAAATGCTAGCCGTTCCTAAGGCGTTTCAAGAGGTGGTGCACTACGCTGTTCAACGTGAGTAACTGTCAAGCTATTTTCAAGGAGGAATTCGGAAATGGTCGACGACTCCGCAAGAGCTGTGCGGCCGCTGGTCGACTATGTCGACCCGATTGACATACCCCTTTCGGAATATTTCGACATCAAAGATTTGGAATCCGGCGGGCTGATTGAGAGCATCCTCGTCGCCGACGCTTGGTCGGAACTTGGGCCTGATGGCTTCCAGCTCGGGGCCGATTTCTATCTCGGCGGTATCAAGAACCTGCATCTCCCAGGGCTTGATCAGTTCACGCTTTCATTCAACGACGATAGCTTCGCTACCGGATTACTCGTCCTGAGCGAGGAACCCAGCTTAAAAATTGATGAGTTGGAGATAACCCTTACTCTCGACGAACGCATCCTGCGAGCACCCGCTGGTGGCGGTGCAAAGATCGAAGCGAAGTGCGGTCTACTGTTCGACACATGCGGCTTCCACCTCCACAATCCTTCCAAGGTCTCGATCGAGGACGCGCTCATTGCCGGTACCGACATCGCGATCAGCTTAAAGAACATCTCATTCGAACCAGACGCCGACGACTGGTTTAAGGTCGGCAATGCATCCGTCATCCTGCCCATGTTCAAGGACGACAATCATGACCCACTGAAGCTGAACGGCAGTGACATCCGTATTGGGCATCATGGACCGAGCGGTACTTTCGAGCGTGCTGTCGGACCGGCGCTCGCCTTCTGGATCGGTGATTTCCATGGGGAGCTCGAGCGCGCCGCTGTCCGACTGGAACACGGCCAGCTCGTCAGCGTCGACTTGTCAGGACGCATCGATCTTGGTGAATTTCTACAAGACCCTGAAGATGGCTGGGTGTCGGTGGTCTTCTCAGTAGGACCCGAAGGATTAATAGCGGCACTGAGCGACGATGAGCCGATCGTCGAGATGAAGGTCGAGGAGTTGTTCGCGCTCTCGATCGATACAATCCGGCTTGAGACGGATACCACTGGGCATGAGGCGACACTGTGGCTGTCTGGCGCGATTACACCGGAGATCGATGGTGTCGAGGGCACTTGGCCGACGATAGAGTTTAGTGGGATAGGAATTAGTCCCACAGGCCAGTTACGGTTGGCGGAGGGCGCGAGCATTGCTACCACTCAGCCCTTCTCTGTCGACTGGAACTTTCTCCGGCTAACGGTCAGCGCATTCAGGCTCGAGCGCGCCGCGGGCACTAGTCTTCTCGAGCTTCAGCTGTCAGCAGGTGTTGAGATTCTACAGGGCGTGCCCATGGGCGCTTCTGTCGAGGGTCTAGTGGCCCGACAAAACGCTAAGAGAGACGTCGATATCAGTTTCAATGGCATTGGCGTCAGCTTCAGCACGCCTGGCGCCTTCGCGGTTGCGGCGAGGGTCGCTTGGGATCCAGTTCGCAAGGTACTGAGCGGAGCTGGCCATCTGGACATAGCAACGCTCGACATTCGCATGGACGTAGTGTTTGAGGCTGCGCGCGAGGACGACGTCACCAGCTTGTTCGTGGCGGCAGAGACTGACCTCGTGCCGGGCGGCATTCCAATAGGGTCTACGGGGTTGTGCCTCTACAGCATCTCCGGACTCCTTGCCCACAATAAGGCGATCCGGGTGACTGGGACGGGGCCGCGTCGCTATTTCGAGACCTTCAAGACGGATCCGCCCGGCTTCGCCTCGCTCACTAAATGGGAGACAAGGAAGGACGCGCATGCGCTGGCTATCGGAGTTGTCGTCGGTACAGCCGACGATGGCTGGATGTTCTCCACGCGCGGCGCGTTGCTCCTTTCGATACCCGACATGGCAGTCTTGGTTACAGCGACCGCCCAACTGCTCGAAGAACGTCCTTCGATGACTGAGCCCGGTTCGGCCAAGCTATTGGCCATGCTGGCGCTCCTACCGGCGGAGCAATTGCTCCGGCTCGACTTCGAGGCTGAATGGCTGCAGCCCCCTCTGTTTGAGGTGCAGGCGGCTGGCGGTGGCGAGTTCCACTTTAACAAGCCCTGGGATTGGCGCATCTGGCTCGGCAAGGACCCTAGTGAGGGCCTTCCGGTCACTGCTCGCGTTATCGACCTTGGCAGCAACTGGCTGCTAACGGCGGACTATTGGTTCGGGCTCGACGCCTCACGCGGAACCAACATAGGTGCCCGTGCCAGTTTTGGGCTTCGCGCGGGCATTGGAAGCGTCTATGCCGAGATCGTTGGATCGGCCAACGCTAATCTCGACCTATCTTGGAAGCCTTCGCAACTCGACGGCAGCTTCGGTCTGCAAGCGCGCGCGCGCTTGGCTGCCGGTCCCATTGTGATCAGCTTCACCCAATCCTCGACGACTAGCGTGGTACTTGATAGTCCTCGCAAGATAGAGATACCTCTCCGTGCCTGTATTGAGCTCAACTTGGGGATCACGTCGATCGAGCTCTGCCTCCACTACACTTTCGCCTGGCGGGACAACAATAAACCCCACCTCGATTCACCGATACAAGGCCTTCAGCTCGTCCCTCGGTATTGGTCCGCTCCGTTCAATGATCCAGGCGATGATGGTATCCGTGGTCACCGATCCGACGACCTTTACTCCCACGACCAACTAGACCGCGTGGTCGCGCCGCATAGTGAGTTGGTCCTTGAATTCTCGAAGGGGATGGCGGTAGGGCTGTCACAAAATACACCGGTGGAACTCCATAATGATGGAAAGCCGAGTCCCGATAGTATCGGTAAAGAGTCGGGATGGTGGCAAAGCTGGGTGCTTGAGGAGCTGGAGCTCATTGATGTAACTGATGGCCGTCTAACCAAATTGTTTGGCACCTTCTCCCGTTCGCCGCTCGATCGCAAGGACGATAAAGGCAAAGATATTGTGGCCCGTCCGCCTAACACCGAACTCAGGCTGTTGTCATCGCGACGTTTTGGTCAAGATGGGTCGCTCGGTGGGGGAGGCGCTGAGCAGACCCCGCCGATTGAATGCAAGCCATGCTGTGGTCTCGCCCGCTTGGTGACAGGCCCTGGCCGGCTCCCGAATGGTTGGGCCTATGAGTGGCACGACGGAGGCTATCGGCATGAAGATCGTGACAATCGTTTCGGTGTCGGACTAGCACCAGAGGACAACTTCATCATTTACCCGCCAGCTGACATCGAAATGGTCGACGTAACCTTCTCCGACTATCGGCCTGGGAAAGACCCAGTCTCAGGAGGAACCAAAGTCCGCAACTTTCCCGGCCCTTACCCCCAGGGGCTGCGACTCAGTAATCACAAGCTGCTCGCAATGCGCTTGTGCTGGACGCGGGCGGCAGGTCAGGAAGAGGGAGCACCCAGCGAGGAATGGACGGTCCCGCCAGCCGAGCGCGTACTCATCCCTGACCATGAATATACCCTGCGTGTGGTTGCCAAGGGCACCATGTTTGATTATCACGGCGTAGTAGGTCGTTCGGAACAGACCCACCGCATCTACCATTTTAAGGCTGACCACGCACCCTATTGGGAGGGTGCCCTCACCCGTGCGATCGCTGCTGTCTATCCCGACGACGGACGACGACCGGTTTACCGCGACTATGACCTAGTCGTTCGATTTAAAGACGACGTCTTCCACATTCTCTACCCGCTTGACAATCGGCAGCTTGGTGTCCGGCTGCGTGACGCCAATGGCGCGCTCGTACAAGGTCCCGACGGAGACGTCCTGTTGCCGATTGCCTGGAACAACGGTCCGGTGGAACGCTCGCCCATCGAGACTTGGTGGCAGAAGGCTCGTCATACCAATGCGGGCGATGGCTGCGAGGGTAGCCATGATCCGATCCCGGAAGGCAAGACAGTTCTGCCGATTTACCTTCAGCAACTCAAGCTCGCGCCATGCACCCGTTATAACGCTGAACTGGTTGCCGTCGACCTTAGGAGCAGGGCCAACGTGACGGAACCGTTGGCGCGCTGGAGCTTCACGACATCGCGCTTTCATACATTCAGTGAGTTAGTGGCCCCACCACCACGGGTGGCTGAATTTGGTCTAATTCAGACACGATCGACCGCCTCGTCCGACTTCGACGAGCTGATCCGAGCGTTTGACGCTCCGGTTGTCGCTATCCCAGAGGCAATGAGGGTTGTGCCGGTACGTGCAGACGACACTCTGGCTCATCTGCTCATCGAAGCACCGGAGCCGCTTGACGACGCGCTCGGCCGATTGTGTGTATTCATCGACGATCAGCCGACCTCGCTTACCTACAATATCGACCGTACGCGAGTTGTGGCCACGTTGCAGACGCCGACCAATCTTGTCGACGAATTAGCGACGATCGCGGTGCGATTTGAATGGGTCGCAGTCTCAATAATCGCCGCGGTTGAGGACCGCCGGACGATCGTGGGCAAGGATTGTGTCGCAGTCCCAATAATCACAGCCGTTGAGGACCGTCGAACGATCGAGGGCAAGGGCACTACCGAAACGAGCACCTGGAATGTGCCACTGAAGGGAGTTTTTTGATGCCTCTGCTCATTGACATGGTGGCACGAACCTTGCCGAGGGAAGCCGACCCGATTGTTGTGGGATTGCGATGGGGCTTCCCCACTGGCCAACATTTCCCGGCCCGAGGCTTCACGCTGGAGCGCAGGGAGAAGAATGGTACGACAGTGCAGGTTCCCGGAGACTGGAAACTGCCAGGGGCGGTACGAGGCATCGGGGGCTGGGTGATCGACGATACGACATTCGAGGATGACGTGAAGATGCGCGGTACGCAGCCCTTCGGCGCGCGAACGCCAACGCCAACGCTGATTGAGGCACTGAGCCTGAAACCGCTCCTCGTCTTCGCCTTCGACGAGCCCGATCCAGGTGCACTCGAGCGGGGCCTGATCGAAGTCGCCGATCTGCTCGGCCAATCTCATTGCGGAGATGACAAGCTCATCGAACTTTTTTGGCCTAATGGGAACGTACCGTCTGCCGCCAAGATCGTTGCGATGGGTCAGGGATATCCCGTCTATGACGCGGTCATCACCCATTACCGCACACAGTCCACCAACCTCCTTTTGGCCATGGCCACTGAGTTCGGTATGGCCAAGCTCCTCGGCTTGGGATGCGAAAATGCGCTGCCCTCCGGCGTCGATCCTTATCAATACAGGATCACTGGTCATTGGGTGATGGACGTATCGGTCTACAGCAGGGTTTTCGTACCTGCAGGGATTTGGCCTATAGCCCCGATTCTCAGGGGGAACACTGGGATCGCCACCGCAGGTTACCCATCATTCGCTTGCTTCTATAAAAAAGCTTCGCCTTGGCGACCGATACTCCCAACAGGTGTGCTTCCGTGCGAACGGATGTACGAAGCCGCCCGGCGCGGCCCGCGGCTCTATCCCACACCGACCGCAAAGCTCAAATGGTCGATGCCGATGCATGAGCAGCCTAGACGCGACGACACGCCCCCTTTGCTGACTTATGAACCCTGCTACTGGCAGGTCCAGCGCTATCATTTCGCAAATGCCAACTCCGGTGCCGGAAACCAGCCTCAATTACCCGCCGACGCAGTATTTTCCAACTGTCACGACGGCGAACGAGTCGCGCGCCAGAAGGTCAACGAGTTTGAGGATGACCTTGATCTGCCTTGGGGTGAACAGCCTCTTGAAGGCTGGTATGCCTATCGTGTCTCCGGCATCGACCTGTTTGGTGTGACCGGCTCCATTTCCAATATCAAGTTTATCTATTTGTGTGACGAGATCGCGCCGCCACCACCACGACCATCAATCGTGGAACAGCGCGTGGTGCTGAAAAATGATGCCGCGTCGATACTGCCTGTATTGTTGGATTGGGACGCGACACAGGAACTTGTCGCACCTGACATGGTGAAGTTCCATATCCGCCAGTTATGGACCAAAGTCGAATACTGCCCGGTGAAAGTGCTGGCCGTCGATCCGATCGTCGATCCTAATGATCCCAGCGTTGCGGCACTTAATTATGTCCAAGCTGATGTACGGATAGGCGACGCGGATGGGCTTCCCTGGAATGCGGGTAAGGTCCCACCTCTCACGGATGGTACTCTTTTGACCCCGGATGGCGAGTTCGCGATCCTAGCCATACGTGGTACTTCCGTGATACGAGTTCGACGATCTGCTGGTCGAGCACCGCCGCTCGGCGGCGCCGCTGCTCGCTACGCGACACCAGCGACCGACGGGGCCCCGCAGGTCGTATCACGAGAACCGTCCCGTACCGGCGCAATCGTCTTGGTGAACAATTCGCCAATGACAGTAAAGCTGACCCCCATCAACGGATTGGAGATCCCGGCGGACAAGGGCCGCCTCTACTCTCACCTGTTAGGCGCGAGCTTTGCCGTCCGCCCTGATGATAGCGGGAATGGCTTCTTCATCGATCGACCCGCTGGCGGAGCTGCAGACGTGCAGGCCTATGACGTCTTGAGCGAACTCAGCCTTGCGGATGCTCAAGCCTTCATCAACGGGTCGCCTGCCTTGTACCTGCCGCCTCACCGGCTCGATATGGTGCTATTGCCACCAATAGGTTTCACTGCGGGCAGCCTGCGCGTAAAGGTCAGCGCTGTTGATGTTACAGGCAACATAGGGCCTTGCGCTGATGTCATTGTGCCGGCATTTGGCGGTGCAACGCCTAAGCCCCGTGCCCGTCCTGTGCCAAAGCTTTGGGCGCATGATGCGGCCGAGTATGTCGAGACGGCGGAGGTGACGATCGAATGGCCATCCATGAACAATGCTGTCCGCTATGAGGTTGAGCGTGGTCTCGAGTCTGCCTTTAGCCTGCATCCGGACGATGATGATCATCTGCTAATTTCAGCAGCCGAAAGTATTGGCGAGGAGCGTGGCTTCGAGCGACTGACAGACAGCGCTTTCCTGCCAAGTTGGACTGATCACTTGCCCGGGCGTGCGCCTGCCCGCGCAATTTACCGGGTACGCGGTCTTTCCGCTGCTGGAGGTGCTAGCGCATGGGTGCTGGTCGCGTTAGTCCGCGTCCCAGATGTCCGTATCGCACCCCAGCCCTGTCTGATCGAGGCGGTGCCGGCATCGAAGGTGGGGCGGACCATCCAACTATGTTGGACGCAGCCAGGTCCGATCGCCGGTATCGGTTTTGCTGTTGAATCACGGGAGGCCCGAGCGGGGCATTTCCGAGATGAATCACTCGCCCCGGCTGAGGGTTGGACCCGGCTCGCGGACCTCTTGCCAAGTGCGATCGTAGTTGATGGCTCTGGGCGTTACCGCACGACGATCCCAAATCTAGAGCCTGGGCGGTGGTTCGATTATCGGGTGGTGCCCATCCGACATGCCCTGGACCCTGATGACCCGCGTGTTCGCAACATGCGGCGCATAGACGGATATCCCTCCAATATCATGAGGGCCCGGGCGGAAGGGACATTGCGTCCACCCACTGACATGAGGATTATCGTTACAAATCTCGGCGCCGTGACTATCCGCTGGAGCAATAAAGACAGCTATAGGTGGCTCGAGATCCGGTGGCGTCCGCCTGGGCGATCCGGTTTTTACAGGGAGGCGCTGGCGGAAGGCACTGAAACATTTTCCGGATTGATCCTCGATGCCGAGGGAGACTGGCAATTCGAACTGACAGCGATCGGGCACGGCTGCCGGGCAGTCTCCGAAAGAGTGGGGTTGATATGGCCAAAGCCGTAAAGAAGCAAAAAAAACCCTCACCTTTTGGCCCGATCAAACTGCGGCTGCCTTTCGCAGCCGCCGATCGCAGCTTCATCACGAATGTGCGCATCGATGGTGAGGTCGAGGTCGGTTGGACACCTGAGACGATGGTTGTGCGTGGCACATTAAAACCCGAGGCGCCAAATCCCTTGAGAATCCGCCCCATCTTTCCAGGCGAATTACGTTTTGTCGCGAACAAGGCTGAAAACATCCCTGCGCTCGCCGACATCGCCGTTACCGATGGTCGAGTGGACAATGACTATCTGGACAAGCTGAAGCTTGTCGGCCTGGTGGTGATCCGACCCACAGGTGGGGAGCAACTCGAACAGATGAAGGCTTTACCTCGGCTGGCCGCTTTTGGCCCAGCCCCCGGCCATGCGATCTACGGCCCTATATGCCTCGACGCGCTCTTCCTGCGCGAGGCCGTGCTCGACTCCAAAGGCTTGCTCTCCTCCACGCTGTATGTGCCGAATAAAGGTAAAATCGCTCCCACCAGCCCCGATTGGGAGCGTTACGCGCTTCATGCCTTCCTGGCCGGAGACTATGCACCAGCTACCCGCGCGAGCGGGGATAAACTCGGCAGTGACGATGCAGACCGGGTTGCCATGCCAGCGATTGACATCTTGGGCGACAGAAGCTTTTCCCTCATGATCGCACTGGGCACTGCGTGCGACGCCAAGGTTGGCGCAAAGCTACCTGCCGCCCCGCAGTCGCCTGTCCCTACAATGTTGTTTCTGCGTCATAACAGGGCAGGCTTGCGTGAGGTTTTCGATGAGAACGGGACGGACGAAGTCGTAAGAGCAATGCTGCTCGACGGCGAGGGCAGCGCCGAATGGGAGAAGGCACTTCGAGGCCGTCTGATGGGGCTGGGTTTCGGCGATGTCGGAGGTGAAGTCTCGCTTGAGGCCGTTATCAGGGAGTTTCAGATCGCCGCTGCCGGAAAAATCGTCGCCCAGGGCAAACCCGGCGTCAGCCGTGAGCAACTTGCACGACGCGATTACCGTGATCTTCTCGCGGTCAACAACGAGCCACCCTACTACCCCGGCCCTATCAGCGGAATGGCTAATTTGCTCACCCTTGAGATGATAGGCCTTTGGGAGAGCAACGGCTGGCGGTCTCCTCTCCTCATCGTTGTTCACAAGAGTGAGATCATCGATGAGTCGAGCATCCCCGTGATCGCCGATGTGTGGGCGCGCGAAGAGGTCAGGGAAAACAACTATCGGATGTTCGCCGCCGATCTCACTCGCATCAAGCTCGGTAAGGGCCTCGACCATGCGCAGCTAGAGTTGATCGGTTATTACGCGATTTATCCGGCTAAGGAGAATCCCAGCAAATCCGGCGGACCATCATCACTGCCGCCCAGTACGAGCCGACGCATAGCCCTTGCCGAAGTGACCCCCATGCGGATGATAGGGTATGAGGATGCCGAACTCATCGCGGCGCTCCCGCCAGCCGTTGATGGCCCCCTGACCGCGATAGTCTCAACCTTCAAGGTCATTCGGGCAGTCGCCGAGCAAGAGTGTCTAGGTTACCTTGACCAGATCAATGGCTATGACAATGCAGGACTGTCCTTTGGACCGTGTCATTGGGCGATGGCCGGCGCGATCAGTAATCCAACGGGTGGCACAGAATTAGGTGCCTTCGCCGCGTACCTTCGGATGTTGGAGGCACAGGGCAAAGCCGATATCGATGTGTTCGTCCGGCAAGGTATGTGCGCGATCGGTAGTGGCCAGCCCGGTTGGAGCTCGAGCGGGGGCGCCTTTTATGCGCCGTTGGGATTCATTGACGGCTGCCGGCGCGCTCGTGGAATGGAGCGATCAGGTCCTGCTGAAATGGTGCCATCATGGCGTAACTTCTATCGCTGGGTCGCGATTGGTCGACGTCATCCCACGATCGGCCGCGCCTCTTGGTCGATGGCCGCGCTCCGGCTGCATAGCTTCCTATCGGCACCGATAAAGGGCGACGACCTACCGATCGATCCCCGCCAAACGCCCGACGCGGTCCCCACTATAGCAACAGTTTTTACCTCTGAACTCGCGGTAGCGACGCTCATGCGCTGGCATGTCAAATCGCCAGACGGAGTGATCGAAGGGGCTGGCAAGAACGCAAAAGCCAGTGAATATGTCGTTGCTGCTTACAAAGATGCGGCTGGAGCTTTGGCGAAGGCCAAGAAGCAAACGACCGATATTCAAGCATGGGAGATAGAACTTGTTACACAGCTCAGGAAGCAGTTGGCCCCTTTCCGCAAAAAAAGAAAGGGCCTTCATGGCGACCTCGTTTGGCAGTTTAAAGATCTAGAAAATCCGAAGTGGATCAATCAATCGAAAAATCCGCCGGAGCGGATCAACAACGATTTTGCGTACGGCCTTGATCCAATGCTTAGAGTACTTAGCAAAAAAGGTGGCAGCTTTTCCCTAGCTTCGTCTGATTTTCCAGATTGATGCTTTGATGCGACCTTTGTGGGCAGCAAGTCGCCAATCAGGCCATATTCGGTTGACTGATTGCCAGCGCCGGACCATCCCTTGGTAGAAGGGATACTGTTCACCATTCCTGAACACGGCGGCACAGCTAATAACCCAAGGAGGAGGTGCAAGCCGTTACTTTGTACAATAGTTCATGGACGGCGATCCCCAGGTGGACTCACTATCCGCTGAGCCCGCTTGTGAAGGTTCGATTACGGACTCCGACGCCACCAGCCTACCTCTATGCATTAGTTATCCGGTCATCGGAGGTTTCTACTGAAGTTTGGCGGCATGCGCACTCCACCCCTGGATGGACGGTTGAGCGGTTTAAGTGAGAACGTTTTTACTCGGACGCATCAATTCTGTGAGGTGCGTAGGTTTTTCTCATTTATTTTGTGAATCCCAGCTGACGGATTCCCAAAAAAGATGATTTTCTGGCAGCGTTTGCTTGGTCTACTGAATCATCTATTTTGCGAACCTACAGGTGCCAACGAAAAGGCCAACGCATTTGCGTTGGCCTTTTTTATTCCCTGCGAT
>Ga0247819_10001710_pt1 | contig 11705 bp, 10 predicted proteins | sample 13C_Xylose_Day6_FD_193428 | JGI IMG/M metagenome (GOLD analysis project Ga0247819, IMG submission 193428) | Soil microbial communities from agricultural site in Penn Yan, New York, United States - 13C_Xylose_Day6 | ecosystem: Environmental > Terrestrial > Soil > Agricultural land | place: USA... | reverse complement strand
ATCGTGAGCAGCGGCTGGCCCGCAGCGGCGTGCGCGTGAATCCCCGGGTGCTGGGGCTGGCCCGCCGCAAGGAGGGCAACTGATGCATTTGCGCCAGGCCCTGCGCCGCACCCACACCCGTATTGCATTGACGGCCGTGGCCGTGGCCAGCGTGCTGCTGCTGGCCGCCGGACTGACGGCGCTGCGCGCCAACACCCAGGACAATCTGGAGCTGATGGCCCGTTCGCTGGTCTACAACGTGGAGCCAGCCCTGGTGTTTGGCGACAGGCTGGACGCCGCGGAATCGCTGGCCCGGATGGTGCGCGACGAAGGCGTGGCCGAGGCCACGGTCTGGGACGCGCGGGGCAATGTCTTTGCCCAGTGGATGGCGCCCAACTGGCTGCCCTGCAACTGCGGTCACCAGCTGGCGCGCGTGTTGGGGCTGAAAGTGGCGGCGCAGGAGGTGCGGGCCAATGGGGTGGTGATTGGCAGGGTCGAGCTCAGCAGCAACGGCCAGCGCATGCTGGCGTTCCTGCTGTGGGGCGGCCTGGCGCTGATGGTGTGCATGGCCGCCAGCGTGGTGGTGGGGCACATCGTGTCGCGCCGAATGCACCGCAGCATCGTCAAGCCGCTGCAGGAGCTGGGACGGGTGGCCCGTGCCGTGCACCGCGAGCGTGCCATGGGCCAGCGCGTACCGTTGGCGGACATTGACGAGCTGCGGGAACTGGGGGAGCACTTCAACGCCTTGCTGGACGAGCTGGAGGCCCGCCAGCTGCACCTGCAGCAGGAAAATCTGGTGCTGGAGCACAAGGCCTACCACGATGGGCTGACAGGTGTTTTCAACCGCGTGTACTTCGAGCTGCGGCTGATGGTGGCATTGCGCCAGGCCGCGCAGACCCATGGGCGGCTGGCGCTGCTGTTCCTGGACCTGAACCACTTCAAGGCGGTGAACGACAACCATGGCCATGCCATGGGAGACCTGCTGCTGAAGGCCGTGGCCCAGCGCACGCAGAAGCAGGTGCGGGATGCCGATCTGGTGGCCAGGCTGGGGGGCGATGAATTCGTGGTGCTGCTGCTGGAGCCGCATTCGCGGGAGGCGGTGCAGCAGGTCGCACGCAAGATACAGGAGGCGGTGCAGGCCCCGCTGGCAGCGGACAGGGGCGTGGTGCTCCAGCCCTCGGTCAGCATCGGGATGGCGCTGTTCCCGGAAGACGGGCAGACCATGGAGGAGCTGATGGCCGCAGCCGACGCTGCCATGTATGTCGCCAAACAGCAGTTCCGCGAAGGCGCGTAGCCGCGTGGAACGCAATAGGAAATGGAGGAAGGGAGTATGGGGCGTTTGTTATGGAAGTGGAGTGCGGCCTGCTGGCTGGCGATAGGTCTGGCGGCGTGCCAGAGTCCGGTGCCGCAGCCTGCCGCACCGGGTCTGTCGCCCGAGCAGGTGCAGGTGCTGCGCTCCCACGGATTCGAGGAGCAGGGGGGCAGCTGGGCCCTGCAGGTGCCGAGCAAACTGCTGTTTGCCGTGGACACCGACCAACTGGGCAGCAAGCAGGCCGACTATGTGAGCCAGCTGGCCCAGGATCTGAAGGGTGTCGGTATCCAGAGCGTGCGGGTGGAAGGGCATACCGACGATACCGGGCCGGTGCTGTACAACCAGCAACTGTCGGAGCGCCGCGCACAGCGTGTGGCGGAGCAGCTGGTGCGTGCCGGCATGGACCCTTTGCAGATCAGCACCCGGGGCTGGGGCAACAGCAAGCCCCTGCCCATGGCACAAGGCCAGGACGCGCGGCGGGAGAACCGGCGCGTGGCCATCATCATTCCGGCCCCTGTGGGGCCGTGAGCCACAGATGGCAGCGCTGTTGAACTGCGCTGCCTGCGCCATGGCGCAGGCCCTGAGGGCCGCGTTTCCGGCTGGCGTCGCGGCGATTTGCTGGCAGAGCTGGCGCAGCGGCCACACAGACATCACCGACCCGCAAGCACGCCTGCAGGCAGGTCGGGAGCCATAGCGGGAGGCTTTAGCGTTCCTGCACCAGCAGGTTGCCGGTGATCTCGGCCACGTTCTTCACGCTGGTCAGGGTCATGGCCACGCGCATTTCCTTTTCCAGCAGCTGGAGCAGATGGGTCACACCGGCACCGCCCTGGGCGGCCAGGGCATAGATGAACGCCCGTCCGATCATGGTGCAGTCGGCGCCCAGCGCGAGCATGCGCACGATGTCGAGGCCGTTGCGCACCCCGGAGTCGGCCAGGATCTTGATCTGGCCCTTGACCGCATCGGCAATCGCGGGAAGGGCGCGGGCCGACGAGAGCACGCCATCGAGCTGGCGGCCGCCGTGGTTGGAGACGATGATGCCATCGGCGCCGAAGCGCACGGCATCCTTGGCATCTTCGGGGTCGAGGATGCCCTTGATGACCATGGGACCCTTCCAGAAGTCACGGATCCACTCCAGGTCGCTCCATGAGATCGACGGGTCAAAGTTCGCGCCCAGATAGCCCATGTAGTCTTCCAGGCTGACGTTCTTGCCCAGATAGGTGGAGATATTGCCCAGTGTGTGCGGCCGGCCTTGCAGGCCCACGTCCAGAGCCCAGTGCGGGTGGGTGGCTGCCTGCAGGTAGCGGCGCATGGCGGCGTTGGGGCCGCTCATGCCGGAGTGCGCATCGCGGTAGCGCGCGCCGGGCACGGGCATGTCCACGGTAAACACCAAGGTCGAAACGCCGGCCGCCTGTGCGCGTTCCAGTGCATTCTTCATGAAGCCTCGGTCCTTGAGCACGTAGAGCTGGAACCACATGGGGCGCTGGATCTTGGGCGCCACTTCTTCGATGGGGCAGACCGACACGGTGGACATGGTGAAGGGAATGCCCTTCTGGTCGGCCGCCTGGGCCGCCTGCACCTCGCCACGGCGGGCGAACATGCCCAGCAGGCCCACAGGCGCCAGCACCACCGGCAGCGAGAGCTTTTCGCCGAACAGCTCGATGCTGGTGTCCAGCTGGCTCATGTCCTTGAGCACGCGCTGGCGCAGGGCCACATCGGTCAGGTCGCTGACATTGCGCGCCAGGGTCTTTTCCGCGTAGGCGCCACCATCGATGTAGTGAAACAGAAAAGGTGGCAGGCGCTTCTGCGCGGCCGCGCGGTAGTCGGTGGTGGACGAAATGATCATGTCAAAGGCTGGTGTTGTGTGGATGAAAAGCGTCCCAAGCGCTGCTGGCGGGCCTCCTCGGCGTCGGCCTCGGCCAGCTTGGCGTGGACAAAGGCCAGGTGCTCGCCGATGACCGTTCTGGCCTGTTCGGGCTCGCCCTGGACGATGGCCTGCATCAGATCCTGGTGCTGCTGGGTCAGCCGTTCCAGAACCTTGGGGTCCTTGTGCACAAACATCTCGCGGCGGTTCTGGGCCACGGTATTGAGCACCATGTCAAACAGGCTGCGCATCACCTGCACCACCACCACGTTGTGGGAGGCTTCGGCAATCGCCAGGTGAAACTGGGTATCGGCCCGGGCGGCGTTGTCGCCATCCTGGCGCTGCTGGTGGTGCAGCATGGCGTCAAAGCAGCGGCGGATGTTGTCGCGGTCCTGGTCGGTGGCGCGCTGGGCCGCCAGCCAGGCGGTGCTGACCTCGATGATCTGGCGCGCTTCCAGCACGTCGTAGCGGTATTGGGGGTCGTCACGCAGCAAGGGCGCCAGCGGGGAGATGGCCCGGTCGCTCCACAGCGCTGCGGGGGCGCGCACAAAGGTGCCCGAGCCCATGCGGCTTTCCAGCATGCCGCGGCTGGAGAGCTGCTGTATGGCCTCCCGCAATGCGACGCGCGACACCCCCAGCTCGGCGGCCAGCTGCCGTTCGGCAGGCAGGCGCTGGCCGGGCTGCAGCTGTCGCTGCTGCACCAGGGCGCAGAGTTGTTCGGCTACGTGGTCTGAGAGTCGCATACAGAGAGCATCGAGGGGCAGAGCGTCCATCGGTGCGGTGCCAAATTGGTCTTACCGATAATTGTGGGTTGACGGGATTCGGATTGTAGAAATCGGATATTGGGCGGTATCACATGGTTTACCCTGGTAATTTTGAAATAATTGGTGTGACCAATTTGATGTGCAAGCAATCCCTGCGCTGGGCATTGGGGCATGGCGTGCGGGGCAGCGGTGCCGCAGCGCCGGAGTCGGCCGATTTTTCTGGGGACAATGCGCCCATGACCCAGCTTGCCCACATCACCTGTATCGAAGACCTGCGCGTGATCGCCGAACGCCGTGTGCCGCGCATGTTCTATGACTATGCCGACTCCGGTTCGTACACCCAAGGCACCTACCGCGACAACGAGGCCGCTTTCCAGAAGATCAAGCTGCGCCAGCGCGTGGCCGTGAACATGGAAGGGCGCAGCACCCGCAGCACCATGGTGGGCCAGGAGGTGGCCATGCCGGTGGCGATTGCGCCCACCGGGTTGACCGGCATGCAGCACGCCGACGGTGAAATCCTGGCCGCCCGGGCGGCCAAGGCCTTTGGCATCCCTTTCACCCTGTCGACGATGAGCATCTGCTCGCTGGAAGATATTGCCGAGCACACCGGCCGCCACCCGTTCTGGTTCCAGCTGTACATGATGCGCGACCGCGGCTTCATGGAGCGCCTGATTGAACGCGCCAAGGCGGCCAATTGTTCGGCGCTGCAGGTGACACTCGATCTGCAGATCCTGGGCCAGCGCCACAAGGACATCAAGAACGGTCTGTCCACCCCCCCCAAGCCCACGCTCCGGAACCTGATCAACCTGGCTACCAAGCCGCGCTGGTGCATGGGCATGCTGGGCACCCGGCGGCGTTTCATGGGCAACATCGTCGGCCATGTCCAGGGCGTGGCCGACATGGGCTCGCTGGCATCGTGGACGGCCGGCCAGTTCGACCCGACGCTGAACTGGAAGGATGTGGAGTGGATCAAGCAGCGCTGGGGCGGCAAGCTGATCCTGAAGGGCATCATGGACGCCGAAGACGCGCGGCTGGCGGCCGAGACCGGTGCCGATGCGCTGATCGTCAGCAACCACGGCGGCCGCCAGCTGGACGGCGCGCCCGCCACCATCGATGCGCTGCCGTCCATCGTACAGGCGGCAGGCCGGGACATCGAGGTGTGGCTGGACAGCGGTATCCGCAGCGGCCAGGACGTGCTCAAGGCCCGTGCCCTGGGTGCGCAGGGCACGTTGATCGGGCGCAGCTTCCTCTATGGCCTGGGGGCGTACGGCCAGGACGGTGTGACGCGTGCGCTGCAGATCATCCAGAAGGAGCTGGACACCACCATGGCTTTCTGCGGCCATACCGACATCAACCGGGTCGGCCAGGACATTCTGCTGCCGGGCAGCTACCCGCTGCCGTTTCCGCAGGTCTGACACCGCAGGCATGCTGCCGGCGCGCGGCAGCAGCCGGTTTTCTGCAAATCATGGGGTGTTGCAGGCAATTGCATGCAATTTCGCATGGATTTGCATTCCGATGTGCGGGGGTGTCCTACATCCTCCGCCTGGTGCATGTTCCTAGACTGGGCCTTTTGCTGCTGCAGCGGTGGCTGCCGCAGTGGCGGCTGGTGCAGCCCATTCAAAGGAGTGCGACATGCTGGATACCTTGATTCGTGAAATCGGTGCGCGGCTGGGTCTGGGCGACCAGGCCCGCCCCTTGATCCAGATGCTGGTGGCCTACATCGCCAACCCGGCGACCGGTGGGCTGTCGGGCTTTCTGAACAGGTTCCGCTCCGCCGGCATGGACGGCCTGGTGCAAAGCTGGCTGGGCTCGGCCACCACGCCGCAGGTGCCCAGCGCCTCGCAGCTGGACATGGTGCTGGGGACCGGGGACGGTCTGCTGAACACGCTGGCCACGCGCCTTGGCCTGCCCTACGACAAGGTGAGCACGGCCGTGGCGGCCTTGCTGCCCATGCTGGTCTCGCGCATGACCCCGGGCGGCACGGTGCCGAATGTGCTGCCCACCGAATTCAATGACATGGCCCGCGAAGGCCAGTCGCTGCTGGGCATGGGCCAGGCGGCCGCGGCCCGGGTGGGGGCAGCTGCGACAGCTGCCACGGCCACCGCCGCAGCTGCTGCGGCGCCGGTGGCCCCAGCCAGCGGCGGGATGGGTAAATGGTTGCCATGGCTGATTGCGGCCCTGGTGGTGATCTTGGGCATCAGCTACTGCGCCAAGGGCAAGCCGCCCGCCGAAGCGCCAGCGCCCGCCGCCGTGCCCGCGCCGGCGGCACCGGAGCCCGCACCAGCGCCCGCGCCGGCCGCCACCCCGCCGGCGACCGACAGCTTCACCGCACCCGAAGGGGCAGGGGTGCTGGAGGGAATGCGGCAGGATATGCCGATGCTGCGCGTGTTCTTTGACAGCGGCAAGACCGAGGTGGCTCCGGAATTTGCCGACAAGGCCAATGCCCTGGTGGCCTATCTGCAGGGGAACCCGGACGCCAAGGCGGTGATTTCCGGCTTCAACGATCCGACGGGCGACCCGGCCAAGAACGCCGAACTCTCCAAGCACCGGGCCGAAGCCGTGCAGACCGCCCTGGTGGCGGCCGGCGTGCCCATCGAGCGCACCGCGCTCGAAAAACCGGCCGATACCACGGACACGGGGGCCAGCAATGCGGCCTCACGCCGTGTGGATGTGGTGCTGCGCAAATAGATAGGTTGTGCCGTACCTGTGACGGCGGCGGCCCAGACCGCGCGCGGCGCGGCACACCCTGGTGTGCAGGGGGCGCCACGCGGCAGACCTTTTCAGCCTGGGCGCCTATCATGGGGGCATGATTGACCATACAGGTATCCATGTGCACGACCTGGCGCTCAGCCTGGCGTTCTACAAGGCGGCGCTGGCGCCGCTGGGTTATGGCGTGCGGTTGTCACTGCCGGACGCCGTGGGTTTTGGTGCCGTGCCGGCGGCGCCGGGGGATGACCCGGGCGGTGATTTCTGGCTCACCCGGGCCGTGCCCATGGCGCCGCGCAGCCACATTGCTTTCCGGGCGCACAGCCGTGCACAGGTGGATGCTTTCCACCGCGCAGCGCTGCAGGCTGGCGGCACCGACAATGGGCCGCCCGGCCTGCGTCCGCACTACCACGCCCACTACTACGCTGCGTTTGTGCATGACCCTGATGGCTACAACATCGAGGCCGTCTTTCACGGTGCTTGACGTGGTGGGCGAATAGAAGGGCCGCTTGTAGACCGTCTGGGCGGCATGCAGGGCGGCTGCCCGCTGCGCCGGCATCCATGGCGCGCACGCCCGTCGCCGTGCGCGATTGCATCGCTGCCCGGAGGGAGGGGCGTCGCCAATCGTGCCGCCGGGCGCCTGCCGGGCTGGGTATGCTGGTGGCCCGTGGCCTGAGAAGGTGTTGTTGCCTTCCCGGCCAGGGCGTTGCCGCCGTGCCGCAGTGTTTGCGTGCACCGGCCCTGCGCCTGGGCGGCGGTGCATGGTCGCACCGGCTGCCGTTTGCCTTGACCCTGCTTCATGTCCCTCTCCTTGCACGATCTCACCTGGTTGTGGGTGCCCATCACCCTGTTCGCCGCCGCGGCGCAAACCGTTCGCAACACCGCCCAGCGCTCGCTGACGCAGGAGCTGGGCACGCTGTCTGCCACCCTGGTGCGTTTCATGTACGGCCTGCCGTTTGCAGGCCTGTGGCTGGCGCTGCTGTATCTGGTGCCGGCACAGGCGCCGGCGGTGCCGGACCTGAGTCCGGCCTACCTGGGCTGGATTGCGCTGGGAGCCTTCTTTCAGGTGGGCGCCACCGTGGCGCTGTTGCTGGCCATGAAGGAGCGCAATTTCGCGGTGGCAGTGACCCTGTCCAAGACCGAGGTGCTGCAGGTGGCCCTCTTCTCCACCGTGTTCCTGCACGAGCTGCCCACGCCGCTGGCGTTGCTGGCCATGGCCGTGGCCACGGCGGGCGTGCTGATCCTGTCGCTGCCGCCGCGCGGCCAGCTGCTGTCGCTGCAGGCCTGGATGAGCAAGTCCGCGCTCTACGGTCTGGTGTGCGGCGCTTGCTTTGCGATCGCCACCGTGGCCTTCCGAGGCGGCGCGCTGGCGCTGGCGGCGGAATCGCCCTGGCTGTCCGGAGCCTGGGGGGTGTTGATTGCGCAGACCTTGCAGACGCTGGGCATGGGGGCCTGGATCCAGTGGCGCAGCGAACAGGGCCTGGCCCCGATCTTTCGTGCCTGGCGCATTTCCCTGGTGGCCGGCAGCATGGGCGCGGCGGCCTCGCTGGCCTGGTTCACCGCCTATGCCATGCAGGGCGCGGGGCCGGTGCGCACGCTGGGCATGGTCGAGGTGGTGTTCAGCTACCTGGTGTCGCGCCGTTTGCTGAGCGAAGCGCTGAACCGCAACGAAAAAATCGGCATGGGGCTGATGCTGGTGGGGCTGGTGCTGATCTGCCTGCAAGGGGTGTAAAGGGCTGAGGGGCACTGGTGGCGCTGCAGGCGCCACAATGGGGGCTGTGAATGCGCCAGCCTCCGATCAAGCCCCCGTGCCAGCACCCGCCGTGCTGCCGCGCCGCATTGCCCACCTGGATATGGACGCCTTCTTTGCCTCGGTGGAACTGCTGCGCTACCCGCAGCTGCAGGGCTTGCCGGTGGTGATCGGCGGCAGCCGCCACACGCCCGAGCACGAAGCCGCACTGATCGCCCGCTGGGGCGGCCTCGAGCAGATCCCGCTGGAGGCCTTTCCCCGCCTGGGCAGCTATGTGGGGCGGGGCGTCATCACCACCGCCACCTATCCGGCGCGGCAGTTTGGCGTGGGGTCGGCCATGGGCATGATGAAGGCCGCACGCCTGTGCCCGCAGGCCGTTCTGCTGCCCATCGATTTTGTGCGTTACCGCACCTATTCGCGCCGCTTCAAGGAGGTGATTCTGTCCCTGGCACCGGTGATGGAGGACCGGGGCGTGGACGAGGTCTACATCGACTTCACCACTGTGCCCGGCGGGCAGGAGGAGGGCGGCCGCGCGCTGGCGGTGCGCATCCAGCAGGCCATCCATGCCGAAACCGGGCTGACCTGCTCGGTGGGTGTGGCGCCGAACAAGCTGCTGGCCAAGATGGCCAGCGAGTTCCAGAAGCCGCGCGGCATCTCCATCGTGCAGCCGCAGGATCTGGAGCAGCTGATTTGGCCGCTGGCCTGCCGCAAGATCAATGGCATCGGTCCCAAAGCAGACGCCAGGCTGCAGGCGCTGGGCATCACCACCATCGGTGATCTGGCGGCCTGCTCGCTCCCTTTTCTGGTCCAGCACTTTGGCAAATCCTATGGGGCCTGGCTGCATGCCGCCGCCCATGGCCAGGATGAGCGGTCGGTGGTCACCGAGAGCGAACCCGTCAGCATGAGCCGGGAAACCACTTTCGAGCGGGATCTGCATGCCGTGCAGGACAAGGCCGAATTGGGCGCCATCTTCACCCGGCTGTGCGAGCGGGTGGCCGAGGACCTGGTGCGCAAGGGCTACGCGGGACGGACCATCGGCATCAAGCTGCGCTATGCCGACTTCCGCAGCGTGACGCGCGACCTGAGCCTGGACCACTTCACCCAGGATGCCGCCGCCATCCGACGGGCGGCAGGTCTGTGCTTGAAACGGGTGCCCTTGCAGCAGCGCATCCGTTTGCTGGGCGTGCGCGTGGGGGCGCTGGTGGCCTGGGAAAACGGGGCTCCCCGGGATGCCGACGAAGTGCCTGTGGCGAGCCATCGGGCCCGCCCGTCGGATCCCTTTACCGCACCCCTGTTCTGATGTGCAGAAGGGCGCTGTCGTACGCCTAGCGGTGAATGCAGAAAAGCGTGCCGGTAGTAGCCTCCATGCCATCCAGTACCGGAGTGAGAGGGACCATGCGCACCAATTTGCCAATCACGGAAAAAGAGTACGACTTCTCCAGTGATGAGCTGCTGATGTCCACCACGGACAACAAAGGCCAGATCACCCACTGCAACGCCGCCTTCCTCCGCGTGAGCGGTTTCACCATGGACGAGCTGATGGGGCAGCCCCACAACATGGTGCGCCACCCGCACATGCCACCCGAAGCGTTCAAGGACATGTGGAGCACGATCGGCAATGGCCGCAACTGGAGCGGTCTGGTCAAGAACCGACGCAAAAATGGCGATTTCTACTGGGTGCGTGCCCATGTCACACCCATCGTGGTGAACGGCAAGCCGCGGGGCTATATGTCGGTGCGCACCAAGCCGTCGCGCGAGGAAGTGCAGGCCGCGCAGGCGCTGTACGCCAAGATACAGGTCGAGCGCGAAGCCGGTATCCAAACCTTTGTCCTGCACGCGGGGCAGGTGCGTCCCACCGGCTGGCGCGACTATGTGGGCAGGCTGCAGCGCGCTTCCTTCACCCAGCGTCTGGCGGCCATGCTGCTGCCTACGCTGGTGGCGGCCATGCTGCCGGGCTTCATGGGCTGGACGGCTCCGTGGCAGCAGGGACTGCAGCTGGCGGTGGTGGCCGTGCTGTCGGCGGCCATGCTGTTTCGCTTTCACCGGCGGATCACGGCCGCCGTGCAGGAAGCCAATGACCTGGCGCGCGATATTGCGGGCTGCAATCTGGCCAGCGATCTGCCGCTGCTCAGCGGTCGCCACCCCATGGCCCTGCTGATGGAGCGGCTGCACCAGATCCACATCAATTTGCGGGCTGTGGTGGGGGATGCACGGCATGAGATCCATGGCTTCGGGGACCTTGCAAATTCCATTGCCCAGGGGGCCAGCCAGCTGTCTGCGCGCACCGAGCAGCAGGCCTGCAGCCTGGAGGAAACGGCCGCGGCCATGGAACAGCTGTCCAGTACGGTGCGCCAGTCTGCCGAAACGGCCGAGCAGGTGATGAAGGTCAGCGAACAGAGCGCATCCTTGGCGCGGCAAGGTGGTGAAGCCGTATCCAAGGTGGGTGAAGTGGTGCAGCGCATCGAGCATTCCTCGCACAAGATGGGACAGATCATCACCACCATCGAAGGCATTGCCTTTCAGACCAACATCCTGGCGCTGAATGCAGCAGTGGAAGCGGCACGTGCCGGCGAGCAGGGACGCGGCTTTGCGGTGGTGGCTGCCGAAGTGCGTGCATTGGCGCAGCGCAGTGCGGAAGCGGCAGGGGAAATCCGCGGGCTGATCGGCGAGTCCAAGTCCCAGATCACACTGGGCGCAGAACAGATGCTGCAGGCCAGCCAGACCATCAGCGATGTGGTGACGTCGGTCGCCCATGTGAACAGCCTGATGGGCCAGATCGGCGGTGCCACGCGGGAGCAGTCCACGGGCATCTCCCAGGTGAACGATGCCGTCACCGACCTGGACCGCTCCACCCAGGAAAATGCGCACATGGTGGATGATTCCGCCAAATCCGCGCGTGAAATGAGCGAAAACGCGGCCGTGCTGGGTCGTACGCTGGATGTGTTCCGCCTGCCGGGTGCGCCGTCGCCACAGCAGCATGCTGCGGCACCGGTGGCGCCTGCGAGCATGCCGGGCGGGTTGCGTGGCGTGGGCGTGCCTGCACGTGTGCGTGCACCGGCCATGCATTGAATTACAGGGTGTTCAACTGCTTGTGCTCGGGATGCAGAAACATAGTCCTTGTGCGATGATTCCGTGTGAATCAAGAACCGCTGCAGCTCTGGGAGGAGCTGCAGCGGTTTTGTCATGCGCCGTCAGGCGCAGACATGCCGGAGGAACCCACTGCCCATGCGCACCAATCTGCCCGTTACCCAGAACAACTACGACTACCCCGGGGATGAGCTGCTGGTCTCCATCACCAACACCAAGGGGGAGATCACCCACTGCAATTCCGCA
>Ga0247819_10001709_pt1 | contig 11710 bp, 11 predicted proteins | sample 13C_Xylose_Day6_FD_193428 | JGI IMG/M metagenome (GOLD analysis project Ga0247819, IMG submission 193428) | Soil microbial communities from agricultural site in Penn Yan, New York, United States - 13C_Xylose_Day6 | ecosystem: Environmental > Terrestrial > Soil > Agricultural land | place: USA... | reverse complement strand
CCGGAGGGCTTGGCGGCGGGGTCGGGGGCCTGCTCGAAGTCGGCGACGTCCACGGTGACCTGGACGCCGGTGGCCTCCAGGGCGACCGTGTCGCCGGCCTGGACGTTCCGCCCGAGCAGCATGCGGGTGTTGTCGTAGAGGTGGTGGGTCCTGGAGCCCGCGATCCAGGGGGTGTCGACGTAGGAGTACTTGGAGGTGACCGGGAGGGTCCTGGCGAGCCGCTGGCCGTTGACGTACACGGCGAGGCTGCCGGACTGGCCGTCGGGGACGCTGTAGGCGACGTTCACGGCGTTGGCGGCGCGCGGCACCGTGAACTCCACGCGCCGGCCGGCGTCGAGGCGTACCGCCCGGCGGCCGGAGGCCTCGGACGCCAGGGTGCCCTGGGTGTAGTCCGGTCCGATCCTCGTGCCGGTGCCGGCGGCCGCCTCCGCCTCGACGGAGGTGAAGGGGAGGTTGGCGCCCGCGGCGGCGTGGGCGGGCGCGGGCGTGAGGACGACGAGCATGCCGGCGGTGACGGCGACGGCCGTACCGATGGCCGACATGCTCCTGACAGCAGATCCGGTGGCGCTCATGTGCTGGTCCCTTCGTGGTGGGGGTGCGGGAACAGGCGGGTGCGGTCTCAGGCGCGCAGCCAGACCGCGGTGTCCTTCGGCAGGCGCCCGTCGGGGTCCAGGGGGGCGCTGCCGAGGAGGCGGGAGGTGTGGGCGGGGAGTGCGGCCGGCTCGTCCGCGAGGTTCACCACGCACAGGTGGCCGCCGTCCCCGCGGCTGAAGGCGAGCACGCCGTCGGGTGCGGGCAGCCAGGTGAGCGGGCCGTCGCCGAAGGCCGGGCGCAGCCGGATCGCCGCACGGTAGAGGGCGAGCATCGAGCCGGGGTCCCCCGCCTGCCGGTCGGCCGCGTACGACGCCCAGCCGGCGGGCTGCGGCAGCCACGGTTCGCCGCCGAACCCGGCGTGCGGGGCGTCGGCCGTCCACGGCAGCGGCACCCTGCACCCGTCGCGGCCGGGATCGGTGCCCCCGGAGCGGGCGTGCATCGGGTCCTCGATGCGGTCGCGGGGGATCTCCGCCTCGGGCAGGCCGAGCTCCTCGCCCTGGTAGACGTAGACCGCGCCGGGCAGGGCCAGGGAGAGCAGGGCGGCGGCGCGGGCCCGGCGGGTGCCGAGCGCGAGGTCGGTGGGGGTGCCGAAGGTCTTGGCGGCGAAGTCGAAGCCGGTGTCGGCGCGGCCGTAGCGGGTGACCGTGCGGGTGACGTCGTGGTTGCACAGCACCCAGGTGGCGGGGGCGCCGACCGGCGCGTGTTCGGCGAGGGTGTCCTCGATGGAGGCGCGCAGCCGTGCCGCGTCCCAGGGGCAGGTCATGAAGGAGAAGTTGAACGCGGTGTGCAGTTCGTCGGGGCGGAGATAGCGGGTGAAGCGTTCGGTGTCCGGGAGCCAGACCTCGCCGACGAAGACGCCGCCGTACTCGTCGGCGACGGCGCGCCAGCCCCGGTAGACGTCGTGGAGTTCGTCGCGGTCGACGTAGGGGTGCGGGTCGCGGCCCGCCACGAAGTCCGGCAGCCGGGGGTCCTTCACCAGCAGCGCGGCGGAGTCGATGCGGACGCCGGCCACGCCCCGCTCGAACCAGAACCGCAGGATGTCCTCGTGCTCCTGGCGGACGGCGGGGTGCGACCAGTCGAGGTCGGGCTGTTCGGGGGCGAACAGATGGAGGTACCAGTCGCCGTCCGCCGTCCTGGTCCAGGCGGGGCCGCCGAACTCCGACTGCCATTCGTTCGGCGGGAGTTCGCCGTGCTCACCGCGGCCCGGCCGGAAGTGGAACAGTTCCCGTTCGGGCCCGCCGGCGAGCGCCGCCCGGAACCAGGGGTGCTGGTCGGAGACGTGGTTCGGCACGATGTCGGCGATCGTGCGGATGCCCAGTCCGCGTGCCTCGGCGATGAGTTTCTCCGCCTCGGCGAGGGTGCCGAAGGCCGGGTCGATCGCCCGGTAGTCGGCGACGTCGTAGCCGCCGTCCTTCATCGGGGACAGGTACCAGGGGTTGAACCAGAGGGCGTCCACGCCGAGTGCGGCGAGGTACGGCAGTCGCGCGCGGACGCCGGCGAGGTCGCCGGTGCCGTCGCCGTCGCCGTCGGCGAAGCTGCGGACGTACACCTGGTAGATGACGGCGGAGCGCCACCAGTCGTCGTTGCGGGCAGGGGTGGGCTGTCCCACGGTGCGTGCCTTTCTCTTCTGTGGATGGCTGCGGTGTCAGCCCTTGGTGCTGCCCGCGCTGATCCCGGCGATGATGTGCCGCTGGAAGACGAGGAACAGCGCGACCATGGGGATGCTGGCGATCACCATCGCGGCGATCAGCACGGTCAGCTGGATGTTCTGCGACAGTTGCACGAGGGCCACGCTGATCGGCTGCCGGCCGGTGTCGGAGAAGACCATCAGCGGCCACAGGAAGTCCTGCCACACGGCGACCAGGGCGAAGATCGACACCACGCCGAGCACCGGGCGCGACATGGGCAGCACGATCGACCACAGGGTGCGGAGCTTCCCCGCGCCGTCCATCTCGGCGGCCTCGAGGACGTCCCGGGGCAGCTGGTCGAAGAACCGTTTGAGCAGGTACAGGTTGAAGGCGTTGGCGACGGCCGGCAGCCAGATGGCGAGCGGGTCGTTCAGCAGGCCGAGGTCCGCCACGGTCAGGTACTTCGGTACGACCAGGGCCTGCGCCGGCACCATCAGCGTGGCGAGGATGCCGCCGAGGACCAGCGTGCCGAAGGCGGGCCGCAGCCTCGACAGGGCGTAGGCGGCGGCGGTGCAGAACACCAGCTGGAACAGCCAGGCGCCGGCCGCCTGCACCACCGTGTTCCACAGGTGGACCGGCAGTCGCATCAGTTCCCAGGCGTCGGTGTAGCCGCTGGTGCTCCAGCTCTCCGGGACCAGGGTGGGCGGGGTGCGGGCCACCTCGTCCGGTGACTTCATCGCACCGCTCGCCATCCAGTAGACGGGGAACAGGAAGGCGAGCGCGAACAGCACGACGACGCCGGTGAACACGGTCCAGTAGACGGCTCTGCCGCGCGGGCGGGCCAGGACGGCCGGGGACACCAGGGTGCGGGTGCTCATGCGGCCTCCTCTCCGGAGCGGGTGAGACGGAGGTAGACGGCGGAGAACACGCCGAGCAGGGCGAGGAGCATCACGCTCAGCGCGCAGGCGCCGCCGAAGTCGTTGTAGAGGAAGGCGTACTTGTAGATGAGGTAGAGGACGGTGACGGTCGAGTTCTCCGGGCCGCCGCCGGTGATCACGAAGGGTTCGGTGAACACCTGCATGGTGGCGATGATCTGCAGCAGCATCAGCATGAGGATGACGAACCTGGTCTGCGGGACGGTCACATGGCGGATGCGCTGGAGCAGGCTCGCCCCGTCCAGTTCTGCGGCCTCGTACAGTTCGCCGGGGACGGACTGGAGGGCGGCCAGGTAGATGAGCACGGTGCCGCCCATGTTGGCCCAGGTGGCGACGACGACCAGGGATATCAGCGCGGTGTCGGCGCCGTTGGTCCAGTTGGACGTGGGCAGGTGGAGGAAGCGCAGCGCCTCGTTGGCGAGTCCGGCGCCCGGGTCGTAGAACCACTTCCACAGCAGGGCGCTGACCACCGGCGGGATCATCACGGGCAGATAGACGACGACCCGGAAGAAGGCCTTGGCGTGGCGCAGTTCGTTGAGGACGAGCGCCAGGACGAAGGGGACGGCGAAGCCGAGGAGCAGGGCGAGCAGGGTGAAGGTGAGGGTGTTGCGCCAGGCGGCGCCGAATTCGGGGTCGTTCAGTACGCGGGTGAAGTTGGCGGTGCCCACCCATTCGGGGTCGGAGCCGGGCGTGTACTTCTGGAAGGCGATCACGACGGCGCGGATCGCCGGGTACCAGGAGAACAGCGCGAAGCAGACGAGGCCGCCGAGGAGGAAGGCGTAGGCGCGCAGCTGGTCGGTGAGGCGGCGCCGTCTGCGGTCCGCTGCCGGGGGTGGCGCCCCGGCCGGGCGGGCCCGCACGGCCGCGGGCGGCCGTTCAGCCGTCTTCGTCACCGGTCAGCTCCGGGACAGGATGCCGTCGATCTTGCCGGAGGCGTCCTTCAGGAGCCGGTCGATGTCCGCGTCCTCCTTGGTGAGGACGGCGGAGACGACACCGTCGAGGACGGAGTAGAGCTGCTGGGCGTGCGGCGGCTCGATCTTCATCTCCAGCTCCTGGTTGCCGTCGAGGAAGGACTGGTAGTTCTCCACGGGGACGTTGGCGCTGGCCTTCTTGGCCTGCTGGTCCCTGTCGTCGGCGGCGCCGGTGAAGAGGCGGGGCTCGGGCAGGCCGACCGGTGCGTCGTGCTCGCCGGCGCGGGCGTAGTCGCCGAGGAAGCCGTCGCCGGGGGTGAGGAACATGTGGTCCAGCCACTTGAGGCCGGCGCGTATCTGCTCGGGTGAGGCCTTCTTGTTGAACATGTAGCCGTCGCCGCCGATGAGGGTGCCCTTGCCGCCGGGCATGGGGGCGAGGGCGATGTTCTCGTACGCGGCGCCCTTCTCCTTGACCAGGATCGGGATGTTGTCGGGGGCGGCGAGGTACATGCCGAGCTTGCCGGCGCCCATCATCTGCTGGACGTCGTTGATGACGAGCAGCTGCCTGCTGCCCATCGACTCGTCCTTCCACCGCATGTCGTGGAGGGTCCGGAGGACTGCGCGGCCCTCGGGGGTGTCGATGGTGGCCTGCTTGCCGTCGGCGCTCACCACGTCGCCGCCCCGGGAGTACAGCTCGGCGGTGAAGTGCCAGCCGCCCTGGTTCTGGGCGCTGTAGTCGGCGTAGCCGACGGTGCCGTCGCCGAGCGCCGCGATCCTTTTGGCGGCGGTACGGACCTCGGCCCAGGTGGCGGGCGGCCGGTCCGGGTCGAGGCCGGCCTTCTCGAAGAGCTCGCGGTTGTAGATCAGGCCCATCGAGTAGCCGGTGCGGGGGATGCCGTAGACCTTGCCGTCGACGGTGTAGATGTCCCGCAGCTGCTGCTGGACGGTGTCGTAGCTCTTCAGCTCCGCGAGGTACGGGGTGAGGTCGGCGGCCTGGCCGATGTCGGCGACGTGCCGGGCGTCGGTGAAGTACGTGTAGAAGACGTCCTCCATCTGCCCGCCGGCGAGTTTCGCGTCGAACGTCTTCGGGTCCTGGCAGGGGAACGCGTCGTGCGGGACGACGTCGATGTCCGGGTTCTTCTTCTCGAAGGCGGCGACGTCCTCCTCGAAGAACCGCCGGTCGACCTTGGCGCTCTGGGGCGGCATGCAGTTGACGGTGATGCGGGTCTTGCCGCCGGCGGCCTCGTCGCCGCCCGAGCCGCAGGCGGTCAGCGCGAGGGCGCCGGCGCCCAGGGCGACGAGGGTACGACGGATCCCGGTGCTTCTCATCGGTGGACCCCTTACGGGACAGGAGTGAGTGAACCCCTCGGAACAGGAGCGGTGGGCGGGGCACACTCAAGCACCGACGACATCGTGCCGCAAGATGTCGCGCAGACTTTGAAATTATTCGACAGACGAGTGGATCTCAGGAACGAGGCGCCTGAGCGGTCGACCCCCGTACCACCAGCTCGGGTTCGAAGAGCAGTTCGTCGGGGGCCACCGTGCTGCCGTTGATCTGCGCGTTCAGCAGTTCCACCACCGCCCTGCCCATGGCCTCGATGGGCTGCCGGACGGTGGTGAGCGGGGGCTCGGTGCAGTTCATCAGCGCCGAGTCGTCGTAGCCGACGACGGAGATCCGTTCCGGGACGTCGAGTCCCTTGCGGCGGGCGGCGCGCACGACGCCGAGGGCGAGGGGGTCGCTGGCGCAGATGAAGCCGGTGACGCCCCGCTCGATCAGCCGGGAGGCGGCGGCGTGGCCGCCCTCGATGGAGAACATCGCGCGGGCGACGTGGGCTTCGGGCACCTCCCCGGCGACCGCCCGGGCGGCGGCCAGCTTGCGCGCCGACGGCATGTGGTCGCCGGGGCCGAGCACCAGTCCGATGCGCTCGTGTCCCAATGAGGACAGGTGCCGCCAGGCCTGCTCCACGGCCACGGCGTCGTCGCACGACACGGCGGGGAAGCCGAGGTCCTCTATCGCCGCGTTGACGAGGACGACCGGGATGTTGCGTTCGGCAAGCCGGCGGTAGTGGTCGTGGGGCGCGTCGGCCTGGGCGTAGAGCCCGCCGGCGAACACGACGCCGGACACCTGCTGCTGGAGCAGCAGGTCCACGTAGTCCGCCTCGGAGACACCGCCGCGGGTCTGGGTGCACAGCACCGGCGTCAGCCCGAGCTGGGCCAGCGCGCCCCCGATCACCTCGGCGAACGCGGGGAAGATCGGGTTCTGCAGCTCGGGCAGGACCAGGCCGACCAGTCGGGCCCGCTCACCGCGCAGCTGGGTCGGCCGCTCGTACCCGAGCACGTCCAGGGCGGAGAGCACCGCCTGCCGGGTGGCCTCGGAGACCCCCGGCTTGCCGTTGAGCACCCGGCTGACCGTGGCCTCGCTGACCCCGACCTTCTTCGCCACCACAGCAAGTCGTCGTGTCATGTGCGCAAGACTAACGCAAGAAACGCAAGCCGCTTGCGTAATCGCGCAAACCCTCTGCCGCCGCGGGTGGTGCTCAGTCGGCGGCGGGGACCACCCTGAGATGGGAGGCGGCGCGGCGGGCGGCGCGGCCGCCGGACGGGGCGCGGCGCGTCTCGCGCACGACCATCGTCAGCCGGACGCAGTCCATGTCCGCGAGGGTCGGGGTCGTCTCGGCGACGATGCGGCAGTCGGTGGCGCCCCAGCGCGGGTCGGGGTGCAGCAACGGCCGTACGGCGCCGTCGGGTTCCGCGGCCCGCTCGCCGACCGCCCGCAGCCAGTGCGGCAGTCCGTGCCGGTAGGCGGCCTCCATGATCGGGTCCTGCCCGATGTCGCGGCGGATGGCCTGCAGCCCCCGGTCGTGGCCGTACCGTTCCGCGGCCGCGGCGAACTGGGCCAGCATCGGCAGGCACCAGCTGGCCTCGTGGTCGCCGAGCACCGTGGCGGCGTCCGGGTGGAAGAGCACGAACCGGAGGAAGTTGTCGGAGGGCAGCGCGGTGGGATGCGGCTCCACGTCCTGGAAAAGTGTCCGGAAAGCAGTGTTGGTGAGCAGCACGTCCCAGCGGTGGTCGACCACCAGCGAGGGGAAGGGGACCGCCTCCATGAGTACGGCGTAGTCCTGGAGGTATGCCTGGGCCTCGGGGGTCCCGGGGGCGGGCCGCGGTGCCGGCCGCCGCCCTCCTGCCTGATATGCCATCGGGAGGTCACCCCTCTTGCCTGTGCGGCCCTGACGCGGCGCCCCGATCCTGCTGGCCGCACCCGAGGTGTGTCAACTATCGTGGCATTTCATGCCGGTTGACGGCTGAAATTGGCCACAGTTGTGGCGAGACCTGGATGTGAGTTCGAAGCAGCGGCTAGTCTCCGTGAAGTTCACGGCAGTCGCTTGTGAAAAGCCTGTGAGAGACCTAGGAGATCTTTCGGTGACGGGTGGCTTCGAGGGTTCGGGCGCCACGCCGACGACCGCGCTGCCGGCCGTCGTCGCCCGCGTCACCGCACTCGCCGACCGGCTCGGCGTCGCGCACGCCGAGGTCTTCGGCACCGGCCGGCTGTCGGTCGCCTCGGGGGTCCCGGAGCCCGTGGTCAAGGCGCTGCTGAGCGGCCGCTCCGCGGGCGAGCCCGATGTGCAGGCGCGGTTCCTGCAGCGGCTGGACCTGCTGCGCCGCACCCGGCTGAAGCCGAACGGCCGCAAGTACACCCAGCAGGAGATCGCCGACGGCGCGGGCATGTCCCGGCAGCAGGCCGGCGCCCTGATCAACGGCGACCGGCGGCCCACCATGGAGCACTGCGACGCCCTCCAGCGGTTCTTCCGGGTGCACGCGGGTTTCCTCACCGCCGAGGACCCCGAGGCGCTCGCGGGCGCGCTCCAGCACACCGAGCAGGAGCTGCTGCAGACGCTCGCGGACCGGGAGCGGGCCGCGGCGGCGCCGGCCGACGACCCGCTGGAGCGGCTGCTGCAGGACCACGGCGTGCGCGGGATCGCCTGGCGGGCCGCGCAACTGCCCACCGACCAGCACCGCGACAAGGTCGCGGAGTGGCTGGACATGCTCCTGGAGAGCGTCCAGCGTCCCCAGGCCTGAGCCGGCGCCTCCCGCGCCGTCGCGTACGGAGGTCCTTGTCGCCCGTCGCCGTGAGCGGGCCCCGGCACGGCACGGCGGACCAGGACGTGGTGGCGATCGGGTGAGCACAAGTGCCGGACGGGACAGTCCCGTTCGTCGCCGCTCCGGCCGCGGGGCCGGCCGGTACGCCCCGCGCACGTGCCCGCCGGGCGGCCGAACCGGCCCGCGGCGACACCTGATTGTCAGTGGTGGGCGGCAAGCTGGAGGTGAACCGTCACCGACCGCGACAACGGGGAGAGCCGAGCGATGCCCACCGCCGTACTGACCGACCGCGAGCGCACCGCCGTCCAGGCCTATCTGCGGCTGCTGCACACGGTGCGCGCCGCCTTCGACACCCCGACGGGACCGCCGGGCACCCCGGGCCCCCCGATGGTGCCGCCCGCCGTGCTCGCCGAGGCGGAGAACGCCCTGGCACGGGCCGGTCTCACCGGCAACGAGGAGGAGTTCTTCCGGATGCTGCGCGACTGGCACCCCGAGCCGTAGACGGTGTCCCGTGGCGGCGGCCGCCGCCGCCACGGACGGCGCCGCTCAGCTGTGCGGGACGGCGATCGCGGTGGCGATCAGACCGCTGTCGGCGATCCAGCGGCCGGTGAAGTGGTCCACCACCCGGCCGCCGACGCGCGGGCCGGGTACCAGCAGGGTGGCGCGGAAGCCGCCGCGGCCCTGCTCCCCGGGGTCGGGGAAGAGGTCGAGGTCGGCCTCCAGGAAGTCCAGCCACTTCCCGGTGAGCGGGAACCACGCCTTGTAGACGGACTCCTTGGCGCTGAACAGCAGCCGGTCCCAGTGCACGGAGGGCAGTTCCCCGGCCAGCCGGCCGATCCGTTCCGCCTCCTGCGGCAGCGCGACCGCAGGCAGCACGCCCTCGGGCAGCGGCGCGTGGGGCTCGGCGTCGATGCCGAGGGACGCCAGGTCGGCGGCGCGGACCAGGGCGGCGGCACAGTAGCCCCGGCAGTGCGTCATGCTGCCGGCCACCCCGTCGGGCCAGACGGGGGCGCCCCGCTCACCGGGCAGCACCGGCCCGGCGGGCACGCCGAGCTTGACCATGGCGCGGCGGGCGCAGGAGCGCACGGCGGTGAACTCCCGGCGGCGCTTGGCGACGGCGCGCGCCACCAGCGCCTCCTCCTCGGGGTACAGCGGGGCGTCGACGCCCTCGTCGCCGAAGGCCTCCACGGCGACCACCGTCTGCGGCAGCAGTTCCTCGATCATCGTTCCCCGTCCTCCCGCGGCACGATCCGGCGCAGCCGCCCCGGTGGCCGTTCCCGCTTGCGCCACTCACGGGGATAGCCCACCGACACCTCCTCGAAGCGGACGCCGTCCTGCCAGGTGGTGCGGGGGATGTGCAGATGCCCGTAGACCATGGTGTGGACGGGGAAACGCCGGTGCCAGTCGTCGGTGAGCACCGTGCCGCACCACATGGCGAACTCGGGGTACCAGAGGACGTCCGTCGGATGGCGGTGCAGCGGCCAGTGATTGACCAGGACGAGCGGCAGGCCGTCCGGCACCTCGGCCAGCCGGCGCTCGGTCGCGGCGACCCGGGCCCGGCACCAGTCCTCCCGGCTCGGATAGGGGTCGGGGTGCAGCAGACGCTCGTCGGTGCAGACGACGCCGGTGCCGTGCGCGTACTCCAGTCCCTCGTCCTTGGTCGCGCAGCCGGACGGCAGGAACGAGTAGTCGTACAGCAGGAACAGCGGGGCGACGGCCACCGGGCCGCCCGGCCCGTCGAAGACCGGGTACGGGTCCTCGGGGGTGAGCACGCCGAGGTCGCGGCACTGTTCGACGAGGTGGTCGTAGCGGGCGACGCCGCGCAGCGTCACCGCGTCGCTCGGATGGGTCCACAGCTCGTGGTTGCCCGGCACCCAGACGACCTTGGCGAACCGGCCGGCGAGGGTCTTGAGGGCCCAGCGGATGTCCTCCACGGTCTCCGCCACGTCCCCGGCCACGATCAGCCAGTCCCCGTCGGTCTCCGGCCGCATGGCGTCGACCAGGGCACGGTTCTCGGCGTAGCCGATGTGCAGGTCGCTGATGGCCCACAGCCTGCTGCCGCCGTTCGTCCCCGACATCACCCGTCGCTCCTTCAGCCGTCCCGAACGCCACCACGAGATCACATCCGTGCCGCGGGAACAAGCACGGCCGGTCTCCGGTGTGTGGTACGGGAACGGTCCGCGAAGCCGTATGATCTGGCCAACACCACCGCCGTGAGACGCCCTTCGCACAGGGCGGTTTGGTGACCCTCCATACTCCTGCCCGGGCAACGGGCCGCTGAGCCCTGCCCGCGAACCGTGAAAGGCGGCCTGCATGGTCTCTCGCGTACGCGTCTGGCTCAACCGCACGTACGCGGAGAACGTGTTCTTCATGGATCAGCTGCGGAGAAATCCCGCCGGCCGGGCCGTGGAGATCCACGCCACCCACGGCGACCCCGACTCCCCCGTGCTGGCCGCCGCCGACACCGCCGAACCGGAGCCCGAGGGCCTCTCCCCGGCGGCGTACGTCGAGTACGCGCTCGCCCAGTGCGAGCGGCGCGGCATCGACGTGTTCGTGCCCCGGCTGCACCAGCCGGCGATCGTCGCGCGCAGGGCCGACTTCGAGGCGGTCGGCACGGCGCTGCTGGCGCCGCCGCCCGAGGCGGTGGCGGTGTTCCACGACAAGGTGATCGCCTATGAGGCGGTCCAGGCGATCGGGGTGCCCGTGCCGCCCTGGTGGCGGGTCCGTTGCGCCGACGAACTCGTGGCGGCCGTCGACGAGTTGGAGGGGCGCGGGTACCGGGCCTGCTTCAAGCCCGCGTCCGGCGCGGGCGGGGTGGGCTTCCGCATGATCACGCGTTCCCCGTTCTCGCTCACGCAGCTGAGCGGCTTCCCGAGCCCGTACGTGCCGCTCGGCCAGGTGCTGGACGCCGTACGGGAGGCCGAAGAGCCGGTGGACTGGCTGGTGATGCCCCGGCTGGAGCAGCCCGAGGTGTCGGTGGACTGCCTCACCGGCACGGACAACCGGATCCGGCTGGCGGTGGGGCGCACCAAGAACGGCCGGCGCCGCGGCTTCACCCTGCACGAGCAGTGGCTCGAGCCGGCCCGGCGGATCGCCGAGGGCTTCGGACTGCACCACCTGTCCAACATCCAGTTCCGGATGCTCGGCGAGCGGCCCGTGCTGATGGACGTCAACACCCGGCCGGCGGGCGGGCTGCACCAGCTGTCGCAGTGCGGGGTGAACGCCCCGTGGGCGGCGGTGCGGCTGGCGCTCGGCGACGATCCGGGCGAGATCACGCCGCCGTTCCTGGGCCAGGACTACACGGTGGTGTCGGGTCTGCGTCCGCTGCGGCCGGTGTCGCTGCCGCGGCAGCGCACCGAGGAGCCGGGGCCCGTATCCGCGCTGGGGGCCGTACCGGCTCGGGCGGCGTCCCCGGAGCCGCGGGCGGCGACCGGGGCGCGCCCGTAGAAATTCTCCAGAAAAGTTCGACCGGGGGTGTATCAGGAGCCGGGTCGGGTGCTCTTGATGACGAAGGCGGCTTGGGGAAGCCGCCTTCGTCATCAAG
>Ga0247819_10001708_pt1 | contig 11712 bp, 15 predicted proteins | sample 13C_Xylose_Day6_FD_193428 | JGI IMG/M metagenome (GOLD analysis project Ga0247819, IMG submission 193428) | Soil microbial communities from agricultural site in Penn Yan, New York, United States - 13C_Xylose_Day6 | ecosystem: Environmental > Terrestrial > Soil > Agricultural land | place: USA... | reverse complement strand
ACTTTTGAGTGTCCAGAATACCCACCAATACAGCTATGTCGTAGACACGGAAGTCTAAAGGAAGTAGTTAAGGGCTTTGACTTTACCATCTGTAAGTTTGGCATAGAGTCCCTTAGTACATTTATGAGGGGCACTAGAACCATGGAGGATATTACAGAAAAACGTCTTATTTACACCGGTGGTATGAGTGCTCTCGGTAGCCTTCACAGGGCATTCAAGTATGCCAACAAGGGCTACAAGATGAGACGTGGGGTGCTAATGGATCTACTAAGAGAGATAGGGGACGTAGATGACCTAGATGAGGAGTACATTAACACACATCTAGGTGGGGGAGTAAATATAGAGAGCGGTTCCTACTAAATGTGTGAGAGGGTGACACTATGAGCGTTGCAGTTAGGTCTCCAATACAAATCAAGCGCAAGCCTATAACATTCCTATCCAGAGCCGGACATCAGAAGAGCGGTGGCTGGATGGTATTTAACAGACCGGATGAAGAACCACCTAAGTACAAGCTAAAGAGCAGCGAGAGGGTACTGTGGTGCCCTTGGTGTGCTGAATGGGCCATCTTTAAGAAGCCCTATGGGGATGATAAGTGGAGCTGCCAAGGGTACTGTGGATGGGCTAACACCAATGAATATTATGTTAGGCATGCTAACAAAATATGGTTTGAAGAGGTCCCACTAGATGCCCTTAAGAAACTAGACATACCTAAACCTAACGGTAGGCGTTAGGAGTCACCAGCCCTCCAACTATTTTTATAGTTAAAGGAGGGCTGTCTTATGAAATTGGTGTCTCAAAGTAAGGCCACTATAACATTGGAGCTATCCCCCACCGAGCTACAACTGATTAGGTCAGCCTTAGCCTCTGAACTGAGCCTTAGGCGCAGGACTTGGCGTGACCTAAATGCTAAGTTCCCAGAGGAGCTTATGTATCATGCTATAATGAAGGATTCCACAGAGGACATGATGTTCAATGTAAACACATATATATCCACCTACAAGATGTGGGGAGTGTTGAAATAGCTACGTGAGAGTCGATTCATGGCTCTCACGTTTCTTTATTTTGGAGGTGATTTTAGTGGCCATTAGGGTAAGTGACATAGAGATACACAACTTTATGTCAATAGAGTATGCTAAGCTCAATTTGAGCAGGAAGGGCCTAGTCCTTGTACAAGGTAGTAATAGGGACGACGATGCCTTTGAAAGTAACGGATCAGGTAAAAGTACAGCATGCTCTGAGGCCCCCGTATGGGCATTTTATGGGGTGACTATAAGGGGCTTAAAGGCTGATGGGGTCATCAATCGTAAGGTAGGCAAAGGGACTGCCGTGAGTGTTGTCCTACTTGATGACAATGGGGACGAATACCAGGTTACTAGGCATCGGAAGCATGCTCAACATGGCAATCATGTGCTTCTGTTCCGCAACGGGGCTAACATTACAGGTATGAGTGACGCGGCGACCACACAGATGATAGAGGAATTACTGGGTATGGACTACCTTACCTTCACTAACTCTGTTATGTTTGGTCAAGGTGTCACTAAGATGTTTGCATCCTCTACTGACGCTGAACAGAAGAAGATACTTGAGCAGATGCTACAGATCGAGATATTCCGCAGGGCGCAGGATAAGGCTAAGGAGCATGTATCAGACCTAAATGAGACTCTGGTAAGGCTGGAGTCTGAGCTGGCTAAGGATAAGGCAGTAAAGGCTCAATGGGAGCGGCAGATAGAGGAGCTACAGGCTAAGGAAGCTGAGCTTGGTGAGAAGGTACAGAAACGTCTAGAGGAGCTATGTGATGAGCTAGAACGACATTCCCATGATCTTAGTCATTGCCCAACATCTGATGAGCTGGTCAGTGACCTAGAGTATCTTGAGGGTCTATTGGATAAGGCACAAGAAAAGGTAGACTCATTTAGAGAGTTGTCCAATACCAGAACAGAACTTATGGTAGAGGTAGGGACTAATACCTTTGAGCTTAACAAATTGGAGGTAAAGTACTCCAAGGCCCTCAGAGAGCTGGATGACCTACGCACTGGTAGGAATGTCCCTAGAAAGTGCAATACCTGCGGCCAAGCCCTTCCAGTGAATGACACCTCACATATGCAGCAGCACATTCAGGACTCTATAAAGGAAATGGATACTCAGAAGGGTATTATACTGAAAGACCTAGCTGACCTTAGGGGCCTAGTGGAGAAAGTGGACAAGAAGCTTGAGGGTAAGAAGAAGGCACAGGACAATGTTCAGGCCGTTAGGGATAGTATGGGTAGTGTGAATACAGAGATTCGCAACAATGAAGCCCAGCGTAAGCATCTAGAAGGTCGTGTCAAGTCCACAGAAGCCCTAATAGAGGAACAGCAGGAGCTACTGAAGACTACCTATGGGCCCATGATAGAGGACTTGCTATGGAAGGTGTCCAATATCTGTGACTGCATTGAGATTCATCACAAAGAAGTGGAGGATACAAAGGTACTTAGAGACAAGTATGCCTTCTGGGTGGATGCCTACGGCAACCAAGGCATAAAGTCGGTACTGCTGGATTCTGTTACGCCGTTCCTCAACCAACGTTGTAATGAGTATCTAACCAAGCTGGCTGGTAATAGCATCGAGGTGACCTTCTCTACCCAACAAGAGGTGACCAGTGGTAAGAATAAGGGTCAAAAGAAGGATAAATTCGGTGTAGAGGTTGACAATAAGAACGGTGACGAAAACTACGAGGGTAACAGTGGTGGTGAGAAACGCCGTGTGGATATAGCTGTCAATATGGCTCTACAAGATCTAGTGCTGTACCGTACGGCTAAGAAGCTAGACTTGATAGTATACGATGAGTGCTTTGAGGGCTTAGATGGCATAGGGTGTGAGAGGGTTATAGAACTCTTGCATGAAAAGGCTAGAAGGTGTGGTACGGTGCTTGTCATTACCCATAACGACAATCTTAAGCAGCTATTTAGTAAGTCTATGACAATGGTCAAGTCCGGTGGCAAGACTACAGTTAAGGAGGATGCAGTATGATTGAGTTGCGTAGGAAGTTTATAGACGACGCCTTCGAAGCCGTACCGGAACCAAAGGTGCTCGTAGTGGCTGTTAGGTTGCCTTCTGGTGCCATAGAAACCATAACAAACTACCATGACTTGCCCAGAAAGATTCTATACTACACTGAGTCCTATGATGACAACTTCTGCCTCAAGGCTAACTCAGGTATCCAAATTATAGGCTATATGATGGTTTAGGGAGGATGCAGTATGAGCCGTATAAAGATTAATATCTGTGGAGCACCTAGTAGCTTCAAGACAACAGTATGTACTGGTCTAGAGTCTAAGCTCAAACAGGCTAGATACAATGCTGAGACAAGCAAGGAGTATGCCAGGCATTACATCAGCACCTATGGTGCACCAAAGGAACTGCATGAGCAGTTGATTATATACGACAACCAGGACACGCGTGATCGGGCTGTAGCCGAAACCAACACCATAATGCTGAGCGATACTCCAGCTATGTCAGGTTATGTATATGGCAAGCGTATGCTAGACAACATCACTGGGCCAAGGGAGCCTTCTAGGGCCGAGTACAAGTTCTTGGAGGAACTGTATATAAAGGCCCTTAAGAAGACCTACTGGTTTGACCTCATACTTCTATTTCCACCTAGTGGGATTGTAGTGTATGATGGGGTTCGTACCGAGGACGTGTACGACCAGATGTCCATATATGATTCCGTGCTAGGATTTCTACACCTGAACAATTTCAAGTACGTAGAGATTAGAGGGGACGTAGAGGAGAAGATAGACACCTGCTTTAGCATCATAATGAAGCGTATAGGTGGGGACGGGCACGGAGTATATGAATTAGGAAGATCTGAGCCCATATCCTGGATAACAGACCAAAGACCATAAGTGAAGATTTTTGGCCCTCTGGTTCTCTTTATCAGAGGGCCTTTTACTGGGGGTGAGATCATGATACTGGACTTCCTAGAGGCCACATTGGGTTCTGGTACAAGGCATGACACCAAGAAGGGCACTCAATATAGCTACTATTGCCCCTTCTGTGGTGACCATAGGGAGCGCCTGTTTGTCAACATAGATACCCATGTGTATTGGTGTCATAATTGCGAGAGCACAGGTAGCACGGTCACGTTCATCTCAAACTACAGTGGTATAAGTTGGTATGACGCCCTGTCTGTCTTTCGGGAGTATGAGAGTTATGAGAGGGTGCTACCAGATGACCTACGTGAGGAGATTTACTCCAAGCTATTGCCAGTGGCTCATGAACTAAAGAAGGATAAGCATATACACCCTCTACCAGAAGAGTTCATACTCCTTGAGAATGCTAGGGGGAAGAGTGGACAGAGAGCCGTAGACTACATACGTAGTAGAGGGATTACCATGGCTATGGCTGAGAGATACTATATAGGATACTGCAGGGAAGGCGACTATGCTAACCGTATCATCATGCCCGACTTTGAGCAAGGTGAGCTCATATACTGGCAAGCTAGGACTTGGGAACCGGCTCCTACTAATAAGATGCTCAAGAAGTTTTATAGGAAGGTGTTGAACCCGTCCCTTACCAAGGATCAGATAGAGCAGGGTATTAAATCCATCGACAAGTCTGAGGTGTTAGGCAACATAGATTTTGTGCTTGAACAGGGCATGGCAGTCATATGCGAGGGCAAGATGGATCAGTACACAATAGGTGACGCTGGGGTTTGCCTACATGGTAAGCACATGTCTGATATGCAGTTTATGAAGCTTGTCAGCAACAAGGATAAGATACACGCTGTTACGGTTATGTTAGATGGTGATGCACTCAAACAAGCGGTAGTAGTAGCTGATGCCCTGTACAAGCACTTTGATGATGTATTCATAGCAAAACTGCCCAAGGATGCAGACCCTAACAGCTTAGGGCGTAAAGGGGTATTGGATGCCCTAGTAGGTGCCATCAAATACAATGAGATGTTCCAAGTTAAAGCCCGACTGAAGGGGTGGACATGAGATTTACAGGGAGTGGATTTCCCGCTTCCTTGGTTTTTTAATACGTGATTCACAGAAGGAGGAAAACACCATGCGTAAAAACAGACTGTGGTATTACACGGAGAAACACCCAATTCAGTATGGTAATGAATATGCCGCCGGCATAGACCTACCATTCTATGACCCAGAGCTACCGGAAACCATTACGGTTAAGCCTGGGCAGCGTATCATGCTTAAGACTGGTGTCCATATGGAGATACCAGAGGGTCACGTCGGGTTGATGGACTCTCGTAGCAGCACAAGTAAGTTGGTGGTAGACCTCCTGTGCCGTACTATTGACGAGGACTTTAGGGGCAATATCAGGACAGTATTGGTTAACGTTGGGGAACAGCCAGTAGAGCTTACTCAAGGCAACTATTACTTCCAGATGGTCATTGTGGCTGTGCCGAAGTTTGAACTGGTGACCGTTGAGTACCCAGAGGACTTGTCTGAGACCCTACGTGGGACACAGGGGTTCGGATCTACAGGAAATACTAATGTGGGAGGTAACATCTAATGGACGCTAACAAGAGGCAGCAACTAGAGAACATGTACGGGACTGAGGGTGCCCAGTATGCTAAAGAGGACGCCGAAGCTACCGTCACTGTGCACAAGAGTAGGGCAGTAGGGATCTCCGAAACTCCTATGGAGGAGCTTCAGAAGCGTGTAAACGATGCTGTGGCTGAAGCAGGTAGTGTGAAGACACTTACGCCTAAGCAGGCTGAGAAACAGCGTAAGCAGGAAGCAGCCTACTGGAAGGGTATGATCTCCCGTGAGGAGGCTAGGAGTCTGGTGTTGGCTGCTACGGAGCAGCAGAACGAGAAACTCCGTATGCTCTACATCACCACTAACACCGTCCTATCCATCATTAAGGAAAAGGGCTTAGCTACTGAGGATGAGATTAACCAAGCGTCCCTGCCGTTTATCGAGTTGATGTACGGGAAGAAGCCTGAACCGCAAAATAAAAAAGAGGAAGGGGCAGATGGGGATGTACAAGAGGCCAGTGCTACTGATAGTGATGTTTGTGATAGCGGTAACGATACTAGCGTGGGTACAGAATAATATACTCCCTATGGCGTCCGCCGACAGTGCTGTACTTCAGCTACAGGACAGCGATGCCTCATACGCCCAATTTAGGGGAGTACAGTCGTTTGTGAAGTACTACTGGCTGCTGTACATCGTAACCTGGGCCATATTTTTCCTACCAGGGCTCATAAAACTATACCCTAAGAAGGAGGGAAAATAGTCTATGAAAATGCTCACAAAGCGGGTGCTGATTCCAGCGTTGATATTTGGCTCCATAGCGGTCAGTACATCCGGATGTTTTTGGCGGCCCTATGACAAACCAGAGTTTGTCACCATAGAGGCCAATCAAACAGCCTTTGTAGTGCCGTTGGAGGGTGCCACTTCTGACCAAGGGCAGTTTGAGAGTGTAGACTTCCTTAAGAAGGCCCAGGTGGCCACAAAGCGCATACAGATACCACACAAATGGGTGCAAACTGGCCGTGCTGTAGGCTCTGGAGAGTGGATGGACACGGTTAGGGTTATTGTGGTAGACAGGGCACCTGAGACTAGGGAGTGGAAGGACGACCTATCCTTTACTGGGGAGTCTAGGGACTCCATTAAGTTTAAACAGGGTATGTCCGCTACTGTGCAGGTGCTAGAAGAGGACACAGCTGTATTCCTCTACCAGTACTCCGGTAAGACCCTAAAGGACGTTACGGATTCCGAGGTTCGTAACAAGATAGGGTCAGTATTGCTGGAGAAGTATAGCACCATGTCAATCAATGATCTACGTGCGGATAAGGCCTCTATTATAGAGTTTGTGCGTAGCGAAGTGGAACCTTACTTCAAGCACCGTGGTATAACCTTGTCCAATATCGGCTATATCGCCGATGTGCAATACTTACAAGCTGATATTCAAGAGGCCATCAATAAGAAGTTTAAGGAAGAGCAGGAAAAAGATGCACAGACGGTTTCTAACCAACGTGCTCTAGAAAAGGCCCAGAATGAAGTAGATGTTGCTAGGCAGGAGGCTATGGCTGCCAAGGAACGTCAGGCTACCATGTCCACTCAGATTGAGCTCATGCGTGTACAAAATGAGGCGGCATGGATAGAGGCCCTTGCTAGTGGCAAGGTCACTCTTCCTAGCACACTTGTACAGGGATCTGGGAGTAACATGATACAGATTCCGGCTGTGGGTAAATAATACATGTGATACTATATGGGGCGGGGCTTAGCCCTGTCCTATTTTCATTGTTGAAGCGCGTTTACTATCACGAATTTACATCACTTCAACATATGAAAAGGTGGTATCTATATGGCTGAGCAAGGTGGCAAAAAGAGGATAAATAGCCGCAACAAAGGCTCTGAGTATGAGCGTAAGATAGCTAAGGTACTAGGGGCTTGGTGGGATGAAGAGTTCCATAGAACTCCGATGAGCGGAGGACTACACTGGGCAGAGGATAATAGGGTCGCTGGGGATATAGTTACTCCCCCGACCTCCATGTATCCTTGGGTTACAGAGCTTAAAAAGCGTGAAGAATGGGAGTTTGACCACCTACTGAAGGGCACAGGGGAAATAGAGAAGTACTGGCAGCAGGTGGTTAGAGACTCAGAGCGTACAGGTATGAAGCCTATGCTCATTTTTAGTAAGAACCATGCCCCGAACTATCTGATGATAGATCTGTATGACTACAACGTCATCATGGAAGCTAAGGCTTGGCTAGCCCCACGCTTTGCCCACTTTGTGGTTGTAAAGCCAGGTTACAACACCCGCGTCGTATGCATCCTAGAGGACTTCTTGAAATTCGTATCCAAAGCAGACGTTGTACGTGCCTTTGGGCTAAGGCGTAGTGTTCACTTGGAGTAGTGGTTTCTAGGGTAGCCTAGTTTTCGTAGGTGGTGGGGGCTTGATGAATCCCGCAAAATCGGAAAAAATAGAGTCATGGTTGACCGAGGGCGAACAGCCCCACACCACTATAAAAACGAGGAGTGATTTAGGATGGCTAAACAACAGTATATTTATCAGGTCGGAGAAGCTACAGCGGATAATCTTAAGGACTTAGCGGCCCTTCTTAACGTAGAGAAGGTTACATCCAAGGATGTAGCTGAGGGTGGTAAGTTCGCTGACCAGGTTATGCTGCTTCCCGTGGAGGACGATGTGCCTAGTGATACCCAACAGGCTGGTTCCGGTGCACAAGAGGGCGACGGTAAGACTGGTGACGAAAACGTGGATAAGTCGGCCACATACAGCGCATTGGGTGATGAAGAGGTTACGGCATCGGCTGACGACATCAGGGCATCTATGCCGGAGTTCGCTGAGGGAAAGGCTGGCCTAGAGGAGCTTAAGGAATTCATCAAGGACATCGACACCCCTACGCTGGAGTACCTGGCTAAGGGTTTGGGGCTGGAATGGCTCCCTACCTACCACGCCAACATCCATCGGATGCGTATTGCCCAGGCTATGCACTCCCACTTCTTCCCAGAGCTGTTCAAACCTAAGGAATCCAGTAAGAAGAAGGGTAAGTTCGGCGATCTGACTACTGAACGCCTGTACGCCATGGTAGACGAGCGTAAGCTCAATGTCAAGCGTAGCGGCCACGAGCCTATCGACCGCATGAGGGCTATCCAAGCCCTTAAGATGGTAGGGGCGCTGGCAGAGTAATCCTATAAGATCGTGTCACGTAAGGGGTGGACTCCTGAGTCCACTCTTTTTTTATGTGTAATCTCGGGTCGTGGCAACCCCGTAAAGGCGCATACCCCTTAAGAGGGTCTGACTATGTTTTCAGGGTGGCGGGGGCTTGTCGGAGCAGGAAAAGTTTGGTAAAATTGAGAAACCGACGTCCCAGTGGGGCGTCCTGGTGGAGGCCATACCTGAGAAATAGGATGAAAGGGTAGACATAGATAGCCCCGACAGCTTTATGGACGTTATGGAGTTCTAGCTAGGAAGTTTAAGGCTATTAACCGTGTGAGGGGAAGTGCGGTATGTCGGTACAGGTCAAGTTATCTTGGGAACAGGTGTTGAAGCAGTTTGATAATCTAATAAAGTTCGCCGCCAGCCAGCAGGTACAAAACAACAGGGTAGACAGGATGGTATCCGCTGAGGACCTGTATCAAGAGGGGCTCATAAAGCTGCACCAGTGTTGGGTAAAGTGGTGTGTAGAGCGCGGGAAGGATATGGATGAATTTGGCCCTATCTTTCGTAAGTCCCTGTTTAGGAGGGTAAAGCAAAGTGCCGGCAAGAGGCAGATAACGATTGATCTAGAGGATGCGGCTAACACCATAGAAGACGACAACATCGACGATCCCGTAGAGAGAATGTACCGTGATAACTTGATAGGGCACCTGAACTCCCTCCTAGTGAGCGAGACATCTAGGAGAATACTACAGGAGTTAGTGACACCAAGCCCTCGTACCCTGTTTGAGGTGTGGGCAGACAGGAAACGTAAGGAAATGATAAAGTCTCAAGGACATAGGGCCAACATACCCCAGGATAACACTATACGTATGAAGCACATACAGCGAGCACTGGGCATTACCACCAAACAATATGACAATGCTATGTCTGAGATACGTGAGAAAGCTAAGCTCGCTCTGGACATGTAACGGTACTCTCGTCAAGGAGAATTCTTCGCACTACACGATTTGTTTTTTCGATAACAAAAGACGAGAGGAAGTTGTATATGATAGACGTCAACTCCAAGCTTCTAGACGCTCTTAAGGAGAGCTCATGCTTTGGTATTGCCCATGATGACACTGTGCCTGAGTGCAAACAGTGTGATGTTAAAGCCCAGTGTAAGCAAAAGGCAGAGGGGGCCTTTATAGCACCCCCATCATCGAAGCCTAAGGTCAAGCCTCAGGAGCAGCCTGTACAGGCTAAGAAGACTGAGACAGAGAAGAAACCAGCAGCCCAGTCCTCTACGAAGACTAAGGAGCAAGCGACTAAGCAGGCTCAGGCACCCAAGACTACGACGGCACCTAAGACTACAACACCTGCTAGCTCCGGTAACTCCCCTGACTTCAAGTCCATGACCCTAGTGGAACTTAAAACTTTAGCGGAGACACGTAAGGTGGAGTGGAAAGAGTATGGCAATGATAACATCACTCGTATGAGGCTTATAATGGAACTTAAGAAGTCGTATTGACAACATAGGGACGATGCCGCTTGGTATCGTCTCTTTTTTATACCTGAGGAGGTATCGTGTAATGATGGATAGGAGTCCGGTGATGCGGAAGTCTATAAAGATACGTAGGTCAATATTCAAGGATTACTGCAACTGCCATGATGTGCAGGTGTTCTCATCTGGGGCTACCCCGTACCTACTTAATGTGGATAGGTTGACTTTCGAGGAGCTACACCTGCTGTTGAGTGGGCTAGATGTGTGCACGCCCATCTATATGTCAGACACATCAGAGCTTAGAGACAAGGCCGAGCTATGTCTGAACTATGGGTTGCCAGTTACCATCAGAACCAATAGGGTGCTTCCTGAAAGCTTATTGGAGAAGATGAAAGCTGTTCCGCACTCAGCCCTCCACGTCTCTATCAAGTTCTTAGATCCCTTTATAAGGAGTCGCCTAGATTCGGACGCTTCCGCACCCTCCGATCTTCAGCCGATGATGCGCCTAGCAAAGTCGTGGAAGATTTTCCAAGCCCTGGTTATAGAGTACCAGCCATATCTGGTGGCCAATTTGGACACTATGGAGATCGTGGAGATGGTAAAGAACCACATACGACACGTAATAGTGGAGTTTCCTGTTCTGGATGATATGTACGTGCGCTCAGAACTTCCCAGATGGGAAGTCCTAGGCAGTGACTATGATGCCAAATTTAGGCACTTCTGTGAGCCTAATCCCCCCACCAGATCATGGTCTATAAAGCCTAAGTTTCAGCAAGAGTTCTTTACGGAGCTATCGGAGTTCTCAAAAGCTAAGAGACTTTCTATAGAAGCCATAGAATGGAAGGTCAATGATAGAACTAGGCATGCTGGTACCATAGAGGACTACCCATTGGGTATGAGACCGTTTATGTATAGGAAGGGTGAAGACGGTAGATTTGTTGAGACGGTGGTAGACAGAGAAAGACCTTGCAGTGAGTGTGGTAGGACACTATTTATATAGGGGTAGCATATGACAGCAAAAGGCTGACCGCTATGGTCAGCCTTTTATGATGCTCTGCAATATGCTCTTAAATTCACTATGGGTGCCAAAGAAGAACCTGATGTTGGAGCCTTCACAGTACTCTTTGAGGGTCTGTATACGCTTCGGTCGGTCATCTTCAGTGAGAAATAAGACCCTAGGGAATACAGGATTCTTAAACGTCTTATTCCAGGGTCTACTGTGCCACCTATTGGATATATAGTAGTCTTTATAGGCCTCTATCTTCTTCTTCACATATGGAATATCCTCCGTGCCCATATCGGCCTCGATAAAGAAGATATATCCCTTTCCACCGCATTGTAGCAAGGCGGTTATGTCAGGCTTAATAGTGGTGTCGTTATACGGGTGTGGTTCCTCTACTTCGTATAGTCTTATGGCGCCTCCCCATTCCCTCATACATTCTACTATCTGACACTCATAGTCATTAAGCATGACCTTGTGTTCCCACCCAAGGGGTAATGAGCGGTTTCCAAGGGTATCAGTTGTAATGGGCTTATTATACTTTTCAAGCTCCATAAGTATGGCCCCAGCCCTGTCAAGGCAAATGTATTGC
>Ga0247819_10001703_pt1 | contig 11735 bp, 8 predicted proteins | sample 13C_Xylose_Day6_FD_193428 | JGI IMG/M metagenome (GOLD analysis project Ga0247819, IMG submission 193428) | Soil microbial communities from agricultural site in Penn Yan, New York, United States - 13C_Xylose_Day6 | ecosystem: Environmental > Terrestrial > Soil > Agricultural land | place: USA... | reverse complement strand
GGGAATGCGTTCGAGGTCCCACGGGTTGTGCGTCGGGCCGTAGGCGGAGTGCTCGGTCGACGAGCCCATGGCGAACTCGTCCATGTTGGTCTTGCCGAGCGGCACCAGGCCGGCCTCGCGCACCTTCGTCACCGGGGTCGCATCGTAGGGCGGGATCCATCCCTCGAGGATGCGCGATCCCGCGGTCGACGGCATGCCCTTGGTGACGAGCACGTCTTTCACCGCGATCGGCACGCCCGCGAGCGGGCCGAGCTTCTCGCCGGCCGCGCGCCTCGCGTCGACCGCGGCGGCAGTCTGGAGGGCGTGCTCGCCCGCGACGTGGAGGAACGCGTGCACGGCGCCGTCGACGGCGGCGATGCGGTCGAGATGGGCCTGGGTCGCCTCGACCGACGAGACTTCACCGGCGGCGAGCTTGTCGCCGAGGTCGGCGGCCGACAGGCGGATCAGGTCGTCGCTCACTGCTCTTCTCCCAGGATCGCCGAGACCACGAATCGCGATCCGTCGGACTCGGGGGCGCCCGCGAGTGCCTCGTCGACGGTCAGCACGTTGGTGCCGACCACGTCGTCGCGGTACACGTTCTGCATGGGGATCGGGTGGCTCGTCGGCGGCACGTCTGGCGTGGCGACCTCGCTCACCTTCTCGACCGCGTGCATGATCTGGGCGAGCTCGGTCGTCAAGTGCCCGATCTCTTCGTCGGTGAGCGCGATGCGTGCGAGGTTCGCGAGGTGGGCGACCTGCTCCGCACTGATTTCGGACATGCTGCTCCGTCGTCTCGTGGTGGGGATCAACCGATTCTATCGGGGTGCGCCGAACAGCCCGGTGCCGTAGCGGTGCAGCAGTTCGTAGGCGTCGGCGTACGTCTCGGGTTCGCGTTCGTCGGGCCGGCCGTACTTCGCGATGAGCAATCCCAGCAGGCCTCGGGCCGGCGGGCTCAACGGCTTGTCCTTGTGGGCATTGCCCGGATGCGGGGCGTCGGACTGCGGGTTCGGCGGGGTGTACTGCGGAGTCGTCGACGGCCACGTCAGCGGATGCCGCGGGGAATCGAGGTTCACCGCCGAGAACATGTCGTTCGCCTCGGCGTCGCGCCGGGTGAGCGGCTTCAGCCCGTGCAGCTTCGCGAGGGTGGCGATGACGGCCCCGTGGTGCATCTCGTCGTTGATCACGCTGCCCGCCCGGGTGTAAGCCGACACGGCGATCGCCGGCACCCGGCATCCGAGCCGGTCGAAGCGGAACCCCATCTCGCCGACCGGTTCGTCGGCATCGGGCGGCGTCGCAACGGGCGGCGGCACGTGGTCGAAGCAGCCGCCGTGTTCGTCGAAGGTGATGAGCAGCATGGTGTTGAGCGCGTTCGAACCATCGGGGCTGGCGCTCTGCTGTATGGCGGAGTAGATCTCGTGGACCAGCGCCTCGCCCGCCCTGACGTCGGACATCGCGCTGTCGACGACCTCGGTTCCGTCGACGTCGCTCTCGCGGAGCCTGCCGACAGGCGGATGGAAGTCGTTGTGGTTGTAGATCATGCGCGGCTCGATGAACGCATATGCGGGCAGCTCGCCGTTCTCGACGTCGTCGTGGAACTGCTTCATGGTCGCGAAGTGGGCGGTGCGCCAGTACTTCTCGAGCACCGGTGCATGCAGCACCCCGGTGAACGAGACGAGCTGGAGCTCGTCGAAGTAGATGCGCCACGAGATGCCTGCGTCTTCGAGGCGGTTGAAGATCGTCGGCGTGGCCGGTGCGTCGAGCCACTTCGAGTACCCGCCGCCGCTCTTGTTCGTGACGAACCCGTGGGAGGTCGAGGCATGGAGGAACGAGCGGTTGCAGAATGTCTGCGACGGCACGCCTGCGTGCCAGGCGTCGTACACGGCGAAGTTCTTCGCGAGCGTCGACAGCACGGGGAGCATCTCGGGTGAGAAGGAGCCCATGATCTGCGCCAGTTCGGCGGGGTCGGGTGGGCTGCCCTTCTTGAGCCGCTCGTAATTGACGGCGTAATCGGTGACGAAGCCGTCCATGGTGGGTTCGGTGGTAGACGCCGGGGCGTTGTACGGCGCCTCCATCTCTTCGACGAACAGCTTCGAGTTACCCGGCGGATCGATCGAGCTGAAGATCTGCGTGTTGACGTGCGGGTACTCTTCACCCGGGTCGGGGTCGGGTCGCCCCATGATCTCGTCGGTCGTGCCCTTGTAGACGTGAGCCGCGATGGAGGTGCCGTCGGGTGCCGTGTTCTGATAGTCGCCGAAGGCGAGGCCGTCGAACTCCTGACCGTCGGGCAGGTCGTCGGGCGAGTACAGCCAGCCGAGCAAGTTGTCGAACGACCGGTTCTCGCCCATGACCACCACGAGGTGGTCGAATCCGGGCTCCTCACGCGGGGTGAACGCCGCGAAGTCCTCGGCGCCCTCCTGGAATCCGAGGGCGTGTCCGATCGCCGCGCCGATCGCCGCGCCCACGCCTCCGCCCACCACGGCACCTGCTGCTGCGACCCCGCCGAGTTTCAGGAAGTCGCGGCGGCTCGAGCCGCCGGGGCCGTTCGGGACCTTGTCGTATTCGGCGCCGACGCCGGTGCTCTCCCCCGCTGCCTGGTTGTCGCCCACGGAGTTCCCCCTGACTTCAGTCGCCACGTTCGTCAGTCGAGCGCGGCCGGCCCTTCGCTCACGAGCAACGCGAACTGCGCTGCGTCGAGCACTCGGATTCCGAGTTCTTCGGCCTTCGCGAGCTTCGAGCCCGCCCCGGGGCCGGCCGCAACGAAATCGGTCTTCTTCGAGACGCTCGAAGCCGATTTGCCTCCGGCGGCGATGATCGCCTCTTGAGCTCCCTCACGCGTGAAGCCGTCGAGGCTGCCGGTCGCGACGACCGTGAGGCCGGCGAGCACTCCCCCGGCGTCGGCCGAAGCGCCTGGTCCGGGGTGCCCCGGCGTCGCGAACTGCACGCCGGCGGCCGTCCACCGCTCGACGATCTCGAGGTGCCAGTCGACGCCGAACCACTCGATGAGCGAGTCGGCGATGATGCCGCCGACCCCCTCGACCTCGGCCAGCTGCTCGCGCGTGGCCGCGCGGATCGCGTCGAGTGATCCGAACCAGTCGGCGAGCGCTCGCGCCGCAACCGGGCCGACATGCCGGATGTTCAGGGCCACCAGCAGTCGCCACAACGGTTTGGTCTTGGCCTTGCGGATCTCGTCGAGGAGTTTCAACGCGCTCGCCGAGGGCTGCGGGCCACTGAACCCTGCCTTCTTCTCGGCCGCGCTCGGATTGCGCCGGAACGGGGCACGCACGCGTGCCGCCCCATCGTCGTCGAGCTTCGGGAGCCCCATCTCGGCGTCTTTCACGATGACCTCGATCGGCAGCAGGTCGTCGATCGTGAGGTCGAACAGGCGCGCCTCGCTGACGAGCGGCGGCACCTCGGGTCGCTCGGGCTGCGTCAGCGCAGCCGCAGAAACCTCGCCGAGCGCCTCGACGTCGAGCGCGCCGCGCGAGCCGATGTGCTCGACCCGACCGCGCACCTGCGCGGGACAGCTGCGGGCGTTCGGGCAGCGCAGGTCGATGTCGCCCTCTTTCATCGGCCGCAGCGGCGTGCCGCACTCGGGGCAGTCGGCGGGCATCACGAACGCCCGCTCGGTGCCGTCGCGAAGTTCGACCACCGGCCCGAGGACCTCGGGGATGACGTCGCCCGCCTTGCGCAGCACCACGGTGTCGCCGATGAGCACTCCCTTGGCCTTGACAACGTCTTGGTTGTGCAGTGTCGCCTGGCGCACGACCGATCCTGCCACCCGAACCGGCTCCATGACCGCGAACGGCGTCGCCCGACCGGTGCGGCCGACGCTCACGACGATGTCGATGAGCTTGGTGTTCACCTGCTCGGGCGGGTATTTGTAGGCGATCGCCCACCGCGGCGCCCGGCTGGTGGCGCCGAGTTCGTCGTGCAACGCCAGTTCGTCGATCTTCACCACGATGCCGTCGATCTCGTGCTCGACGGAATGGCGGTGCTCGCCGTAGTACGCCACGAACTCCTGCACCGCGCCGACCGAGTCGACGACGGCGTACCGCGTGCTCGTCGGCAGCCCCCAACTCGAGAGCAGCTCGTAGACCTCGGACTGCGAAGAGACGGGCGGATTCGGCCATGCGCCGACGCCGTGCACGAGCATCGTGAGCCGGCCGAGCCGATCGCGCATGAGCGCGAGCTGGGCGGCGTTCTTATTCTCGGCCTTCTGTCTGAGCGACCCGCTGGCCGCGTTGCGGGCGTTGGCGAACTCGCGCTCGCCCGCGGCGGTCTGGTTGGCGTTCAACTCGTCGAACAGCGCCGTCGGGAAGAAGACCTCGCCACGCACCTCGACGATGGCCGGATGACCCGACCCCGCGAGCCTCGTCGGGATGGCCGGGATGTACCTGACGTTCTCGGTGACGTCTTCGCCGACCCGACCGTCGCCGCGAGTCGCCGCGCTCACCAGCCGCCCGTGCTCGTAGCGCAGGTTGAGCGCGAGCCCGTCGATCTTGAGCTCGCAGAGCCAATGCACCGGCCGGCCTGCAGCCGCTTCAGCGCGGGTGGCCCACTCGGCGAGCTCGTCGGCCGAGAACACGTTGTCGAGGCTCAGCATGCGCTCGGCGTGCTCGACGGGCGCGAAGAGGGTCGTCTCGCCGCGACCGCCGACCGTCAGCGTGGGGCTGTCTTGGCTCTGCAGCTCGGGGTATGCCCGCTCGAGCGCCTCGAGCCGGTGCATGAGCTCGTCGTACTCGGCGTCGGAGATGATCACGGTGTCGCGTTCGTAGTACGCGTCGCGTGCCTCATTGATGCGGATGGTGAGGCGTTCGACCTCGTCTGCCGCGTCGGCCAGGCTGATGCGCTCGTCGATCTCGTCGTTCACGTGCCAAGTCTAGAGACGACCCACGACAGCGCGCAGGTGCGACGGATGCCGCGGGCCACCCGGCCACGCGGCATCCGAACGCCCCTGACGTGCTCGGTCAGGCGCGGTATGCGGGCTCCTCGAGCCCCGCGCGGTCGACGCGACGGTGGTACCGGGTTCCGGTCCAGCCGCCGAGCAGCGCACCGGCGAGGCTCGCGAGGGCGACGATCACGGCCGTGACGATGCCCGCGACGGTCAGCTCGCCCTCGCTGACGGGGATGCGCGGGAACGCGTTCAGGTCGACCAGGACGTCGTACTGGCTGCCCACCACGACGCTCACGAGCGCGACCACGATCGCGATCACGAGCGCCCACACCCACACGGCGAGGCCCTGCTTGAGCCCGTTGAAGCGTGCCATCCGCCCGGCGACGTAACCTCCGCTGAAGTAGGCGACGAAGAGCACCACCAGCAGGGCGATCGCGCCGATCCAGCCGACGGTCTCGGCGTTCTCAAGCGCCTCCCCGGTGGCCTCTTCCGGGGTGCCGGCGACGCCGAGCCCGAGTGCGGCGCCCGCGGCCGCGAGGAGCGCGGTGAGGATCGCCGCGGTGCCCATCGCGGTCAGCCAGCCGAAGAAGGCCGAGCCGACCTTCACTCCGCCGAAACGCTCGCGCTGGCGGTCCTCGATGTCATGGGCGAGCCCGGCCCGGTAGCGGGCATCGGCCCGGTAGTCGGCATCGGTCCGCGCATCGGCGGCATCTGCCCGGTGCTCGGCGGCGGTCCGCTCGTCGACGGCGGCGGAACGGTGATCGGCTGCGGCCTCAGCGCGGTCGTCGGCGGCTTCGGCGCGGTGTTCGGCCGCGACGCGCTCGTCGACGTCGGTGGGTCGGGTCGCCCCGACGCCATCGTCGTACGCGGGGGTGGTGATCGGACGATCGGCGGGGCGATCGATGGGGTCTCTCGGGATGGTCACGATGTCCTCCTCGGGTGACGGCACGCCGGAACTGCGGCGTCGACGCGACTGTACGCTGGTCGGCGCGGGCGCGCATGGGCTTGACACCGCATGCATCGGCGCACTAAAGCGCGCGCTTGCGCGCACCCTGCCTGCGATTGCGGCCGATCGTTCGAATGGCCGCCCCGCGACCACCGCGGAGTTCGACGCCCGCTACCCCTCGACCCCGAACAGATCGACACGGCGGTGGTATCGAACCCCGACGACACCGCCGAGCACGGCACCGATCACGCTCACCACGGCGAAGACGACTGCGACGACGATGATCGCGGTCGTCAGTATGCCCTCGGGGACCGGGAGGCGTGGGAAGGCGTCCACGTAGCCGAGAATGTCGTTCTGGATGCCCAGCACCAGGCTCAGGACCGCGACCGCGACCCCGGCGACGAGCGCCCAGCCCCAGACGGCGAGGCCCTGCACGATGCCGCTGAAGCGGGCCATGCGACCGGCGACATATCCGCCGCAGTAGAACGCCGCCAACAGCATCGCCAGCAGCGCACTCAGGCCGATCCACGTGGCGGCGTCCTCGTCGAGCGGCATGTCGCGCACCCACCCCCTCGGGCTCTGCACGACATCGAACCCGAGTGCGACACCGGTGACGCCGAGTATCGCGGTGATGATCGCCGCGACGCCCACGGCGATGAGCCACCCGAAGAACGCCGAGCCGATCTTCACGCCGCCGAATCGCTCGGCTTGGCGCTCGACGACCTCGTCGATCGTGAACGGGCCCGAGTCGACGACGTCGTCCCACGCATCGGGTCGCGGGTCGATGGTCGTCACGGGGCTCGTCATGGGCCCGGTGTCCAGGTTGCGGAACGGCGTGGCCGGGTCTTCGTTCGGGAGCGCCTGGTACCGGTTCGGATCGATAGAGTCGCGTGGGTAGGACACGGAGTCTCCTCATCATTCACTCGGCGCCGGGGGTGGCGCCGTGGCGAATCTACGCGAAGCCCGTCGCCGAGGCGAGACGTTGCGTCGCCGTGCCGCACGACTGAACGTGCTTCAGGCGGCATCGAGCGGATGCCGTGGCCGTCGTCGGCCGGGAATCCGCCGGCGGTCAGATCCCGACCGGCACCGCGCTCACGGTGCGGTCGATCGTGAACTGACCGAGCACACGGGTGCCGACGTAGATGACGGCGGTCTGGCCGGGCGCGACCCCGTCGAGCGGATGACCCGGGGTGACGACGAGCTCATCGCCCTCGAGCACCGCGACCGCGGGAACCGGATCGGCGTGCGCACGGATCTGCACATCGCAGTCGAACGACGAGGTCGGGTCGGCGGGCGGGAGCCCCGCCCAGGAGAATCGCGAGCCGGCGATGAGCCCGACCGCCAGAGCCTCTTTGGGGCCGACGACGACGGTCTTCTCTTTCGGCCGCACCTCGAGCACGAACCGGGGCTTGCCGTCGTCGGCCGGTGTGCCGAGCCGGAGCCCGCGTCGCTGGCCCACCGTATAGGCGTGGGCGCCCTCGTGCGATCCGACGACGGCGCCGGTGCGGTCGACGATGTCGCCGGTCGCGGTGCCGACCTTCTCGGCGAGCCAGCCCTTGGTGTCGCCGTCGGGAATGAAGCAGATGTCGTAGGAGTCGGGCTTCTGAGCGACCGAGAGCCCCCGGCGCGCGGCCTCTTCGCGCACGAGCGCCTTCGACGGCGTGTCGCCGAGCGGGAAGTAGGCGTGCGCAAGCTGCTCTGCAGTCAGCACGCCGAGCACGTAGCTCTGGTCTTTCGCCTCGGCGCTCGCCCGGTGCAGCTCACGGTGGCCATCGGCGTCCTCGAGGATCTTCGCGTAGTGGCCGGTGGCGACGGCGTCGAACCCGAGCGCGAGCGCCTTCTCGAGCAGGGCGGCGAACTTGATGCGCTCGTTGCAGCGCATGCACGGGTTCGGAGTGCGGCCGGCCGCGTACTCGGCGATGAAGTCGTCGACGACGTCGGCCTTGAACCGCTCGGAGAAGTCCCAGACATAGTAAGGAATGCCGAGAACGTTTGCGGCGCGCTGGGCGTCCATGGAGTCTTCGATGGTGCAGCAGCCGCGGCTGCCGGTGCGCAGGGTGCCGGCGTTGCGGCTGAGCGCGAGGTGCACCCCGACGACCTCGTGCCCGGCCTCGACGGCGCGCGCGGCAGCGACGGCGCTGTCGACGCCGCCGCTCATCGCTGCGAGAACCTTCACCCCTCCAGTCTAGGCAGGGCCTCCTGAGCGGATGCCCGGTGCCGAATGTCAGCGGTCGAAGGAGGTGGCGCGGGCGGCGAGCCCGGCGCGGGTGGCCTGTGCATGCGCGGCGGGCAGTGCGGCGAGGAACGCGTCGACGTCGGCGTCGGTCGACGTGTGCCCGATCGTGATGCGCAGCGCGCCGCGGGCGTCTGCTTCGGAGCGACCCATGGCCATGAGCACGTGCGACGGCTCGGGCACGCCGGCCTGGCAGGCGGAGCCGGTCGACACGGCGACCCCGGCCGCGTCGAGCAGGAACAGCAGCGAGTCGCCCTCGCAGCCCGGGAACGAGAAATGCACGTTGCCGGGCAGCCGCCCGGCCCCGTCCGGGTCACCCGAGAGTCGGGCTGACGGCACCGCGGCGAGCGCGCCCGCGATGAGCCTGTCGCGCAGCGCGGCCATTCGGTGTGCGTCGTCGTGGAGGCGCGCCGCGACCACGCGCGCTGCCGCAGCGAACGCGGCCGCCGCCGCAACGTCTTGGGTGCCCGACCGCACCTTGCGTTGCTGCCCGCCGCCGTGGATGAGCGGCTCGACGGCCGCCGTGCGGTCGAGCACGAGCGCACCGATGCCGGCGGGTCCGCCGATCTTGTGCGCCGAGGTGCTGAGGGCGACGAGACCTGCGCCGCGCGGGGCATCCGTCGCCCGTCGGAGGCCATGGAAATCGATGGGCAGCTGCCCGTAGGCCGAGATCGCGTCGACGTGCAGCGGCACGCCGGCGCGCGCGGTGAGGCGGGCGACCTGCTCGACCGGCTGGATGGTCCCGACCTCGTTGTTGGCCCACAGCATGGTGACGAGAGCCACGGACGACCCATCGCCGAGTGCCGCCTCGAGGGCGTCGAGCCGTACGCGCCCGACCTCGTCGACCGCGATCTCGTCGACCACGGCACCCTCGTGATGTGCAAGCCACTCGACGGCGTCCAGGGTGGCGTGATGCTCGCCGGCGGGCATCAGGATGCGACGACGCGACGTCGTCTGGCGCTGCCACCAGATTCCCTTGACGGCGAGGTTCACCGCCTCGGTGCCGTTGCCGGTGAGGATCACCTCGATGCCGTCGGCGCCGAGCGTCGCCGCGATCTGCTCGCGCGACTCCTCGAGCAATCGCTTCGCCTGCTGGCCGGCGCTGTGGATCGAGGCGGGGTTGCCGACGACCGCGAGGGCAGCCGTGAGCGCCTCGATGGCCTCGGGCAGCATCGGGGTGGTGGCGGCGTGGTCGAGATAGACCATGTGTCCTACTGTAGAACCCATGTCTGCGCCCGATCCCCTGCATGACCTCGGCGTTCGCGCCGGCGTCGACGGCGGCGAGATCCGCGTCTGGTCGGAGCACGCGACATCCGTCGATCTCGTGATCTTCGACGCCGACGACCTCGATTGGGCGTCCGAACGCACCCCCTTGAGCCGCGACGAACACGGGGTGTGGGGCGGCTCGTCGGCGGCGCTCGTCCCGGGTGCGCATTACGGCCTGCGGGTCGACGGCCCCGCCGGGTTCGACCACGCGTTCAACCCCGTGCACTCGCTGCTCGATCCCTATGCGACCGGCCTGGCGAAGGCGCACGACGGCTCGTGGCGCGGCGTCGCGCTGGCGTCGCTCACCGCGTCGGGATTCGACTGGGGCGGCGTCGGCAAGCCGAACACCGCGCTCGACCACTCCGTCATCTACGAAGCGCACCCCCGCGGTTTCTCGAAGCTCAACACCGCGATCCCCGAGCCGCTGCGCGGCACCTACGCGGGTCTCGCCCACGACGCGTCGATCGAGTACCTCACCGGGCTCGGCATCACAGCCGTCGAGTTGCTTCCGGTGCACGCGTTCGTGTCTGAAGAACGGCTCGTGCGGCAGGGCAAGCTCAACTACTGGGGGTACAACACTCTGGCGTTCTTCGCCGCGCACGCACCGTACGCGTCCGCCGCGGCCCAGGCCGAGGGCGCGGCGGCCGTGCGCCGCGAGTTCGCCGGCATGGTGAAGCGACTTCACGAGGCAGGCCTCGAGGTGATCCTCGACGTCGTCTACAACCACACCGCCGAAGAGGGCCGGCAAGGTCCGACGTACTCGTTCCGCGGCATCGACAACGCGGCGTACTACCGTCACGACGCTCACGGGCGCTACGTCGACACGACGGGCTGCGGCAACTCGCTCGACTTCGGCCGCGAGCCGGCACAGCGGCTCGTGCTCGACTCGATGCGGTACTTCGCCGAGGAACTGCAGGTCGACGGGTTCCGGCTCGACCTCGCCGCCACCCTCGGCCGCGACGACCACGAGCAGTTCACGCCGGAGCACCCGCTGCTGCAGGCGATGCTCGCCGACCCCGTGCTCAGCGCTTCGAAGCTGATCGCCGAGCCGTGGGACGTCGGGCCCGGCGGCTGGCAGACCGGCAACTTCCCGCTGGGCTTCAGCGAGTGGAACGACCGCTACCGCGACCGCATGCGCGACTTCTGGCTCGGCGACCTGCGCCGCGAGCGCGCCGACGACCCGGGTGTCAGCGGCATCGGCCGCTTCGCGACCCGCCTCGCGGGCTCGTCGAACACGTTCTCGCTCGAGCGGGGTCCGCTCGCGAGCCTCAACTTCATCACGGCGCACGACGGCTTCACCCTCGCCGACCTCACCGCCTACGACGTCAAGCACAACCTGGGCAACGGCGAGCAGAACCGCGACGGCACCGACAACAACAACTCGTACAACCACGGCGTCGAGGGGCAGGCGGTCGACCCGGCGATCCGTGCGGCGCGGCGTCGCAGCATCCGCAACCTGCTCGGCACGCTGCTGCTGTCGGCGGGCGTGCCGATGCTCACCGCCGGCGACGAGTTCGGCCGCAGCCAGCGCGGAAACAACAATGCGTACTGCCATGACTCGTCGCTGACCTGGCTGGCGTGGGACCCCGCGCAGCGCCCCCGGTTCGCGCCCGACCTGCTGGCGACGACACGTCACCTCATCCGGCTGCGCACCGAGAACCCCGCGCTGCGACCGGTGCGCTTCGGCCGACTCGGCGTGACCACGCAGAACGCGTCGCAGATGGACTGGTTCAACGCCGAGTCGGCACCATGACGATCGACGACTGGAACGAGCCCGGCGAGCAGACGCTGCAGTTCCTCGCGGCATCGACGCCCGAGTTCGAGGAGTACAACCGCATCCTGCTCGTCGTGCACGCGAGCGAGTCTGCAACCGACGTCGTCCTCCCCGTGCACGCGGGCGTCACCGGGTACACGTTGCTGTGGGATTCCGCCGACGAGGCTCCCGGCGATGGGCTCGGCACCGAGCATCCACCGGGCGAGCAGCTCACGATCCACGGACCGTCCATGCGCCTGTTCCGCGTCGACGGCTCGCCGGAATGACCAAGCGGTCGGATGCCGCGGCGGCGGCGTCTGCCGGAACCCAGGCGACGCTCGCCCTCGCGAGAGCCGGCATCGCGTTCACGACGCACGCATACGAACACGACCCGCGCGCCGCCGCGTACGGACTCGAGGCCGCCGAGAAGCTCGGCGTCGACCCGGGGCGGGTCTTCAAGACCCTCCTCGCGAGCGTCGACGGCGAGCTCGCGGTCGGTATCGTGCCCGTGGCGATGCAGCTCGACCTGAAGGCGCTCGCGCACGCACTCGGCGGCAAGCGCGCCGAGATGGCGGACCCGAAGGTCGCCGAGCGCAAGACGGGCTACATCGTCGGTGGTATAAGCCCCATCGGGCAGAAGACGGCGCTGCCGACCGTGCTCGAC
>Ga0247819_10001702_pt1 | contig 11735 bp, 10 predicted proteins | sample 13C_Xylose_Day6_FD_193428 | JGI IMG/M metagenome (GOLD analysis project Ga0247819, IMG submission 193428) | Soil microbial communities from agricultural site in Penn Yan, New York, United States - 13C_Xylose_Day6 | ecosystem: Environmental > Terrestrial > Soil > Agricultural land | place: USA... | reverse complement strand
GGCGCATTTCTTCTTCAGTTAAATCTGGATTCATGCCAATTCTCAGAGGGGTGTTATGAGTTGCTAGTGCGATTCTATCAGCATGGCGAATTTATCCAGTCGAGAGTCCCGCCTGCTCAGGTCTAATCCTTTGCAACCACGGCTGGAGGATTTAGGTTCGCCATTTATCGATACGGCTACGTGAGGCCGAACCACTGCTGACTGGGGCGACGGATAGCACACGTAACTTTTGACGTGTTCATATCAGCCGCGACTTGCCGCTCCCGAGACTTTCCTTCAGGGGAAGCCTCCATAATCGAAGGACCACAACCCAAACAGACATTCGAGAAAGGCAGAAATTGGCTAATTTTTGCCTGTCGCCACTGCTATCGCTGGGTCGAAAGGTGCCTGTCATGAAGGGCTGCAACCGCCCCAAGCAAACACTGTGGCGTCAATGTTGCTGCATCGAACGGTTCAATAGGTCGGCTCGCAAGCTGTATGCTGACGTGTTGATTCAAGACATAGGTAGAGGGCAGCAATGAAGATCACGGGAAGAGTCGAGATCGAGACAGTCATTGACGTCTTGTGTGATGCATGCAGCAGTTCCACGCGTACTGAGAATGGCGGACTTCAATACGCCAGCCTCCACGCTCACTGGGGTTACGGCACCAGACATGACGGCGAGCGGTATGAGCTACATCTCTGTGAGGACTGCTTCTTCAAGACTATTGCTTACCTCAAGCAGGAACGGCGGACCGAGAATTTGTTCAGCGACACAGCTGCTGACGCCCCTGATGATTTTGGCTTGGTCGCAAGGGACGATTTCTTCGGAGACGAGGGGAATCGTTAGGCCGTCCATTGTTTATCCGTCCGCGTACCACTCCCGAACAACAAGCACTTAGGGAAAGCGTCTGCTCTTGGCCGTTTCTGCCTGCGGTGACCGACTGAAAACGGCCAAAAGCGGACGTCCGCGACGCGTGCCTGGTTGCCCCCAAATTTTTTCTTGTGAGAATTTGAAGCGACGCTAATCCTTCAAGGAAGATCATGGACATTCGATCGACGGAAACAGAGGATTGGATGCTAATAAAGCGAGTCCGACTCGCCGCGCTTTTGGCCACACCAACGGCCTTGGTGTCAGTTATCTGCCTCTTCATACACTGAAGAACGAAGGAAAGTTAGAGCCTCATCAACCAAAACAGCATTTTGGCCGGCATTCGAGAAAGACAGGCCTGTCGAAATGGCTGCGGTGAAGGGCGACATCGATCGAACCGGCTTCCATTGCGGTTTTACAGGCGTTGGTGACTATTTGCAGCTGCTGCGACTCTTGGCGCGAAAACTTGCATGGCTTTCAATTGACCCTCTAGCAAATAGTCCAAAAGCTGTCTCACTTGAACTGATGGTCCAAGCGAGATTCTGGTCGATCCTGATCTGATCATCACCCACAGTATTAAGATGCGTACGCTGCTTCTCACCCACACGCGCAGATCTTAGTATTACGTTTCGATGTAGGGGGCTATAGCGGTGTACACACCGTTTTGTGTGTAGAAGCTGCCAACGGCGACCTATATCCTACTGACCAAACAAGGCGTTCATATTCCCCAGAAAAATTAAACCTATTGCGAATTCGTCCTAATATATCAAGAAACAGTTACTTTTTTGAAACACTCAGCCTTCAATTTTTTAGACGCCTCCCGGGCGGTGATTCAAAGAACCCGACCTATACTTGATAAATTCGTTACAAAAAGGGTAACGGCTGCCGAAAATGTCGTTTCCCGGTCGTCCAACCCTTCAACGCTAAAAGGAGATGATCAATGAAAATCATAATAGGCATCATCTTATGCGCAGTTTGCAATGCAGCTTATTGTGGCTCTACCTTGGAAATGCTCGCTAGCGACACTAAATCACGCACAGAGGGTGTCAACTCCATAATAAGGGCATCTCAAAGCGCCTCGAATTTAGCGTTTATAGTAAGTGAGTATAATGTTCCATTGTCGTGCCTCCACTCCAACGCACCAAAAATTTTTGGTCCATCCGGACAAAGTCTTTTTCGGGTTGGCATATGCCACATGCATATTTCGAACATGATTGCACTATTAAATAAAAACAAGATTTCTACTGCCGACAAAGAGAGCGCGATCAAATTCACACCGAAAGAGGCAAATGTACAAAGTAGTTTAAACACAATAGAATACCTAAACAAAGAAATAGTTTCAGACATGGAAAAAACAAGAAGTCAATTATCCAGTTACTTATCTACAAGGCGTTCGACCGGCTCAACAACATGCAGTGAAACCGGAATACTAGTATCTATTGCCAGCGACACTTTTCTAAGGCTCACGAATGCAATCACCAACAGCGACACATACTCTGTCGCATCGGCGCTCGTCGATTTAAGAATACTAAACTCATTGGGCAGGTCTTACAGCGTCTTTTGTGGCAATACTGAGACAACAAATACGAACACTAAAATTCAAAATTTACATGCTGAGGCTCTGAATCAATTACGTTCGAGGCGGGTCGAAGAAATGATGGACACCTCTTGCAACCGCCTCAACGAAGTCGAAGGTAGCGCTTACTTTTGCGGACCTGATGTGGCAAGAATTAAGACTTGGCAGCGCTCCTATTCTATCCATCTAGCTCTCGCGCAGGTCCCTCCAGTAACAGAAACCAAAAATGCTAGCCAGGTGTTTAGCGGAAATACGAGCGGTATATACTTAATAAACGCTTCCAAAGACATTAGCAATGGGGGGGGGCGGTAATAATCGGAGGTGGAACTGATAGCGTCCTCACTGGAGGGATAAATGATGAATGGTTGTGTCTTGGCGATTGCATGGAAGGGAGCGGCGTCAGCGGTAGTTCATTTGAAGCTTTAGAGCCCAACTCTCAATTCGAAACTCTCGCTACCCCCGCATCGACATCATCATGGTTCGGTGGGTTTGACATTGGCCCTAAAGCATCAGATTGGGCCAATAATATTACACTACCGCCGGGATTTCCTTCTGGTGGCGGACAGGCGAGGGTCGACAGCATCGTCTCGCTGCGCTATTCCCCGGAAGCACTTTTACCCGAAGGTTACAACCAGAGTTATAGAAATCTTATCGCTACATGGGCCAAAGTCAGCAAAAATCAGTATTCACCTCGTTACCCTGAACTGAAATCCCCCAATCTTCCAACTGATAGCGAAGTTCAAACTTACGTAAATAGCTTACTGGATAAAAATCTAGACATGGGGAGGACAAAGAATGCTAACGAACTTCGAGCATACTGGCTCGACAGAGCTTCACAGTTAATTAAGAATAATTTCGAAATATCCTATGGAAACCTTCAGAACGATATTCGTTCAAAAGCGCTTGACCTGTTGGATTCGAGCCTAGTCAAAATTGCAACTATGAATGACAAAGTTCCTTTTATATCATCCTCTCTGCAAGCCACTTCATCTCAACTAATCCGACAAGCTGCAAAAAAGTCCGAGCATAATAAGATTGACAAGCTGATCAATCAATATGCAAATCAACTGGCACGCCAATCCAACGGGAGCCAGCTCATTTTTGCCGGCTATGAAGCCAGAATGCGCTTCGGGCCTGCGTGGCCCACACCAACAGCTACCATCACGGATAGACCGCGGAGCAAAGCTTTTGGCGAGACGTTTAATAAAATAAATAGCGTATGGCCACAAAGTTATCAGGGTGTTATTGCCAAACAACTCGCGGCATTTTTTGCAAAGTACGCAAATAACCAGTGGGTACCACAATCAGTTGCAGCACAAAAAGAGGCTGAACGTATTTGCCTCCTCGCGTTTCAAATCATTGATATCGGCACTGGAAAACTACCAATCGCCGGGCAACTGCGCGATATCTATGAGGCCTTTGATGGTTATGATATGCTCACTGGAGAAAAGCTTTCAGAGGGTGAGAGAGCGTTAAGATTAACATTGGTAGCATCTTATTTATTCCCTCGTGACTCAGCCTCTATGGCGACTCAGAAAGTGGTCAAAATGGTCAATTCCTGGCGAGCTAAATCGAGGACACCTCAAGAAGGCGCACTCAGTGTAGCTAAAGTCTTAGATAAAGCTAAGCGCGAATGGCCTGACTACGTGAAAAAAATTGAAAAATTCGAAGAAAGTGCAAAAAGAAACGCATCAAAAGCAATCGAGAGAGGGAAAGCGATTCCGCTTGATATTGGAACAATGACGCACGAAGAGGCTGATATCCTAGGCCTTAGTTACGTCGGCAAGGACTTTTACGTTGTGCATCAAGACGCCAAGTATTTTTACTACAGCCAAGACGGGTTACGTAGGTATCGCCCACCTTATTTCAAAGATTACGTTGTGGAATCTGCGAATTTGGAGCGTAGGTTTTCAACTTCCGAAATTTTTGTAGCAAATGGTCATATCGTAATAATAAAATGAACACGGCCCACACCGAAGAGTGACGATCCAAACTTGTAAGATTCGAAATACCGGAGTGACGCGCAGGGTTTAAGAAGGTGGCACGCACTTCACTGCTGTGAACAACCGAATTCGAACACCTTCTTCGGCTCTCCCATTACACCCTCGCCACCGGCTGCTTTGGGTCGAAAGTCGTCTTTTGCTAATTCCATCGGGACCTCGCTACGCCCCGCTTAGATCGGGTAGCAGCGTGCAGATGGGAGTCGTCTGAGTCCTTGCGCGTTTGATTGGTCATCGCCATCCTGGAAGCGACGATTTGAGAGGAGATTGAAGTGGACATTGACCGCCTGATAAAAAAGCGGCAATTGAACGTGCAAGAGCAAAATGCTCTTGTGGCCCACAGACTCATGGTAACCGCTAAAGCTTGGCTGGCCACGGGGGTTCCTCCTGCCTTAAAAAACTATGGCGAGTCAAAAGGCATTAGATGGTCAGAAACCGTCGTACTCGACCTTGAAGTCGACTTTCCCGGAATGCCACGCCTTTATGGTCTGTTGCTCACTCACGCAGAGCGCTTCATAGCGTTTGAAATTGATACCGATAGCACTCATAGGTACGTGGAATCGGTGAGTCAATGGGCGGATGTTTCTACTCATCAGGACTACACACCCCGCAAGCGTGGCAGTGGAAAGGGCTTCGCAGCGATTGCTCTCCAGGTGAGACGCGAACTTCTTTGCGGCTTGTAGGTGCGAATGTCATAGAAACTGACAGTCCCATTGTGAATTGGAAGCCGCTTTTGGCTGACGGCTTCCAGCAGCGAGTGTCCGCTTGGGGTCGATTTCATCCTGTCGCAATCGGCTGAAAACGACCCTAAGCAGCCGATGAGAATCAGCAGCAGAGCCAGCGAGCAGGAGTTTAAAATACAGAGGTAGTCAGGTTCTCATTGGGGGATTTGTCATGAACGAAGAAAAATAGGATTATCCGAACTTCTCAACAATCAACACTTAATGGGCTGGAAATATGAGTACGGGTTTCAAACCACATTGGCCATGGATGGTTGTTCTACTAATCATGGCTGTGTCTATTCTTGCTTACGCCATGAATTTTTTTAATCATCCAGTCTCCAGCGATCCGGGCGACTGGGGGGCGCTAGGTGACTACTTAGGTGGAATCGCGAACCCGTTAATTTCAACGATTGCGCTTACCTTCATCGTAAAGGCGTACTACACGCAAAGGGAAGAACTAAAGGAAACGAAGGAAGCCCTGCGGGACGCCGCGGAACACGGTAGAGCTGCGGCCACAGCCCAAGCGGAACTAGTCACCACTAACAAACTTCAATGTCGGATGGCTCAAAAAAAATTAGATATAAGTATTTTGCTGGCAAAAATTGAATTAAAGCAAAGCCGAATTGCTTTTTTGCATGACGCCTTGGATCGCGGCACCGAAGCCCTCAACAAGGGACGTGGCGTTGTCGATGTATTTGCGCAAGATTTTAGCTTGATATCTGGAAATCACAGCGTCGACCAGTACAGGGGCAAAATAATCAGAGGTATTAACAGTGAGGAGCGTGAAATTCTCAGCCTCTTCGAGCTGGCTGAGTCTGCCAACACTGGCACTTTGCTGTGAATAAATCTAGAAAATCCCATAATTTTTAGAGTTTCGAAATTCTGCTTTTTGTCGGAGGCCGCCTGACGTTTGGATGTCCTGACTTGGCCGTTCTCTGCCGCTCGTCACGATGGCGTGTGCTGATTAAGTCGAATGCAAACGGTTGGTTAGCACGGATTGAAACGATGAAAGCTCATCCCACCGTATCCCGAACTCTCGAGCTATTGGCGGCTTACATGAATGCGTATCTGGAGCGAATGTTCCCTGTGGATACGCGAATTGCCGCTCGCATCGTTTCGCTAGTCAATCAGATTGATTTTGACCTCACTACGCCGCTTGGCAGAGGAGAATAAATCAGGGCCGCGAACCTGGACACGCATGCACTGGGCTCCAAGACCTTAGATTCAAATTTGTGGTTTTTGGTGTATTGTTAGGTGACTAAATACATAGAGAATTAACATGTCAAAACTCGCAGAATTTCGTCAGCTCGAAAAGCATTTGGCTGAACAGCTCCAAGCTCTCGAAGCCCTGAAAGGTGATGTTGGCCTCAAGAAAGAAATCGAGTTCGAGACCAAACTGCGTGCACTGCTGGCCGAGTACGGCTACAGCCTACCGAACGTGATAAACCTGCTAGATCCGCAAGCGAGCCGTCGCGCTCCTGCCGTCGATTCCAAAGCTGGCACCCGTAAGCCACGCCAAGTGAAGGTTTACAAAAATCCTCACACCAGCGAAGTCGTCGAAACCAAAGGCGGCAATCACAAAACGTTGAAGGAATGGAAAGCAGAACATGGCTCCGCGACCGTTGAGTCTTGGCTGACCAAGTGATTTTGATTTGAGTACAAAAGGGCCCTCCGAGGGGCCCTTTTGTCATCTCATTCAAGAGCGGCGGTTAAAAGCTTCGTTAGCTTACCTACACGCGAAAGCTAGTATTTCAGTGACGGGTAATAACGGCCAAAAGCGGACATCCACTGGCCGCGAATTCAGGCTCGAACTGGAAATCGCGTATTCCCGAGGAAAATATCTATATTGAATATTTACTGATTAACACCTTTGACTTAGCGCGAAAAATAAGAAGGGAGCCGCGCCAATACTGATGCTATCAAAGGTTGATTGTCATTAATCGACTCTTGATTCAATTTTACAGAACTCACTTTATTAAGCTCAGTCGAAATCAACTTAACCACTTCCCGATCAGGATAATTTCCAGCATGCAAACCGATTTCAAAATCAGAGCCCAATCCATATTTAAGACGGCTCTGCAACTCTCGAAAATTGGTAACACAAACCTCTAACATGCCTTTTGCCTCAAGTATGTCCGCGACACCACCAACGTAAAGCATAGCCTCGTACCCCAAAAACTTATCACAAAACTCAATAATATTATCAATGGTGACCGTACGTTTTTGTTTTCCTGCCTGGTAGTGCCCCTTCGATAACTTAACGTATTCAAGCAACTCTTTATAGCTTTGCCCTGCGATCCATCTGAATGCAATGCCTAATGAAAGAGTTTCAGGCATAATCTTATGCCCAATTGAACCGTGGGACAGCTGCATAACAAGAGTCCAAACTACCTGTAATGCATCCTCGCATGATTCCGAAATACCAAGATCAAATTGATTATCATCTAACCATTGCTCGACAAGCATTAACTGATCGATGCCAAGTAATGAACGCCCGTACCCCTTATAAAATCTCGCATCCAGCGCTTTCATTTTATCGAAAATATGGACAAACAAGGCTATTAGGCCACTTTGCTCATCTTCTGTCGAAAGGCTATACGCTAAGGTCTCCTTAGCCAATGCCTCAATGTCCCCTACAACAGCATCTGGATCATCGCCGACATATGCAATAATGTAGCTCTCCAACGCACGCAGTCGATCTACCCGTGAGTTCATTTCGAATATCAACGAGTCAAAATCTCTTTTTCGGTACTTGTCTTTTTCTTCTGCCCGAAGCTCTGCAGCACGCTGTAACCAATGATGAGAGCTGGAAAGAAAATCCATAACATCAATGGCTGAGCCAGGGCTAGCAAATTTCTCGACTAATCCTTTTAAACTACTCAAACAGTCCTCCGCGCTGTCCAAACTCAAAAGCTCTTTAACCCGCATCCACTTTTTGAAGCCTGCGCTCGACCAGCGATTATCGAATATCTGTGGATCAGTGAATATTACATTCCCTTCTGTGTAATACCCAGATCGACCGGCACGCCCCATCAGATTTTGGAAGTCACGCGTAGATATCGCATTGCCAGCCTGGAAGGTACTTGTAATTAAAAGATAGCGAATCGGCAAATTTACGCCCTGAGCTAGCGTAGACGTACAAACCACTAGCGAAGCCTTTCCATTTGATAGTGCCCACTCCACAGATGAACGCAGTCCCGCTGGGATATTTGAACTATGCGGCATTACCCCTATCTTTATCGCCTTCGTGTATTCACAATCCCCCATATGCAACGATGCTAAATAATGTAACTTTCCTATTTCTTCAGGGTCGCCAGCTGTGACTGGTAGAGGCAAGTCCACCCCCTTCTCAAAAATGGTCACCAAGTCCTTACAGACAGATCTTACGATAACCTTAGTCCCACAAAATATAGCCGCGCCTCCTAACGCGCAAAGCTTTACTGCTAAGTAGGATGCAACCTCGCGACTATTCAGTCGATCAGGATATTTCCTAACTTTTCCCTTGCTCTCTGCAATCTCAATCGGTTGCAATAAGCCTGGAACAAAATATTGATTACTATCAAGCATTCCCTGATCGAAAAACTGAACACCACCGCCACTTGGAGCATCTGACCAAGTAGCGAAACCAATCGCTCTGACTGTCGGAAGAACCTTCGCTCCCTGTATTTCTATTCCTGCTTCAAAGTTAAGCCAGTCACCTATTGACTTAGCATTTGCCATTACTGCCGATATCATAACTTTTTGCGCTTTCGGACTAACTGCATCTCGGAGATATGATATGAGCAGCTCGTATGTAACCCCACGCTTACCAGTGTCAAACTGGTGCCCTTCATCAAACAGCAAGAGGTCTATGCTGGCTGCCAACTCATCTTCATGCCGCAAGAGATAGGCTAATTTCTCAGGCGTTGTTACAAGTACACTTCCCTTAGAGCGTTCCCTATACTTATCACCAAGCAGGAATTTTAGAAACTCCGAATCTGACTCGGTAATTTGATTTAGGTCTGGAAGATCATTGATTAGAACGGCATCCGTAGCAAATGCAACTTTGAATGACTCAGATATCTCGGCACAGAGAGCTCTGAATGGAGCAACCAAAACTATTAGTTTTGCTCGACCAGAAAGCAAAGCACTTCGAACTATTAATTCCATCGCTCTGCTTTTTCCAGCACTTGTAGGCATCTGCACGACAGCAGACACTCCTTTTAATATTCCCTCTTCTCCCATCAAGCGTTGGGCGGGCCACAACTCTTTCATAAAACTGGATCTAGCTAAAATAGCTCTCCATGCATCTAAATCAAGTTCGCTATATAGAGGCAGGCAAATGCGGGACGAATTTCTTATTTTTACCCGTACTACAGCACAAATCACGTCGACAAAAAGCAAGTCTCTGTCTGAACCCGCTCTATAAACCATCTCACGCAGCTCAAGGGCGCTAGTATTGACCTCTACGTCCGATGAACTCCCCTCATAAAATGCATGTAGATTGTTCACCAGCTTGGTAGCGCCTTCCAAAAAATGACCATCTGGCTGACGGTACCAAACATGCCGATGATCTGATTTCAAAATCCATATCAACACCCCCTCAAGACGATGAGGGCTCAATTCGTATTCATGTGAAATTTCTTTAGCTAACACTGAAGAGCTTCCTGGCATATCTGCCAAATAATAGGCAGCAGCCCCAAGCATCCTTAAATATATGCTGGATTTATCAAGAAGCCCTGAACCATCGAGCGAGTCGAAGTACTGCGCTACATCTACTAGTTGTTCTTTAAGGCTAATCAGCTCCGCGACATCTTCATCTTTCAATATTAGCGTAGCTAATTGCCCTAATATGCCAATAGTTAAAACTATAAGCGCGAAAGGGTCGTCGGCCAGTGGCGGATGCATGTCCGCGGAAACTTTCAACTCTTTAAGTTTTGCCGTCGATTTAGACAGGCCTAATAATCTTTTAGATCGAGCCTCAAGCTTCATGTGCGCCTCGCTCGTAAAGCGCGTTAATCAAAGGTATCAAACTATCGCCGCGTATGACGAGCATCTCAACCTTATTTTTATATGGGTGTGCGTCTGCGGTTGTCAACGCCAGTTTTGCCAAATTAAAAGAGGATGTACTTACAACTGCTGCGGCGCCGTAGCCTTTTTCATATGGATGATCAGAGTAATTTTGAAATCTAGCAATTGTTGATAAACCTTGTGTATCTCTCTTATCTCCTAGCCGTTGCCGCATCGCATTCAATGTTTCAGCTAATCGGATATCATCCTTAGCTGAGTCATCTACAGCTTTTTGGAGCACCTTAGCTCTACCTTTTTCAGATGCAAGCGCCTTAATTTCATACACTAGCAACTGATCACTTGCGCTTGGGGAGGAGTTATCCCATTTGAACCCGACTACATCCGATCCTTTTGCCGACTCGTTCGATATAATTTTTCTGTCCCATCGTGTTCGAGGAACATCGTAGCCACGCAGGTATTGCATATAATCTGCTACTAGTATTTCAGCAAAATCCCCAGACCTAATACTAGGTCCTGGCTTTTTCGTTTTTGAGGGGAATTTTATTTCTACTAGATAATCGTAGCTGGAGATGTGGGATGGCTTGATGTACTTAAGGTCGTCGTCACTACAGTAATGACGCCTAAAGTGCCCAGCCCAAGCCGACATTCTCGCCTGGTCGGCTATATCGTGATGAAGTTCGAAGATCGGAACGGATCTACCACAGGCAGAGCTGAATTGACCGGTATTCTTCAACCATCCAATGTGAATAAGACTCAATCGTCAGCTCCCTAAGATAACGTGCCGCGCGAACGCGTAGTGGCAACATGCCCCTTTATTAGCCGAGTTTCGGCTTTTTATCTAGGCTCTTACTCGATTATTACTTCCCAAATCTCCTCTGAACCCACCCGCAGTGGGAAATGCGTGCACGAAATCCCTTCAGGCGCATTAGGGCGAAAGGGAACTTGAGCCATGGCTGCCAGGCGTACACTCAGAAAATGAACCTTAGAGCTCAGGACAAAGATATTCAGTTCGTTTTAGCACACAGAGTCAGGCGTCCATGGGACGGTTGCTAATGAATGCTTTCCCCAACAGTTGGTATGGGAGTCAGAAGGGGTTAAGTGGGAGTTATACCTGCGAACTGCAGGCCAAAAATGTCCGCTTTTGGGCCGAATTCTGCCTGTCGCGAAGGGCTGAAAACGGCCAGTTGAATCCACAATCCATAGCGGACCTCCGTATCAGGCTGAAATTGGCGGGTAGCTGAATATCGGATTCACATCCAGCGAAAATCCGACCGACTTTATGTATTAGGTTGCAGGCCGTGCAGATTTAACGTCGTCGAGCAGAATGCAGCGCTATTCCGGGATGCTGATAATGACTTGTCGCTTGACAGAGATTTCCCACAGGCGCGAAATTCTTGGTCTCGAGTTTTCGTAAAAGCGGAGCGTCTCGAATGGAGTTCGTTGGCCGTGAGGTTGAACTAGCCCTGTTGCGCAAAGCATGGCGCGACGCGCTCTATGGAACGCCCCAGATAGTTGTGCTCATTGGAGAAGCTCGGCTGGGCAAGACGCGTATCGTGCAAGAGTTCTACCGATGGTTG
>Ga0247819_10001701_pt1 | contig 11737 bp, 12 predicted proteins | sample 13C_Xylose_Day6_FD_193428 | JGI IMG/M metagenome (GOLD analysis project Ga0247819, IMG submission 193428) | Soil microbial communities from agricultural site in Penn Yan, New York, United States - 13C_Xylose_Day6 | ecosystem: Environmental > Terrestrial > Soil > Agricultural land | place: USA... | reverse complement strand
ACGTTCAGCGGCGCGCCCTTTTCCTTCCAGTCGGGGATCAGCTCGGTGAGCGCCTTCGGGTCCATGATGGCGCCCGACAGGATGTGCGCGCCGGGCTCGGAACCCTTCTCCAGCACCACCACCGACAGCTCGCGGTCGTGCTCGGCGGCCAGTTGCTTCAGGCGGATGGCGGTGGCCAGGCCCGCGGGGCCGGCGCCGACGATGACGACGTCGTACTCCATCGCTTCGCGCGGTCCGTGCTGTGCCAGGATTTCTTCTCGTGTCATGGTCGGTGCTCGATAATCGTCGGCAGCTTCGTGCGCTGCTGCGACAGGCCCGCGCGCGGCGGAGAAACAGCGATTCTATTGCGCGCCTCTGCCGCAGCGGGGCGCTGCGGACCACCCCATCCATGCGGCCAGGAGACCTTTCGTGAGCTACAGCATCGATCTTTCCGGCCGCGTCGCCTTCATCACCGGCGCCTCCAGCGGGCTCGGCGCGCAGTTCGCGCGCACGCTGGCGCGCGCCGGCGCGGCCGTGGTGCTGGCCTCGCGCCGCATCGAGAAGCTCAAGGACCTGCGCGCGCAGATCGAGGGCGAGGGCGGCGACGCCCACGTGCTCGCGCTGGACGTCACCGACCTGGCCAGCATCAAGGCCGCGGTCGCGCACGCCGAGACCGAGGTCGGCTCCATCGACATCCTGGTCAACAACTCGGGCGTCAGCACGACCCAGCGCATCCAGGACGTGGGCGAGGAGGAGTACGACTTCATCTTCGACACCAACGTCAAGGGCGCGTTCTTCGTCGCGCAGGAAGTGGGCAAGCGCATGCTGGCGCGCGCCAAGGGCGCGGCGCCGGGCACCTTCACCGGCGGCCGCATCATCAACATCGCGTCGATGGCCGGCCTGCGCGTGCTGCCGCAGATCGGCGTGTATGCGATGAGCAAGGCCGCGGTGGTGCACATGACGAAGGCTCTGGCGCTGGAGTGGGGCCGCTTCGAGATCAACGTCAACGCCATCTGCCCCGGCTACATCGACACCGAGATCAACCACCACCACTGGGACACCGAGCAGGGCCAGAAGCTGATCAACATGCTGCCGCGCAAGCGGCTGGGCAGCCCCGAGGACCTGGACGCGCTGATCGTGCTGCTGGCCAGCAGCCAGAGCCACTTCATGAACGGCGCGGTGATCGCCGCCGACGACGGTTTCGGCATTTGATCGCCGGGCGCATGCTGGCCGGCGTCGCCGCCGGCCTGGGCGCGGGCGCGCTGTGGGGCCTGGTATTCGTCGCGCCGCGCATGGTCTCCGGCTATTCGGCGGTGGACCTCACCGCGGGCCGCTTCCTCTCCTACGGCGCGGTCGCCGCGCTGCTCATGCTGTGGTCGCTGCGCCGCCGTCCGTTGCCGACGGGTTCGCAGGCGCTCGCCGCCGCCGGCATGAGCGTGCTGGGCTTTTCCGGCTACTACCTGCTGCTGGTGCTGGCCATCCGCGACGCCGGCACCGAGGTGCCCACGCTGGTGATCGGCACCATCCCGCTCTGGGTGATGCTGCTGGGCAAGCCCGGCCACCTGAAGTGGGCCGCGCTGCTGCCGGGCATCGCGCTCACCGCCGTGGGCCTGGCGCTGATGATGGGGGCGCCGCATGAAGCGGCCGGCGCCGGCACGATGCCGAAGTTCTGGCGCGGCGTCGCTTTCGCGGCGGCTTCGCTGGCCTGCTGGACCGCCTTCGCGCTGCTCAACGCGGCCTGGCTCAAGAAACATCCCGAGGTGAACGCCACCGAATGGGCCAACTGGCTGGGCATCGCCACCGGCCTGGGCGCGCTGCTGCTGTGGGGCGTCGCGGGTTCATCGCCGCGCGAGCTGCTGTCGCAACCGGACCGGGGGATGTTCTTCGCGCTGGCCATAGGCACCGGCGTGGGCTCGGCCTGGCTCGCCACCATCCTGTGGAACGTCGCGAGCCAGCGCCTGTCCGCGAGCCTGTGCGGGCAGTTGATCGTCAGCGAGACGCTGTTCGCGCTGCTCTATTCTTTCGCCTGGGACGGCCGCTGGCCGCAGCCCACCCAACTCGCCGCATGCGTGCTCTTCACGCTGGGCATCCTGGCCTCGATCAAGGCGCACCGATGAAACTGGAACTACCCCAAGACAAGAAGCTGGTCTTCGAAGCGACCCTGCCCATCCGCTGGGGCGACATGGACGCGATGGGCCACGTCAACAACACGCTGTATTTCCGCTACCTGGAGATCGTGCGCATCGACTGGTTCCGCTCGCTGGACTGCGTGCCCGACCCGCGCGGCACCGGGCCGCTGATCGTCAACGCGTTCTGCAACTTCCACAAGCAGCTGGAATTCCCGTGCGACATCGTGGTGAAGATGTACGCCAGCGATCCGGGCCGCAGTTCGTTCGAGACCTGGGCGACGATAGAGCGGACGGACGACCGGGGCGTGATCTACGCGTCCGGCGGCGCCACCACCGTGTGGGTGGATTTCCCGGCGCAGAAGTCGGTGCCTATTCCGGACTGGTTCCGCAAGCACCTGGCCTGATCGCTACATCAGCGGCGCCGTCGAGGGCATCCCGTCGGTATCCGGCCCGGGCGCCTGGAGCGAGGCGGCGTTGAAGGCCCCGCTGCGCGTGGACCACAGCGCGCCCTGTTCCGACGAGGACCAGGCGCGTTCCGGGTTGGTGGTGACGGAGCCGACCAGGTACAGGGCGGCCATGGAGCGGGCGAGCGTCTTGTCGTCCACGCCGATCTTCTCGGCCAGGCTGGCCATCGAGGCCGGGTTGACGGCCAGTTCGCGCACGATGCGCAGGTGCACGTCGCCGACGAGCTCCGCCGGAACGCGCGGCGGCCGCCGCAGGTGGACCGAATAGTCCTTGTAGCGCGCGGGCAGCAGGTCGCGGCGGGTGCGCGTGGCGTAGGCCCAGAGCAGTTCGGCCAGCGCATGACGCTCGAAGTCGGGAAGCACTTCGACCGACTTGCGCGCCCGGTGCCGCCAGACCGCCTGGTCGAACTGCTCGCCGGTCGCCTGCGGGGAGATGTGGACCGCGCCCTTCATGTCCGCCACCGCCAGCACCCGGTCGAAGGCGCGCAGCTCGTAGAGGGCCTTGCCGACGGTGGCGTTGTGCTCCACCAGGAGCGAAGCGGCCCAGAACTGGCGCCGCAGCCGGTGCAGCTGCGCGTCCAGCGCCGCCAGGGCGCTGGCGAGGGCGCCGTCCTGCGTCGGATCGAAGAACAGGGGGACGAGCTGCGCGACCTGCTGCGGCGCGGGCGTGGTGATCGCGACCGGCCGGGAACCGACGTCCAGCAGGAAGGCCGCGCCGGTGTTCGTCCCTTCCGAGGCGATCACGCGAAGGCGGCTCTCCTGGATGCGGGCGATGCGCGCGCCCTTGATCAACCAGGCATCCGCTCCTTCGGCCCGTCCGCAGCGCCAGTCGACCGGGCGGTACGCGGCGGCGCCGGCGCGCAGCAACTGCTCTTCACGCTCGTTGAATCCGACGAGCCCCAACCGGAAAACTGGCGTCTCCATCCTGCTCCAGCCCCATCCTTTAGTTCTACCGAGTCTAAGGCTTCGGCGGTAGAGCAGGCGGCAAAGGCATGCCCCGGCGTTGCATCGCCGCACGCACGCGATCCGGATAGTCCGAGATGATCCCGTCCACGCCCATGCCCAGCACGCGGTCGATGTCGGCTTCCTCGTTGACGGTCCAGGGAATCACCTTCAGGCCCATCGACTGGCCCTGCTTCACCAGGTCGGCGGTGAGCGCCGGGAAGTTGGGCGACCACACATGGCCGCCCGCGGCCTTGACCATGGCCGGCACGCTGCCGTGCTGGGCCAGCGAGAAGCCGGCGCTGGCCGTCGGCGAATCCAGGTTGCTGCCGCGCGGGGTCTGCGTGGTGAGATAGACGGTGCGGATCTTCGGCGCCGCGGTCTTCAGCACCTGCAGCGTGCGCCAGTCGAAGCTCTGGATCATCACGCGGTCTTCCATGCCGGCTTCGCGGATCACCTTCAGCAGCGCCTGCACGAAGGGCTCCGGCTCCAGCGTGTTGGCCGGATTGCGCAGGTCGATCTTGGTCTCGATGTCGAACTGCACCTGGTCGGCGCCGAGCCGCTTGACCAGTTCGAACACGGAAGCCAGCGTGGGCATGCGCGTGCCGTCCACCGGCTGCTGCTGCGAGAAGGTCTTCGCGTAGTTGCTCCCGGGTCGAAGCCGGCCGACGTCGTACGTCTGCAGCTGCGCGTGGGTGAGGTTTCGGATCACCAGCGGCTCCGTGACCCACTGGCCGTCCGGACCGCGAACCATGTCCTGGTTGAGCACCGGGTCGTGCGAGACCATCACCACGCCGTCGGCGGTGACGGCCGCGTCCATCTCCAGCGTGGTGACGCCGATGCGCAGTGCGCGCTCGAAGGCGGGCAGGGTGTTCTCCGGCAGCAGCCCGCGGGCGCCGCGGTGGCCCTGCAGGTCGAAGGCGTGGGCGAACAGGGCCGAGCCGGCGAGTGCGGCGGCGAGGGCGATGCGAGTCAAGGCGTGCATGGCGTGGATCCTCAGTCGAGCTTGGCACCGGACTTCTTCACCGCCTCCGCCCAGCGCGGCATCTCGGCCGAGAGGAAGGCTGCGAATTCGTCGGCGCCCAGGAAGGCCGGGTCGGCACCCTGCGCCACCATGCGATTGCGCACGTCGGGCGAAGCCAGCACCTGCCGGAAGGCGTCGCTCAGTTTCGCCTTCACGTCGGCGGGCAGCCCGGCCGGGGCGAGGAAGCCGTAGAAGCCCACGACCTCGAAGCCGCGCAGGCCGCTTTCGATGGCGGTCGGCGTGTCCGGCAGCGCGGGGTTGCGCTCGCGGCTGGTCACCGCCAGCGCCTTCACCTTGCCCTGCTTGTGGTACGCGGCGGCCTGCGGGATCGACTCGGCCATGAATTGCACCTGGCCGCCCATCAGGTCGGTGAAGGCGGGCGCGCTGCCTCGGTACGGGATGTGGACCATGAAGAGGCCGGTGGCGCTCTTGAACATCTCCGGCACCAGGTGGCTGATGCCGCCATTGCCGGCCGAGCCGTAGTTCAACTGGCCGGGCCGGGTGCGGGCGTAGTCCATGAACTCCTTGAGCGAGCCTACCGGCAGCTTGGTGTTCACCAGCAATGCGAGCGGCTGCATCGCGGTGCGCGCGATCGGCGTGAAGTCGCGCGTGGTCTGGTAGGGCAGCTTGGTGTAGAGCGCCGGATTGATCACCATCACCCCGGTGTTGGCGAGCATCAGCGTGTAGCCGTCAGCCGGGGACTTCATCACCTCCTGCGCGCCGACGGTGCCGCCCGCGCCGGCCTTGTAGTCGATCAGGACCGGCTGGCCGAGGACCGACTGCAGGCGGTCGCTCAGCAGCCGCGCGTGCTGGTCGAGGGGACCACCGGCGGGAAAGCCGATCACGATCCGGATCGGCTTCTCCGGGAAGGCTGCGTGGGCGTGGAAGGCGGCGCAGGCGGCCAGCAGGAGCGCGGCGAAGCGGGCGTGAATTCGCATGGTTCTGGTGGTTGAGCGATGGCGGGCTGATCATAGGCGCGGCCCGGCGCGATTCCCCCCGGGGTGAGCTCGGTGCTTCCCCGATGCCGGTGCGCGACGCGGCTCGCTAACCTGCGCCGCATGCCCGATACCGCTTCGTCGTCCGCAACGCAACGCCCGCACCACCGCGTCTGGCCCAAGCGCCTGCCGCACTCGATGACCCCGCCGCGCACCTCGCTCTGGGAGAACCTCGCGACCAGCGCGCGCCGCTACCCCGACAAGCCGGCCCTGGTGTTCTTCGGCCGCATCTCCACCTACCCGCAGCTGATGGCCATGGCCGAGCGGCTGGCCGCGCGGCTGCACTCGCTGGGGGTGCGCAAGGGCGACCGCGTGATGCTGGACATGCAGAACTGCCCGCAGCTGATCGTGGCGCACTTCGCCATCCTGCGCGCCAACGCCGTGGTGGTGCCGGTCAACCCGATGAACCGGGCCGAGGAGCTGCGCCACTACATCCTGGACCCGGACGCCAAGGTCGCGATCTGCACCGGCGACGTCGCCGCCGAGATCGCCAAGGCCGACGCCTCGCTGGAGCCCGCGCAGCGCCTGTCGCACCTGGTCGTCACGCAGTACACCGATGCCTTCGATGCCGCCGACGCGCCGGAGACGGCCTGGCGTGATTGGCTGGTCGCGCGGCATCCGCTGCCGCAACTCGCCGATGGGCGGGTCTGGGACTGGCATGAAGCGATCGGCAACGACCTGCCGCTGCCCGCGCCCGAGGCCGGCCCCGAGGACCTGGCCGTGCTGCCCTACACCAGCGGCACCACCGGCCTGCCCAAGGGCTGCATGCATCCGCACCGCAGCCTGATGCACAACGCGGTGGCCAGCGCGGCCTGGGGCAACGCGACGGCCGAGAACGTCACGCTGCTGGTCGTGCCCATGTTCCACATCACCGGCATGGTGAGCGTGATGCATTCGTCGGTGTACGTGGGCGCCACGCTCGTGGTGATGCCGCGCTGGGACCGCGAACTGGCCGGCCGATTGATCTCCAACTGGAAGGTGACCACCTGGACCAACATCCCGACGATGGTGATCGACCTGCTGGGCAGCCCGAACTTCGCGCAGTTCGACCTGTCCAGCCTGGTCCACATCGGCGGCGGCGGGGCGGCCATGCCGCAGGCGGTGGCGCAGCGGCTGCAGGACCTGTTCGGCCTGCGCTACTGCGAGGGCTACGGCCTCACCGAAACCGCCGCGCCTTCGCACAGCAACCCGCCCGATTCGCCCAAGCAGCAGTGCCTGGGCGTCCCCTTCATGAGCTGCGATGCGCGCGTGATCGATCCCGAGACGCTGCGCGAACTGCCGCCGGGCGAGCAGGGCGAGATCGTGATCAACGGCCCGATGGTCTTCAGCGGCTACTGGAAGCGGCCCGAAGCCACCGCCGCAGCTTTCATCGAGCTGGACGGCAAGCGCTTCTTCCGCTCGGGCGACCTGGGCCGCATGGACGAGGAGGGCTACTTCTTCCTCACCGACCGGCTGAAGCGGATGATCAACGCCAGCGGCTTCAAGGTCTGGCCGGCCGAGGTCGAGGCGCTGATGTTCAAGCACCCCGCCATCCAGGAAGCGTGCGTGATCAGCACGCGCGACAGCTACCGCGGCGAGACGGTCAAGGCCGTGGTCGTGCTTCGCGCGTCGCACAAGGGCCAGGTCAGCGAGCAGGACATCCTCGACTGGTGCCGCGAGCACATGGCCGTGTACAAGGCGCCGCGCATCGTCCAGTTCGCCGACGCGCTGCCCAAGAGCGGTAGTGGGAAGGTGATGTGGAGGACGCTGCAGGAAGCCGAGGCGCGCACACCCTAGCGGTTACGCGCTCGACTAGTCTCGGCCCAGGAGGCGCCTCGCCTGGGATGGGAGGTCGTCGATCCCCGACAAGGTCTCCGCCGTCCTTGCGTCCAGCCGGGTGTGGCCCACCGTGGTCGGTACTGGGTCGGAGAGTTCGATGAAGCTTGCAGCTCCGAGCTTGTCCGGGAAGACTGCCAGGCAATTCTTCCCGCCCTTGGTGGAGGGATACAGGATCGCCTCGTAGTTCGCTGCGCGGATCATCTCCGCCAGGACATGGCTGCGTGCTGGAAGACCGAACTGGATGGGGAGCTGGCGCCAGTTGTGCTCCAGTACCGCCCGATAGAGGTCCACGCCGCCTTGGACCATGCGCAGGTCCTGGGGCGCGATCCCGAGCTTCTTCTTCAGGGCCCGCGCTCTCGGCGGCATGCCGATCTTTTTGAGCACTCGGGCCACGGCATTCAAGTTGGCTGGTGCCGTCATGTCGAAGACGTTCTCCAATTCGCCATGCAACTGCACGGTGCTGTGACTGGCGCCTTTCTGAAGCGCAAGATCCGTCGCACTCAAGCCGTCCACCGTTCCGTCGCTGGCCAACTGAAACTTCTCGCGAAATGCGGTCTCGTAGTCCTCCGCCAAGTACAGCGCCGGCCACGGTGGCAGCGTTCCCGGATCCAGTTCGCAACCGGCATTGAACCTGCCGCCGATCGACTTCATGCTCCCCGCGCACGAAAGGGGCGTATTGCTGTACTGGAACGGAACGATCCGGACCCAGCCGGTCAGTACCAATTCAAGCCTGGGGGACCGCTCCAGGCTCTCGAGGATTTCATTGCGCCAACGACGCTGTTCCGGCTGAATCCCGAAGAAGAGATCGTCCTCAAGCTGGTCAAGGTCGCGAGAGATATCCAGCCACCGCCCGATCGCGACTTCGCTGAACCTGTCCAGTTCCAGGAGTCCGGCCGGCTTCTTCGGCTTCGTCTCCTTTGGCTGCGGCGGCTGCGCTCGTCGACGCACTATCTGATGGCTTTCTGAGCCTCGTCCATCATCGCGTTGATGATGAACTTTCTGAGGCGCTCGTAGCGTCCCAATCGGATCATGTCCCGCGGAGACACGTCGCCCAGGAGGGGGTTGCGTGCCTTGAACCAGGCAACAGTCTTGTCGACGTCACCGTCAAAGACCTGTGCGACCAGATTGACCGTGTTGGCGATTTCCTCCAGGCGCTCGCGGACGTTCGCCGGGATCGCCTCGTCGTAGCGGACTGACTTGACGGAGACCTCAGCCAGACGGGAGACGTCTTCCTTCTTCAGCCCGAGGACGGCAGGCACGCGCTTGGCGTCGAACGATTGCCCGCGGCCAAACTGCAGATAGTCCTCTGGAACCGTCCCAAACAGCCCGAAACCTGTCATTTGCTCTCCAAAGTGGAGAAATTATAGGGTGACCCGAAAAAGGGCCAACGATGAACCACATCTTGACCACGAAATGCCCCTGGAGGCGTAAGACGTGTGCTGGTTCGCTTTCCTCATCTGCCAACGCTCCGCGTCGGGAGACGTCGACTCGAAGGGCTGCCATAGGCATGCGGCTTGCCGACCCGAAAGCGGGAGAGCAAGCAAGGAGACAAGCCCATGAGCCCGGAGCCGCGCCCGGACCTGCTGGACAACAACCGCTTGAAGAGCCAGGCCGTGCATCCGATGCTGGTCGGCCTCCCGCTGGGGCTGTTCGCCACCTCGGTGGTGTTCGACCTGATCGACCTGGCCACCCGCACGGGGGCCTTCAACGTTCCCGCTTACTGGCTGATCGCCGCCGGCGTGCTCGGTGGCCTGGTGGCCGCGCCGTTCGCTTACCTCGAATGGCGGCAGGTGCCGCGCGGCAGCCGCGCTCGGCGGGTCGGCGCGCTGCATGGCGTGGGCAACGCGCTGGTGCTGCTGCTCTTCGCCTGCAGTTGGTTCCTGCGCGTGCCCGAGGCGCGCGTGCCGGACGAGGCCTTGCTGCTGTCGCTGGCCGGTGCGGCGTTCGCGGTGTTCACGGCGTGGCTGGGTGGCCGGCTGCTCGCGGGGCTGAGCCGTCGCGAGAAGGGCGGCGATCGCGCCGCCGGCGCGCACTGAAGCGCGAGGCGGCCGCGGCCGCCTCGCGCGGCTCCGCATTGCAAGATGCAACGCGACGAGTTTCGCGCCTGTCTTGCCTCATCATCGCGGCCCATGCGAATCCTGCTCACCGGCGCCACCGGAATGATCGGCGGCGCCCTCGCGCGAGCCTTGCTCCAGCGCGGCCACGAAGTGGTCTGCGCGGTGCGCGATCCCTCCCGATTGCAACTTCCTGCGCGAACGCTCCAGGTCGATCTTTCCACCCTGCCCGACGCCGACTGGTGGCGGCCGCACCTCGACGGCGTGGACGCCGTGGTCAACGCGGTCGGCATCCTGCGCGAGTCGTCCGGCCAGTCGTTCGAGGTCCTGCACCACCGCGCACCCGCCGAGCTCTTCATGGCCTGCGCCACCGCCGGCGTGCGCAGCGTCGTGCAGATCTCGGCGCTGGGCGCGGACGAGAACGCGCGCATCGCGTACCACCAGAGCAAGCGTGCCGTCGACGAGCTGTTGCGCGCGCTGCCCTTGCGCGGCGCCGTGGTCCAGCCTTCGCTGGTGTTCTCGCCCGAGGGCGCGAGCAGCGCGATGTTCCTCGGCCTGGCGACGGCGCCGCTGCTGATGCTGCCGGCGGGCGGTCGCATGGCCGTGCAGCCGGTGCACCTGGACGACCTGGTCCAGGGCGTGGTCGCGCTGCTGGAAGATCCGCCGCCCACCGTGACCACGGTTGCCTTCGTCGGCCCTCAGCCGATTCCGCTGCGCGTCTATCTCGCGGGACTGCGCACCCAACTCGGCCTCGGCCGCGAGCAGTGGACGCTGCCCATGCCCGAGCGCCTCTTCCGCGCGGGCGCGCGCATCGCCGGCCGCGTGCCGGGCAGCCCGCTGGACAGCGACACGGCCGCGATGCTGCTGGCCGGCAACGCGGCGCCGGCGGACGACTTCACGCGGCTGCTGGGCCGCCGCCCACTCGATCCGTCGGCCTTCGTGCCGCCGGCGCTCGCGCCCGCGCTGCGGGCTCGGGCCGCGCTGGGCTGGACTCAGCCGCTGCTGCGGCTGACGCTGGCCTTCCTGTGGCTGTGGACCGCGATCGTCTCGCTGGGCCTGTACCCGACCGAATTCAGCCGCGACCTGCTGTCGCGCGTCGGGCTGGAGGGCGCGTCAGCGACGCTCGCGCTGTACGGCGCGGCTCTTCTGGACCTGGCGCTCGGCGTACTCACGCTCTGGGCGCCGCCGCGCTGGCGCTGGTGGGTGTGGCCGGCGCAACTGGCGCTGATCGCCGGCTACACGCTGCTGGTGACGGTTTTCCTGCCGGAATACTGGCTGCATCCCTACGGACCGATCAGCAAGAACCTGCCCATCATCGGCGTCATCGTGCTGCTGTGGGCGCTGGAGCCGCGGCGGCGCTGAACGACGAAAGCGATGATGCGCGAAGAGAACTTGCTCGACTGCCTGGTGATCGGTGGCGGCCCGGCCGGGCTGACCGCCGCCGTGTACCTTGCGCGCTACCGCCGCCGGGTGCTGGTGGTGGATGCGGGCAAGAGCCGCGCCGGGTGCATTCCGCGGTCGCGCAACGTGCCGGGCTTTCCCGAAGGCATCGCGGGCCGCGACCTGCTGGCGCGCTTGCGCGAGCACGCCCAGCAATATGAAGTCCCGATGGAACAAAGCTGCGTCGCGTCGCTCGCCGGAAGCGATGGCGCTTTCGAGGCCCGCACGGAAGGCCGCGTGCTGCGCGCGCGCAAGCTCCTGTTGGCTACCGGCGCGCTCGACGTCACGCCCGAGCTGCCGGGCATGGAACCGGGCCTGGCAGCCGGCAACGTGCGCTACTGCCCGGTGTGCGATGGATTCGAGACGCAGCGGCAACGGGTGGCCGTGCTCGGCAAGGAAGTGCACGGCCTGCGTGAGTCGCTGTTCGTCGCCGGCTTCGACAACCAGGTCACCTGGCTCTCGATGGGCTCGCAGCAGGACGTGCCGCCGCGGGAGCTGGCGCGTTTGCGCGAGCGCGGCGTGCTGATCGCCGACCAGACGCCGCTGCACATCCGCTGCGAGCCTGGAGAGGGCGTGGAGGTGGAGATGGTCGACGGCCGCAAGCTGGTGTTCGACGTGCTCTATCCGGCGCTCGGGCTGCTGCATGCATCGGAGCTCGCGCTGGCGCTCGGCGCGAAGGCGCAGGACGACGGGCAGCTGCTCGTCGACGATCACCTGCAGACCACCGTGCCGGGCCTGTACGCGGCGGGCGACGTGGCGGCGGGGCTGAACCAGATCAGCGTGGCGTACGGGCAGGCGGCGATCGCATCGACCGCGATCCACAACAGTCTTTGAACGCGGGGCGTCGTCGGGCCCGGCTACCATGCCGCGCACAACCAGGAGACCACCCCCG
>Ga0247819_10001700_pt1 | contig 11739 bp, 21 predicted proteins | sample 13C_Xylose_Day6_FD_193428 | JGI IMG/M metagenome (GOLD analysis project Ga0247819, IMG submission 193428) | Soil microbial communities from agricultural site in Penn Yan, New York, United States - 13C_Xylose_Day6 | ecosystem: Environmental > Terrestrial > Soil > Agricultural land | place: USA... | reverse complement strand
AACTGGCGTACGTCTCGTCGAGGCTGTCCATCAGCGGCTCGATGCCGTCGAGGTCGGACCGGCCGAGATCCGCAAGTTCAGCGCTACAGCGCCAGCGCCGTGAGTTCTGGTTCGGGATGTACGAGACGTCCAGCCCGTCGTATCCGGTGGCGAGCGCTCCGTCGGCGTCCACGGAGGGCGCGTATCCGGCGGTCGCTGGGTGATCCTCCAGCGGGACCGGTCGGCCGAGCTTGCCCTTCGTGCCCTGGTAGAGGCCGTGGACGATCCGGCCTGGCTCGTGCAGCTCCAAGTGCCGCCAGACCTGGCCATCCTCCTCGTGGACGACCCGCCAGAAGGTCACCGCGGAGAGCCGGTTCCAGGTGAAGGTGGGGATGGCTCGGTCGGCGTGGGTGGCGTGCAGCCACGGCCGGTCCGCCACCTTCCTGTCGTACACCGGCCGCAGGTAGATCCCGCCCAGGGCGGCCCCCACCTCGGCGGCCGTCTGGAGGGTGGCGAGCATGCCGTCGTCGGTGAGCAGGTCGAGGCGCTTCTGCGTGTGGTCGCCTTCGACGGTGAGCTTCGGCGGCTCGGAAAACAGCAGATCGGCGCTGCCGCCGCAGATGTCGCCGGCGATCGGAACGTGCAGCTTGGTGCGGCGTTCGCCCGGGGCGGTGGGGGTGCCCCACCACCAGCGGGCGATCTTGCCCATCACGCCGTTGGTGAACTGGATCGGCTTGGGATCTGGGCCGAATCCTCCGCTGCCGGCGCCGTAGAGGGCTTCGAGGCGGTCGGGGTCGCCGGACCACCAGGTGTCCCAGACGCCCATCGAGTCGAGGGCGGGTTTCAGGTACGGCGGGGGCCAGGAGACGTTGCCTGTCGGGAGTGGCATCAGGAGGGCCCCCGTTCCATGAGCAGATGGGCCAGGCTCAGCCACGTCGCGGCCAGTTCGTCGAGCCGTTCCATGAGTGCGAGATTCGTCTCCAGTTCGGCCATGCGCAGTAGGCGTGACGCGTTGTCGATCGCGCCGTCCACGGTGACTGGGGGTGGCGCGGGGAGATGATCTGTCACGCCGCCTCCAGTCGGGTGGGCAGGTAGGGCCGCCACAGGGATTCGGTCGTGCGGATTCCGTAGCGCAGCGCGTCGCAGCTGTGGTCGTTTTCCTTGATCGGCTTGTCGTCGCCGCGTTCCGCCGCCTCGTCATCCCAGCTGTAGCCGGGCATTTCGTCGATAAGGCCGACGGCGGACTCGTGGATGTACAGGTCCTCTGTGGCCAGCAGGGAGGACACCGTGCGGATGCCGTCCAGAACGCTGTTGTCGGCCTGAGTGACGCCAAGGACCTGGTCGCGGTGCAGCTGCTCGATGTACGAGGCCGCGCTCGGGTCGACGACCGTCCACTCCGGCTGCACGCCCACCGTGTTCGTGCCGGGCTGCGGCACCTTCGCCAGCCACTGCCGGCGGGCACGCGAGTACTCCGCGTCCGTCATCTGCTTCCGCTCACGGCGGGAGTCGTACCGGTACTCGCTGGCGACGTACAGCTTCCGGTCCGCCCCGAGCCCGAGCAACACATCGGCGTAAGGATTGACGGTGCCGTAGTCGATCGCGTCGCACAGCCATCGATCGATCCGCGGCAGCGTCGATACGACGTGCTTCTTCGCGTCGAAGCACTCGTAGATCGCGCCTTCACTCTGGACCCAGTGACCGAGGATGTAGCGGCGGTACCAGAGGCCGGTGAAGTTCCGCTTCATCCGCGCCTTGTAGTCCTCGGACAGCGCCGGATTGTCGTCCATGACGAAGTGCCAGGTACGGATGCCCAGCTCGTCGGCCCGGTTGAGCCATTCCTTGCGCGCCCAGTGGCCTGGGTTGTCCGGGTTGGTGGTCGCGAAGATCAGCGCACCGTCGACGCTCATGCGGTCGACCAGGCGCTTGAAGAACTCCTTCGGGATCAGCGTCAGCTCGTCCACGTACGCGCCCGCGCCCGTGAGGCCGCGTAGCCGGGCCTCGGCCTTGGCGTCGTTGGCGGTGATGACCTCGATCTTTTTGCCGAGGATCCACGCCACGCTGGAGCCGCGCGTGTACGAGACGAGCTTCGCAGTGTCGACGCCGACGATGTTCGGGTCCTGAAGGGGGCCGAAGACGTTGCGGGCCACGGTGTCGTAGGTCTTGCCGACGACGACCAGGTCCCCGCCGGCGGGTGCTGTCCAGACGTACATCAGCCAGCGCAGCAGCGACGAGATCGTCTTGCCGCTGCGGACTGAGCCCTCCCACACGTTCAACCACGCGGTGCTGTGCGCGATCGAGCGTTCCTGCTTGTCGGACAGCCCCAGCTCAGTGGTCGCCATGCTTGGCTCGGAGCTTGTCGAAGAGGCCCACCAAGAGCGAGCCAACCTCGTCCGCGCCGCCCTCCTCCTTCGGCGGGGAGAGCTTCAGTGAGCGGTCCAGAGCCGTGGCGACGATGCCCATCAGGGCGCGCTTGTCGGCTGGCGTGGGCTCGTCGTGCCAGCGCTCGTCGTAATCATGTTCCTTGCCGCCCCAGTCCCAGTACAGGTGCGGCTTCGTCATCTTCCCGGCTTCGCGCTCGGCGATGTCGTGGAGCGTGATGGCGAAGGCTGTGCGGCGGGCGGCGAGGTCAGCGGAGCGGATTTCGGTGGCCTGCCGGACCTCGGTGGCCCGGGAGAACGAAAGGCCGAGGTCTTTCGCGATGGTGCTGATGGTGCGGCCGCCGCGGCCGAGGATCTCGGCGATCTCGTTGCGACCCTTGCCCTCGGCGTGGAGCTCGCGGACGCGCTGCCGCTCGGCGTCGGTGACCGGCTTGGCTGTGCCCATGGGCTGTCACCCCCTGGACATGGCGGAGGCCCGCGCGGTGGCGGGCCTCCTGATACGCCCTGGGGCGCCAATGAATCTAGTTACGAGTCAGAGTGTCCGGGCACGCCGGACTTGGCCCCAGGATGGATCATGCGGTGGCGGGATGCAACTACGTCACGCCTTGTCGGGGCAGCTGCGTTCCTCGTTGGTGGAGAACTCGGTGCCGCCGGGTTCGAGGCCGGTGGTGGCGGCGCCCAGGCGACCGATGGCCTTCTGGCCGTTGGCGAGGCGGTTGTCGACGTCCTTGGTGCCGCCGGTGGAGCAGTTGATCATGATGTAGTAGCCGGCCTCGTCGGAGAGGTTGTCGGCCACAGTGTCGAAGACCTTCCGGAGGTTCGCCGTGGTATCGACCTCGACGACGACGTTGCGCTTGTTGCCGGTGTCGTCCTGCTCGACGACGTTGTACTTCGGGGGCTTCGCGTCCTCCGTGCCGCCGTCTCCGCCGTCGAGCGCGCTGCCAAGGATGATCAGCAGGGCGACCAGACCGAGTGCCGGCAGGCACCCGAACTTGAAGACCTTCTTCGCAGCGGCGTCTCTCTGGCTCACGGCTCTCCCTCGTTGTGATGGAGGGGCAGTGTTGCGCCGCTTTCTCAGGCTTGGTGCGGGTGTGGCGGTTCTGTGACGGTGTGTTCGACGGTGACGGGCGTCAGTCGACTCCCTGCCTCTCCACGAGATCGCCGAAGGCGTGTGTCACGGGCACGGATCCTACGTCGGGAGGCTCCTGACCACGGGCGTCGTGACGCGCTACGAACCCAGCTGCCGCGGATCGGCGCCTGACCCGTAGATGTCTCGGAGCCGAGAGGAGATTGCACCTTGCGCGGCACTGACGTGGGCGAACGCTTCGGCCGCTTCCGTGAAATGCGTACCCGAACTCATGCTCAACCGATTCGCCTCCGTATGAGCAGTCTCGACAAAGGCCCGGATCACGTCATCGATGATCAACCCCTTCACCCTGGAGATCTCTCGATTCGTCGCGAACAAGGCAACGCCAGCCTCGCCAAGTGGTTCGGCGTCCTGCACATGTTCGTGGCATGCCAGCGCCGCGGTGAAGAGCCGCGACAGCAGGTCGTTGACCTCGACGAGGTGTGTCAGCTCGAAGGTCTCTCGGCGATCGATCAAGGCCTGCGCGCGATCGAGCTGCCGAAGCTTCTCCTCTCGCTTGAGGGCGGCCGACTCTCTGCGTGCCTCGCTCAGCTGGGTCAGCCAGGCGCCCAGTACGAGTGACGCGACGGGGAGCACGGCGGTGACGGTCCACTTCCAATCCACGTGGCGGAGGCTACGTCTACCGGCCAACTTTCGCGCGCAGTTAGGACGATCTCCGCTCAGTCGTCCTCGCCGAGGGCGACCTCGACTTCCTTGATCTTGCCGCTGTACGACAGCTCGGCGCGGATGTTCCGGTCGCCGGGGATGCCTGCCTTGCGTGCGTCGTCGACGAACTGGGCGAGTTCGTCGAGGGTCATGTCCTTGGCTTCGCCGGTGGCCCGGAGTGATGTTGGCACGGGTCCATGGTGGCGTACGTGGGCCCCGCCGCGGGGGAGTTCTCGACGGGTCCCGGGGGGATCAGTGGCCGCAGTTCTCGGTCCACCAGCCGCACTTGGCGCAGTACTCGTAGATGGCGGTGAAGAGGCGGCGGATCATGCTGTCCCCTTGCCGGTGGAGGTGTGGCGGTGGGCGTCGGCAAGGTCGTAGATGACGATCCCGGCGTCGGTGCGCTCTACACGGATCCCCTCTCCTGCCCCCTCACCGGCGCCGTTGTTGCCGTTGCTGTTGTCTCCTGACCTGCAACAACAAGCCTCTCCATGGACGTCGGCCGCCACGGAAGAGGGGGCGGGCGGGATGGCTTCCTGCCGTACGGACGGGCCGTTCCCCTCTCGCGTGCGGCCCGACTTCCAGGGGATGCCCTCGGCCTCTAGGAGGAGCTTGACGGCCTTGGTGTTGGGGAGCTTCAGGTCCTTCTGGAGGACAGTGAGGAGGACTCCCTTGTCGTCGCCGACGAGGCGGCGGAGGGCCTCGGCAACGTCCGGCGGGGCGGCCTGCTCCTGATCCTCCTCGCCGCTGCCCTGCTTCCCCCAGCGCGCCCGGGCCTTCTGCACACCGATGGTGCCGATGCTCCCGACCACGACGTACGCCAGCTCGGGGAACGCGACGATTGTGCGCCAGGTGCCCACCAGGGCGATGACGGACAGCACGACGGCCGGGCCGCGGCCGCTCGGTTCGTCGCTCTCCCCCGCGGTCTCCTCCTCGGCCTCGGCGAGCTGCTCATCTGCCTCGCGCGCGGTCACAGCAGCCCCATCACGTAGTCGCCGGCCCACGACACGGAGGGGGCGACGGCCCAGCCGACGATGCCCGCGATGCTGGACGCGAGGCCGAGGCTGATCCCGGCGAGGATCTGGCGGACGAAGTCCCAGCGGAAGCCGCGCTTCGAGCAGACGGCGACGATGACGACGGTGATGATGATGACGGCCGCGTGACCGCCCGGGGTGAGGGCGAGCTGGGTGGACCGGGTCACAGTGGGCGTGGTCCCGCCAAAGCCGTAGACCAGCACGATGTCGCCCACCTGGTTGGTGCCCCACAGGGACCAGTCGGCGGCGCCGCCGATCAGTCCGCCAGCGCACAGGACCAGGAGCGCGCCGTACGACAGGCACAGGATCTGCGGGGCGAGGTCGGTCATGGCCTTGGGGGCGAGCCGCTTCTTGTGGCTGGTCCACCAGCGGGTGAAGTCCCAGGCGAACAGGGAGAGTCCGGTGGTGACGCCTCCGAGGGAGACGAAGCCGTAGGTCGGTAGGTCGATGGGCGGTAGTGCCATTGCTGGGTCCTCAGTGGAGGAGGGCCGCGGCGAGGGCGGCGAGGGTGAGGATGAAGGCGCCGGTGCTGGCGACCGGCCCGGTGGCGTGCGGGGCGGCGTGGGCCAGGCCGAGGAGGGCTCCGCAGGCGCTGGCCGCGCAGAAGACGCCGAACAGGACGGTCACCGGGGCCGGCCTAGGCGCTCATGCCGAACGGTGCCGAGGGGAGGTCCTTGAGGCGCGGCTCGTGGGCCTCGACCTCGGCGCGCAGGGTGCCGCGGATGTAGCCATCGGACGCGTCGGCGAGGCCTGCGGCGACGATCGCGGTGCGCATCGCGGCGGTGCCCGGGCGGGACGGCGGGACGGTGTCGTACAGGTTGCGGATCACCGTGCAGCGGGCGTCGCTGTACCGGATCGGCGCGGGCGTCGGCGCGGCCTGCGCGGGCGGGACCGCCTGGCGGCACATGACCGGCAGGAGTCGCGCACCGGCCGGGACCGTGGGCGGGCGCGGGGCAGGCCCGCGCCCGGACGGCGGAGTCGGAGAGACCGGAGTGGGCGCGGGAAGTGCCGGCGGTGCAGCGGGAGCCGTCAGCGGCGTCGTGACGGCGGGCGTGACGGGCGGTTCAGCGATCCTGTCGACGCCGGTCACGGCCGTCATGACGGGTGCCGTGACGGGGTCGAGGTTGTCGAGGCGCACGCGGACGGACCGGCGCAGCGTCTTCCAGGCCTGGCCCGGGAACATCAGCCAGGCGAGGACGGGGATGTGGGGCATGCGCTCGGCGACCAGGCCGCGGGCGGCGCGCTGCTCGTCGCGGACGTCCCGGCGGTGGAGTTCGAAGAGCAGCTCGACGGCGAGCGAGATGCTGGCGAGGCCGATGCCGCCGACTTCGCCGCCGACCTCCAGGCCGTGCGACCAGTTCAGGAGTCCGGAGACGGTGACGAAGGCGGCGACGGCGAGGCGGGCGAGGCCGGCCGGGGTGCCGCGTTCGATGGCGCGCTCGGCGTAGACGGCGCAGATCAGTCCGGCGAGGTCGAACATCAGGGACAGGCCGAGGGCCAGGTCCTCGTCCATGCCCCAGGCGGTGAGCTTGGCACTGATGGACCAGGCGGCCGCGGCGAGCATCATCACGAGGACGATGGCCCTGGCAACGCGGACGGGGCCGCCGAGGCCGCGACGGCGGCGGGTGGGTGGGGTTTCCACGGGTGCTCCCGTTGAAGCGAGAGGCCGGCCGCGCACGGGGGCGCGGCCGTGCGGGCGAGTGCGGGTCAGGCAGTGCCGCGGGCGATCGTCACCGCGAGGGCGTACAGGGTGAGCGCGAGGACGATGAGCAGCCACACGCGGACCGCGGTGCGGCGCGGGCGGCTCACAGCTGGCCCGCCTGGCGGAAGGCGCGGTCGGCGGCGTCCTGGCAACGGTCCTCGGTGGAGCGGTCGCCAGCTGCGTGCGCGCGCTCGGCGGCGTCGAGCATCTGGTGGCCGGTCCCCTGGAGGCGCTGGTATTCGGCGGCGATGTGCGGGGTGGGGGACTGCCGCGGGGGCTTGTCGGTACCGTGGGCCACGGTCGATCTCTCCTGGTAGCTCAGGGGATTCGGCTGGCCCCGGCGGGAGCGGTAACTCCTGCCGGGGCCGTACTTGTTGGGCACGAGACCAAGGAGCGCGACCTCGCCCGACCAAGCTAAACCCTAGGGTTGAGTGGATGCAACCCTAGGGTTTAGGCTCGTGTCGGTCGCGCTCTCGCAGAGGAAGGAGCGCGGGAGTGGCAGACGAGCCGGAGGAGGTGGGACGCCTGGTGGAAGCGATTGAGGCGTTCGAGGCCATCGAGGACGACGAGGCGTGTGCCGTCGCCGTGTCGCGCGCGCTGGCGCAGTGGCCGGATCACCACTCGAAGCTGCGGGAGCTGAGGCAGCGGCGCGTGCAGTCACTGAAGGCGCAGGGCAAGACGTGGCCGGAGATCGGGCAACTGCTGGGGATCACTGCCGCAAGGGCTCAGCAGATCAGCGCGGGGCTGCGCGGCTCGAAGCGGCCACCGAAGAAGGATGATGCGGAGGCTTCGAATGGATGAGTTCGTGGCGTGGCTGCGCTCCCAGCTCGACGAGGACGAGCAGATCGCGCGGGCGACGCACCCTGCGTTCCTCGCCTGGGACTACGACGACTGCGTGATGCAGGTCCGCGATCTCGGCAACGGCAACGAACTCGCGAACGTGCTGCCTCGTCACGAGTACGGCGTGCACATCGCGGAGTGGGATCCGGCGCGGGTGCTGCGCGAGATCGAGGCCAAGCGGGGGCTACTCAAGCGCCACCGGTTCTACGTTCCCGAGCCCGACCAAGCGTGCCTCGGCTGCGCTGCCGGGGTCATGTGGCGCAGCTGCCCCGTCGTACGCCTGCTCATCGCGCCGTACAGCCACCGGCCCGGATACGCGGAGGCGCTGGCCGCCCTGGGGTAGCGGGGCGCTGCGGCCCCCGCCTCGTCGAGGCGGGGGCGCTGGATGTGTGGTGACGGGTGTCATGACGCCCTAATATCGAACACATGAACGAGCTGCCTCCGGATCCCCCGCGCCTCCGCGCAATCCTGGCGCACCTCGACAAGCAGCTCGCCGACACCGAGACCGTCGCCACCTACCTCCGCCTCCAGCGCAACGCCGTCCAGGCCGCTCTCACCCAGGCCGTGCCTCCGCCCGCGCGACCGCAGCGCCCAGGCCGGCTCCCCAAAGGCGCCAAGAGCCTGCCCGCCCTACCCCCGGCCGCCGTCACAGTGGGCTACGTGGTCCAACAGAAACGCACCCCTCGCGGCCCCGAAGCCGCTGTGATCCATCTCGCCGACTGCACGATGACCGAGGGCACACCCCACCCAATCGAGGCGCACGACGCCCGGGCTGCCCTCACCGACCCGGCCGTGGCCGCGTGCGCCTTCTGCCGGCCGGACACCGAGCTGGGGATCCTCGACTGACCCACGCGCCGCGCGCCCCGGCGCCATCGGCTGCACGCTGAGGACATGGCCAAGAGACCAGTGATCGTTTACTCTCCCGACGAGGACGGCGGCCGGCGCGTCCGCATCGACGGCATCATCTCCGGCCGTGCGTTCTCTGTGCAGGACGTGGCGGCGTTCATGCAGGTGGCTGGGCACCAGGAGTTCGATGAGCTGGACGTGGTCCGGTCCGAGCTGATCGAGTGGCGCGGCGGAGGCCCGAACGCCTGGGCGCGTTAATCACCACGAAGCCGCCCGCAGGTTCCCCTCGCGGGCGACTTCTGCCACGGATGCGCAGCCTGTGGCGAACGGACCCTCTACTCGTTCGGTGTGCTGTTCGACCAGCCCGCGATGTGAGCCAGTGGTGCTCGCCAGAGGCCCATGCGGTAGCGGGTGTCACCGCTCACGTACGTGGCATTCTTCAGATGGACGAATCGGACGAGACCGTCGCCATCGTCTTCGTCAGCATCATCTTCGGGGCTTTGAGTGATCTGGGTGAGCACTTCCCCCACGAAGTCGTTGGCCTCACTCACTTGGCTGACCCAGAGCTTCTGCCACACGCCTCGGGTGATCAGGTTGCCGTAGACCAGGCCGCCGCTCACGTTGAAGCTGATCCCGATGCTGCTGTCTTCGCTCACGGACTCCAGCAGCTTCGTCAGAACCAAGAGGTAGTAGTCGGGGATCGGCTCAACAACGACCGGCTCGGGAGCCTGCTCAACTACTTCCGTCTGGGGCTCGATCATCGTTCCTCCACTGCGGTTGTGAGGCGTGGGTTCGGCTTGTGATCGTATCGGCGGGTACTGACAGACGTGCCCAGGACCATCGAGGGCAGGAATGCCTGTCAGGCCTCGTCGATGCCGGTCCACTTGCGTCCGCAGCCGCCGCATCGGATGGTCGGCGCTCGGCCGTCGCCGCCTTCGATGCGCAGTACGCCGCGGCAGCGCGGGCAGGGCCGCTCCAGGGCCTGGGTCTGCCGGGTCATCTCAAGCGCGCGGGCGATCGCGCGGGCGGCGCGGCCGGCGACTCGGGTGATCTCGTCGTGCTGGATGGCCGTCAGCATCCGGAACGGGCCGGGGCCGTCCTCGACACGGCCGAGGAGCCAGGCCGCGGCGAACGGGGCGCTGCGCCGGCGGGGGTCGGTGTACGACCAGCGTCGGGCGTCGGTGGTGTCGGCGAGGGCGAGCGCAGCCAGCTGGAGGCCCACGGTGTCGGACCGGTTGGTGACGGGCGGCCGGGTGACGGCCGGGCGCTGGACGGCGCCGGCGATGTAGTCGGCGGTGTCGACCAGCCAGGCGTCGATGCTGGTCATGGTGTCGAGGATGGCGATGCGGAGGGGTGCGGCGGTGGCGCCGATCTGGTCGGGGCTGCGTTCCAGGGCGCGCTGCTCGCGGGCGTTGTCGTCGGCCTGGAGGTGGTCGTGGAGTCGGGCGATGCCCATGACGGGGGGCCAGGTGTCGGCCTGCTGGGTTCCGAGGGCTTGCTGGAGGTCGGTCCAGTGGTTGATGACGGTCTGGAGGTGAGCGGCGGTGGTCATCGTGACTCCAGGGGTGTGCGAGGTACGTTGATCACTGCCGGGGCGCGCCGGTCCGGCCAGACATCAGGCGCGCCCCTTCCGCATGCTCAGGGGTGTTCTCTGGGGTTGGAGGCCTGCTGCGCGTCGGTGTCGAGCGTGATTCGGCTCGGGGACCTTGCCGCGTCGCGCACACCGCGCCGCACCATGGCGGCCGGCAAGAGGTGGGCGAGCGCCTGAACCCAGTTGGTGAAGCGAACGGCGCGGTCGTCGAGGTAGTAGAGCGCGGGCAGCTTGCGGTTCGTGACGAGCAGCCTCCGACGCTGGTTCCAGAACAGGCCGTCGTACTCCGTTTGGCAGGCGAAGCCATGCCCTGTCAGCCATTCCGCGACCTGCTTGGGCTCCCGGCTGGTGTGGATGAAGACGGCGTCCTCTCGCATGAGGGTGCGGAGGCCGTTGAGGGCGCCGGGCAGGGGTGGGTCGTAGATGGTGCCGTCGGCCCAGCCGCGGCTGTAGGCGTGGATCACGCCGTCGAAGTCCACAGCGATCGTCACGAGTCAGATCTCCTCGGGCGTGGTGCGGATGATGAGTGGCGTCTCGGCGCGGTCGACGGGCAGTCCGGCGCCGTCGATGCCGAGGGCGGCGATCGCGGCCCGGTACTCGCGCAGCCGGGCCACGGTGTCTGCGTTCCAACGGTGGTTCCGGGCGGTCTCGGTGAGTGGGTCGTCGCCCATGCAGTCGTCGTCGTGGGCGTGGTCCTGTTCGCAGGTCCAGCCGACGAGGATGGCGTAGAGCCAGGCGTCGCGGTGGTTGAGGCCCCAGTCGCGGGAGTCGTGGACGATGGCGCGGAAGACGCTGTTCAGGGCCTCGCGCACGCCCTCTGTGACGGCCGTCATGACGGGGTCTCGTCGGACTCGACGACGACGGCGTGCCGGAGCTCCAGGAGCCGCTCGTCCCACCATCGGGAGATCGAGGCGCCGAGCGGCGGCGGGCCGGCCTTGCACCAGCGCTCGTACAGGTTGATGACGCGGGACAGGTCTTCGTGGGCGGAGCGGTGGAGCTCGCCGAGCAGGCGGGTTGTGGGCAGGATGACGGCCAGGACGGCGTCGGCACGCTGGTAGTGGACGGTGCGGAGGAACGGGGAGAGGTTGTTCCACGGGTTCCGGGCGGCACGGTCGAGGGTCTCGTAGAGGGCCTGCGCGATCTGCTCGCGCAGCGCGGACGGGCCAGGGCCTGCGCAGCTGCCGTCGGGGCTCTCCTCGCAGGGGCTGCCGTGACCGATGTGGTCTGCGCCCTTCCAGCCGACAGGGTCCATCAGCGCCTTGATGTGAACGCGGGCCCGATCGGCGGGTGTTCGGGCGGGTGGAATCTGGCTCATCTGATGCTCCTGGCGGTGGGGAGGCGGTGGACGACGTCCGTGCACCGGCGCCGGTCGTGCGCTGCTCCCCCGCTGTAGTCCGCGAGGGGGCAGCAAGGGATCAACGGGGCAGGCTGCTCGCCGTGTACGTGGCGCTGCTCCCAGTCCTCCTCGGCGGTCTGCCGGTGGTGGGCGGCGCGGTAGGCGACGGCGCACCAGGCGAGGACCGCGGAGACGTATAGGGCGGTCACGGCGAGCCAGAGGTGGGCGGGGAGCGCAGTGA
>Ga0247819_10001699_pt1 | contig 11743 bp, 10 predicted proteins | sample 13C_Xylose_Day6_FD_193428 | JGI IMG/M metagenome (GOLD analysis project Ga0247819, IMG submission 193428) | Soil microbial communities from agricultural site in Penn Yan, New York, United States - 13C_Xylose_Day6 | ecosystem: Environmental > Terrestrial > Soil > Agricultural land | place: USA... | reverse complement strand
GCCATGCGTTCGGCAGCAGCGCGGGCGGCAAGGCGGCGGGGCTCCAGCATGAGGATGCGGCCCTTGACCGTGGGCAGCAACGCCAAGGGCACGCGCGTCGTCTTGCCCGCGCCGGGCGGCGCCATCAGCACGGCGCGGCCCTGCTGTTCCAGCGCGGCGACAAGATCGGGAAGGGCGGCATCGATGGGCAGGATCATGGGGTGCTTATGGCAAAACCGCCCTGCGACGGAAAGGCTTTGGACGCGCGCGGTTTTCTTGCGACATTGCGCCACCCCTACAAAAGCCGCCCCACCCTGCATATCTTGATCGGCGCAGAACCAGACCGGGGACAGGATGGGAATCGCAGACGATCTGATGCAGGGGCTCGGGATTTCCGACCCGGTGATCCGGCTGGGCGTCACGGGCCTGTCGCGGGCGGGCAAGACCGTCTTTATCACCTCGCTGGTGGCAAACCTTCTGGATCGCGGCCGCATGGGCGCGCTGCGGGCGGCGGCCGATGGCTCGCTGAAGGCGGCTTGGCTGCAGCCCCAGCCCGACGATACCGTGCCGCGTTTCGACTATGAGCGGCATCTGGCGGCGATGACCGGCCCGGATCCGCATTGGCCCGAGGGCACGCGCCATGTCAGCCAGCTGCGCCTGTCGCTGCGCACCCAGCCGCGCGGGCTGATCGCGGGATGGCGCGGACAGCAGGTCGTGCATCTGGATATCGTGGACTATCCCGGCGAATGGCTTCTGGACCTGCGGTTGATGGATCGCGAGTTCGACACATGGTCGGCTGAGGTCTTTGACCGCATGAAGGGCCGCCCCGGCGAGGATGCCTTCCGCGCCGCGCTGAATGGCGCAGACCGGGACAATTTCAATGAATCCGCCGCGCAAGCGCTGGCCGCCGCCTATACCGCCCATCTGCATCTGGCGCGCGACGCGGGCTGGTCGGACTGCACCCCCGGCCGTTTCCTGATGCCCGGAGAGCTTGAAGGCTCTCCCGCGCTGACCTTCACCCCGCTGCCGCCCGAGTTTCGTGGCAGCCCGCTGTGGCGCGAATTCTCGCGCCGCTATGGGTCGTACAAATCGCGGGTGGTGAAACCGTTCTTCCGCGACCATTTCGCCCGGATCGACCGGCAGGTGGTGCTGATGGATGTGCTGGGCGCGATCCATGCCGGGCCGCAGGCGGTCGAGGACATGCGCCGCGCCATGGCCGACATCCTGACCGCCTTTCGTCCCGGTCGCGCTGGCTGGCTGGCGCAGCTTCTGGGCACGCATCGCGTCGGGCGCATTCTTTTCGCCGCGACCAAGGCCGACCATCTGCACCATATCCAGCACCCGCGCCTGACCGCGATTACCGGGGCAATGCTGCGCGAGGCGCGCGACCGCGCCGATTTTTCCGGTGCGCGGACCGAGGCCATGTCCATCGCCTCGCTGCGGACCACGACCGAAGAAACCATCCGCCAGAATGGCGAGGACCTGCCCGCCGTGCGCGGCACGCTGATGGACGGGCGGCAGGCGGCCTTCTATCCGGGCGATCTGCCCGCGAACCCGGCCGAGCTTCTGACCCATGCCCGTCAGGGCGGCGAGCACTGGCTGGACGGCGATTACGCGATCATGGACTTCGCCCCCGCCCCCAATACCATCAGGCCGGGCGACGGGCCGCCGCATATCCGGTTGGACCGGGCGGCGGAGTTCCTGTTCGGCGACCAGATTTAAGGAATACGCCATGGCCGAGCCCCCCAAACGCCGCGGTCCCGTCCTGATCGAGATGGGCGAGGCCGCGACCACCGCCCCGCCCTCGGATCAGCCGAGCGGCCCCGAACCCGTCACCCGCATCGAGACGCCGGACAGCGATCAGCGCACGCGACGCGCGCATCGCGCGGGTTCCGGCGGGGCCGAGGCTCATCCCTCACCCGCCGATGCGCCGATGATCGATGACGGGTTGGGATCGGTGCTGCCGCAGCCGCGCACGATGCAATTGGTGACGCGGCTGGTCGGCGGTGGCCCGACACGGCTGACGCGGTTCTTCATCAATACCGGCGTCGCGTTGTTCAGCTTTCTGCTGTCGGTGGCGGCTTTGCGCTACCTGTCGGACCTGCTGCATACCTATCCGCTGCTGGGCTGGATCGGCATCGCGCTGATGGTCCTGTTCTGCATCGCCGCTTTGGCGATGGCGTGGCGGGAATACCGGGCCTGGGCGCGCTTCGCCGCGATTGACGGGATCAACCGGGCCGCCGGGGCGGCCATGGCCTCGGGCGACGTCAAGGCCGCGAAGGACGTGGTCGGGCGGCTGGAGCATCTGTATCGCGGCCGGGATGAACTGGAATGGGGCCGCAAGCGGCTGGCCGAGCACAAGGCCGAGGCCTATGACGCGGCCAGCCTGATCGCCATGGCCGAAACCGAATTGCTGGCACCGCTGGACCAGCAGGCCCGGCGCGAGATCGAGGCCGCGGCCCGCACTGTGGCGGCGGCGACGGCACTGATCCCGCTGGCCCTGGCCGATGTGGTGGCGGCATTGGCCGCGAACCTGCGGATGATCCGGCGCATGGCCGAGATCTATGGCGGGCGTGCCGGTGCGGTCGGCGGCTGGCGGCTGGCGCGCACGGTGATGACCCATCTGGTCGCGACCGGCGCGGTGGCGGCGGGCGACGACCTGATCCATACCGTTGCGGGGGGCGGTCTGCTGGCGCGTGTCTCGAAGCGTTTTGGCGAGGGCGTGGTGAATGGCGCGCTGACCGCCCGCGTCGGCATCGCCGCGATGGAGGTCTGCCGGCCCCTGCCCTTCATCCAACAACCCCGGCCCAAGGTCGGCAACCTGATCGCCCGTGGGCTGAAGGGGCTGTTCGGGGAGGACGATCCGAAGGCCCCGTCCAACTGAGGGCTTGGCGGGGTATTTGTGAAACGATGAAGCCGCAAGGCGTTTGAGCGTGGCCCGGCTTGGGCTATGGACCCTACATGAGATCGCGCCGTTTCGCCCTGATGATGATGGCCGCCGTTCTGGCAATGGGAGTCCTTGCCGGGGCGCGGGATCGTTTCGACGACTGGGTTCAAGCCACCGCGTTACCGCGGCTGGATATTCCGGTGGGCGTCGAGGTCATGGCGCGGGATGGCAGCCTGCTGCGAGCGTTTCAGGTCTCGGATGGGCGCTGGCGGCTGGAGCCGGGCGCGGTTGATCCGCTGTTTCTGGACATGCTGGTGATGTGGGAGGATCGGCGCTTTGCCGATCACTCCGGGATCGACCCAGTGGCGGTGCTGCGCGCGGGCTGGCAGGCCCTGCGGCATGGCCGCGTCGTCTCGGGTGGATCGACCCTGACCATGCAGGTTGCGCGGCTGATCGAGGAAGGACCGACCGGCGAATGGGCTGGAAAGCTGCGACAAGTGCGGCTGGCGCTCGCGCTGGAGCGACGGCTGACGAAGCCTGTGATCATGGATCTGTATCTGCGGCTGGCCCCTTACGGCGCGAATGTCGAGGGGCTGCGCGCGGCCAGCCTGCAATGGTTCGGAAAGGAACCGCGCAGGCTGACCCCCGCCGAAGCCGCGCTTCTGGTGGCACTGCCGCAATCCCCCGAGCGGCGCCGCCCGGACCGCTTTCCGGCGGCTGCGAAATCCGCGCGGGACCGGGTTCTGGCGCGGGCGGCGCAGGCGGGCTTGCTGTCCGAAGCCGATGCGCAGGCCGCCATGGCCGAGCCGGTGCCGCGTCAGCGCCGCGCCTTTCCGGCGCTGGCCCCGCTGCTGGCCGAAAGGCTGCGGCGCGAACATCCGGGCGCGGGCCGGATCGAGACCACGATCGATCCCCGCCTGCAACGCCGGGCCGAGGAACTGGCCTCGCGCGCTGTGCGGGGGGTCGGACGGCGGCTGTCGGCGGCGATGGTGTTGGCGGATCATCGGAACGGGGAAATCCTTGCCTCGGTCGGGGCGGCGGACTGGACGGATGGTGGCTCGGCGGGGTTTGTCGACATGACGCGGGCCCTGCGCTCGCCCGGCTCGACGCTGAAGCCCTTTGTCTATGGACTGGCCTTCGACGCGGGTCTCGCGCATCCCGAAACGCTGATCGAGGACCGGCCCACCGCCTTTGGCCCGTGGCAGCCGCAGAATTTCGACCGCCAGTTTCGCGGCACGGTCAGCCTGCGGCAGGCGTTGGTGCAATCGCTGAACATTCCCGTCGTCAAGCTGGCCGAGGCGATCGGTCCGAACCGCGTGGTGCAGGGGCTGGAGCGCGGCGGCATCGATCTGCGCCTGCCCGGCGGGACACCCGGACTGGCGCTGGTTCTGGGCGGGGCCGGGGTGACGCTGGAAGATCTGACCACGGGCTATGGCGCGCTGGCGCAAGGCGGGCGCGGGATGCGGTTGTCGGCGTTGCCGGGCGGTGCGCAGGCACTGCCGGTGGCGATGTTCGGGCCGGTCGCGGCATGGCAGGTCGGCAATGTGCTGGCCGGAAACCCCGCGCCGCAGGGGGCGCGGGCGCGGCCCATGGCCTATAAGACCGGCACCTCCTATGGGCATCGCGATGCCTTGGCGGTGGGTTTCGACGGGGCGCATGTCGGCGCGGTCTGGCTGGGACGGCCGGACGGCACCGCGGTACCGGGGGCCTTTGGGGGGGATCTGTCCGCGCCGGTGCTGTTCGACCTGTTCGACGCCCTGCCCCCGGCCGCCCTACCGCCGCCGCCATCGCAGACACTGACCCTGCCCAACAGCGCCCTTCCCTTGGCCCTGCGCCGCTTTGCCCCCGCGGGCGAGGTCAGCCGGATGGCCGCGCGGCCTTTGGCCCCCGACCGGCTGGCTTTGACCTTCCCCCCAGACGGGGCGGTGATCGAAACATCGGGACCGCTGCTTGCGCGGGCGCGGGGCGGAAAGGGCCCCTGGACCTTTCTTCTCAATGGTTTGCCAAGCAGCGTCGCGTCGGATCGACCGGAAAGCCTGCTGCCAGATCCCGGTCCCGGCTTTGCCCATTTGACCGTCATTGACGCCGCCGGGGCCTCGGCCAGCGCAACGATTCGGCTGCAGCTGCCCGATTTCACGCCACGATAAGCGCTGGAAGGCTTTTCATTGCGCGTGATTGCGACATATTCCCTTCATGTTGCGCATAGATGATCATCTGACGATTCAGGAATGGGAACTCTCCGAGCAGTTCAGCCGCTCGCAGGGGCCGGGAGGCCAGAACGTCAACAAAGTCGAAACCGCGGTCGAACTGCGGTTCGAAGCCGAACGTTCCCCCCACCTGTCCCCCGCCGTCAAGGCGCGCCTGAAGCGGCTGGCCGGACGGCGTTGGACGCAAGAGGGCGCGATCCTGATCCGGGCCGAGGAAACCCGCAGTCAGGCCCGCAACCGCGACATGGCGCGCGAGCGGCTGGCCGAACTGATCCGCGAGGCCCTGATCGCTCCGCGCAAGCGCATCGCGACGCGGCCGACACTGGGCAGCCAGCGGCGGCGGCTGGCGGCAAAAACACAAAAAGGGACGGTCAAGTCCCTGCGCGGCAAAGTCCGTGAGAATGAGGGGGGAGAGTGAGCAAGACACTGGGCGAAAGGCTGGCCCGCCTTCTGGGCCGCAAGCCACCGGACATGCAGGTCGCGGCGCTGTGTCTGGACGGCAAGGGCAAGATCCTTCTGGTGACCAGCCGTGGCACCGGTCGCTGGATCGTGCCCAAGGGTTGGCCGATGCCGGGCCGGACACTGGCCGACGCCGCCATGCAGGAAGCCTGGGAGGAAGCGGGCGTGCGCGGGCGCGTCAACCAGTCCTCGCTGGGCAGCTATCATTACGACAAGCAGCAGGATCATGGCTTTGCCATTCCGGTCGAGGTCCGGGTCTTTGCCCTTGAGGTCGATGAGCTTGCCGATGACTACCCGGAAAAAGACGACCGCAAGCGCCGCTGGTATCGCCCCGAGCGCGCTGCGGAACTGGTCACCGAGAGCGAGTTGAAAAAGCTGCTGCGGGCCTTGCCCGCGCGGCTGGGTCATCAGGCCTGACATGCCCCAGAACGAGCGGGAATACCGCATCCTCGACAAAGATCTGGGACGGGTGACCCATGCCGAGCATGCGGCGCTGGCCTCGGCCCGGCCCATGGTGCGCCTGGGGCTGGCGCTGGTCTTTATCGCGGCGGCGGCGGAATTTGCGGCGGCGGCACTGGCCGGTCAGCCGGCGCTGGGAATCATGGCGGCCTCGGTCGCGGTGGCGATCTATCTGGCCCTGTCGATCGGTGCGAACGACGTGTCGAACGCACTGTCTCCGGCGGTCGGTTCCGGGGCGATCAGTCTGGGCGTGGGTCTGGTGCTGGTCGCGCTGATGGATGTGCTGGGTGCCGTCATGGCCGGAGGCGCGGTCACCCGGACCCTGACCGAGGGGCTGATGGGCGACACGATGGGACAGGGCACGCCCACGGCCAAGATGATGCTGGCGGCGCTGGTCGGCGCGGCGACATGGATCAGCGTTGCCACCCGCCTGAACGCCCCGGTCAGTACCACCCACTCGGTCGTCGGCGCGATTGCCGGGGCGGGTATCGCCACATTCGGTTTCGGCGCGGTCAACTGGGGGGCGATGGCAATCATTGCGATGGGCTGGGTGGTGTCGCCCATCATCTCGGGGCTGCTGGCGGCACTGATCCTGTCCAGCATGCATCACCATGTTCTGGACAAGGACGACCCGATCCCCTCGGGGCGCCGCTGGCTGACGGCGCTGGTCGCGGCAACGGCGGGACTTCTGGTCGCGATGGCGGCGGTGGCGTTTCAGGATCTGGGCTGGCGGATCGTGGCCCTTCTGGGCCTGTTGGGCGCGGGCTTGGGGGCCGCCTATGCCCATGTCATGCTCGGTCGCCAGATCCGGCGCGATGCGGGTCAGAAAACCGCGCTCAAGAACCTGCTGGGCGTGCCGCTGGTCGCCGCCGCATTGGTCATGGGCTTTGGCCATGGCGCGAACGACACCTCGAACATCGCGGCGCCGCTGACGATCATCCTGCAAAACATCTCGGACGGGCAAAGCCCGCTGCTGGATGCGCAGATGATCCTGCTGCTGTCGGGCATGGGGATCGCGGTCGGCATCCTGCTGTTCGGCAGCCGACTGGTCAGCATGGTCGGCAGCCGCATCACCCGCCTGAACCCGGCCCGCGCGCTGTGCATTTCACTGGCGACGGCGCTGACGGTGCTGGCTTTCTCGCTGGCGGGGCTGCCGGTCTCGACCACGCATGTCTCGGTTGGCGGCGTCTTTGGCGTCGGCTTCTATCGCGAATGGCGCGACCGGCAAAAGGCCCGGAAACGCGCGCCCATGCCGGACGAGGAATTGCGCCGTCGCCATCTGGTCCGCCGCTCGCATGTGCGCACGATCCTTGGCGCATGGCTGATCACCGTGCCGGTCAACGCGGCGCTGGCGGCAGCACTGGTGCTGGGCCTGGGCCTTTAGCCCGTTCTTTACTTTGCCGCCTGCCGCCCCTATCTCGACATCATGGCCACCAAGTCCGATCCGAATTACAAAATCATCGCCGAGAACCGCCGGGCGCGCTTCGACTATTTCATCGAAAGCGACCTTGAGGTTGGCATCGTCCTGACCGGTTCCGAGGTGAAAAGCCTGCGCACCGGACAATCGAACATTGCCGAAAGCTATGCCTCGGTTGAACAGGGCGAGCTGTGGCTGATCAACGGCTACATCGCCGCCTACAAGCAGGCGGGCGTCTTTGGCCATGAAGAACGGCGGCGGCGCAAGCTGCTGGTCTCACGCAAGGAACTGGCCCGCTTCTGGCAGGCGGTCGGGCGTGAGGGCATGACGCTGATTCCGCTGGTCATGTATTTCAACGACCGCGGCATGGTGAAGCTGAAGATCGGCGTCGCCAAAGGCAAAAAGAACCACGACAAGCGCGAGACCGACGCCAAGCGCGACTGGAACCGCCAGAAACAACGCCTGCTGAAGCAAGGCTAGCGCCACCAGCCATTGCACGGCCCCGCCCCTGCGGTTACAGGATGGGCGCTTTCGCGTCTGCTCCGGGGGAAGGACCATGCCGACCGATTCCGACAATCCGACGACGCTTGTCTCGACCGCGTGGCTGGCCGCGCATCTGGACGATCCGGGGCTGCGCATCCTTGATGCGACATGGTTTCTGGAGCCGGGCCGCGACGCGCAGGCCGAATACGCCGCCTGCCACATTCCCGGCGCGCAGTTTTTCGATCTGGACCGGATCACCGACAGCCGCAGCAGCCTGCCGCATATGGCCCCCCTGCCCGAGACCTTTGCCGAACGGATGGCCACGCTGGGAATCGGCGATGGCGATCAGGTCGTCGTCTATGACAATTCCCCGGTGCGTTCCGCGGCCCGCGTCTGGTGGACCTTCCGCCTGATGGGTTGGTCCGATGTCGCCGTATTGGATGGCGGCATGGGCAAGTGGCTGGCCGAGGGTCGCGCCACCGCTTCTGCCCCTATCACCCCCACGGCACGCGAACTGACCCCGCATCTGCGCCCGGAACTGGTGCGCGACGTGACGCAGGTTGCCGCCGCCAGCAAGCTTGCCACGCATGAGATCATCGACGCCCGCGGCGAGCCGCGCTTTCGCGGTGAGGCGGCCGAGCCGCGCGCCGGGCTGCGCTCGGGGCATATTCCCGGATCGAAGAACCTGCCCTTTGGCCGGCTGTTCAACACCGACGGCACGATGAAATCCACGGACGATCTTCGCGCCGAATTCACGGCAGCGGGTATCGACCTGACCAAACCCGCCATCACCACCTGCGGCTCGGGTGTGACGGCGGCGATCCTGTTCCTTGCGCTTGAACGTATCGGACATATGGATCATTCGCTTTACGACGGAAGCTGGGCCGAATGGGGCAGCTTCCCGGACCTTAAAATTGCAACCGGAGACGCGTGATGCTGGGCAATCTGAAACCGCAGGCCCCCGATAAAATCCTGGCCCTGATGGGCGAATTCAAGGCCGATCCCCGCCAGGGCAAGATCGACCTTGGCGTAGGGGTCTACAAGGACGCGACCGGCCATACCCCGATCATGCGCGCCGTACTGGAAGCCGAAAAGCGCATGCTGGCGACCGAAACCACCAAGACCTATGCTGGCCTGTCGGGCGAACCCGACTTCCAGAAGGCCATGGGCGAGATGATCCTGGCCGACGGCTACAAGCCCGAGACCACCGCTGCGCTGGCCACCGTCGGCGGCACCGGCGCGATCCGTCAGGCGCTGGAACTGGCCCGCATGGCCAATCCCGACCTGCGCGTGTTCGTCAGCGACCCGACCTGGCCGAACCATATCTCGATCATGAATTTCATGGGTCTGCCGGTCGTCACCTATCGCTATTTCGACAATGACACCCGCGCGGTGAACTTCGAGGCGATGGTCGAGGACATCTCGACGGCGAAAAAGGGCGACGTGGTGCTGCTGCATGGTTGCTGCCACAACCCGACCGGCGCGAACCTGAACATCGAGCAATGGGCCGAGGTCGCCTCGATTCTGGAAAAAACCGGCGCGACCCCGCTGATCGACCTGGCCTATCAGGGCTTTGGCGACGGTCTGGAAGAAGATGCGGCAGGCACCCGCCTGATCGCCTCGCGCATTCCGGAAGTGCTGATCGCGGCGTCCTGCAGCAAGAACTTCGGCATCTACCGCGAGCGTACCGGCTGCCTGCTGGCGCTGTGCACCGACAAGGCGACCAAGGATCTGGCACAGGGCGCAATGGCCTTCCTGAACCGCCAGACCTACTCCTTCCCGCCCTTCCACGGCGCCAAGATCGTCGCGACAGTGCTGAACGACGCGGATCTGCGCGCCGACTGGATGGCCGAGCTTGAGGAAGTCCGCGGTGGCATGTTGCGCCTGCGCACGACCCTTGCCAACGAATTGCGCGACCTGTCCGGCTCGGACCGCTTCGGCTTCATCGCCGAGCATCGCGGCATGTTCTCGCGTCTGGGCGCCTCGCCCGAGCAGGTGGCGCTGATGAAGCAGGAATTCGGCATCTATATGGTCGGCGATTCGCGTCTGAACATCGCCGGTCTGAACGATGAGACCGTGCCGATCCTTGCCCGCGCCATCATCGAAGCCGGCGTCTGATCCAGACCCGCTGAAACGCAAAGCGCGCGCCGATCGGCGCGCGCTTTTTCATTTCGGGATGCGACCGGGTGCCTTCAGCGACGGCCCAACTGGCGGTCGATATAGGTGCGCAGTTCCTCGATCTCGGACTGGCTGTCGCGCAGGTGGCCCTTGAGCAACTGCACCTCATTATTGGATTTTCCCAGATCCTCGATCAGCTGGGCCTCGCGCAGTTCCAGCACCCGGATGGCCCGCGCCCGTTCGGCCTCGGCGTCGTGCAGTTTCTGCGCCATGTTGTCCAATTCGTCCATCTGGGTCGGCGTGACCCGGCTGAGTCGCAGGATCAGCCAACTGGCAAGCCAGCCCAGCACAAAGGCGGCAAATAGGATAATAGTCGTGGCGATGATGAATTCATTGCGATTCATGGGCGGCTTTCAGCATTACGGGCCTTAGGTATTATAGTTCTATAGCTGTGCGCGCCGCCCGCGTCATTCGCTGCCGGTAGCATCCGCAGGCGCTTCGCCCTCGGAACCGATCTGCCCTTCGCTATTGTCCGGGAAGGCTGCTTCAAGCGCGGGCACGGTCAGCGCCTCGATCACTTTGACCAGTGCTTCGGGATCGATGGCCGGGGCCGGTTCAGCCGTGGGCTGGGCTGCGTCAGGGGTCGCTGCCGGGGCTTCGTCCTTGGCCGCCTCGCCAAGCGCCAGCGGCAGCGCGCCGGTTGCGGCCTCGGCAGTCGCCTGCGCGGTGCGGGCCGCTGTTGCCTCGGCGGTGTCGGTCACACCGCTCACGTTTTCCGCCGGGACCGTCTCATCGGTCAGGATCGGCTGATCGGACAGCAACGAGAATTCGATCCGGCGGTTGGCCTCGCGGCCTTCCTCGGTGTCGTTTTCCGAAATCGGGCGGCTTTCGCCATAACCCTTGGCAATCATATGCGACACGTCGATGCCATGTTCCTGCATCGCCGTCAGCACAGCCTGTGCGCGGTTGCGCGACAGTTCGGCGTTCAACTCCTCAGAGCCTTGCGCGTCGGTATGGCCGCCGATCTCGATCCGGTAGTCGCCGCATTCGGCCATCGTCTCGGCCAAACGGTCCAGCGTCGGCTTGGGATCGCCCGCGATCACCGATTTCGACGGCTCGAAGCCGATTTCGGATTCGTGCATGACGGCGTTCAGCCCGTCCACGCATTCAACGCCGCTGGGAATATGGACCAGCGGATCAAGCCTGCGATCGTATTGCACCGACAACTCATAGCGCGCGCCCGCACCCAGCCGCTGCGACAGGCGCGCGGCCAGCGAATCCGAGGCGCTCTGATTGCCCGAAACCCCTTCAAGCCGGATCAGCGAGGGCGAGACATTGACCGTGCCGCTTTTCAGCGCGGCCAGCGCCTCAAGCGCGGCGATGGTGCGCAGGGTCCAGCCCGAGGGCACGGATTCGTCCACGCGCAGGGCATTGTCGACCTTGCCAAAGCGCGAGCGGGCAAGGCTTTCGACGGCATTGCGCATCCGCTCATCGCTGACGCGACCGCGCAGGGTGACGCCGCTTTGGTCAAGCACGGCGCTGAACTCGGCTGGACCTTTCTGGGTCTCGACCTTCTTTTCCAACTCGCTGGTCAGGCTGAAGGCATCGGGCAGCGCGGATTCCAACCGTCCCGCTGCCTCATCGAAGGTGGCCTGTTCGACCGAAGCCGGGGCGAACAGCGCGACCTGCGTATCCGAGATGGTGACCGATCCCGTCCCCAGCGAGGCGACGGCC
>Ga0247819_10001697_pt1 | contig 11748 bp, 11 predicted proteins | sample 13C_Xylose_Day6_FD_193428 | JGI IMG/M metagenome (GOLD analysis project Ga0247819, IMG submission 193428) | Soil microbial communities from agricultural site in Penn Yan, New York, United States - 13C_Xylose_Day6 | ecosystem: Environmental > Terrestrial > Soil > Agricultural land | place: USA... | reverse complement strand
CTCGGCGAGGTCCGCCTCCAGGCCATCAATCAGTTCCCGCCAGCCTGCGGTCTGGGAATCCGGGGCGAACGGGTGGATCGAGGCGAACTCCGGCCAGGAGATGGCTTCCATCTCGGCGGTGGCGTTCAGCTTCATGGTGCAGGAGCCCAGCGGGATCATGGTGCGGTCCAGCGCCAGGTCGCGGTCGGAGAGCTTGCGGATGTAACGCAGCAGCTGGGTTTCCGAGCGGTGCGTGTTGAACACCGGGTGCTGCAGGTACGCGGAGGAACGCTCGACGGCGGCGTCCAGGGCGAAGCCGTCAGTCGCCTCCGCTGCCCCGGCACCGAAGGCGGCGAGGAGGTCGGCCACGATGGCCGGCGTCGTTGTCTCATCGGTGGAGATGCCAACGGTGTCAGCATCGATGCTGCGGAGGTTGATGCCCTTCTTCTCGGCGGCGGCGATGATGCCGGCGGCCTTGCCCGGGACGGAAACCGTCACGGTGTCGAAGAAGCTCGTGTGCAGGACGTCCAGGCCGGCGGCCTGGAGTGATGCGGCCAGGGTCCTGGCGTGGCCGTGGGCGGTTTCGGCGATCGCCTTCAGGCCCTCCGGTCCGTGGTAAACGGCGTACATGGAGGCAACGATGGCCAGCAGCGCCTGCGCCGTGCAGATGTTGGACGTGGCCTTCTCGCGGCGGATGTGCTGCTCGCGGGTCTGCAGCGCCAGGCGGTAGGCGGGGACGCCGGCGTTGTCCTTGGAGACGCCCACCAGGCGGCCGGGCAGGGAGCGTTCCAGCCCCTTCTGCACGGCCATGTAGGCGGCGTGCGGCCCGCCGAAGAACAGCGGAACGCCCAGGCGCTGGGCGGAGCCGACGGCGATATCCGCGCCCTGCTCGCCAGGAGGCGTGATGAGCGTCAGGGCGAGCAGGTCAGCGGCCACCGTGACCAGGGCGCCGCGCTCCTTGGCGGCGGCGATGACCTCACTGTGGTCGAAAACGCGGCCGGAGACACCAGGCTGCTGGAGGACAACGCCGTTGATGTCGCCGTCGGGCAGGCCTTGGGACAGGTCCGCCACCTCCACCTCGAAACCGAGGGCTTCGGCGCGGCCCCTGACGATGGCAATCGTCTGCGGCAGGCAGTCCGCGTCCAGGACAGTCTTGCCGTCGTGGGCGGTCTTGTTCTTGTTGGCCCGGCGCATCAGCAGCACGGCCTCGGCCACGGCCGTGGCTTCATCCAGCAGCGAGGCGTTGGCGATGGGCAGGCCCACCAGGTCCTGGACCATGGTCTGGAAATTCAGCAGCGCTTCCAGCCGGCCCTGCGAGATCTCCGGCTGGTACGGGGTGTACGCGGTGTACCAGGCGGGTGCCTCAAGGACGTTGCGGCGGATCACCGGGGGCGTCACGGTGTCGTAGTAGCCCTGGCCGATCATCTGCACGGCGGTCTTGTTCTTGGCCGCGAGCTTCCGGAGTTCCGCGAGTGCTTCCACTTCGCTCAGGGCCGGCGCGAGCTGCAGCGCTGAGTCCTGGCGGATGTCGTTGGGCACTGCCGTATCAACCAGCGCGTCGACGGTGTCGTAGCCGACGGCCTTGAGCATGGCTTCGACGTCGGCCTGGCGGCGGGCGCCAATATGCCGGTCGACGAAGGACGAGGAGGCTGAATTAACGGTCAAAAGGAACTCCATAACTAAGGCGACGCAGGGTACGCCACAATGATTCGGGTTCCTCCCCGCTCTGTATTGGACCTGAGAGTTTCCGCGATGCTGCGCTTTCGCACAGCTCCGCTTGCACCGTCGGTGAGCACAGCGTGCCCTGAACTGTCCGCGCGAAGGCGGAACATTTCCAGCGGGCAGCCTGCTGCTTTCCAGAGTTGCCTTGCCGCGGCGGTACATGGGCCTGAGAGATTCCTGGGGAGGTTTTGCTCCTACGGCGCCTGCTTGTACCTACTTGCAGGACTCTCCCGCCGCAGATCAAAGGCTTATTCAATTGAGCGGTGACAGCTGTCACAGAGGCTATTGTCCTACGCCGGGATCGCGTCTGCAAACTGTGGCGGCGTGGGCTGGCACACCCCCGACTGCGGGCAACCCCGGGAAGCCCGCCTACCCCCTGAGCCGGTCAAGTGCGGCCAGGAGGCTTTCGACGTCGGCCGCCGTCTCGGCGGGCGACGCGGCCGGCCCGATGGACAGCATGGCGTTGAAATAGAGGCCGTCGCCCATATACAGGACGGCCTTGGCCAGGCCTGGCCCGACGTCGCGGGCGATCTCATCAAGCCACCGCTGCTGGATGTGGGCAAATCGGCGCCGCGTCTCCTCGTGCGCCACCTCGGCAAGCCTCGTCGCGGCCACGATGGCACGGTCCAGCGGAGTGTCCGCCCAGACGGACGATTTGATGAAGTAGGCGGCCGCACCCTCCGCAGCCGCAGCCATGGCCTGGGCATCCGCTTCCGCGTACTCGTCGAGGCGGTCCAGCAGGACGCCGATCAGCGCTTCCTTGTTCGGAAAGTGGTACAGGAGCCCGCCCTTGGACACGCCGGCGCGGGCTGCCACGGCATCAAGGGTGGCGGCGCGCTCCCCCACCTCGATCAGGAGGGATTCAAACGCATCGAGCACTGCGCCGCGGGCGACCGGTTTTCTGGGCATGGCTCCCATCATGCCCGGTTCCGACGCCGGGTTTATAACTATACCGTCTGGACGGTATAGTTATTTCATGACCCTGCACTCAACCCTTCGCCCGGAGAACACGTCCGCAGAGCAGGCCCGCGGTGGCGCGCGCGACTGGTTCGCCCTGGCCCTGCTCATGTTCCCGGTCCTCCTGGTGGCCGTGGACAACACTGCGCTGACGTTCGCCCTTCCCGCAATCGCCCGCAGCCTCGACCCCTCGGGCGTACAGCTTTTGTGGGTGGTGGATGCATACGCCCTGGTCCTCGCCGGACTCCTTGTTGCCATGGGCAGCCTCGGCGACAGGATCGGGCGCCGCCGGCTGCTGCTGGTCGGCATTTCCGGCTTCGCTGTGGTCTCCGCGGCGTCCGCCTTCGCCCCGAGTGCCGAATGGCTCATTGCCGGCCGCGCGGCCCTCGGATTCTTCGGCGCCATGCTCATGCCGTCCACGCTGTCACTGATCCGCAACATCTTCCGGGAGCCGGGCAGGCGGAGGCTGGCCGTGGCCATCTGGGCTGCGGGGTTCTCCGGCGGCGCAGCGCTGGGACCGATCTTTGGCGGCTGGCTGGTGGAGCACTTCTGGTGGGGCGCCGTCCTGCTCGTGGCCGTGCCCATCATGCTGCCGCCACTGGTGCTGGGTCGCTTCCTCATTCCGGAATCCAAGGATCCGAATCCCGGCCGCGTGGACGTGGCCAGCGTGGTGCTGTCGATGCTGGCCATGGTGCCGGTGGTCTACGGCATCAAGGAACTGGCCACCCATGGACCCGGCGTGACGCCGTTCGGGGTTCTGGCGTTTGGCCTGGCCATGGGACTCCTGTTTGTCCGCCGCCAGCACGCCCTCGCGTCCCCGCTCCTGGACATGTCCCCCCTGCTGGATATGTCACTGTTCAGGAACCGCGTGTTCAGCACAGCGATCACGGCAAACATCCTGGCGCTGTTCTCCTACAACGGCTTCATCCTGTTTCTGGCCCAGCACCTGCAGCTGCTCGAAGGCATGTCACCGTCAGAGTCGGGCACCGCCATGCTGCCGGCCCTGACGGCCACCGTGGTGGCGGGATTGCTCGTGGTTCCGCTGGTCCGGAAGGTCCGGCCGGGCTTTGTGGTGGCCGCCGGACTGGCGCTGAGCGCCGCCGGCTACTGCATCGTGGCGTTCGGGGATCACGACGCCGGGCCCACCGCACTGCTGGTCGCCCTCCTCGTCCTGGCGCTGGGCGTGGGTTCTGCCGAGACCATCTCGAACGATCTGATACTGGGCGCCGTGCCGGCGGAAAAATCCGGCGCAGCGGCGGCCATATCGGAGACCGGCTACGAAGTGGGCTCACTCCTCGGGACAGCCCTCCTGGGGTCCATCCTGACCGCGTCATACCAGCAGCATCTCGCCCTCCCGGAGACCGTTGCCCACGCAGTCCCGGCAGAGTCGGCGGACCAGGCCAGGGAGACCCTGGCCGGTGCCATGGAGCTCGCCGGGTCGCTGCCGGCTCCGCTGGCCGAGGGGCTCACGGCAGCCGCCCGGGCCGCCTTCGATTCCGGCGTCCACATCACCGCGGCGATCGCGCTGGTACTGATGGCAGGAGCCTCGGTGCTCGCCGCCGTCGTACTTCGCCGCATCCCGCCCGCGAAGTAGCCGGCACAGAAACGGGCAGCCCCGGAGAATTACTCCGGGGCTGCCCGCTGCAATCGGCTCTTGGCTTGTCCCGCCGGCCGGCTACTTGCTGTCAGGGTGCGTGACGTTGGCCGACGCCTTCATGTTCTCGGCGCCAACCATCCACGCGTACTGCTCGAGCTTTTCGATGAACGTATGCAGCAGGTCTGCAGTGGTGGGGTCCTCCTCATCCACCTCGTCATGGACCTTGCGCATGGTGCCTACGGCCGCTTCGAGCGCTGCCACGATGCGGTCGATCGCATCCTTGGTGTTGATGAGCCCGTCGGGGAACGGGGGAAGGTGGGTCGACTTCGCAACAGTCGTGCTGCGACCGTCCGGCAGGGCGTGCAGGGCACGCATGCGCTCCGCGATGTCGTCGGCAAAGGCCCGGGCGGCGTCGACGATCTCGTCGAGCTGAAGGTGCAGATCCCTGAAGTTGGTTCCAACGATGTTCCAGTGCGCCTGCTTGCCCTGGATGTGCAGTTCGATCAGGTCCGTCAGGACGGCCTGCATGTTGTTGGTCAGTGTCGGTGAAGCCTTCATGAATCCTCCTCGATTGGTCCAGTGGTTTCGACGCTACATCAGCGGCCCAGGGACCGGGAGCGCCGAGGCGCCAATTTCACGATCAGCTTACTTACTACTTTGCGGGTCGTAAATGATCAGCATTCAAATAGCCCTTGCCACACCCGCGCTGCACGTGCATACTAAATGAACGTCATTCATTTAGTGACGGTCGTCTCACTGGAGTAATCATCATCATGATCGAAGTAACCTGCCTCAACGCGCCTGCCTCCCTCGCCCGGACAGCGCCGTCCGGCCGCCCCGCCTTGAGGGCGGGCGTTGTGCAGCACCGCTGGCACAGCAGCGCCGCCGCACTCCGTGCGGAACTCAACGACGGCATCGACCGGGCGGCCCGGCTGGGCGCCACCGTGGTGTTCCTGCCCGAGCTCACCCTCTCCCGCTACCCCGCAGACCAGGTTCCGGAGAATGACCTTGCACGGCAGGGCCAGGACCGGCTGCGCCCCTCCGACTCCGCCGAGGACCTGCTGACCGGCCCCACGTTCCGCTTTGCCGCAGAGGCCGCCCGCCGGAACGGCATCACCGTCCATGCCTCGCTCTACCAGCGCGCCGGCAACCCGGACGGCTCGGACGACGGCCTGGGCCTGAACACCTCCATCCTCGTGTCCCCGGCCGGCGAGCTACTGGCCGCCACCCACAAGCTGCACATCCCGGTGACCGCCGGATACTACGAGGACAAGTTCTTCCGCCAGGGTCCCGCAGCGGGGGACGCCTACCAGGTCCATGCCCCGGCTGAACTCGGCGGCGCCCGGCTGGGGATGCCCACCTGCTGGGACGAATGGTTCCCCGAGCTGGCCCGCATGTACTCCCTCGGGGGCGCCGAACTGCTGGTGTACCCGACGGCGATCGGTTCCGAGCCGCTGTTCCCGGACTTTGACACCCAGCCGCTCTGGCAGCAGGTCATCGTGGGCAACGGCATCGCCAACGGCCTGTTCATGGTGGTCCCGAACCGCTGGGGCCAGGAGGGCAGTCTGAACTTCTACGGCTCTTCCTTCATTTCGGACCCCTACGGCCGCATCCTGGTCCAGGCGCCCCGCGACGAGTCGGCAGTCCTCGTGGCCGACCTCGACCTGGACCAGCGCAGGGACTGGCTGACGCTGTTCCCGTTCCTGTCCACCCGCCGCCCCGACACCTACGCACGGCTCACAGAACCGGTCCGTCCCGAGGAGCCGTTCGGCACGCCGGACCTGCTTTCGGCAAGCTCAACCAGCGGCTCCGCAACCGCCGGGGCAAACGCGTGAGCGCGTGGCGGATGCCGGCCGAGACGGCGCGCCAGGAGCGGCTCTGGATGGCCTTTCCCACCGGCGGCTACACCCTCGGCGACACCGCTGAGGCGGCGCACGCCGCCCGTTCCGTCTGGGCCGCCGTCGCGAACGCCGCCGTCGAGTTTGAACCGGTCACCATGGTGGTGGACCCGTCCGACGTCGGGACAGCCGCACGCTATCTGTCCCCCGCCGTCGAGGTGCTGACAGCGGAACTCAACGACGCCTGGATGCGCGACATCGGCCCGACGTTTGTCCTGGACGGAAAAGGCGCCCTGGGCGCCGTCGACTGGGTCTTCAACGGCTGGGGTGCCCAGGACTGGGCCAGCTGGGACAAGGACGCGCTGGTCGCCGCCGAGGTGGCCGGACGGTCCAGCGCCCGGCACCTCGTGTCCGAACTGGTCAACGAGGGCGGCGGAATCCAGGTGGACGGCGAGGGCACGGTGCTGGTCACCGAAACGGTGCAGCTGGATCCGGGCCGCAACCCCGGTCTCAGCAAGGCCGACGTCGAGGCCGAACTGGCCAGGACCATTGGCGCCACGAAGGTGATCTGGCTGCCCCGCGGCCTTACCCGCGACTCACAGCGGTTCGGGACGCGCGGGCACGTCGATATCGTTGCCGCCATCCCGTCCCCGGGCACCCTGCTGGTCCATTCCCAGCAGAACCCCGCCCACCCGGACTATGAGGTCAGCCGTGAAATCATCAGTTTCCTGTCCTCCACTACAGATGCTGCGGGCCGGGAATGGTCCATCGTCGAAGTCCCGGCGCCCGTTGCGCTGACGGATCCGGAGGGCTTCGTGGACTACAGCTACATCAACCATGTGGTGGTCAACGGCGGCGTCATCGCCTGCACGTTCGCCGACCCCAATGACGAGAAGGCGCTCCGCATCCTCGCGGATGCGTATCCCGGGCGCAAGGTGGTGGGCATCGATGCCCGCGAACTCTTCGCCCGCGGCGGGGGCATTCACTGCATCACCCAGCAGCAGCCCGCTGCAGTCTAGAAAGGGCAAGTCATGAGCCAAACCACGAGCATCCAGCCCGGAGGGAAGAGCACTCCCCCGGCTGGCGAAGCAACGCACGGCATCACCGGGAAGGGCCTCAAGGGCGGGCAGCTGGGCCTCCTGGCCGTCGTCGTCCTGGGTATCTCGACCATCGCGCCGGCCTACACGCTGACCAGCGCGCTGGGTCCCACGGTAAACGAGGCGGGGCTCCAGCTGCCGGTGATCTTCCTCATCGGCTTCATCCCCATGATCCTCGTGTCGCTCGCCTACCGGGAGCTGAACGCTGACTCTCCGGACAGCGGCACCACGTTCACGTGGGTGACCAAGGCGTTCGGGCCGTGGGTTGGCTGGATGGGCGGCTGGGGCCTGCTGGCCGCCAACATCATCGTGCTGTCCAACCTCGCCGGGGTGGCGGTGGACTTCTTCTACCTCTTCCTGGCGCAGCTGACCGGGTCGCCGGAACTGGCGGACCTCGCCGCCAACAAGCCGCTGAACGTGCTGACGTGTTTCGTCTTCGTGGCGCTGGCCGTGTGGGTCAGCTATCGCGGCCTGCACACCACCAAGGTTGTCCAGTACGGCCTGGTGGGTTTCCAGCTGGTGGTTTTGGGCCTCTTCGTGGCCATGGCCTTCGCCAACTGGTCCACGTCCAGCACCGCCATCCCCTTCAGCTGGGACTGGTTCGACGTGACAAAGATCGAGACATTCGGCCAGGTTGCCGCAGGCATCTCGCTGTCCATCTTCGTCTACTGGGGCTGGGACGTGTGCCTTACCGTCAACGAGGAAACGGCCAACGGGAAGAAGACCGCCGGCCTGGCCGGAACCCTGACCGCCGTCGTCGTCCTGGGCATCTACCTGCTGGTGACCATCGCCACCATGATGTTCGCCGGCGTCGGTGACACGGGGATCGGCCTCAACAACGAGGAGAACCACGCGAACGTCTTCACCGCGCTGGCCTCCCCCGTCATGGGCCCGTTCGCCATCCTGATGTCCCTCGCGGTCCTGTCCAGTTCGGCGGCGTCGCTGCAGTCGACGTTCACATCGCCATCGCGCAGCCTGCTCGCGATGGCCCACTACGGCGCCATGCCCCGGCAGTTCAGCCACATGAGCAGGAAATTTTCGACGCCGGGCTTCGCCACCGTCGCCGCAGGCGTGCTGTCGGCCGGGTTCTACGCCGTGATGCACGTGGTAAGCGAGAACGTCCTCAACGACACCATCCTGGCCCTCGGCCTGATGATCTGTTTCTACTACGGGCTGACAGCGTTTGCCTGCGCCTGGTACTTCCGCGGGAGCGTTTTCAGCAGTGTCCGCAACTTCGTGCTGCGGCTGCTGTGTCCGCTGCTGGGCGGCATCGGCCTGACGGTGGTCTTCCTGCAGACCGCCATCGACAGCTGGGCGCCTGAGTTTGGCAGCGGTTCGCAGGTCTTCGGGGTAGGGCTCGTCTTCGTGCTCGGCGTCGGGATCCTGGCCCTGGGGATCGTCTTCATGCTGGTAATGGCGCGGCTGCGGCCCGGATATTTCCGGGGCGACACCATCCGCCGCGACACCCCTGCGCTGGTGGTGCCCGAATAACACCGCCTGCGAATGCGGCGATGCCCCGCCTCCCGGACCGGAGGCGGGGCATCGCTTGCATTGGAGCAAATCGGCGTGGAGCCAATCAGCGTCTCCAGGACCCCCTTGTCCCGTCAGCCCACCTGCTCCCCTACCGCAGGCGACTCACCAGTAGTGGGCGACGTCGACGACGAGCCGGGAACCGGACCCGGGGCCATCCAGCGTGTACACCTTGAATGGCAGCCGGGCACGGACGCCCAGGCCGAGTGTCGTGTAGCCCTCGAAGCTTCCTGCCCACGCCACCTGCCGGAACGTGTGGTACCCGGAAACGTTGGTCACCTCGGACCGGTTGGCCGGAATGAAGGTCGCTTTGCCGGTGGCATTGTCATAGGCCGGCGAGTTGATGGTCAGTTGCAGGAAGGCCGCGCCACGAAGCTTGACCGGCAGGCCGGACCCTTCCTGGGCCACTTCGGAAACGTAGCGGACGTTGTAGCCTTTGGCTTTGCCCTTGAGGTCGATCACGAGGCGGTCGAAGCAGTAGTGCTGCCCTGTGCGGACGTTGGTGACGGCTGCGGTACTCATGGTCTTGTCTGCCTTCGCCAGCGAGCCCCACACCTGCCCGCAGTAGGAGGCTGCCGAGGCGGAGCCCGGAGCCAGCAGGCCCAGCCCAACAGCCAGAAATATGACTGTGAGCCAGGCGGGAATTCTTTTCATTTGGCCACCCCTTTCGGATGAGTGATTGGATAGCTCCAGAGTAGGAGCGTCAAAGGCCCTATACGAGGGATGTGGCCGGTTCGGGGCGCAACCGTTAACGTCGCAAAATACGGGTCACGGGGCCGTGATTCCGGGCGTGCTTTTGTGGGGTTCGAGAGGCGTTCGTGGCCCTTTCTCCACGCTTCCGTTACCGCAGATAACGGCGCTTGTGCGGTCCCAAAAAGGCTGTGCGGACGCAAAAAATCTGTGAGGGCATGAAAAGCGAGGCGCCGGCCTCCCCATGGGGAGCCGGCGCCTCGCTTGGCTTTGCTTTGGCGGCTGCCTGGCTATGAAGGCTGCCTGGCTGCAAAGCGGAATATGCGCGGAGTGGCTGTTTAGCCTTCGCAGTCGTGGCAGTACTTCAAGCCGTTCTTTTCCTTGGCTACCTGGGACCGGTGGCGGACCAGGAAGCAGGAGCCGCAGGTGAACTCGTCGGACTGCTCGGGGACGACGATGACCGTCAGTTCCTCGTTGGAAAGATCGGCGCCCGGAAGGTCGATTCCCTCGGCGGTGTCGTTCTCGTCGACGTCGATAACGGCGGTCTGGGCACCGCCGCCGCGGGACGCCTGGAGTGCCTCCAGCGATTCGGAGGGAGACTCTTCTTCTGTCTTGCGTGGGGCGTCGTAATCGGTAGCCATAGCGTTGTTCACTTTCGTTGCTGCACAGCGCCATTCAGGCACCTCAGTGAAGCAGTTTAGGTCATAAAGCGGCAACGTCAAGAATAGTGTGGCCAACGCGACACTAAATGGTCTTTTCCGCCTGTTTCGTGGGCTGGCCGGCGGTATTTCCGTGCATCCTGAGCGCGTGGTCACCCCCGACGGCGACCCCGCTGAGCGCAGGCAGCCACGCCCATCGTGTGACCTCCTGGAGGGCGTCGTTGGCCTGCTCGGCAGTGGCAGGAACCGGCGGCAAGAGCAGGGCGTCCGCGAGCGCCGCGCGCATCCGGGTAAGCGACTTTGTGATGGTCATGGCGCAAAGCTATGCGGCCGGTGTTGTGGACACGTTTCGGCCGCGTCTCCGGGCAGTTAAACCACGTTGGCCCTACTGCCAGGTCCGGGGCCAACGGGACCTGGCCCTACCGCGGGGACTGGCGGGGCGCCGTCGTCGGTCTTAGCCTTGATCTGTTCTCGGATCTGACCACCCAGCAGGCGGAGGCACCCCATGGCTACGAAACTGAACCGCAAGGCGTTGGAGCATGCACGCAGTCTCGTTAAGAACGGGAAGGTGGAGCGGGACGTCCGTGATGACTGGAGCGAACACGCTCCCTCAGCGGACGACGAGAATTCCTTCATCGATAAGCACGGCTTCGACGAGTTCTCGAAGTGGCACCTCGGCATTGACCGCGAGAAGTCCGAAGGCACCAAGGGCAGCGTGAGCTTCCCATTCGGGGACCTCAAGAAGGTCCACCGCTGCGCCATCATTTCGCTGGAGAGCCGGGCGGCACAGTACGACCACGACGACATCCGCAAGGCTGCCAAGGACCTCCTGGAAGAGATCGACGCGGACTGACCGCAGCGTAGCCCACACGAAGGAAACCCCTCCGTCCCGGCGAGGCGCCGGGACGGAGGGGTGTGCGGCCCTGAGACTCAGCAGGTCAGGGCTTCACCGGCCAGGGCTTCACCGGCACGTGGATCAATGACCCGGGAATCCCGCTGGAAATAGACGTTGCCAGTGACGGCGAAGTCATATTCGTCCTGGGAATGGACCAGCCGGCGGGTGCCGACCTCGTCGGTCACCCAGATGATGTGACCGTCTTCAGTGCGGTCATCGATGACACCGCCCCAAAGAGTCAGCCCCCGGCGGCTGAAGGTAATAACGTCCCCCTGGGCGAGTGATAACCACTTCGCCGTACGGCTGCTGTTCACAGTGCATCTTCCCTTTCCGGTTGCGCCCGAGACTGGTCTCAGCCGCGGTTGTACATGACGTGCTTCGTGCGGGAGAAGTCCTCCAGGGCATAGATGGAGAGGTCACGGCCGTAGCCGGAGCCCTTGAAGCCGCCCCAGGGCATTTCGTTGGCGATGACCAGGTGCGAATTGACCCAGACGGTGCCGAAGTCGAGCCGGCGGGGAACGGACAGCGAGCGGGCGGAGTTCGTGGTCCACACCGAGGCGGCAAGCCCGTAGACGGTTTCGTTGGACCGGGTGATGGCCTCCTCGTCGGTGCTGAAGGTCTCCACCGACACCACCGGGCCGAAGATCTCCGTGCTGGTGACCGGGGCACCGGCGGGCACGTCGGTGACCACGGTGGGTTCGATGAAGTAGCCCGGCCCCTCCAGCGCGTTGCCGCCGACGGCGATGGTCAGGCCGTCCTTGCGGATGTCCTCCAGTGCAGCCAG
>Ga0247819_10001696_pt1 | contig 11751 bp, 5 predicted proteins | sample 13C_Xylose_Day6_FD_193428 | JGI IMG/M metagenome (GOLD analysis project Ga0247819, IMG submission 193428) | Soil microbial communities from agricultural site in Penn Yan, New York, United States - 13C_Xylose_Day6 | ecosystem: Environmental > Terrestrial > Soil > Agricultural land | place: USA... | reverse complement strand
CGGAGCAACCAGACCGATAATCCAGACGGTTCAAAATTAAACAGCAGCGTCATTGTGGTGGCCGAACGCAGTCCCGCCTACAGTCACGATGAGTTTACCTGGCGGTCGGAAGAAGTGCGTGGCGCCTTTAATGGCTACACCCTGTTCCGTTATCACCTGGGATTGTACCCCGGGCGCCGGCAAGTCAAGTTGTTGAGTTGGGATACCGCGCAATATGAAGGCACCGGTCAATTTCCGCTGAGGTTCTGCTATACCGGTTTGATTCTCTCGCATCCCGCACCGAGGTCGTTTACCGGGATCATGGCGCCCGTGGGCAGCCAGTCCATCAATGTGCTGGGGTTCCAGTTGCCGGTCAATCAGGGTGATGGGGAAATCGTCGCCTTCATGGCTATACCGCCTGATTACAAACACACAGGCGTTGACGTCAGGCTGGATAATTATTTTTTCACGGTGCTGGATGAATATGGCAATACCCATAAGTTGTCACTGGTCATTGATATACAGGCGACCGAATTTCTGTTGCGCCGAGGATAAAGGTCCGCATCGAATACCTCTTTTCCCTTCAGTGTTTTAAATCATTCATCCTGTTTGAAAGGAATTCAAATGGCGGTTGAACAAGAACTTATACATTCCAATGCTTTCAACTTCGACGGTTTCCTCGCGGGAGGCGTCGACCCCCGCACCGGGATTTACACCTGTTCGCTGACACTGGGCGAACTGAAGTCCGGTTTCCTGCAAGGGCCGTCGCTGCCGATCAGGCTTTTTTTCAGCCCGTTGCAAGGCAGTGACATTGGGTATGGCAAAGGTTGGTCGTTGCCATTGACCCAATACAACGTGGTGACCCACCAGCTCACGTTATCCGGCGCAGAGCGCTACAAAGCCAGGGAGACGTCTTCTCGACTGGTGTTCGATGAGCTCAAACTCGAGATCCTCAAGGTCCTGCGCCCGGCCCCCGGACGTTTTGACGTGGTGCACAAAAACGGTTTGACCGAAGAGCTGCATGTCTACGCCGGTAGCGACCTGGCGGTGCCGAAAAGGATCGTGTCGGCCAATGGTGCGGCGATCCATCTCGACTACAGCGCCATCAATGGCGAGCCGGTATTGGCCGCCGTGCGCGATGCCACTCGCACGTTGCTGACGATTGTCCGCACCGCTGGCCAGGTGATGCTGACCCTGTATCCCGACAGCGAATGCGCCGCGCCTTTCATACTCAAGCGCTCCGACGACCAGGTGAGCGCCGTGCAGTTACCGGACGGCGGCGTCTGGTCGCTGGACAGCGAAGTGATCGGGGGCGTCGAATGCCTGACGCAGGTGACGTCGCCTTTGGGGGCCCGGGAGCTGATCTTCTATGAAGAAGCCGGTCATCGCCTGCCGCCGGATGCGCCGCGGCGGGCCATCCCGCATGTGATGTCGCACACGGTTTTCCCTGGCTCGCAGCCGCCGATCACCACCCATTACAGTTTTTCGCAAACCAATTTCCTTGGGTTCGATGACGACGACAACGTTGTTCGCTGGTCGCGCGAGGGCGATACGCTTTACCAACTGGCGGAGGACTACCGGTACTTCTCCGTGGAATCGCTGATGAACGGCAAGAACGTGCACCGTTCCATCAAGCGCACCTACAACAAATACCATCTGTTGGTTTCCCAGGAGACCACGTGCAATCAGAGCGTCACGACCCGCACGGTCAGCTATCACCTCGAACCCGGCAAGGGTTTCCTGGCGCAGCCCGCGCAGTTCCGGATGCCCAAGGTGCAGACGCTGCGGTATGAGAATCGCAAGACCAAGGCGTCGCGCGAGGAAGTGACCACCACGCTGTTCGATGCCTGGGGCAACCTGCTCAAGCACATCGCGCCGAACGGGGTGGTCACGGTGTCGGAGTTCTACCCGGCGAGCGGTGCCGAGGGCTGCCCGGCGGACCCGCTCGGGTTCGTGCGTTTTGAAAAGAGCAGGACCGTGCGTGCCGCCGACGGGTTGGCCCAGGCCGCGATGACGCAGTTGCGGTTTCGCTACAAACAGATCGGCAAGACGGGAGAGCCCGGTTGCGACGTCGTTCTCGAGCAGCAGGCTCTTTATGAGCGTGCCGCCGAGGGCGACGTCTTGCGCTCGCAGACTGATCTGCATTACGCCGAGCTGATCGCGGGTCCGCAGGTTTACGTGGTCTTGCAAAAACAGACCGTGCGCCAGAACGGCGAGGACAGCGAGACCCGGTTCAAATACCTGCTCGACGGCACCACGCTGGAAGTCCAGACCCTCCAGGTCGGGTTTGACCAGACCCGCAGGGAATCGAGCGTGAGGTCTTCAGCGATCAATGGGTTGAAACGCTCGGAGCAGAACGAGGACCAGGGGCGCGTCGATTTCACCTACGACAGGCTCGGGCGTGAGCTGAGCAAGACCGTTGCCGCCGGCGACACCTTCGAAAGTGGCCGTCGCTCAAGATTTTTGCTGGAAAAGCAAGACGGCAGAGTCGTGGCGACGAAACTGGACACGGACGCCAGCGGCCTGCAGACAAGGTACCTCTACGACGGCCTCGGCCGTATCAGGGAAATCCAGGAGCAGGATCCGCAACACGCGGATAAAGTCGTGTTTCGTCCGGTCTATGAAGCGCAATACGACGCCCTTGGGCAACTGACGGGTGAAAAGAAGATCGACTGGTGGCGGGGTGAGCGGCATCCGTTCATCACCCGCTTTGCCTTCGATGACTGGGGGCAGGTCAAGAGCACGTTGCACCCTGACGGCCGCCAGGAACACTGCGAGCATGACCCCGTCCTGCGCAAGAAAACGACCTGGCAGGCGGGAATGGGCAAGACCGTCACGGTCTTCAACGCGTTCGGCAAGCCTGACCGCGTCGAATGGTTTGATACCTCGGGCACGCGTCAGGGGCAGCAGTTCTACACCTACGATGGCCTGGGGCGTACCGTCGGCCAGACGGATGCGGCGGGTCATCGCACGACCTTTGCCTACGATGTCTTCGATCGACTGACCCTCAGTACTTTGCCTGACGGCAGCGCGGTGCAGACGGCCTACGCTGCCCATAGCCAGGAAGCCCTGCCGATCAGCGTCACGGTCGCCGGCAAAATGCTCGGGCAGCAGGTGTTCGACGGGCTGGGTCGGTTGACGCAGAGCACCCTCGGCGGGCGCAGCAGCCAGGCCGGCTATGAACGCGGTCGCAGTCAGCCGGCGTGGAAGCAGCGACCCGATGGCAAGCGCATCGATTATCTCTACGAGCCGGGCCTGGGAGGTGTTGTCACGCAGCGCGAGGCCGAGGGCCTGCTCGCCCGCTATGACTATCACCCGCGCCTGGCGGTGTTGACCCGGTGTGTCGAGCAGGGCCGCGAAACCCGGCTCGAGTACGATCGCTTCGGGCGCCTGACCGGTGAGACATCAATCGTCGACAAGGAGCATAAAAGCGCTTCCTACACCTATTCGCTGGGTGGCCGCCCCCTTAGTTGCATCGACGTGTTGGGTGAGCAGCATGAGACCGATTACGACGAAGCGGGCCGTCCACGAACGTTCACGCACCGCGCGTTGAAAACCACCTTTACCTACAACCCCCTGGGGCAGCTGGCGTCCGTCGTTGCGCGTGCTCTGCAAGGATCAGGTTCGATGGTCACGCGCCTGGCCTACGATGATTTCGGGCGTGAGGTGTCCCGCACGTTCGAGTTCGGCGAGGGCGTGTCCCAGGTCCTGTCTTCGACGTACACCCCGACGGGAAAACTGGCGCGCAAGACGTTGAAGCAGGACAAGGAAGTCCTGCGCGACGAGCACTTCACCTACGATTCCCGTGGTCGCCTGAGTCTTTACGCCTGCGAGGGCACCCAGCGCCCTCGCGATCCCCAGGGCAAGGAAATCATCCAGCAACAGTTCACGTTCGATGCGCTCGACAATATCCTCACGCTGGAAACCCGGTGTCCCGGCGGCGAGAACCTGGCAACGTTCGAGTACAGCGCAACGGACCCCACGCAATTGACCGGCATCAGCAACGACCATGCGGACTACCCGACGTCCGCGGTATTGCAGTACGACGACAACGGTCACCTGGTCAAGGATGAGCAGGGGCGCCGGATCGATTACGACGCGCTGGGGCGTTTGATCCAGGTCACCGGGGCCGACAATCAGGTCATACGCGACTTGCGCTACGACGCCCGCGACCGGCTGGTGGAGCTGGCGCAGCCGTCGGGGCCTGCCATCCGACGCTTCTATCAGGAGGGCCGGCAGGCCAACGATCTCTGCGGTTCCAGCAGCCTCACGTCGTTGCGATCGGGCGGTTTTTTGCTGGGGCAAGATCGCCAGGGGGGTGAGGCTGGAGTCGGCCTGCTGGGTGTCGATCAGCAGCAAAGCGTGCTGACCGAGGTCTCGGGCGTGCGCCCCGTCCATTTCAGCTTCAGCCCCTATGGGCATCGAGTGGCGCCAGGCGGTTTGTTCAGCTTGCCGGGTTTCAGTGGCGAACAGCTCGATGCGCAGACCGGTCTGTACCTGCTGGGCAATGGTTATCGGGCATACAGTCCGACACTGATGCGCTTTCTCAGCCCCGACGACCTGAGTCCGTTTGGTGCCGGTGGCTTGAATCCTTACACCTATTGCGCGGGCGATCCGATCAACCGGGTGGATCCGACCGGGCATTTCTGGGAAGCGATCTTGAGCGGCGTCCTGTCGTTCGTCGGCATCGCGGCCAGCGTCCTGACGCTGGGCGCCGCCACGCCGCTGGCGGTAGTGAGCCTGGCGCTGGGGGTGGCTTCCGGGGTCGTCGGGGCAACCAGTGCCGCGCTGCGGGCCTACGATGTGGAATCGCAAGCGGCGGATGTCCTGGATTGGATCAGCCTGGGGCTTGGCGCGGCCTCGTTCGCCAGCGGCTTGGGCGCTGCGGGCAAGGCGGCGGCGAAAGTGGGCAACCGGCTCAATCAAGCCTTTGCCAAGGGGTTGAGCCCGACCGACGTGCCCGTGGCGGCGAAGATTGGTTCAAAGTCAGGCACCCGTGCGGCGGCAACGTCCAGCGCTACGGGTGGTTCGCCTGCCAAGGGCCCCTGGAGAATCAAGCTGGCGCCGCGGCGCAACATTGCCGAAAAAATACAGGCCTCCCACCAAAACGATTACGACCTGTTCAAGAATGCGATCCATAACGAAGGGGTGGACCCCGCCACCGCCGTTCGGCGAATGGGCGATGCCAATCCCAAGCGTCTGCAGAGCAGTTCTAATCATTTCAGGGACCATCAGGGTAACCCGGTCTGTGCCTCCGAGATGTGGGAGGCACGCATTGGCGGCAGCCAGCGCGTCACGTACTTGGTCGAATACAAGTCCCAGTTGGTGACAGTTCTGCAAGTGGGCGGTCACACCTGAGCGGTCAGGGGTGGCGGGCCGAATGCTGCAGCAATGCCCACTCCACGTGTTCCCTGACCAACGCTGACGGGTAGTCCCGTCGCGCCTTCAACGCTTCCAGGACCGGAATCGTTGAAGGCGCATTTCCCAGGCCCACGGCCAGATTGCGCAACCAGCGCTCGTACCCTGCCCGCCGCAACGGCGAACCTTCGGTACTGCTGAGGAAAGTCTCCTCGTCCCACAGAAACAGTTCGGCCAGTTCGGCGTTGTCCAGGTTGTGTCGCGGCTTGAAATCGCTTTCGCCGGACGGCCGGGCGAAGCGATTCCAGGGGCAGACGATCTGACAGTCGTCGCAACCGAACACCCGATTGCCGATCAAGGGCCGCAGCTCTTCCGGGATCGCGTTTTTCAGCTCGATGGTCAGGTACGAAATACACCGCCGGGCATCCAGCACATAGGGGCCGACGAAGGCGTTGGTGGGACAGATGTCGAGGCACGCGGTGCAACGGCCGCAATGTTCGGTGGCATGTGGCGGATCGACCGGTAACGGCAGGTCGACGAACAATTCGCTGAGAAAGAAGTAACTGCCGGCCTTGCGATTCAAGACCAGGGTGTTTTTGCCGATCCAACCCAGACCGGCCTGTTCTGCAATGGCTTTTTCCAGCACCGGTGCGCTGTCGACGAAGGCGCGGTAGCCGAACGGGCCGATCACCGTCTGAATTTTTTCTGCCAGTTGTTGCACACGTTTACGGATCAATTTGTGGTAATCGCGGCCCAAGGCATAACGGGACACGTAGGCTTTTTCCGGTTGGGCCAGGCGCTGGGCCATTTCGGTATCGCCCGGCAGGTAGTCCATGCGCAGGGAAACCACCCGAAGTGTGCCGGGCACCAGTTCCTCCGGGTGCGAGCGTTTGCTGCCATGGGCGCCCATGTACTCCATTTCGCCGTGGTAGCCGGCTTCGAGCCAGCGCTGCAGGTGCTGCTCATGCTCGGCGAGGTCCAGGCCGCTGATGCCGACTTGCTGGAAGCCCAACTCACGGCCCCAGTCCTTGATGGATTGGGCGAGGGCGGGCAGGTCTGTGGTAATGGCGGGCATGAGGCGAGAGAAACCGGAGCTGAGGTGCGTATAATTCTGCCAGACATCGGAGCCCGAAGACGCATGCCGCACACTAAAGATGATTTACCCGACGCGCTGTACAGCGCCGCGCAAGTGCGCGCCGTCGATGCGCGGCTGATCGCCGCCGGCACGTCGGGCTTCGAATTGATGCAGCGGGCCGCCCGCGCGACCTGGCGGGCACTGGTCCGGCACTGGCCAACGGCCAACGAATTGACGGTGGTCGCTGGCCACGGCAATAACGCCGGTGATGGCTATCTGGTCGCGGTGCTGGCCCGACGCGCCGGCTGGACGGTGCGGGTCCTGGCCGTCGGTGATCCCCAACGTTTGCAGGGGGATGCCCGGTTGGCCCATGCCGAGGCGCGGACCGAAGGCGTGGTCATCCAGGCCTGGGGGGCGCAATCGGAGTTGCGCGGTGTGGTGCTGGACGCATTGCTCGGCACCGGTCTGACGGGCGAGGTGCGCGAGCCCTATGCCAGTGTCATCGGCGCAACCAATGCCAGTGCCCTGCCGGTCGCAGCGGTGGATATTCCTTCCGGCCTGTGTGCCGACACCGGACGGGTGCTCGGCGTGGCGGTGCGGGCGGACCTGACCGTGACGTTCATCGGTTTGAAGCTGGGGTTGTTCACCGGCGACGCGGCGGATGTGGTCGGCGAGTGGGTATTCAATGACCTGCAGGCTGCGCCCGGGGCGTTCGATGGCATCGGCGTCAGTGCGCTGCGCCTGACGGCCGATAACCTGCCGCGGCCGGCGAGCCGCGCGCCGACCGCCCATAAGGGGCAATTCGGTCACGTCCTGCTGATGGGCGGTGATCGCGGTTTCGGCGGGGCTATCCTGCTCAGCGCACAAAGTGCCCTGCGCAGCGGCGCGGGCATGGTGTCGCTGGCCACCCGCAGCGAACATGTACCGGCGGCGTTGGCCAGGCTCCCGGAAGCCATGGTCCTGGGCATTTCGTCGGCCAATCAGTTGATGGGATTACTGCAAAAGGTTTCCGTGCTGGTGGTTGGCCCCGGCTTGGGGCAGTCTTCCTGGGGCCGCAGCCTGCTGTCGGCGGCGGCCGATGCCGCGTTGCCGCAAGTCTGGGATGCCGACGCGTTGAATCTGCTGGCAGACGAGCACGTGAGTTTGCCGCAGGACTGCGTGATGACCCCGCACCCGGGCGAGGCGGCGCGCCTGCTCGGAATCAGCACCGCCCAGGTTCAGGCCGACCGTCCGGGCGCCGCGCACGCATTGAGCAAAAAATATACAGCTGTGGTGATTCTGAAAGGCGCAGGCAGCCTGATTGCCAGCCCCGACGGCCGCCTGGCGCTGTGTCACCAGGGGCATCCGGCCATGGCCACCGCCGGCCTGGGCGATGTGCTGGCGGGGTTGGTCGGCGCATTGCTGGCGCAAGGCATGAACGCATTCGATGCCGCCTGCCTTGCGGTCTGGTTGCATGCCAATGCCGGTGCGCAACAAGGTAAATCGGGCCGTGGGCTGGCGGCCAGTGATCTGATTCCAGCCATTCGTCAGTTGTTGGAGGAGCAAGCACCGTGTCTGAAGTAACCCTGTACCTGGCTGATGAGCAGGCGATGACCGCGTTCGGCGCACGCATCGCGAAAACCACCGAAGGGCACGGTCTGATTTTTCTCGAGGGGGACCTGGGCGCCGGTAAAACCACGCTCTCCAGGGGCATCATCCGCGGCCTGGGCCATGTGGGCGCGGTCAAAAGCCCGACCTTCACCCTGGTCGAACCCTACGAAATCGGAGACATTCGCGCCTTCCATTTCGACCTTTATCGGCTGGTCGACCCCGAAGAGCTGGAGTACCTGGGCATCCGCGACTACTTCGAAGATGACGCATTGTGCCTGATCGAATGGCCCCAGAAGGGTGCAGGCTTTTTGCCAAAGCCCGACCTGACCATTACCATTAGCCCGCAAGGCACTGGGCGTTCGCTGAACATTTTGTCCCAGGGCTCGCGCGGCGAGTCCTGGTGTGCCGCTTTGGCATTGGAATCCAATTGAATGATGGGGTCAGGTATGCGCTTTCGCGCGATGGTAGCTGCCGTAGGGATGTTGTTTTTGGCGGTGACCGTCAACGCTGTGGCCGAAACGAAGGTCAACAGCGTTCGTCTGTGGCGGGCGCCGGACAACACGCGGCTGGTGTTCGACCTCAGCGGGCCGGTGCAGCACAGCGTGTTCACCCTGACGGCTCCGGATCGGCTGGTGATCGACATCAATGGCGCCTCCCTCGGCGCGCCACTGAATGTCTCCACCGCCAACACGCCGATCACCGCCATGCGCTCGGCACAGCGCACGCCGACCGACCTGCGGGTGGTCATCGACCTGAAGAAAACCGTCACGCCGAAGAGCTTTACCCTGGCGCCGAACGCGCAGTACGGCAACCGCCTGGTGGTCGACCTGTTCGACAACCCGGCGGACGCCGCGCCGATTCCTGCGCCCACCAACGTCGCGACCGTCGCGCCAGTGCCGGTCACCCCGGTCGACCCGCCAGTGAAACTGCCGCCCGCTCCGGCCGGCAAGCGCGACATCATTGTGGTCATCGACGCCGGTCACGGTGGCGAAGACCCGGGGGCCTCGGGGTCTCGCGGCCAGCGTGAAAAGGACGTGGTGCTTTCCATCGCCCGCGAACTGCAACGTCAGGTCAATGGCATGAAAGGCTTCCGTGCCGAACTGACCCGCACCGGCGACTACTTCATTCCGTTGCGTGGCCGTACCGAAATCGCCCGCAAGAAAGGCGCCGATCTGTTCGTCTCGATCCACGCCGACGCGGCCCCTTCCACTGCCGCGTTCGGTGCATCGGTGTTCGCCTTGTCCGACCGTGGCGCCACGTCCGAAACGGCGCGCTGGCTGGCCGACAGTGAAAACCGCTCCGACCTGATCGGCGGTGCCGGCAACGTCAGCCTCGACGACAAGGACCGTATGCTCGCGGGTGTACTGCTCGACCTGTCGATGACCGCTTCCCTGACCTCCAGCCTGAACGTCGGCCAGAAGGTCCTGAGCAATATCGGTCGCGTCACCCCGCTGCACAAACAGCGGGTGGAACAGGCCGGGTTCATGGTGTTGAAGTCGCCGGACATCCCGTCGATCCTGGTGGAGACCGGGTTCATCTCCAACGCCAACGAAGCCTCGAAGCTCGCCGCCTCCAGTCACCAGCAGGCACTGGCCCGCTCGATCAGCAGCGGCGTGCGCCAGTTCTTCCAGCAGAACCCGCCGCCGGGCACCTACATCGCCTGGCTGCGCGATTCGGGCAAGATCGCCCAGGGACCACGGGATCACCGGGTTAACCCTGGCGAAACCCTGGCAATGATTGCCGTGCGCTATCAGGTATCGCCGGCGACCTTGCGCAGTGCCAACAACCTGAAAAGCGATGAGCTGAAGGTCGGTCAGACCCTGACCATCCCCGGCACCGAACTGGCGTCCAAAGAATGAACCAGGCCGTGACCAATAGCGCCCGCATCGAGCTGCTCAGCCCTCGACTCGCCAACCAGATTGCCGCTGGCGAGGTGGTCGAGCGCCCGGCGTCGGTGATCAAGGAACTGCTGGAAAACAGCCTCGACTCCGGCGCCAGGCGCATCGATGTCGATGTCGAGCAGGGCGGCATAAAGCTGCTGCGGGTGCGCGACGATGGCAGCGGCATCTCTGCCGATGACCTGCCGCTGGCCCTGGCCCGTCACGCCACCAGCAAGATCCGTAACCTGGAAGACCTCGAGCAGGTGATGAGCCTCGGGTTTCGCGGCGAGGCACTCGCCTCGATCAGCTCCGTAGCGCGCCTGACCCTGACGTCGCGCACCCGCGATGCCGAACAGGCGTGGCAGGTCGAAACCGAAGGTCGGGACATGGCGCCACGGGTCCAGCCGGCCGCCCACCCGGTGGGCACCTCGGTGGAAGTGCGCGACCTGTTCTTCAATCACCCGGCACGACGCAAATTCCTCAAGACCGAAAAAACCGAATTCGATCACCTGCAGGAAGTGATCAAGCGCCTGGCGCTGGCGCGTTTCGACGTGGCGTTTCATTTGCGCCATAACGGCAAGACCATTCTCAGCCTGCATGAAGCCCATGATGACGCGGCCCGCGCCCGGCGTGTGGCGGCGATTTGCGGCTCGGGCTTCCTGGAGCAGGCGCTGCCCATCGAAATCGAACGCAATGGCCTGCATTTGTGGGGCTGGGTCGGGCTGCCGACGTTCAACCGCAGCCAGGCCGACTTGCAGTATTTCTTCGTCAACGGCCGGGCGGTGCGCGACAAGTTGGTGGCCCACGCGGTGCGCCAGGCTTATCGCGATGTGCTGTTCAACGGCCGGCACCCGACGTTCGTGCTGTTTTTCGAGGTCGACCCCACCGGCGTCGACGTCAACGTGCACCCGACCAAGCACGAAGTGCGTTTCCGAGAAGGGCGCATGGTCCACGACTTCCTCTATGGCACCTTGCACCGGGCCCTGGGCGATGTACGTCCGGACGATCACCTGGCGGCGCCGGTGGCCACGGCCATCGTTCGACCGACCGGCATCGAGGCCGGCGAGTTCGGGCCGCAAGGCGAAATGCGCCTGGCCGCCAATGCCTTGCTCGAGCAGCCGCAGGCCCAGCCGTCATTCAATACCGCCGGCAGCGGGGCAGGCGCCGGTTATCAGTATCAGTACACCCCGCGGCCGCAGTCGGCAGTGCCTGCGGCTGAAGCCCAGGCGGCGTATCGGGAGTTCTTTGCCCCGCTGCCGGAGGCCAACGCCGCCGCGCTTCCCGCCGGGCAGGACGATATTCCGCCGCTGGGCTACGCACTGGCGCAGCTCAAGGGCATCTATATCCTTGCAGAAAACGCCCACGGTCTGGTGCTGGTGGACATGCACGCGGCGCATGAGCGGATCATGTACGAACGCCTGAAGGTCGCCATGGCCAGCGAAGGCCTGAGCGGCCAGCCGCTGCTGGTGCCGGAATCGCTGGCGCTGAGTCAGCGTGAAGCCGACTGTGCGGAAGAGCACGTGGCCTGGTTCCAGCGCCTGGGCTTCGAATTGCAGCGTCTTGGCCCGGAAACCCTGGCCATCCGACAGATCCCGGCGCTGCTCAAGCAGGCCGAGGCCAATCGACTGGTCAGCGATGTGCTGGCGGACCTCATGGAATACGGCACCAGCGACCGGATCCAGGCGCACCTGAACGAATTGCTCGGCACCATGGCGTGCCACGGCGCCGTTCGGGCCAACCGGCGCCTGGCCCTGCCGGAAATGAACGGCTTGCTGCGCGACATGGAAAACACCGAGCGCAGCGGTCAATGCAACCATGGCCGACCGACCTGGACCCAGCTGGGCCTGGACGATCTGGACAAACTGTTCC
>Ga0247819_10001695_pt1 | contig 11755 bp, 8 predicted proteins | sample 13C_Xylose_Day6_FD_193428 | JGI IMG/M metagenome (GOLD analysis project Ga0247819, IMG submission 193428) | Soil microbial communities from agricultural site in Penn Yan, New York, United States - 13C_Xylose_Day6 | ecosystem: Environmental > Terrestrial > Soil > Agricultural land | place: USA... | reverse complement strand
TGCAAAAGACGGGAAGCTGTTGCAAGAAGTGACACGCGCCGAGTCCAACTATGCGCGACACCATACCAACAAATGACACCGGTGCCACTGGCGCCGGTGCGGGGAGAGAAACATGGAACGGCCCTTTAGCCACGCCCGGACTCTGTGCATCGCCGGCGTATCGGCCACCGCCCTGCTGTGGGGCGCCGCCCCCGCCTTCGCCCAGGAGGCCCCGGCCGCTCCCGAGCAGGAAGACGCCACCACCGTCGACGAGGTCGTCGTCACCGGCTTCCGCTCCAGCCTGCAGCAGGCGCTGAACATCAAGCGTCGCGAGGCCGGCGCCGTGGACGCCATCTTCGCCGAAGACATGGCGGACTTCCCCGACCAGAACCTGGCCGAAGCCATCCAGCGCCTGCCCGGCGTGACCATCGAACGTGTGAACGGACAAGGCACCACCATCTCGGTGCGCGGTCTGGGCGGCGACTTCACCCGCACCCGCATCAACGGCCTGGAAGCCCAGGCGGCCTCGGGCGGCAACCGCAACCGCAGCTTCGACTTCTCGATGTTCGCGTCCGAGCTGTTCAACAGCATCAAGGTTCGCAAGACCCAGTCGGCCGAAATCGAAGAGGGCTCGCTGGGCTCGACCGTCGACCTGCAGACCGGCCGCCCGCTGGACTTCGCACGCAGCGGTTTCAACTCGGCCCTGTCGGTCCAGGCCTCTTACAACGACCTGTCGGAAAAAACCGTCCCGCGCACGGCCGGCCTGCTGAGCTGGTCGAACGACAGCAAGACCTTCGGCATCCTGGGCTCGATCGCCTATTCCGAGCGTTCGCCGATCCTCGAGAGCTTCAACACCACGCGCTGGCAGCAGGGTGACCCGACCCGCGCCTATGGCGTTGGCCAGAATTTCGGCGGCTGCGTGCCCTGCACCACCACTGAACAGCGCACCGAACTGCTGAACGCCTTCTATCCGCGCATTCCCCGCTACACCTTCGGCAACACCCAGGAAGATCGTCTGGGCCTGACCGGCGCCCTGCAGTGGCGCCCCAGCGACCGCACCGAAGTGGTGCTGGATCTCCTCTGGTCGCGTCTGAACTCGGAGCTGGAAAGCCCGAACGTCGAGGCCTGGGCCTTCAGCCGCGCCGCCGTGAACAACGTCATCGTGCGCGACTACGCCATCGACACCGATAAGAACGCCCTGTCCTACGGCGTGTTCGACAACATGCTGGTGCGCTCGGAAAACGGCTTCACCCGCAATGAAAGCACCTTCGCACAGGCTTCGTTGAACGTCCGCCACGACTTCACCGACCGTCTGCGCGGCAACATGAAGCTGGGGCTGAACAAGTCCGAAGCCCGCACCCCGACAAACGTCACCTACGCCTTCGAACAGGCGGGTGTGAACGGCTACACCATCGACTTCCGCGGTAACGACCGCCTGCCGATGATCAACTACGGCTTCGACATCACCTCGGGCCAGAACTTCACCCTGGTCCAGGGCACCCGCAGCACCAGCGGCGGCGACTTCGACAATAACGTCTTCGCCGGCGCGCTGGAGTATGACTGGACCCCGTCGCTGACCGTCAAGGCCGGCGGTGAATACCGCACCTACGGCTTCAGCACCTGGGGCGTGTCCCGGACCGCGACCGCCACTGCAGGCGCAGACCGCATCACCGGCGTCGACGCCCTGGGCAAGGTCATCAGCATCGACGGCAAGATCGGCGTTCCGGCCGGTTCGAGCATGAACTTCATCGTGCCCGACATCTCGAAGATCAACGACTTCCTCAGCGTCTATGACGATCCGCTGGTCTCCCAGCATGGCGAGCGCGAGGTGGACGAAACGGACAAGGGCCTCTTCGTCCAGGCTGACTTCAACACCGAGGTCGCCAATATGACGGTCCGCGGCAATGTCGGCGTCCGCTACGCCAAGACCGAAATCGAATCGAGCGGCTTCCGGCAAACCACGGTCGGCGGGGTATCCACCTGGGACTGGACCACGATCAATAACGACTATGACGACGTCCTGCCGTCGTTCAACCTGGCCATCGAGCCGCGCGACGACCTGGTCATCCGCCTGGGCGCCGCCAAGGTCATGTCTCGTCCGACCCTGGGCGATCTGACCCCTGGCGGCAGCGTGGCTCCGACGACTCGCACCGTCTCGTTCGGAAATCCCCTGCTCGACCCCTTCCGGGCCACCAACTACGACCTGTCGGTCGAATGGTACTTCCAGAACGAAGGCTTGCTGGCCGCAGCTGTCTTCTACAAGGACATCGACAGCTTCATCACCTCCAAGACCGAAGCCGTCGTGTGGAGCGAACTGGGTCTGCCTGACGAGCTTCTGCAAGGCGCTGCACGTCCTACCGACACCTTCCAGGTCACGAGCAAGCTGAACGGCGAAGGCGGTTCGCTGCACGGCCTGGAAATCCAGTACCAGCAGCCCTTCACCTTCCTGCCGGGCGTCTGGTCGAACTTCGGCTTCATCGGCAACTTCACCTACGTCGACTCCGAGGTCAGCTACGGAACTGCAGGCAAGAACCGTCTGACGGGCTCGTCGAAGAACACCTTCAACACGACCCTGTATTACGAGGACGGTCCCTTCCAGGCCCGTGTCTCGGCTGCCTATCGCAGCGGCTATCTGATGTCCTTCCCGGGCAGCAACGGCAACTCGGAAGAGGGCATGAACGCGACGACCAATATCGACGCCTCGATGTCCTACGCCTTCACCGACAACCTGACCGTCTCGCTGGAAGGCATCAACCTGACCGACGAATACAATGATCGCTACGTCGATGTGACGGACCGCGTGTCCGACTACCGCCACACCGGTCGTGAGATCGCTATCGGATTGCGCTGGAAATACTGATCTTCCTCCCTGAACCTTCCAGTGCATGACTTGGGCCCGGAGCGTCTTCGCTCCGGGCCTCCTTTTTGGCCGCTGTCCGCGCAGCAAAAAGCCCCGACGCCTGTGGCGCCGGGGCTTTGCGTTCCTGAAGCGTCGCCAGCCCTACAGGCCGACCACCCCGCGCGACGCCGTCACCTTCGGTCCCGTGCCGTCGAGGGTGTCGATCTTGCAGTCGCTGAAGCGCCAGTTATCCGCGTTGGCGATACTGCCTGCCTCGCGCACGTCCCAATCCAGCCGGTCGAAGATGAAGTCGCGCAACGGCGCCTCTTCATAGGCAGCTGCCTCGAAGCCGATCTTGCCGCCCACCGCCTTGATGTCCGACAGGCGGACGTCGCGGATGCGCGGGATGCCCTGCTCGCGCAGCACCGGGGTCGCCAGGGCGCGCCAGTAGTCGGGGATGTCGGTGATCCCCGCCGGGATCTGGGCGTAGGAGTAGTTCGGGTACCAGTTCAGATTGACCCGGAACAACGTCGCCACGTCCTGCAGATGGATGTTCTTCAGGGCGATGTTGTTGATGACCCCGCCGCGCGTGTGACCCGACTTGAAGAAGATGCCCAGCGGCACCGGATATTCGATCCGCAGGCCGGACACCTCGATGTCCTCGAAGCCGCCCGAGGTTTCGCTCCCGAAGGTCATGCCTGCGTGGGCGTCGCGCACGATGCAGTCGCGCACCTTCACCTGACGGCAGGGCCGCGCCACACGCAGCCCGTCCCAATCGCGCCCGGCCTTGATGCACAGGGCGTCATCGTTCACCGAGATGTCGCAGCGCTCGACCAGCACCCGCTCCGAAGAGTCGATGTCCACGCCGTCCGTCGAGGGGCCGCGCCCGCCCAGATTGTTGCGAATGATCAGGTCCGAAACCTTCACGTCCCGGGAATAGCAGACATGCACGGTCCAGAAGCCCGACCGCGCCAGGTTCAGTCCGGACACCTCCACAGCGTCGGCGTCATAGACATGGATCAGGCGCGGACGGCGGCAATCATAATCGGCGGCCCAACGCAGGTCCCTGGGATCATAGTCCCGGCGCATCGCCCAATAGCTGTCCCAGAAGACCTTGCCGTCGCCGTCCACCAGACCCTCACCGGTGATCTTCGCATTCCTCTCGCGATAGATGTTCAGCAGGCCCGCGGGCCACTCCATCTCGACCCCGGCGACGCGGGTGCGAACCATGGGATAGGCGGCGATGTCGCGCAGGCCCCTGATGGTTGCGCCGCGCCCGATCAGCAGGGTCACGTTCGACTTCACGAACAACGAACCGGACAGATAGACGCCGGGCTTCAGCACCACCGTCCCGCCGCCCGCGCCCGCCGCCGCGTCGATGGCGGCCTGGATCGGACGGGTGTTGATCGTCTCGCCGTCGCCGACCGCACCGAAGTCGGCGGCGTCGAATGTGCGGCCCGTCGACTGCGCGAAGGCGGGCGGAGCTGCGGTGGCGATGGCCCCGGTCAGGCCGAGTTGCAGCAGTGAGCGGCGATGCATGGGCGTTCCTCAATCTGGGGGCCGTCTTGAACGACGGCGTCTTGTCGCGCGGTGTCATTCCGACTTGCGCTGCTGGATCACCATTTTATGGTACGCATAAGCAAATAGTGAAACCCCAAACACATCGGGGTTCGTACCGGAGAGAACGCCTGTGACGCTACGCCGCGCCGTGCCGACGATTGCCGCCATCCTTCTGGCGAGCACCGTCCTGACCTCTCCAGCCCTGGCCCAGTCCGCTGGCGGTCAGCCCTGGGCGCCGCAATCGAACCCCGGCGTCGAGGCCGAATGGCTGAGCGGCAAGCCGCGCCCTGACCTGAACTTCCGCGCCGACACCCGCCCCTCGCGTGAGCAGACCATGGCGGCGGTCGAATACGTCGCCGCGTCGCAGATCAAGGACATGGCGCAGCGCCCCCTGGCCCTGTCGACCGGCAGCAACCTGACGCAAATGTCGTCCAACTGGGTGGCGGCCACCTTTTATATCGGGGCGGCGAAACTGGCGCGCGTTTCCGACGACCCAGAGACCCTGCGCTTCCTGACGGCCGTTGCCGAACACTATAATTACAGCCTGCGCGGCGCCCGTTCCGGTCCGACGATGCTGAACGCCGACGACCAGACCATCGGCGACCTCTATCTCGAGCTTTATTCGCGCAGGGGTCAGGACGGGGTGCTGATGCCCCTGCGTCAGCGGCTGGACTACATGGTCCCACACCTGAACCGGACGACCGAGACCGAGGCCTCGATCTGGTGGTGGGCGGACGCTCTCTACATGGCCCCGCCGGTGCTGGCGCGCATGTCGGCGGTGACCGGCGACCCCAAATACATCCGCGGAATGGACAAGGAGTTCCGCCGCACCATCGACCGCCTGTGGGTGCCTGAGCAGCGCCTCTTCCTGCGCGACCAGCGCTTCAGGGGCCGCACCGAGGCCAACGGCCAGCCCGTTTACTGGAGCCGCGCCAACGGCTGGGTCATGGGCGGTCTGGCCCGCACGCTGGAAGCCATGCCCGCCGACTTCGAAGGTCGTCAGGACTATGTCGACATCTTCCAGACCATGGCCGGGCGCATCCGTGAACTGCAACAGGACGACGGCCTGTGGCGCGCCAGCCTCCTGGCCCCCGAGCTCTATCCTCAGGCCGAGACCTCGGGGTCGGTCTTCTACGTTTACGCCATGGCCTGGGGCATCAATCACGGCCTGCTGGACCGCTCGACCTATGAGCCCGCCGTGCTCAAGGGCTGGGCGGCGCTGAACCGCCACGTCCTGCCCAGCGGCCTGATCGGCGCCACGCAGAAGACCGGCGACATGCCCGTGCCGACCGACCCGAACGAGGTCGGCCTCTACACCACCGGCACATATCTTATGGCGGGCCTCGAGATCGCGGACCTGAACGGCGCGCAAAAGAGCCTGCCCCTGGCCGAACCCGCACGCGACACGCCCGAGGTCATCGCCGCCACCACGCCGACGCCCCCCGCCCCCGTCACCGTCGTCGGCGAGGCCGAGATCAGGCGCCGCGCCGAGGAGATGCACGCCACCCGCGCCCTCTCCTATGATCCGACCGCCCTCGGCCGTCCCGCCGAGGTTGAACGTCTGGCGCCGCCGCCGGCCGATCAGCAACAGCCGCGCGCCGTCGTCCGCTTCGCCCCGGATCGTCTGGATGACCTGCTGTGGGAAAACGACCGCGTCGCCCACCGCATCTACGGGCCGGCGCTTGAAGCCCGCGAAGCCCCCTCAGGCTCTGGCGTCGACGTCTGGGCCAAACGCGTGCGCTACCCCTACATGGATCGCCAGCTGCGTTTCCCCAACTATCACGTCGATCGCGGCGAGGGCCTGGACTACTACGACGTCGGTCGCGGGCGCGGCTCGGGCGGTCTCGGCGTCTGGTACGACAACAAGCTGTGGACCAGCCGCAACTTCTCGACCTGGCGCATCGAGGAAACCGGCGGCGACGAGGCCCGCTTCAGCGTCGACTATCGCCCCTGGCCCATCGATGTGGCCCGCAAGGTCTGGGAGACGCGCGACTTCAGCCTGCCGCTGGGCTCGAACTTCACCCGCATGACCTCGACCCTGAGCTCGGACACGACCGAACCCCTGATCGTCGGCATCGGCATATCCAAGCGCCGCAACGCCGCCGGCGCGGGCGCCGTCACCCGTGACGCCGCCAACGGCCGCCTGATGTTCTGGGAGCCTGCCAACCCCGAGCACGGCTCCATCGGCATCGCCATCGCCGTGGACCCGGCCCAGGTCGAAGGATTTGCTGAAGACGCAGACAACTACCTGATCCTGGTGCGGGTCACGCCCGGCCAGCCCTTCACCTACTACATGGGCTCCGCCTGGGATGGCGGTCTGGACTTCAGGAGCCGCGAGGCCTGGGAAACCTTCGCGTCCGCCCAGACCTTCACGTTCTAGTTGACCGGACGTCGCTGACGGATCGGGCGAAACAGGCGCCCGTCAATCCTCCGTCAGCGACGCACCCGCCTGTCTCAGGCTTTCACAAACCCGCTCCAGCGCCAGCTCCATCGGCTTGTCTATCCCCATCAGGGCGAAGCTGCCGTTCAGATCAAAGACGCAATGACCGTGAACCACCGCGATCAGGGACCGCGCCAGACGCGGTGCGTCCGCATGCCCTTCAAGTGGCAGAACCGCAGCCACCTCATCGACGATGATTTGTGTCAACTCGCCACGAAGAAGGTTTTGCTCGTCAGACAGGACAACGTCCGGCGGCAGATGGTGGTCATAGATAGCCGTCCAGCTTTGCGGGTGGGCGTGGGCGAAACCGAAATAGGCCTCAACAAGACAACGGATGCGATCCGAACCACTCTTGTTCAAAGCTTGCCGCACATCCTCGGCCCAGAGCTGGAAGGTGCGAGTATTTATGGCGATCAGCAACTGATCGAGTGTGCCGAACACGTTGTAAAGGGTGCCGATCGAATAGCCGATCCGCTTGGCCACCTCCCGCGCCGAGAAGCGAGCGAAACCGACCTCGGCCATGTGCTTGTGGCCCTCAACCACAAAGAGCCGCTCGAGCTCCAGTCGCGTATGATCAGATCGTCTTCCCATAAGCTTTGCATAGCAGAATCCCGCTTTGGGAAAGTCGAAGAAACGCCTGTTTCCGCATTTTATTGATCGACGCTCATTTGGGAGTATGTTGCCTCGCCTTGACGCCACCTGCGGCGACCGTTCCAGTGAAGGTACGGACGCGCGCGGGACGTCCCTCGAATGACGGTCGCATGATCAATCTGCATTGGCGTTCGGGCCGGGACCTCACGACACATATCGTCGAACGTCCAGGCCTGACCTTGTCCGAGCCGGAGATCGCCGCTCTCACGACGGACCTGTGTGCTGTCGCGGCGCTGACCCTGCCCGAAGAAACGCTGGCCTACGGCGTGCTCGGCGGCGACCGTGACCGGCTCAGGAACTGCGTCATAACCATAGTCTATCAGGGCAAGGCCGCCGCCCGCCGACCTGTCGCCTTCAACGTCCTGTCGCTGCTGGACGTTGAGCTGGAAGGTCGGCCGATAGAGGTGATGCATCTTGGCCTGGTCATGGTCGATCCCTCGTTCCGGGGACGCGGCATGTCGGCCACCCTCTATGGCTTGACCTGCGTGCTGATCTTCCTGGCGGGGCAAGGCCGACCGTTATGGATTTCCAACGTCAGCCAGGTGCCCGCCGTGGTCGGCATGGTGGCCGAGACCTTTTCCGACGTCTTCCCTTCGCCCCGTCCCGGCGTGCGCCGCAGCTTCGATCACCTGACCCTGGCGCGGCATATCATGGCCCGGCACCGGGCAGCTTTCGGCGTCGGCCCCGAAGCGGGTTTCGACGAGACCCGCTTTGTCATCACCAATGCCTACACCGGCGGCTCCGACGCGCTCAAAAAGACCTTCGAGCAAGCCGCGCTGCACCGGATGGAGGCCTACAACACCTTCTGCCGTGATCAGTTGGACTATGGTCGGGGCGACGATCTGATCCAGATCGGCCGCATCGATATGGCTGCGGCCGGACGCTATCTGCGCAAGGTGGCGCCGCCCACGACCGCCATGGGGCTGGGCGGACTGGTCGTTATCATGGCGGCGCGCATGGCGGTCCTGCCGCTTATCTACTGGCTTTCGGCCAATCGCCCCTGGGGCGTCCTCAGACCCTGGAAAGAGGCCCGATGACCGACGACTTCTACGCCGAGATGACCACCCGCAACCTGGGCTTCATAAACGAGCAGGAACAGGCGCTATTGAGGAATGGCGCTGTTTTCGTCGCCGGCGTCGGGGGCATGGGCGGCGCCTGCGTGCAGATGCTGGTCCGCGCCGGCGTCGGCCGCATCGCCATAGCCGACCTCGACACTTTCGAGATCTCTAACCTGAACCGTCAGGTCTTCGCCTTCACCGACACGGTGGACCGTGCCAAGGCCGAGGTCACGGCCGAGGCCTTGCTAAAGATCAACCCGGACCTGCAACTGACGGTTCTGGGCGCCGAGTGGACGGATCAACTGGAGACGCTGGCGCGCGAATACCCCGTCATCGTCAACGGCTGCGACGACGTGGCGGCGACGGTCGAGCTTTATCGCGTGGCCCGGCGATGCGGCGCCAGCGTCATCGACGCCTACGCCTCCCCCCTGCCCTCGGTCATTCTGGTCCGGCCCGAGGATCCACGCCCTGAGGACCGGCTCGGTTACCCGACGCGCGGCACGCCGTGGCGTGAATTCACCCCGGATCAGGCCGGCGACGCCTTCCTGAAAGAGATCGAGTGGGTTCTGACCCATTCCTCCTCTCACGCCCATGTCGACCTGCAAGCCGCAGCGGACATGGCGGCGGGCAAGCGCAAACGTATGAGTTTCGCTCCCATGGTGGTCACGGCCGGGGCGCTGATGGCGGGTGAAGCCCTGTCGCTGATAATGAGGCGGCGCACGCGGACTGACTGCCGCGGCTGGTTCCTCAACGTGCGTGAGGCGCGGGTCGAGCGCCCCCTGCCTGGCCCCCTCGCCTGGGCGAAGGGCTGGCTGGTGCGCGGGATGATGCGGCGTCTGCTGGCATGACCGCCGCCGACATCCAGATGCTGGTTGATGGCTTCGGCGCCCTGGGGGCGCTGGCCGTGGCCCTGGTGCTGGCCGGCCGCAAGGGCCGTACGACAGTTCAGAACGTGCTGATGCTGGTCTTCGGCCTGGCGGGTCTGTTCTACGCCTGCCGGGCCCTGGCGAAGGCGACCGGCGTGGAGGGCTTCGGCCTGACCAGCCTGATCCTCGCTTGCGCCCTGCCGCTGGGCGCGCTCCTGCTCGCCGAGAACCTGCTGCGGCGCCACGCTCCCCTGCCGATCAAGCTGGTCGTCGCGGGCGGGACCGTGCTCGGTGTAATCGCGGCTGTTCTGGCCGGATCCGGACTCGAGCGCGCCTTCAGTCTGGCCCTCTATGTGCCGCTGGCCCTGGCCCTGGTTCTGGGTCTGATCCTGTTCCGCGATCGCGCCAGTCTGGCCCCGATGGAGAACGCAGCGCTGGATTCCTACGGCCGCGCCCTGATGGCGACGGGTCTGCTGGCGCTAACGGACTTTGGCCTCGGCTCCCCCGTCGGCCTCAGCGCCCTCGGCATGCTGGGCCTGGCCTATGCCGCAGCCGCCGGGGCCAGCGCACCGCGTCGCTGGATCGATGTACTCAAGGAATTGGCGCTGGCTGGCGCGACTTCCCTCCTGCTCGCAGGCGCCCTGCTCAGCCTTCGTCCGCCCGTCTCTTCGCTGGAGACGGGAGGCGTTATTGCGGTCATCGTCTCTGCCCTGCTGGCCCTGTCGGTCCTGCTGCGCCTGCAATCCGGCGGCGGCGACCAGCAACGCCGTCTGTTCGAGCTGACTCTGGCGACGGCGGATACGAGCGATCTGGCGCGCTTCATCGACACGGCGTCGCGCGCCGCACCCCTGCAAGGCCTGGTGCTGGCCGAAGGCGAGGATCTGACGGCCTATGATCCCCGCCTGTTGCGCGCGGCCTTTTCAGATAACGTGGTGGCCGATCTGACCCGTCTGAACCATGCTCCTTCCGAGGCCGAGCGTGACGGTCGTGAACAGTTGCGCGATCTGCTGCGGCGCCACGCCTCGACCCACGCGATCCTGATCAGCGCAGTCCCCTTGCGCATCGCCCTGATCGCCCTGGGCGGCTCCACCCGCGCCGAGGAGGACGAGCGGGCCATGGCCCTGTTCCAGAAGATGGCGGCTCTGGTCGCCGCCCGCCACGCCGGAGACCCTGCATGAGCCTGACCCTGGTCCGGGGCGACTTCGACGCCTTTTTCCGCACCCCCTTCGTCGTCTATCCGAAGGATACGCCCTATGTCTCGCCGATGCGCTCGGATCTGCAGCGCTATCTGGACCCGAGGAAGAACCCTCTGCTGAAAGACGGCGGCGACCTCGAAGCCCTCGTCGTGCTGCGTGACGGAAAACCGGTCGCCCGCGCCACTGCGCACCGCCATCCGGCGTCGAACAAACGCCACGGCTTGTCGCGCAGCTATTTCGGTTTCCTCGACGCCGCAGATGATCCCGAGGCCCTTCGCCTGCTGTTTGACGGCGTCGAGGCCTTCGCCCGCCGACATGGTGATGCGGAGATCGCCGGTCCCTTCAACCTGACCGCCATGCAGCAGATCGGCCTGGTGACGGAGGGGTTCGAGCACGCCCCCTTCACCGACATGGTCTGGTCGCCGCCCTATCTGGCCAGTCGGCTGGAGGCCATGGGCTATGCGGCCGAGTTTCCCATGTCGACCTTCCGTTTCCGCCCCGCCGAAGTGGACCGCGAGCGACTGCTCAACCCCGGCGCGCGCGCCATTCTGGCGTCCGACGACTGGACCTTCGCGCCCATCGACCGGCGGCGCTTCAAACTGCGGATGGAAGAGGCGCGTCTGTGCCTGAATGGCGGCTTTGACGCCAACCCCATGTTCGTCCCCCTGACCGCCGAGGAGTTCCAGTTCCAGGCCGGCGAGATGATGTGGGTTCTGGACCCGGCCCTGTCCTCGGTCATCCACTACAAGGGCCAGCCGATGGGCGTGGTCATCTGCATCCCCGACCTGAACCCCTTCGTGCGCGACGCGGGCGCCGTCTATGGTCCGCGCGCCCTGTGGGCCTGGTTGAAGATGCAGTTCCGCCCCCGTCGGGCGGTGCTGATCCTCTATTCGGTCATGCCCGAGGCCCAGGGGAAGGGCGTTAATCCCGCCATGCTGTGGCGCGTCATCAGCGCCCTGCAGAAGCGAGGCTATCGCGAATGCGGCGGTACCTGGATCGCCGATGTCAACGGCGCCAGCCTGCGTCAGTTCGAGCGCATCGGCGGCGAGCGGCTGCACCGCACCCACCTGTTCCGCAAGGTTCTGGACGACGTCGCCGTATGACCCCCGAAACCTTCGCCGCCATAATCGCTGACGCCGCCCTGTCGCCCAACGTCCACAATATCC
>Ga0247819_10001692_pt1 | contig 11762 bp, 18 predicted proteins | sample 13C_Xylose_Day6_FD_193428 | JGI IMG/M metagenome (GOLD analysis project Ga0247819, IMG submission 193428) | Soil microbial communities from agricultural site in Penn Yan, New York, United States - 13C_Xylose_Day6 | ecosystem: Environmental > Terrestrial > Soil > Agricultural land | place: USA... | reverse complement strand
TCGACATCAGCATTAAGGAATTCATCGGCGACGGGATTTACTACTTCTCGTACCAGGGCTTCCAGTACATCAAGCGCCTGCAGATGAAGGGCAAGGACAAATTCAAGATGATCTCGGACAACCGCAAACACAAGACCGAGGATATTTTTATTGACGAGACCTACATCCAGGCGCGAGTGCTGTTCGTGTGGAATGGGAATTTGGTCTAGTTCGCGATGTATTTAGAAGCCCGCCATTTGAGCGGGCTTTTTTGTACCTGTCAGAAAGGCGCCGGCTCCTCTGCATCGAATGAGTCCGCCACCTGTGCGGGCTTTTCGTCATCATCTGAAGGCTCCCACCTCAGTGTAATAGACGCATCTTCATGATTGTGCGTCAGGTCAATCCCGTCCGCCTCTGAGATCGCATTTACGATCTCGTTCCACTCCCTCTCCCCGTCCGTGTCCAGTCGATGAATCCTCACCTCGCGCCTTTCCTGAGCGATCGGGTGATTGATCATCGACGACACGCGCATGGTAAGCCGCTCCATAGGGCTGATAGTCGCCGGCCCTGAACTCTTCTTGTTGCCTTGCTGCGCCATAAACACCTCCTTATTAATGCTGTATATCCATACAGGTTAGGCGAAGCTTAACGTCTCGTTCCGGAAAAGCAATCCCCTCACTCACTGACTTTTTCGGGAGAAGAAATCTGAAAATAATTAGGCATTACCTATTTACACGAATTAGGCATTGGCTTACTGTTTGACCATCGCAGCGACAAACCGCAGCGAAGGGGATCAACCAGCCCAGCCGCTCTTTAACAGCCAGCGCAACAAACCAACAGACCGCATTGCCTCTACCGGCGACCGGCGAGCAGACAGGCCCGAAAGCCTGCCAACGACAGGAACAACCTGGACGGCTGCTCGATGGTGAAACGCCAGAACCGTGTGAATGACCCGGCATGCAATGCGCCCCGCCCCTTCCGGCGGTAATTGGACGGACAGCATCACTTCTGCACCTTGGCGACAGGGTGCAGCGGGATGTAACCCAACCCAGAGGAACGCCCATGAAATCGAAAGCGTTATTGCTGGCCGTGCTGCTGAGTGTTTCAGCTGTGGCCAGTGCAGCACCACCAACCCTTCGCTTCTGCACCGGTGGCGAAGGCGGCTTCTACGAGAAACTCGGATCAGCCATTGGCAGCACGGTCACTAAGCAAACCGGCGGCGAACTGAAGGTGATCAACACCGGCGGTAGCGTCGAGAACGCCGAGAAACTGAAGGACGGCGCCTGTGACATTGCCGTTATTCAAAACGACTCGGTGATCAGCCTGCCGATGCCGACCGACATCAAGGTCACAGACGCTCACGAGGAGGTCGTCTACTGGTTGCATGGCAAGGGCGGCATTGACGACTTCGGCAAGATGGAAGACGACGACGTCGCGAAGAAATATGCCTTTGCAGCGGTGTCCGGCTCCGGTGCGCTGGTTACCGTGCGCAACTGGATCAAGACGGACAAGGACTACGAGGGTGCTCGCATCGTCGAGTTCGACAGTTGGTACAGCGCCGCCGAAGCAGTCAGCCAGGGCTACGTGAGCAAGGCCGGTGTTCGTATCGAGATCGCCGGCATGCTGTACATCGGCCGGGCCGGGGCGATCACGAGTGACATCACCGAGGACTTCAGTAAGCAGATCCTGATAGGCGAGGTCAACGACAACTCGTTTGAAGACTCGAAGGACGCCAACAACAATCCCCTCTACCGACACTGCGCAGTCCCCAAGGAAGCACGCAGCGGGCTGGACACCTCGAACTCGTTCAAGGATCCGAAGACCTACTGCTTGCGCGCTCAGATCGTTTTCAACAACGACTACTTGGCGATCCTGCAACCAGATGAGGCGAAGAAAGTTCGCCGCGCCGTGGACAAGGGCATCAACAGCGTCGTGAAGGTGGTTCGGTGATCAGCCGCTTGCTCACTGCGATCCTGCTGGGCGCTGTCCTGCTGGTGGTGGCGAGCATCCTTCACATCATCTCCATCTCCTACCTGGCCGGCGTTATCTCCGGCCTCGCCTTGGGCATGGTGATGTGGTTTCGCTTCGCTCGCTAAGCATCACTTCTGCCCATTCACTGAGTGGGCAGCGGGATGCGGATGATTCTGCACCGCGCAATGCGGCCCCCCGCAGGCAACACCAGAGATCGGCGAGCGCCCGCCAAGATGCCAACGGCGCGCATCAGAGGATGACCATCATGAAATAGACCATAGCCAAATGATCACTGCATCTGTGAAAGGCCCGAACGTCCAACGGGCCTTTCTTTTGCCCCGCCTTTATCCGTCAGCACTCTCCCCTGCGCCCAACGGCAACCAGCAGGCGGACAGAGTGCTGACGAATACACGCAACCCACACCGAGGGATCAGCCATGCAAATGCACCCATTGCTGCAACAACGCCGGGACGTCCTCGGCGTGCTGTTGATTCGTACCCAGGCCGCGCGCGAAGACTTCGCCCGGCTGGCCAACCTGCCCAAGCCTGAGCAGGCTTTGCGCTTCCAGGTGAAGACGGTCGGGCCGAAGGCTTACCACATCATCGACCTGGTAACCGGCAAGACCTGTGGCTTCCGTTTCGAGCACGCCTCCGCCGTCGACTACGCCATCCAGCTCGAGGAAAAGGCCAAGCGCCAGCCGGAAGGTGCGCAATGATCGGCGTACCAATGCCCAACCCGCGTGACTCGCTCATCAACGACCTGAACCGAAAGCTCGATCAGTTCTTCGGCGCTGGTCGGGCGGTCCAGCAAATCCCCTCCGGCGTCACCGGCGAGAAGGAAGCCATGTTCGGCACCTCTCACAGCAACAAGCTGCGCATCGAGCGCAACAAGCAGGCGCCGCGACTCAAGGAACTGGCCGACGCCGGGCACACCGTCATCGAAGCGGCCAAGGCCATGGGCATGGAAACCAAACGCGCCAGGCTCATCGCCCGCGAGAACGACATCAAGTTCCCGGGGCCACCGTGAAACGAATCAACGCCCAGGTGCGCCAGCGCCTTCGCCAGGCGCAATTCAACCTTCCCCCAAGCGGCCTGTTGGCCATCCCGGAGAAACAGCAATGTCCAATCCAACCGATACCGCAGAGTTCCTCGAAGAGCTGAACGGCGGAGCATTCGCCAGCCAAATCGGCCACGCCCTTTCCGAAGTTGCTTCGGGAGTGGTCGACCACGGCAAGGCCGGCAAGCTGGTGATCACCTTGGACTTCAGCCAGATCGGCGAGTCCAGCCAGGTGAAGATCAAGCACAAGCTCGACTACAAGGTGCCGACCAAGCGCGGTACCCGGAGCGAGAACACCAGCTTGGACACGCCAATGCACGTCGGCACCGGCGGCAAAATCACCCTCTTCGCGGAAAAGCACGATCAGCTGTTCAGCCGCGACCAAGCCCCTATCACTCCCCGCACTTAACCGACCGACCCATCAAGGAATTGAATAATGTCTCTGACCAAAGAAGCGATCCAGCTCATCACCGACACCGCACTCGAAGCGAGCGGGAAAGAGCTGGCGACTCACACGCCCACCGTTGTCCTGCCCGAAGGCTGCCAAGTGGTCACACTGGAAAAATGGCAGGCCGGACGTAGCCGTTTCCGTGGGATCTACTCTACCCACTCGCTGGCTGACTTCAGCGCCTACGTTGCAGCCCGCGCGATATCGACCGCCAAAGGCTTCATCGACCAAGACGAAATGACCTGCACGCTGCTGTTCAACCTTGGCACTGACGAAGACCCGGGGCACGCAGATGACCGCGCGGCGCTCAAGCTCAAAGCATCGGCTGGCTACAAGGCTGCCCAATCCATCGGCGGCCGAGCCATGACGCAGAAGGATTTGAGCGACTGGATCGAGGACTGGCACCAGTACCTGACACCGGTGGATGACGAAGGCAAAGCGATTCCTGTGGCCAGGGCCATCGCCGCCGTGCGCACGATCACGATCAAAGCCACGAGCGAGTCCGAGAACACCGTCGGCGACACCAGCGCCAGCCGTAGCGCCATGGACCAGATCGAGGCCCGCAGTAAAGAAACACTGCCGGCGGCCCTGCTCTTCAGCACCATCCCGTTCGAAGGGTTGACCGAGCAGCAGATCAACCTGCGGATTTCGGTGATCACCAGCGGATCAGTGCCCGCGCTCAAACTGCGTTGGGTCGGGGAAGAGGTTCAGCGAGAGGACATCGCGCAGGAATTTAAGACTGTCCTTCAGGAAAAGATCGGCGCTAACGCCTCTCTCTCCCTGGGTTCATTCGATCCGAAGTAAGTACGTCAGGCCGGGTAACCGGCCTAACCTTTGTGTTCCTTTCCGACAGTGAGACGACGAAGCAATTCAAAACCATCTTCACCTTTCCTCCATTCCCACGGAAGAACTTCAACTGTTGTTTGAACATCCCCATACAGACACCGCGCAAGCGCGACGCACCAATTGCGTACATCTGTTAGCAATCTTACGAAATCTCCACTTTTGATGCTGTGGGCAATACGCTTGTCGCTAAGAGAGGTTTTTAAATCGTGATGGGCAACGCATTTGTGCCGAAATTTTTTTACCTTTAATGCCGTATAGCAACTCTTCATTTCGGCGTAGTCACTGAGCAGCTCATCTGTAAGCTTTTGGCGATGCGCATCAAAGAGATAATCAAGTGAAAGATTTACATCCTTGTTGCCTTTACAATCAAACACCGCAGAAATTTGAGTCAACATGCTTATAAACATTGCTTTCTGAATAACATTAAACACAGGAGAAAGGTTAGCATTTAATACGTCACATGAGTCCTCCGAGCAATAAAGCTGCTCGTACAACTGGACCTCATATTTAAGAGCATTAATTCGCTTTGTGTATATATCTAGAGCTTTAAACTCTCGACTCGGCTCGCACATAACTTACTCCTGTTTAACCCCATTCCAGTCGAACACAAATACCCCACTTCAACGAATCATGCCAGCCTCTCAATTTGACGCTTCACGATTGTGGCTAATGGAGTAAAGCGAGGATCAACGACGGACCTTTGAAGAGGGTACAAAGAAAATCCAACCGCGCAACCATCCATGATGCATCCTGTGAACGTATTGGTATTTATTATTAGCTCATCACCAGTAACATCGATATTGATAAACCCGTAAGTCATTTTTAATCGTTCCACAACTAGGGTATGCGGAGGTTCAACACGAAGCCTAAGAACAATGTCTCTTGGGCCATTTCGTACAGTAATTCCACCGGCTGAAACTTCAACATCCCAGCTGTCCGCGTATGCAACCCACTCGTTATCTATTATTTTTAGCGTAGGGGATCCCGATTTATCACAGAACGTCCCGCTTAACAAAAATGGCCCGCCATCGCATTCGGGTGGCTTAATTTTTAAGAGTGGCGTTCCAAATATTTCCATTGGCGTTGGGCAGTTTTTGAGCAGCGCCCCGCCGAACTGCACAGATGGATGACCATCACTATAAAAATCAAAAACATGCTTCAAGAACCCTTCTTTGAGACAAGCTGGCTCCATTGCGTGGCGCTTAACCCTTTCCTTCGACCAAAACTTTGAAGTAACACTCGCATGACAAGTAGGGCATAAAGTGACTATTGATTCAGGATCATGAGATTTTGCCTCATGAAACTCAGGATCAACATGCTCGTACTGAATTAGCCCACAGCCACAGATGATGCATCCAAAGCCACACCTTTTTCGAACCTCTCTCTTTATATGGGGAGGGATCTTTCGCGAGAGACCGTATTTGTTCTTCCCTGATTGCTTTACTTGCTCATTCATCGCTATATCAACCGGCGCTAGCCCAAGAAAATAACGCCCTGACATTACCAGACAATGGATGCGAGGTATCTCCATGCCCACAGAAAACATCCGCGCGGTCGTGACCGAGTCCCTAATCGGAATGATCGCCGCCGTTACATCCACGACGCCGCCGGCGAACGAGCCAATGCCGGCTTTCATTCAAGGCCCGATTGACCGCGCCGTTGACCGGATCAGCGCAGTGGTTGCGCCTGGTGTGACGCTCAAGGCTGCCCGCGCCAAACGCGTGTACGTGGCCGGGCCGATGACCGGCCTGAAGGACTTCAACTATCCAGCATTCAACGCCGCTGCCGACCAGTTACGCGCCCTGGGCTACCAGGTGGAGAACCCAGCCGACCACGGCATCGTCCACGGCGCAGAGTGGGCAGACTACATGGCCTACGACCTGACGCGTCTGGGGCTGTGCGGAATGATCGCGCTGCTGCCTGGTTGGGAAAGATCGGAGGGCGCGAAGCTTGAAGTTCAAATCGCCCACCGCCTCGGCATGACGATTGTGAATGCCCATGATTTGGTATCGATGGAGATTGCAGGATGAACACTCAATGGAAACTGGTGCCGGTCGAACCGACCGAAACCATGGTGATCAACGGGTTTGAATCGGAACCAGACGAGTGCTTCACCGACGATGAAGTCTGGGAGCAGTACCAGGAGATGAGCGGCTGCCAGCAAGCAGCGTTCCGCGCGAAACTGTGCTGGGCGGCCATGCTCGGCTCCGCCCCTGCTCCGGACACAATTACCGCCGCGCCGAAAGAATCTTCCGGCGTGGATTTCGGTATCGACGGGCGTTCGGTTCGGGTATCCCAGGAGGCCTACGGAATCTTTCTGGCGCGTGAGGCGTCCGCCCGGGAAAAGATCGAGGCCCTGCAACAGCGCCTGAATGAGGCGGATCAGCGGATTGATGAGTTGATCGGTGCAGCCTCGCGAGCGGCTGCTGACGTTATCGCCGAGCGCCAGCGCCAGATAATGGCAGAGGGACACAACCCAGAGCGTGATGACTGTTACAGCTTCGGCGAGCTCGCTCTGGCTGCAGCCGGATACGCTGCCAGCGCAGGCGGCGCGCGCTCAATCGGGCGTCAGCTGTTCCGCTGGGACAACGTCCACTGGAAACCATCGACTCCACGCCGTGATCTGGTGAAGGCCGGCGCCCTGATCCTCGCCGAAATCGAGCGTATCGACCGCGCGGCAATCACCAACTTCCCGCTGTAACTCCCTCCCCCTTCAAAGTCAGCCGCTATAGCGGCAAGGACGAAGTCATGCCTGAAGAAAATGTTTTGATCCAGCCGCTGCCGGTCGAACGCGACACCGATGGCTGGTGGTCCCACCCCGACTACCTCCCGGAGTTCGACGACGAAGTCACCGAGGCGCAATTTCAGGAATGGTGTCTGCGCCAGCAGGTGGAAACCAAAGTCTCCTACATGGAAAGCGACGTTCCCGCCGAAGTGTTCGAAGCCTACATGGATGACGGCCAGTGCGATTGCTCGGCCTGGGAAATCCAGCACCCGGCCGAACCCGGTTGGTTCATCCTCTCAATCCACGACACCGAGGATGGTCCGGTCTGCATCTGGGGCCGCCGGGCAGTGCCGGTGCCGAAACTCCCTGGTGCGAAGGTGTCGCCATGATCCTGAAAACAATGGCCGTAAGCGCCTGCATCTGGGGCGCCATCTTCCTCTCTGTCGCAGCGGTGGCCACATGATCATCCCAATAGCAGCGCCGATCTACATGCTCTGGCTCATCTACAAGGGGCCGTGGCGATGAACAGACCAGTAACCGAACAGGATTTCAGAAAGCCGGAGTTCAGGGGTGAAAAGCCCGAGGACTACGAGTTCCGGGAAGACGGCGCCGTTGTCCGGAAGGATCGCTGGCAAACGGCGATCCATCTGATTCGGTGCACAGTTGGTCCTAAAGGCCGGGAGTTTGAAATCGCAGACGTGGTCAAGGCCGTGGAACGAATCGCCGGCAACTGGCATGACGCCGACTCCGCAGAAGACCCTGGCCTACCGATGATTGATCTGCGGCTTTCCTGCGGAACGATCCTGACGCGCTGCGAACGCCGATCACTGCCTTTCACCTACCACTGGGAATTCGGCGCTATCGATTTCACCAGCAAGGACTTCGGCTCTGACGTCATCGAGTGGCAAGAATCACCGCCACTTCCCGCCGATCCAATTTAACCCCTACTCCACCTACCAGCCTGCCAGTGAACGGCGGTCGAGGAATTCCTATGTCAGAGATTCAACGCAAAACGATGTGCATCTACCACGGTAACTGCGCCGACGGCTTCGGAGCCGCCTGGGTTGTTCGGAAAGCCCTCGGCACCGAAGTCGAGTTCGTGCCGGGCGTCTACGGCCAAGAGCCCCCGGATGTGACCGACAAGGACGTGATCCTGGTGGATTTCAGTTACAAATACGAAGTGCTTGCGAGCATGAGCTGGAAAGCCCACAGCATCATCGTGCTGGACCATCACAAAAGCGCGGCGGAAGACCTCGGTCGACTCCCACCTTTTCATGCAGGGATTGAGCTGGACGGCTGGGCGGATGACGGATCACGCCTACTCGGCTGGAAATCGGCGCACGAACTCATGAGCCTCGAGAATGCGCCAGCCATTGCCTGCTGCTTCGACATGAACCACAGCGGCGCAATGCTGGCTTGGCACCACTTCTATCCAGACCAAGAGCCACCGCAACTGCTACACCACATCGAAGACCGGGATTTGTGGCTGTTCAAGTTGGACGGCACCCGAGAAATTCAGGCCAACCTCTTCAGCTACCCATATGACTTCGAAGTCTGGGATCAGTTGATGGCCGCCGACGTGCAGACGCTCCGGTCTGATGGAGCAGCTATTGAGCGAAAGCACCACAAGGACGTCGCCGAGCTGGTCGCGGTGACGAAGCGCCGCTTGGTAATCGGTGGACACGACGTGCCGGCCGCCAGCCTGCCTTACACGTTGACCAGCGATGCCGGCCACCTCATGGCACAGGGCGAGCCGTTCGCCGCTTGCTACTGGGACACGCCGGACGGGCGCTCATTTAGCCTGCGCAGCACCGACGAAGGTCTGGATGTGTCTGAGATCGCCAAACAGTACGGCGGTGGCGGACACCGCAACGCTTCCGGCTTCCGCGTCCCGTTCGGCCACGAACTGACTCTGTAACCACTTCCCTACTTCTGCCGCCGTTGGCGGCATGGAGCATCATCATGTTTCTGACCGCTGAAGAAGTGGCCGAGCTCACCGGCTACACGAAGCCTGGCGCCCAAATCAAATGGCTCCAGGCGGAAAAATACGGGTTCGCCATTGATGGATACGGCAAGCCCAAGGTGCTGCGCCAGGTTGTCATTGGGCGCCTTGGTGGTATTCAATCGAAGAAAGGTCCCGAACTCCGGCTCGCATAAGGAAGGCAAAGAATGCGCCCTCGCAAGAAAGACCGGCATTTGCCGGCGTGCATGTACCAGAAGCACGGGGCTTACTACCTGGTGCGAAAAGGAAAGTGGCTGCGCCTTGGCACGGACTTCCAGGACTCGCTTGTCGCCTACGCCAAAGCGATCGACAAAGGCAATCAGGGCGGCATGGGCAAGTTGATCGACGATGCCCTAGCTGCCATGACCCCGAAGCTTTCAGCCAACACCGTCAAGCAATACGAAGCAGCTGCGGTCAGGCTCAAGGAGGCGCTCGCCGACTTCGAGCCGCGCGAGGTGCTACCGCGCCACGTGGCCGCACTGAAAATGCACATGGCTAGCACTCCGAACATGTCTAACCGGGTGATTTCTTTTCTGAGAATGGTTTTCGTATACGCCTTGGAGAGCCAGCTGGTTGACTCAAACCCCTGCATTGGGATCCGGCGGCATACGGAGAACAGGCGCGATCGGTACGTATCCGATGCTGAGTTCGCAAAAATCTGCGAGAAGGCGAGCCCGAACATGCGGGTCATTTATGAGATGTGTTACCTGACCGGCCAGCGGATCAGCGACGTGCTGTCCATCCACCTTTCAGATATCAGTGAGGAAGGTATTGCGTTCAAGCAGCAGAAGACAGGCGCCCGGCTCATTGTCCGGATGAGCCCCGACTTGGCGGCCCTGGTCGCGCGTATCAAGGCACTGCCTCGGACGATCCGAGGGATGACGCTTTTCTGTTCTCCGCGCGGCGGTAAGCCAGTTCATTACAGCTCGGTGAAGGACGCATTTAAGCGAAACTGCAAGGCTGCCGGGGTCGTTGGTGCAACGCTGCACGATCTCAGAGCGAAGTCACTCACCGACACCGACAAACAAGGAAACAATGCTCAGAAGCTTGGCGGCCACACCGACGCTAAGATGACCCAGAGGTACCTTCGTCTGCGCGAGATCGATGTGGCGGAGCCGCCCACTCTACCAAAGGCAGAGCAGGCCCCTGTACTCACTAAGGCACAGGTGCATAGTGAAGGATAGCAGCGCCAGAATGATTTTCGATCATCTTTCCAGCGTTGGTATTGGCGAAGGTGTGCATGTATGCGTGGTGCACCGTCAGGACCAGATCTTGCAGGACCTGATCGCTCTCAAGCGGGATAACTTTCAATCCCAGCCCAACGGCATCCTCAACATGAAGGTGGCGCTCGTGGGTCTTTGTCCCAGCGTGATCGTTCAACGCGGTGACGATCATTTCCGCCTTCCTGACCGCATCAGCATCCGCGTGGAACATCCCGGTAATCAACCAGGAGTTGACGATATCAGCAGCGTGCTGGATCGCGTTTTGACATTCACCAATGAAGGTCGGATGGTATTTACTGATGATCGCTTGCCAGATAGGAATTGAGCCGGGGTCAGCCTTGACACTATCGATCGCTGTCTGGAATTCCTCAAGTACACCATACGCGGGAATACCCCCAAACTGTGGGTCAAATGGCCCAATGTTGGACTGCTTACCCATCACCAGCTCTTTACAGGCACACGCGATCATCGTGCCCGCCGACATTGCCATCTGCGGAATGATGGCGCGAATGTTGATGCCGAACATCTGCCGAAGGTAATGCACGATTGATTCCGTCGCCGCGATGTTCCCCCCCGGCGTATGCAGAACCAGATCGAGACCCTTAGAGCGATCCATTTGGTAAACCGCATTCATGAGACCATTCTTGTCGTCATCGTTGACGCTGGACAGCGTGTACCCTGGTTTCTGCAGCCAGCCGGAGTAGTAGCAGATCACATTGCGGCCGGTGTGTTGGTGCAAACGCGCCAGGTAGCGGCGTCGAACAACATCAATAGGCCCGACAACCTGTTTTTCCTGCTCAACGAGGATTTCTTGAAGAACTTCATTCCAGCTTGGCATTAATGTCATCCATAAAAAAGCCCGGCGAACCGGGCTTCACGCATCTTGAAACGAGTCAACGCTTGGCGTTGGTCTCGTAGGAATTCGCCGCGTAACAAACATTAGAGTCAGTCAAAACCGATGCGCGCTTGAACAACTCTGCGGACCCCTTGAGATTCGGTCGCTGAGGTTCATTAGAAAATGGAAGCTTGAGCAGTGCGAAGCCTGCTTCTATATCAATTTGCTTGGTCTGCATGGTCATTGCTCCGATCCAACGTGTCCGTACGCGTTTGGTGGGCGGCGATAGTAGCAACACGCCCACACGTAGAAAAGCAGATTTTTTGAGTTTGTGCACGTACTCCGACCAAATACATTCGGGTACGTTCGATAATTGACGCACAACTTATCCACAAGCAATGCACATGCCATTTCAAGACTCTATCGGCTAGCACGACGTTTCTGGCGCGCTTCAACGTCACCCAAAAATCCCTGTAGTATTAGACAATTGCCCCATGTCAAATAGACAGATTGAGCCGAAGCCTTTGAATATCGACGTTTCCAGCCATACCCCGATGATGCAGCAATACTGGCGTCTGAAAAATCAGCACCCCGATCAGTTGATGTTCTACCGCATGGGTGACTTCTACGAGATCTTCTATGAAGACGCGAAGAAGGCCGCCAAGTTGCTGGACATC
>Ga0247819_10001691_pt1 | contig 11762 bp, 2 predicted proteins | sample 13C_Xylose_Day6_FD_193428 | JGI IMG/M metagenome (GOLD analysis project Ga0247819, IMG submission 193428) | Soil microbial communities from agricultural site in Penn Yan, New York, United States - 13C_Xylose_Day6 | ecosystem: Environmental > Terrestrial > Soil > Agricultural land | place: USA... | reverse complement strand
CACATAGCCGGCGGACAGGGCCACCAGCACCGGGTGACGCGGCAGGCGCTTGCCGGCGCGCGCGCGCATCATGCAGATCATGCCGATGACGAACAGGAACTGCCAGGACCAGGGATTGAGAAACCAGTAGCCCTCGTCGAGGAAGTTGGAGGGCACCAGCTTGAACACCCCGGCCACAAGCCAGAGCAGCGCGGAAAACACGAGGAGCAGCCGGCTGCTGATGCCGTTCAGCCAGAGGATGCCGGGCAGCATCAGGAACAGCACCGCATACATCGACAGGATGTTGTTATAGCCGAGTTGGTGCCCGAGCAGGACCATCGCGACGATGCCTTGCTCGGTCTGCTCGACGAAGGGTCGGATGTTTATCTCGCTGATCAGGTCCTGCCGGCCGAAATAGAGGGCGCCGCCGGCAAAGATCGCCAGTGTGACGATACTGGTCATGATATGGGCGACGTAGAGCGCCAGCGCCCGCCGCCAGATCTTGAGCGTCAGCGCCAGGCATGCGCCGGACACGAACTTGCCGCCATAGGCAAGCCCGACGGAGAGGCCAGAGATGAGCACGAAGGCCTCGGCCGAATCCGAGAAGCCGAAGTTCTTGTGGGTCAGATATTCGAGATATTGCCCGGGCACGTGGTTGACGAAGATCGTCAGAAGGCAGAGCGCCCTCAACACGTCGAGGCGCGTGTCGCGCTCCTTGGGAACCATGCGGGCGGATATCGTCGGGTTCGAGCCGCCCCCAAATGTGTTTTGCAGCATGCGGTCTAGTATCCGGGATCTGGCGCCCCTGCCCCACCCCTGTTGAAACGGGCACCGGACATGCGCTTAGCCCCAGGGGCAAGCGCACGTTCGATGCCGTCGATCGATGCACGAGCCCGTCAGGGTTCGTGCCGCCGGCAAATCAGCAAGAAAAAACCGGCCTTGCCCGTTCGGGTGCAAAGCCGGTTCCAACGTTCATTCAATACCGGCAGTTACAGCAAAATGCCTTCATGCGCGTTTTTTGTGACACTATTATTGATGCTGACGATCGGCTCGCGACTTTTTGCATCGCGCTTGACCGAAATCTTGTGCTTCGTGCCGTTCAGCGTCACTTCCGCCGAGTAGCCGTCCCAGGCCTCCGGCAACACCGGTCGGATGACCAGCTTGTCGCCATGTCGGCGGATGCCGAGAATACCCTCGACGCCGGCGCGGTAGAGCCAGCCGGCCGACCCGGTATACCAGGTCCAGCCGCCGCGTCCGGCGAGCGCGCCTTCGCCATAGATATCGGCGGCGACCACATAGGGCTCGACCCGATAGTGGTCCGCGTCTTCGCGGCTGAGGGCATGCGAGACAGGGTTCAGCATCTGGAAGACACGCCAGGCTTCCTCGGCCCTTCCCTGCTCGGCAAAGGCCAGCGCCACCCAGGTCGCCGCATGGGTATATTGGCCGCCGTTCTCCCGTACGCCAGGCGGATAGGCCTTGATATAGCCCGGGTCCTGCCTGGTTCTTTCAAGCGGCGGCGTGAACAGCCGGACAATGCGGCGATCCGGATCGACGAGTTCGGCCATGACCGCATCCATCGCATTCTGCGATCGCTGCTCGTCACCCTCGCCTGAAAGCACGCTCCAAGACTGGCCGATCGAATCGATCCGGCATTCGTCGCTTTCGCTCGATCCGAGCGGCGCGCCATCGTCGTAGTAGCCGCGACGATAGTAGTCACCATCCCAGCCGGCTTCGTCGAGCACCTTTTTCAAGGTGGCGAGATGCGCTTCCCAATGGCTGACACGCGCCTTGTCCTTGCGCTCGCGGGCAAAGGGCAGGAAGCCGCGCAGCGTGCCCGCCAGGAACCAGCCGAGCCAGACGCTGGTGCCGCGGCCGGCAATGCCGACGCGGTTCATGCCGTCGTTCCAGTCGCCGCCGAGAATGAGCGGCAGGCCATTTTCGCCGCTGCGCTTGATCGCGAGATCGAGTGCGCGGGCGCAATGCTCGTAGACGTCGGCGATCTCGTCCGAGATCTCCGGCTTGTAGAAGCTGTCGTGCTGCCCTTCCTCGAGCGCCGGTCCGGTGATGAAGGCGATCTTCTCACCGAGAATGTCGGCGTTCCCCGTCACTTCGCAGTAGTGCGTGACGGCATGGGCAAGCCAGACGACATCGTCCGAGATCATTGTTCGCACGCCGGCGCCGGTGCCCGGCAGCCACCAATGCTGCACGTCACCCTCGACGAACTGCCGCGCGGCCGCGTTGAGGATCTGTGCCCGTGCCAGTTCCGGCCGATGGATCAGGAACGCCAGCGTATCCTGCAGCTGGTCGCGGAAGCCGAAGGCGCCGCTCGCCTGGTAGAAGGCCGAGCGTGCCATGATCCGGCAACCAAGGCTCTGATAGGGCAGCCAGTTGTTGATCATGGTGTTGAAGGCCGCATCCGGCGTTTCCACCTTCACGATGTCGGTGAACTCGGTCCAGAAGGACTTGGCGGCGTCCATGACGGTGTCGAACGCAGTCTGGCGCAACTCGCCGAGAACCGAGCGCATCTGCTCGTCGTTGTCGGCGTCGCCGAGGATGAAGGTGAGCTGCTTTTCGGCACCGGGCTCGATCACCAGATCGGTCGCCAACGCCGCACAGGCGTCGCCATCCACATCGATCGAGCCGGAAAGCTCGGCGCCAGCGAAAACGGCCTGCGGCACCAGAATGCCGCCGACCCGCCCGAGGAACTCGCGACGGCTTGCCGTATGGCTCACACCTTCACCGCCATCGACAGCAAAGAAGGCCGAACGACCGGCATAGTCGATGCTGTAGGGGTTGGTTGCAACCAGCGCATCGGAGGCTTCGTCCCAGGTCGACAGAACGAAGGGCGCCATGCGGGCCCGGTTGTTGCCGAGCACCCATTCGGCAAAGCCGTAGACCTTCAGCTGGCGGGCAGCCGTGGAGCGGTTGCGGATCGAGATGCGGACCAGCTTGGCCGGCAAGGTCCGGTGCACCGTGTGGGCTGCCTCGATATCGAGATCGTCCTGTGTGCTGCGGAATGTCGAATAGCCAAGTCCGTGGCGCGTCTCGAAGACGACCGACCGGCTGCGCGACAGGGCAGCGTATGGCGTCAGCACTGCGCCGCTCGCCATGTCGCGGATGAAGACCGCTTCGCCCGGCCGGTTGACGACCACATCGTTGGCCCACGGCGTCAGCTGGTAGTCGCGCGAGTTGCGGCTCCAGGTGAAGGCGGCCCCTTCGGCCGAAACGTGGAAGCCGAACTGCTCGTTGGAGATGACGTTGATCCACGGCTGCGGTGTCGCCTCGCCGCCGCGCAGGCGCACGACATATTCGCGCCCACCTTCGGCAAAGCCGCCGTAGCCGTTCCAGAAATCGAGACCGTCACCGACAATCTCCGCATCGACGGCGTCGGCCGGCTGCTGCGGGGCGGCGAGCAGAGCGAAGTTGCTTTCGCTGCCCTTCACCGGTGGCGTCGAATAGAGCGAATTGGCGCGGGCGATCTGGTCGGAGATCGTGCCGTTGCGGGCATGGAAGACGGCGCGGGAAGCCGACAAGAGCGTCGACCAGGTCTCCGCCTCCATCAGGTCGCGGCGCACCGAGAAGATGTGCTGGCGCGGACCGTCGGAGAGGCCGCGAAGCCTCAGGTTCTCGCACATCGAATCGAGCGCGTGCTGCATGTCCTGGGCATAGGACGAGGCCCGCTCGTTGATGATCACCAGATCGGCGGTAATGCCGCGCGCGCGCAGATATTCCTGTGCCCTGAGGGCCTCACGAGCGATGCCGAGGTCACCGTCATCGTTGATGCGCAGGCAGAAGATCGGGAAGTCGCCCGAGATTGCCAGCGGCCAGAGCGTTGACTGCGACGCGAGCCCCGCCTGAACCGTTGCGGTATCGGCGCGCAGGTGCATGTCGGGGTAGACGAGGTAGCGTCCGAGCATCTGGAAGCTTGCGGCCTCCTGCGAGGTGACGCCGACATGGCGCATCTGCACCTGACTGCGCGTCCAGGCATGGATCAGCTCGTGATTGAAGGTTTCCGTGTGCCTGTAGCGATCGATGGCGCGGTCGACGGCCTCGCGGTTCGGGGCCGCGATCGTCCAGAAGACGACGCTGACCTTCTTGCCGGCCGGAACCCGAACGACACGTCGAAGCGACATGATCGGGTCGAGCGTAAAGCCATCGGTTCCCGAAAGCACCGCGTCGGTGTCGAAGGCGGCGGCCTCGGCAAGGGTGCGCCCCTGGCCGATGAAGCGGCGACGGTCGGTCTCCGCCTCGGTCGGACGGTCGCTGCCGGCATTATCGGTGACGAGATGCGCCACTTCCATATCCGGATCGCCTGAGCTGCGCTTGTTGCGGCTGACATGGATGACGTCGCCGCGCCGGCTGATCTCCGTGCGCAGGAACATCTTGGAGAAGGCGGGATGCGCGCTGTCGGCCTCGTCGGTCGACAGCACCGGTTCGGCATAGGACGTCACCTCGATGAAGCGGTCCTGCGTTCCGGTGTTGAGCAGGATGACGCGGCGGCCTTCGGCATCGTGCTCGGTGGCAACGATGCACTCGACTTCGCTGGTGAGGTCGCCGACGGTCTTGACGAATTCGGCCTTGTCGTCACCGAACCGCGTCAGGAGCTTTTCGCCGACGGCGCGCCGGGGCTCGGCGGTGGCCGACCACCAGTCGCCCGTCGTCGTGTCGCGCAGGAAAATGAAGGTGCCCGTGCGGTCCTCGACCGGGTCCGGCTTCCAGCGGGTGACCGACTGGCCGTTCCAGCGGGCATAACCGGCACCGGTTGCCGTCAGCATGACGGCGTAGTGGCCGTTGGACAGGAACACGGTTTCGCGGTCCTGGGCGAGCGGGTTTTCGATGACCCGAACCTCCGGACGCAACAGATCGTCCTGGCCCTTGCCGAGCGATTCCGGCTCGCGCTTGGCGTTCATGATCGGAATATCGCGCGGCGCCTTTTCCTGCAGCAGCAGTTCGGCCGCCTCGATTACCGGATCGGCGTGGAACCATTCGCGCAGCCTGCCGGTGAATACGACGTTGGCGACAGCGGCGATCGACATGCCATGGTGGTGGGCATAGTAGTTGCGCACGACGGCGCATTTCTGCCCCTCGGGCACGCGCGTCGGCGTGAAGTCGACGGCATCGTGGAAGCCGTAAACGCCGAGCGCCCCGACTTCGCGCAGTCGACCGAGATTGGCGAGCGCCGCCTTCGGATCGTACATGCAGGCGAGAATGGAGGCGTAGGGCGCGATGACGGCGTTCTGCCCGAGGCCACGCTTGAGGCCAAGCGTCGGCACACCGAAGTTGGTGTACTGGTAGGTCAGCTCGTGGTCGCGCGCATTGAAGGCCGCTTCGGAGATGCCCCACGGCGTGCCGAGACGGCGGCCGTGATTGATCTGCTCCTTGACCACCAGATTGTTGGTCTGGTTGAGGATACCGCCCTGCCGCTCCTGCATCACCAGCGGCGGCATCAGATATTCGAACATCGAACCGGACCAGGAGATCAGCGCGCCACGCGCGCCGATCGGCACGATCGGACGGCCGAGCTTGTACCAGTGCTCGGTCGGCAGGTCGCCCTTGGCGATCGCGAACAGGCTGGTCAGACGGGCCTCGGACGCCAGAAGATCGTAGCAGGCCTCGTCGAGCTCATTGGCGTTGACGCGGAAGCCGATTGACAGCAGGCGACGCTCGGGCCGGAACAGGAAGCCGAAATCCATCGAGAAGGCGATGTCGCGAGCACGATCCTTTAGAACCGCCAAGCGCTGGCGCAGCGCTTCGATGGCGCCAAGATCGAACACGCCGTCGGCAATATGCGCTTCGCAGGTGGTGACCAGCGCGTTCGCCCACTTCGTCACTTCGCTGCTCTGGGCCGTGCGAACCTCATGGTCGAGGTTGACGGTCAGCTTGTGCATGTCGCGCGCCAGAACGGCGAGATTGATCACGCGGATCGATGCGAATTCATGCTCGCGCTTGACGGCAGCCAGAGCATTCTGGAAGCCGACGATGCGCTCCTCGATCAGGCGGCGCAGCGGGCGAACGGTCTTGCGGTCGTCAGGCAGGTCGTTCAGCACCTCGGCAAGAATGGCGACGACGTCGCCAATGCCGTCAAGGCTGCCCTGGACATGCGCCGACGGCGCTTCCGCCCATTCCCGACACATGGACGACACGGCGATCAGGTGGCCGGCAAGATTGCCGCTGTCGACCGACGAGATGTAGCGCGGCTCCATCGTTTCGAGCGTGTTGGTGCGGTACCAGTTGAACAGGTGGCCGCGATATTTCGGCATCCGGTCGATGGTCGCAATCGTCTGCTCCAGGCGGTTGATCGTTTCTTCGAAGCCGATCCAGCCGAAGTCGCGTGCCGACATGACCGAGAGTAGGTAGACGCCGATATTGGTCGGCGAGGTGCGCTCGGCCAGCACCGGCTGCGGCGTTTCCTGGAAGTTGTCCGGCGGCAGAAAATTCTGCTCGGCGGTCACGAAGGTCTCGAAATAGCGCCAGGTGCGCCGCGCGATCAGGCGCATTTCCTCGATCGCCTCGTCGGAAACGACCAGCTGGTCCTCGGTTTCGGCCGATTGGCTGACGAACCACGCGACAGCGGGAGAAAGCGCCCAGAGCAGGGCAAAGGGAATGCCGATGAAGGGCAGGCCGGTATCGGAAATCGCCGCAAGCGCCAGCGACAGAACCGACAGCGCCGGTGCGATCCACATCGCCTTGTAATAATCACCGATGCTTCCATGCCCGGCACTTTGCACCTGGGCAGCGGTGCGCCATTCCAGCATCAGCTTGCGGCTGACGAAGGTGCGGTAGAGCGAACGCACGATCGCGTCGCCCATCATCGCCGCGCCATGGGCGATGAAGACGATGCGAAGGGCGACCTGGGCATTGGCGGCACGAACTTCGGTCAGCACAGCATGGAGGTGGGCACGGGCGACGATGTCGTTGCGGCGCGGCAGGAGGCCATTGATCAGCGACAGCGTCGGGGCGACGAACAAGCTGAAGATCAGCACGATCTGCCAGATCAGCGCCTCGGTCGGCTGCATGTAGTACCAGCCCATGACAGAGGCGACGAGCCAGGCGCAGGGGATCAGCGAACGGCGCAAATTGTCGTACATCTTCCACCGGCCGAGCATCGACAGGCCGTTCGACGGGTTGAAGATATAGGGCAGCAGCTGCCAGTCGCCGCGGGCCCAGCGATGCTGGCGCGACATCTCTACCTCGTAGCGGGTCGGGAAATCCTCGACGAGTTCGACGTCCGTCACCAGCGCGCAGCGCACAAACGAGCCTTCGAGCAGGTCGTGGCTGAGAACGGCATTTTCCTCGATCCGCCCCTTGAGCGCGGCCTCGAAAGCATCGACGTGATAGAGGCCCTTGCCGGTGAAGCTGCCTTCGCCAGCGATGTCCTGGTAGACGTCGGAAACGGTGAAGACATAGGGGTCGATGCCACGATTGGCCGAGAAGATGCGCTGGAAGGCCGAGGCTTCGCTTCCAGTCGTCAGCGACGGCGTCACGCGCGGCTGTAGCAGGCTGTAGCCGGCAATCACCTTCTGTGTTTCCGGGTCGACGATCGGGCGGTTGATCGGGTGGTACATCTTGCCGACGAGCTTCGTCACCGCGTCGCGCATCAGGCGCGTATCGGCGTCGAGCGTCATGACATATTGAACGTTCTCCGGCACGGTATTGGCGCCCTGGAGGAACGAGGTGTCGCGATCGCCGCGCAGCAGCATGTTCAGCTCATGCAGCTTGCCGCGCTTGCGCTCCCAACCCATCCATACGCCTTCCGCCTCGTTGAAGAGGCGGCGGCGGTGCAGCAGGAAGAAACGCGTCCTGCCGTCATAGGCATAACGCGCCGAAAGCTCGGCAACCTCGCGCCGGGCATAGTCGAGAACATCGGTATCGGCCGGGGTTTCCTCGAACTTGCTGTCGATCCAGTCGCTGAGCAGCGCGAAAGAGATCTCGCCGCGCGGATTGGCGAGGTAGTGAACCTCGAGATTGCGCACGAGTTCGTCGACATGGTCGCGCTTGGAGATCAGGCAGGGCACGACGACGAGCGTGCGGGCATATTCCGGAACGCCATCGAGGAACTCATAGCCGACCAGGCGCGACGGTTTGACGAACAGCGTGACGAGCGTGTTGAACAGACCCATCGCACCTTCGGACGCCGGCAGCGCAAACAGCAGAAGCATGATCAGCTTCGCGCCGTTCGGAATATCCATCGGGCTGACGAAGGCATAGACGGCGACCATCGCCAGGATCGTCAGGAGAATGTTCGGTCCGGCGATCGCAAACCAGTCGAGCTTGCGGCTGAGGCGAATGATGCTCTGCAGCACCGACGGCCGGTAGCCGATCTTCTGCTCGAGCGCCTTGCGCTGCTTGCCGACAAGGAAGGAGCCAACGTTCGGCTCATGAAGCTGCGGCTCGACTGCAGCCACCGCTTCCGCTTCCTTCACCATCTCGATGGCGATCTGGGTGACTTCGTATTCGCTGTGGCCGGAGCGGCGCGCCAGCTTTTCGATCGTATCGCGGTATTTGTTGCGCGAGCCGAATTCGAGCGCGGCGTAATCGGAACCATCGCGCAGCGCCGCATCGATCTTGCTGACGCTTTCGAACCAGACGGCCCAGTCGGTATCGTCGATCTCGCGCAGGCTGCGGATGATGTTGCTCATCGTCGCATTGCCTGACGACAGGCGGTTCTGCTCGGCGACCAGCGCGTCCTCGACGTCGCTGCCGCGCTTCTCGAGCTGTTCCTCGATCCAGGCGATCACCGAGCCGGAGGTCTGCGAGCCATCGCGCATGCGGTAGAGCAGCTGGGCGACGAAGGTATTGTCCGCCGCAAGCGCCTCGGATTCGGCCAGCAGCGCTCGCAACTTTTCCGGGTCGTTGTGACGGATGATCTGGTCGGCGATGTCGTTGGCCTTGCGCCGCATGCCGCGCGAACGCTCGACGCGGATGGCGATGCGCCGCAGGTTCTCGATGAGAACGAAGCGCAGGATCGAGGGCAAGGCCCACAATTCGCCGATCTTGAACGTGTCGTGCTTCTGGAAGCCCTCGACCATCGCGGTAATGCTTTCCCGCGAGACCGTGCTGTGCGTATGGGCGACATAGAGCCAGGCGAGCGCCATCGTGCGCGGAATGACTGTTCCGGAGACGGACAGCGTGGGCAGCTGGCGATAGAACTTGCGCGGGAAGTCGCGGCGGACTTCCTGGATCGCTTCCTCGACCACGTGGTGGTTGTCGAGCAGCCATTCGGCGGCCGGCGTGATCGACGCCCCCGCTTCGACATCAGCCGCTGTTGCCCGATACACCCTCAGGATTTCGTTTTCATTCTCGCGGTGGCGCGGGCGGAATTCGAACGGGAAGAAGCCCGGCAGGGACGGTGCGCCCTTGAGCGCAAGGGTCTCGCCGCTTTGCCGCAGATCCTCCATCGAGAAAAAGGTCGAGCGGATCGAATCGTTGTAATCGATCTGTTTCGCTTCCGGTTCGCGAGAAGAGGAGGTCGGCGTGTTGTGAAGGGGCATGGGTGCTGGTTCTGAATCCAACCGGGGTTGATCGGCCCGGCTCTCGTTGTTCTGCCGGGTTGGCTGCGGTCCTGAAGTTCCAGGCTTGGCCGGCGCGTTGCTAGACACGGTCATGTGTCCTCCCATCCGCCGTCATTTTCCGGCAAACCGGAAACTGGCGGAAACTGGCGCCGCCCTTGAACTGGGCATCAGAGAAAGCAAAGCCGGCGGCGCATTGGTTTTCAAGGCCGCGTGATGCATGAAAGTGGCATTTTTTAGCCGTGGTGCCAACAGCTTGCAAGGATCGGCGGCGCAAGTTTGGACGAATTGCGCACACTCTCATCGGGCGAAAACGCAATAGTCCGCGCTCGCCTATGGCAACCTCAAATCTATGTATCAATTTTGCCCCTTCCCGGCGCATCTCTGGGTAGCAGTCCGTCGCGAAACGCCGACGGCGTCAGGAAGGTTCCGGCCATCGGTCGAAACATGTTCGAGGATGGGAAACCTACCCGACCTGTTCAGTGATCCATTCGCGGAAGGCGAGACTGATCGGGTTTTCGAGTTTGCCTTCCGGAACCGCGAGATAATAACTGTTCTCCGTCTGCATCGGCCGGTCGAGAACGATGCGCAATGTTCCCGCTGCCAGCTCCTGTTCGATCAGATAGCGGGGCAGCAAGGCGAAACCGAGACCGGCCGTGGCCGCCTCGATCACCATCGAGAACTGATCGAAGCGGTTACCGCGATAGGCACCCCTTCCATCCATGCCGTTGGCCTCGAACCATTGCGCCCAGAGTTTGGGTCGCGTCGCCAGGTGCAGCAGCGGACCGCCGACGATATCCTCCAGCGTCGCCACCGGATTGGCCGCAAGCAGGGTCGGGCTTGCCGCCGGCACGATGATCTCGCTGCAGAGATAGCTGCAGGTGGCATGCGCCCAAACCGGCTGGCCGTAGTGGATGGCGATGTCGAAGTTCTGCTCGTCGAAATCGAAGGGTGCCGACCGCGACGCGATATTGACCACGGTATCGGGGTGCTGGCGAAGAAAATCCGGCAGGCGCGGCACCAGCCAACGGCTGCCGAAGGTCGGCAGCGACGCGATCGACAATGTCGAGTCGGCGCGCGCCGAGGCCATTGCCCGCACCATCAGCTCTTCGGTCTGGTTGAGCAGGCGGCGAACCTCGGGCAGGAACTTCTGCCCGGCCTCGGAGAGAATGACGCGCTGGCGCACCCGCTCAAACAGGAGAACGCCGAGCTGGTTCTCCAGATCCTTGATCTGACGGCTGACGGCACTCTGGGTCAGATTGAGTTCGGCGGCTGCCTGCGTGAAGCTGCCGTGCCGTGCCGCGCATTCGAAAGCCTGCAGCGTCGTAACATCAGGAACCAGTCTGCGGCTTAACTTCATTCCAGCCTCGCATCAACATAGTCACAAGCAGCGCGATCAATGGCCGCTTCCTTTGGATATGATCCGAAATGAGAATGACCTTGTCCTTCACCCATAGCGCGAGGCGAGCCCCAGTGAAAGAGAATAGTTTCGTATCCGCCGATGATATCCGTTCGGCCTTTTCCGCAGCCATGTCGGTCATGTACCGCGAGGAAGTGCCTGCTTACGGCACGCTGATGGAACTGGTTGCCAAGGTCAACGACGATACGCTCAATGCCGACCCGGCGCTGAAAGAGCGCCTCGATGCGACGGATTCGCTTGATCGCATTTCCGAGGAGCGCCACGGCGCAATCCGTCTCGGCACGCCTGCTGAACTCTCGATGATGCGTCGCGTCTTTGCTGTCATGGGCATGTACCCGGTCGGCTACTACGATCTTTCGACCGCCGGCGTACCGGTGCACTCGACCGCCTTCCGCCCGGTTGGCGAAACCGCTCTGAAGCGCAATCCCTTCCGTGTCTTCACCTCGCTTCTTCGCCTTGACCTGATTGCGGACGAGAGTCTGCGCGCCGCATCCGAGGCGATCCTGGCCGAGCGTCGGATCTTTACGCCTGTTGCCATCGAACTCGCCGAAAAGGCCGAGCGTGATGGCGGCCTCGACAAGGCCGACGCCGAGCGTTTCGTCTCCGAAGTGCTGGAGACCTTCCGCTGGCACGACAGGGCCAATGTCAGCGCCGACATGTACAAGCGCCTGCATGACGCCCACCGGCTGATCGCCGACGTCGTGTCGTTCAAGGGCCCGCATATCAATCACCTGACGCCGCGCACGCTGGATATCGACCAGGTCCAGGCGCTGATGCCCGAATTCGGCATCGCGCCGAAGGCCGTCGTCGAAGGTCCGCCGACCCGCAAATGCCCAATCCTGCTTCGCCAGACC
>Ga0247819_10001684_pt1 | contig 11775 bp, 11 predicted proteins | sample 13C_Xylose_Day6_FD_193428 | JGI IMG/M metagenome (GOLD analysis project Ga0247819, IMG submission 193428) | Soil microbial communities from agricultural site in Penn Yan, New York, United States - 13C_Xylose_Day6 | ecosystem: Environmental > Terrestrial > Soil > Agricultural land | place: USA... | reverse complement strand
CATGGACACCAGGCCCTTCTGGGCCGCGGCACTGGGGTACGAGCACCTCGGCGAGGAGGATGCGATCGATCCGCAGCGTCGCGGTCCGCATCTGTGGTTCCACGAGCTGACGCCGCCCAAGCCGGGCCGAGGACGCGTGCACATCGACGTATCAGTCCCGCGCGAGATCGCCGTGGCCAGAGTCGAGGCCGCCGTCGCCGCAGGCGGCCGGGTCGTCAACTCCCACGATGCCGAGTGGTGGACCCTGGCCTCGCCCGATAACCATGGCGTGGATCTTGCAGCCTGGCCCGACGACTACGACGACGACGGGGGCTGAACCGCCGTCTGCCAGGATCGAGCCATGCACGGACGCAGCCTCGCCCTCGCGATCGACCTCGGCGGCACGAAGGTGGACGCGGCGCTCGTCGGTGCCGACGGTGACGTCGTCGCCGGCACCACGCACCGGGCGCCTACCGGGCGGGATGCCGAACGGGACGAGATCGCGCAGGCCGTGAGGCATGTCGCCGCCGGGGCGCTCGCCGGGGTCGGTGCAGACGATCGGCTGATCGGGATCGGGATCGGCTCGGCCGGCCCGGTCGACCTCGTGCAGGGCGCGATCGCGCCCCTGAACCTCCCCGCCCTCGCCGGACTGCCGATCGTCGCACTCGTGCAGGAGCTGCGGCCCGATGTTCCGGTGCGCCTCGCGCTCGATGGCGCCTGCATCGCTCTCGCCGAGCACTGGAAGGGTGCGGCCGTCGGATCCCGCAACGCCCTCGCGATGGTCGTCTCGACGGGCGTCGGCGGCGGGCTGATCATCGACGGAGCGCCGGTCACCGGGATCACCGGAAACGCCGGCCACATCGGTCAGCTGCGGCTGCGGGAACGCGCCGCCGGAGCGCCCATCACCGACGGCACGCTCGAGGCGCTCGCCTCCGGGCCTTCCACGGTCTCGTGGGCTCGCGTGCAGGGATGGTCGGGTTCGACGGGAGAAGAACTCGCCGGCGCCTACGCCGCCGGCGATCCGATCGCGATCGCCGCGGTGCAACGGTCGGCCGGAGCGGTCGGCGAGGCGATCGCGAACGTCGCGACGCTGCTCGATCTCGAGATCGCCGTGATCGCGGGCGGTTTCTCCCATGTCGCGGCCGACTACCTCGATCTGGTGCGCGCATCGGCGAAGCAGGCAGCGGTCTTCGACTACGCGCGACGAGTGCGGGTTGCGGCATCCGGTCTCGGCGGCGACGGCCCGCTGATCGGCGCGGCCGCGCTGGTACTGCGCTGACGCACGGAGACTTCGATCGTGTGCGGCACAATGGCGACATGCCGCTGGATGCCCCTGACCTGCTGAAGGAGCGCGCGCACTTCAGTCGCGCCGAAGCCCGAGAGCTCGGCAAGAGCCTGCGCCGGGTGGTGGCTCGATCCGAGCTCGCCGAGCATCGGACGGCGACGCGGGATGCGGTCGCACACCTGCGTGAGCAGAACGCGACGCGCGTGCCCGAGCTCGTGCCGGTGCGGATGGAGCGCATGCTCGCGAGCCCCTTCGCGTTCTACCGGGGCACGGCCGGACTCATGGCGCTCGACCTCGGGCACGACCCGCACTCCGGCATTCTGGTGGCGTCGTGCGGCGACGCGCACATCAGCAACTTCGGCTTCTTCGCCTCGCCGGAGCGGCAGCTCGTGTTCGACCTGAACGATTTCGACGAGGCGGCTGTCGCGCCGTGGGAGTGGGACGTCAAACGGCTCGTCACCAGCGTCATCGTCGGTGGGCGCGAAGCCGGCTACGCGAAGAAGGATGTCGAGCAGGTCGCGCACCGCACCTTCGCTCAGTACGTCGCGGTGCTGCGCCGGATGGTGCGGCTGAGTCCGTCGGGGCGCTACTTCATGCACCTGAACGTCGAGTCGGCGCGCCGGCAGCTGAGCAGTGACGGACGGCGAGTGCTCAATGCCGCCCTCGCTGCAGCCGAGCGTCGCACGTCGGGGCGCGCCATCCGTCGGACCACCGAGCGCGAGCCCGACGGCAAGCTGCGCTTCGTGGAGAACCCGCCGACCATGGTGCGATTCCACCTCGACGAGGCGACGCCCGTCGCCGGCGCGGAGCGTGCCGAGTCGATCCACGCCCTCTTCGCCCAGTACCGCGACACCGTGACCATCGACATCGACACCGTGCTCGCGCAGTACGAGCCGACCGACCTGGCGCGTCGCGTCGTCGGCGTGGGCAGCGTCGGCACTCGCTGCTACCTGCAGCTGCTGCAGGGTGCGGACGAGGATGCGCTGCTGCTGCAGGTCAAGGAGGCCGGCGAGTCCGTGCTGTCGCAGTACGGACGCATCCCGCAGCCGGCGCGCATCACCGAGGGAGTCGCCGCACACGGGGAAGGGTTCCGCGTGGTGGGCCTGCAGCGGGTGCTCCAGGCCGTCTCCGACCCGTTCCTCGGCCACCTCGAGGCGAATGGGCGCGCGTTCTACGTTCGCCAGTTCCACGACATGAAGGGCTCGGTCGAACTCGACGGCCTGCCGCTGGACGCCTTCAGCGACTACGTCGTCTCGTGCGGGGGGCTGCTGGGGCGCGCGCACGCGCAGAGCCCGACTGCCGGTCAGGTGCTCGGCTACATCGGGACGTCGGATGCGGCATCCACAGCCATCGTCGCGTGGGCGGCCGCGTACGCGGACCAGTCCCACCGCGATTTCGAGACGGCCTCCGCCGCCACCTGGTAGCCCATCGTCGTCGCATATTGCACCGCACGGTTCACCTTGCTACAGTGAACCTCATGGTTCAACAAATTGCGCTCGATCGCACCTTCGCGGCGCTGGCGGACTCCACCCGCCGCGACATCATCGCGCGGCTCGGCGAGGGGCCGGCGACGGTCTCGGAGCTCGCGCTGCCTGCGGAGATCACCGTGACCGGCATGGCCAAGCACATCAAGGTGCTCGAGGACGCCGGGCTGGTCACGACCGAGAAGATCGGTCGCACGCGCCAGTGCCGACTCGGCGCCGAACGATTGGACGACGCCATGGCGTGGATCAGCTTCTATCAACGGCTCTGGGACCGTCGACTCGACGGACTCGATGCCTTCTTCACCCTCCGGAAAGGAGACCAGAAATGACCGAGACCGTCACTCCCCTCGAACTGCGCATCACCCGCGTGCTGCCTGCCACACCCGAGGAGGTCTTCGACGCCTATACCGATGCCGAGAAGCAGAAGATCTGGTTCTCGATCCTCGACGAGCGGCCCGGCATCGTCGAGATCGACGTCGACCTCCGCGTCGGCGGCACCCAGACCGCGGTGTGGGGGCCGGATGCCGACACGCTGTTCCGCGAGACGCAGACCTTCCTCGAGATCGACCGGCCGCACCGCCTCGTGACCTCCTCGACCGGCAGCAGCCCCGACGGTATGACGATGACGACGCGCATCGAGATCACCTTCGAGCCCCAGGGCGACGACGCGACGCTCATGTCCATCGTGCAGTCCGGCTTCCCGGTGCCCGAGATCCGCGACTTCTTCGTCGACGAGGTCTGGAACGGCGCACTGGCGCGGATCACCGCCTATCTCGAGCGGAGCCGCTGAACGGCCTGCTTCGTCGATCGGATGCCGCACGCCGCGGTGGCCGGGTCGTCTCCGACCCGGCCACCGACATGCTGACGGGCTACCGCGCTCCGGTGATGGTGACCGAGCCGGCCGACACGGTGACGTCGACGACGTTGCGCGCGTCCGCGTCGGTGTTCAGACCGTTCTCGAAATCGCCGGCCGAGACGTCCGATCGCACGTCGTAGGCCGCGTCCGGCAGGCGCAGGTCGAGCGAACCCGCACTGACCTCGACGATCACCGAACGGGGCGCTGCGCCGGTCAGGCGAGCATCGACCGCGCCCGCATTCACTGCGAAGTCCGCTTCATCCACGTCGGAGAGGTCGATGTCGGCGCCTCCCGCGTTGAGCTGGGTCGAGACGGTGCGCGCGGCCCCGTCCACGGTGAGCGTGCCAGCCCCCACCTCGATGTCGAGGTCGCCGAACGAACCGTCGACTGCGAGTTCACCCGCAGACAGGTCGAGCGATGCATCCAGGTCGGAGCCCTCCAGCTCACGGGGCAGGGTGAGGGTCGCGCGCACTTCGCCTCCGAAGATCCATCGGGGTCCGAATCGGGGCGGCGTCGCCACGGCGAGTTCGTCACCGTCGCGCTGCAGAGTCCAGGCGCCGACGCCCAGCCCGCTCGTGACCTCGAGGGTCGCCTCCGGCACGTCGGCGAACTCGACGCGCAGCGAGGCGGCGTCGACGCTCACGTTCAGGCCGGTCACCCCCGCGACATCGACGGTCTGCGTCTCGGTGTGCACGCTCGCGGCGGCGACCGTCGAGAAGACGGCCGATCCGATCGCGCCGAGCACGACGGCGCCGCCCAGCGCGATCGTCAGGATCGCCACGACGCGGGACGCGCCACGGGTCTCGGGCGGAGGCGTGGCCGCCGGCGGAGTGGGCGGTGCGGGCGGCAGTGGGGTCATGGTGCTCATGATCAGGCTCCTGTCTGCGGCGTTCCGCCGCGGTGTTCGAGGTGGACGAGCGCTGCGAGCACTCGCCGGTTGCCGGAGTCGTCCGGTTCGAGATCGAGCTTCTGGAAGATCGCGGTGATGTACTTCTCGACGCTGGCTTCCGAGACGAAGAGGGTCGCGGCGATCGCCTGGTTGGACTTGCCCTCGGCGATGAGGGCGAGCGTTGAGGCCTCGCGCGGGGTGAGGCGCTGCATCCGCTCGTCCCGCGGTCGCCGGCTCAGCAGCTGCGCCACGACCTCCGGGTCGAGGACGGTCGCACCCTCGCTGATCCGCGTGATCGCGGCGAGGAAGTCGGTGACGTCGGCGACGCGGTCCTTGAGCAGGTAGCCGATCGCGCCGCCGTGTGCGGTGATCAGATCGGCGGCGTAGCGCTCCTCGACATACTGCGACAGCACCAGCACCGGTAGCGCGGGGTGCTCCGTCCGCAGTCTCAGCGCGGCGCGGATGCCCTCGTCGGTGAAGGTCGGGGGCAGTCGCACATCGAGGATGCACAGCTCCGGCGAGGTCGTCGTGACCGTCGCGTCGAGCGCGTCGGCGTCGGGCAGCGCGGCGACGATGTCGTGGCCGGCGTCTTCGAGCAGGCGCACCAGGCCCTCGCGCAGCAGGACCGAGTCCTCGCAGATCAGGATGCGCACGGGACGCTCACCTCCAGCGACGTCGGGCCGCCCTGGGGGCTGTCCAGCCGCACGGTGCCGCCGGCCGCGAGGATGCGGTTCGAGATGCCATCGAGCCCGCCGCCGGGTGTCACCTGGGCGCCCCCGATGCCGTTGTCTTCGACCCGGGCCCAGAGCGAGCCGTCCTCGCGCTGCCTGACCACGACCCGGCACTCCCCCGCTCGGGAGTGCTTCGCGGCGTTGGTCAGGGTCTCGGCGATCGCGAAGTACACCGCTGCTTCGGCGTTGCGATCGCAGCGCGTCTCGAGCCGCACGTCCAGGTGCACGGGGATGTGCGAGCGCCCGGCGAGCGCCGAGAGGGCGGCATCCAGCCCTCGATCGTCGAGGACTGATGCATGGATGCCGCGGGCGAGCTGTCGCAGTTCGGTGATGGCGGCCTTCGTGGAGGTGTGCGCCTCGGCGAGCAGCGCCTTGGCCGCCTGAGGGTCGTCGTCGATCTTCTGCTGGGCGAGGCCGAGCGTCATGCCGACCGACACCAGTCGCGGCTGCACACCGTCGTGAAGATCGCGTTCGATCCGAGTGCGCTCGACCTCCGAGGCACGGATCGCACCGGCGCGCTGCGCGTCGGAGGTGCGGGCCTGCTCGGTGAGCTGCGCCTCACGGGTCGGCACCACGATCACTCTCGCGAGCACCCCGTGCAGCAGAGCGAGTCCGACGATCGCGGCGAACGCGACGACCGCTGCCAGCACGCCGACCACGGATGCCCACGCCACGGGCACGTCGATGCCGGTTCCGGCCAGACGCACGGCGCCTCCACGGGCGAACAGCGGCGCGAAGGCGAGGACGATGCCCGACGCGAAGAGAGAGATCAGGGGCAGCACGACGAGGCCGAGGATCGTCGAGATCGCGGCGCTGGCCACCGCACGCCACATCGACGGGTCGATGAACTGCTGCCACACCATGCGGAGGAATCCGCCGAATCCGGGGCGGGTGCGCACCCGGGTTCGAAGCCCGGGCAGCCCGAGCGAGTACAGTCCGTCGACGCGGGCGGTTTCAAGCCAGCCGACGCCGTAGAGGGCGTAGACGAAGCCGAGCAGGAGCACGAGGCCGATGCCGAGCACCGGCACGAGTCCGAGGCCCACACCCAGCAGGGTGAGGAGCACCGTGAAGACGATGGGGCCGACGACACCGAGTGCGGCGAGCTGGGCGATCGCGCCGGCGACGCGAAGAGGAGATGACAGGGTCGATCGGCGCAGCAGGGGCGCCGATGCGGCGGCCGGTTGCGTCACAGTCTGGGAGGTCATGCCTCCAAGGTACGGTCGCGCATTCGCCGCCGCCCCCCGGGCTGCCGGAGGACTGCCTTCGGGTTATCCCGAAACCGCTTCCCGCTCGACGCCTTCCGTCTGCCTGCTCCAACCGAGAGAATCACCGGATGGAACTGAACGACGCACTGGTGCGGAGGCTCGTCGACGCGCAGTTTCCGCAGTGGGCCCACCTGCCGATCCGGCAGGTGGTACCGGGCGGCTGGGACAATCGCACGTTCCGGCTGGGAGAGGACCTTCTCGTGCGTCTGCCGAGTGCCGACGGGTACGCCGCCGCCGTCGCAAAGGAGCAGCGGTGGCTGCCGGTGATCGCGCCCTCGGTGCCGTTCGAGATTCCGCGACCGGTCGCGCAGGGCGCGCCCACTCCCGAGTTCGGCCGGCCGTGGTCGGTGTACGGATGGATCGACGGCGTCCCCTCCAGCGAAGCCGCGATCGGCGATCTCACCGGCTTCGCGCGCGAGGTCGCGCACTTCTTGACCGAGCTCGCGCGGGTGGACGCCACCGGCGGCCCTCTTGCCGGATCGCACAGCTTTCATCGCGGCGCGCATCCGCGCTTCTACGACGACGAGGTGCAGAGGTCCCTGGTCGTGCTCGGCGGCGCGATCGATACCGTTGCGGCGCGCAGGGTGTGGGACGACGCCCTGATCACTGAGCTCACCGCACCACCCGTGTGGTTCCACGGCGACATCGCGCCCGGCAATCTTCTGACGCGCGAGGGGTGCCTGTCGGCCGTCATCGACTTCGGCACGTCGGGTGTCGGCGACCCGGCGTGCGATCTCGCGATCGCGTGGACGATGTTCGACGATGACGCCCGGTCGGCTTTTCGCGCGGACCTCCCCTGGGACGACGAGGTGTGGGCCCGCGGACGCGCGTGGGCGCTGTGGAAGGCGATGCTCGTCGCCGCCGGTGACAGCGGGTCGCACGATCCGGAGGCCGAGGCACGCAGCGCCCGGGAGGTGATCGAGCGCATTCTGGCCGACGCGCCCTGAGCGCGGCCTACGCTGGGCCTCACCATGACCGACTCGATGCCCGCCTCGCCGCACTGCGCGACGCTCGTCGTGGACGAGGCGATCACCAAACTCGATGCGCTCGAAGCCATCGCCCGGGCGCTCCGGTCCCCCATCCGACGCCCTGGCACGAGCCGCCCGTTCGTGGCGCTCGCCGGCGGCGCGTGGGCAGAGATCGAGATCCCCAAATTCGGCGAGGCTCCCCCGCTCGCGATCGACGTCTATTGCGAGACGAGCCTCGCCGACGCCCAGGCCGGCGCGCTCGAGCTGATGGCCGACCTGTCCGCGTCGACGACCTGGGAGATCCGCCCGATGTTCCGGATCTGACCTGCGGAACGGCTCCGCGATGCAGGTGCGGTCACGCATCAGCATCCGGGAATTGGTCAACCGGTGTTAGGATCGGAGGCAGGTCGGCAGGTGATTCCGACGGAAGGACGTCGACGATGACCCGCATCCCCGGCCCGCCGGCGACACCGCCCGCTCGCACCTGGACGCTCGGCACCGCACCGTGGCAGGCGATCCCTCCGGCATCCGCACCGCGGGCCCGAGTGATCATCGACAACGACTTCTCGGGCGATCCCGACGACCTGTACCAGCTCGTGCACCACCTGCTGTCGCCGAGCGTCGAGATTCCCCTCGTCGTCGCGTCGCACCTGCGGCCCGGCGACCACTTCGACCCGAGCGACCAGCAGGCTGAGAACGCGCACCTCATCGTTCAGGACGTCTTCGCCCGGATGGGCCTCCAGTCCACCGCCGTCATCCAGCAGGGCGCGAACCTGCCGCTCGAAGATCGCGTGACGCCGCGTCCGGCACCCGCAGTCGAGGCGATCATCGCCGAAGCGATGCGCGACGACGTCTCCACACCGCTGTTCTACGCGGCCGGCGGAGGCCTCACCGACCTCGCCTCGGCGTGGCTGATCGAGCCACGGATCGCCGAGCGCCTGACCGTCGTGTGGATCGGCGGCGCCGAGCACGAGGGTCTGGCGATCGCTCCGCCGAACGCGATGCCGATCGAGTACAACCTCCTCATCGATGTCATCGCCGGGCAGGTCGTCTTCACCGACTCGACACTGTCGGTGTGGCAGGTGTCGCGTGACGTGTACCGGCAGTGCCTGGTCTCAGACGCCGAGCTGCGCCTGCGAGTCGCTGCCACCGGACCGCTGGGTCGCTACCTCTACGACGAGATCGCCGTCGTATTCGAGATGGTCGACGCGCATCTCGGCGGCGCCGGCGAGACCTACGCACTGGGCGATTCGCCGCTCGTGCTGCTCACGGCCCTGCAGTCGATCTTCGAGCCGGACTCGACTTCCAGCCGGCATGTCGACCGCCCGACCCCTTCGATCGCCGATGACGGGTCGTATGCCGACGTGCCCGGCGCCCGCCCGATGCGCGTATACACGTGGGTGGACACACGCCTCATGTTCGAGGACTTCTACCTGAAGCTGGCGGAGTTCGACCGCTGGCAGTCGGCAGCGGATGCCGCCGGGGTCGCCTCGTGAACGCCCAGGCGGCGGCATCCCCCGTCTCGACGATTCCGCGGCCGCGGACGATCGTGACGGCGGACCCCGAGCTCGACGATCTCAACTCGATGATCCGGTTCCTCCTGTACGCGAACGAGGTGGAAATCAAGGGTCTCGTCTACGCGAGCAGCCGGTTCCACTGGCGCGGCGACGGACGGGGGACGGAATTCTTCGTGCCCGAGCGCGAATACGACCGACCGCAGACGTCGTGGCGCTGGGCGCCCGGCGAGCGCTTCATCGACGACGCGGTCGACGCGTACGCCGCAGTTCATGACAACCTCGTCGCGCACGACCCCCGCTACCCCTCGCCCGACGCGCTGCGCGCAGTCATCCGCGAGGGCAACGTGGATTTCGAGGGCGACACCTCCGCTGAGACGCCGGGCTCGCAGCTCATCGCCGACGTCCTTCTGGACGGCGAGCCCGGGCCGGTCTTCCTGCAGCTGTGGGCGGGGCCGAGTACGGTCGCCCGCGCGCTGATGTCGATCGAGGAGCGCTTCGCCGGCACGGACGAATGGGAGCGGGTGCGCGCAGAAGTCTCGGCAAAGGCGATCATCACGAAGTTCGCGTCACAGGATGCCACCTACGACGACTACATCGCCGTTCGGTGGCCGGGCATCCGGGTCATCGAGGTCGCGACGCTCGCGTGGGGCTATATGGCGCGGCGCACCCTCCGCGCAGAGGACCTGCCTCTGCTGAGTGCCGAATGGACGCGTGAGAACGTCACGACGCAAGGGCCTCTCGGTGCGCTCTACCGCGTGTGGGGCGACGGCATCCAGATGGCGCCGGGCGACCTCACCGACTACTTCCACCTGTCGGGCCAGACGGCCGACGAGCTTCGCGCACAGGGCTATGGGGTGTGGATGGACCCACAGCCGGCCGGCGAGTGGATCTCCGAAGGCGACACGACCAACATGCTCCCGCTGCTGGTTCCGGGTCTGCGGGGTCACGAGAACCCCGCGTTCGGCGGCTGGGGCGGCCGGTACGAGCGCACGCCGGACGGCACCGACACGTGGGGCCTGACGGATGCCGCGTTCCGGCCGGGTGGCGCGGAATGGGCCGGCGGAGCACCGACCGGTGACGAAGCCTCGGTCACGCGCTGGTTCGCCGACGCGCAGGCCGACTTCGCCGCGCGCCTGCGATGGAGCGTGACCCCCGCGTTCGCCGACGCGAACCACCACCCGCACCTCCGCATCGCAGAGGGCATCGACCTCGAGGTCGATGCCGGCGAGTCGGTCACCTTGACCGCCGACGTCTCCGACCCGGACGGCGACGGCGTCACCGTGCATTGGTGGGTCTACGACGAGGCATCGACATATCGCGGCGATCTGACGGCATCCCCCGCCGTGGGCACCGCGACGACCGTCGCCGTGCCCGCCGACGCACGCTCGGGAGACACGATCCACGTGATCGCCGAGGCCGTCGACGACGCTCCGCAGCCGTTGAAGTCCTACGCCCGCGTGATCCTCACCGTGCGCTGAGGCGGACGCGTCCTACCCGCGCTGACAAACCACTTTCAGTGCGAGACACCAGGGGTCAGCTGTCGTTTCGCGATGAAAGTGGTTTGTCGCCGCGGCCCGAGCTCAGGCCGTCGCCGCTCGCAGCGCCTCGTCGACCTCGGCGAGCAGCGAAGGCGGCACGAACATGAGCGCCGAGCCCACGGAGCGGTTCGCACCCCAGTGCGTGTCGGCCCGCACCGCCTCGGCGCGACCCGCGTCGAACCGGGTGACCGTGTCGAGGAGGGCACGGTACGCCCGCGGGTCGTCGATCACGTCGGCGAGGGATGCCGCGAGCCCGTCCAGCGCGGGACGCTCGGCTGCCTCCTCATCGGCGAACCGCCACTCGTGCGTGCCGGAGCCGACCTCGACCGCCGGCGCACCGGGCAGGTCGACCACCGCGGTCGTGTTCGTCGGCACCACGGCGCGCACGACGATCTGCTCGCCGTCGCGCACCCACGAGACGGATGCCACGCCGTAGGGCGTGACATGACGCGCCTCGGCGTGCTCGAGTGCGGGCAGCGGTCGCGGCGCGATGCGGACGCGCCGGTACCCGGGCTCGTCGGGCGCGAGCCCGGCGACGGTGCGGTGCAGCCAATCGGCCACCGCACCCAGGGCGTAGTGGTTGAACGAGGTCATCTCGCCCGGGTTGACCGTGCCGTCGGGCAGCAGCGAGTCCCAGCGTTCCCAGATGGTCGTTGCCCCCATCGTGACCGGGTACAGCCACGAGGGGTTCTCGGTCTGCAGCAGCAGTCGCTCGGCCGCGGCCAGATGTCCGCCGGAGGTGAGGGCGTCGGTGACGAGCGGAGTTCCCACGAAACCGGTGGCGATGCGGTAGCCGCCTTCGCGCACGACCGCTGCGAGGCGATCCGCAAGCGCCTGACGTACGGCGGGGTCGCGAACGAGGTCGAACTCGAGCGCGAGCGCGTACGCCGTGGGCGCATCGCTCATCATGCGCCCCGCCGGCGTGACGTACTCTGCGACGAAGGCGGCACGACTGCGCTCCGCGAGCGTCGCATAGCCGGCGGCATCCGCTTCGTGTCCGAGCAGGTCGGCGGCCTCGGCCACGAGCCGCAGCGAGTGGGCCAGGTACGCCGACGCGACGATGTCGCCGTCGACCTTGGCCTGCCCCGGCTTGTCGGGCGGGGCCGCCGGGTCGAGCCAGTCGCCGAGCTGCATCTTGCCCGCCCACAGACCGCTGTCGCCGGCCTGCGAGAGGACGAGGTCCACCCAGTCGCGCATGCTCGGGTACTGCGCCTCGAGCACGCCGAGGTCGCCGAAGCGCTCATAGAGCACGGTGGTTCCGAC
>Ga0247819_10001683_pt1 | contig 11776 bp, 8 predicted proteins | sample 13C_Xylose_Day6_FD_193428 | JGI IMG/M metagenome (GOLD analysis project Ga0247819, IMG submission 193428) | Soil microbial communities from agricultural site in Penn Yan, New York, United States - 13C_Xylose_Day6 | ecosystem: Environmental > Terrestrial > Soil > Agricultural land | place: USA... | reverse complement strand
TGGCCAACCTGGCAACCAAGGCCGGGGTCGAGGGCAACGGCTTCCGGATCCAGGCCCCCCTGCAGAACTTGAGCAAGGCGCAAATCGTCGAGGCGGGTGTGAAGCTTGGCGTTGATTACGGCCTCACCGTTTCCTGCTACCAGGCCGACAATGCGGGGCGTGCATGCGGCAAATGCGACAGCTGCAGATTGCGTGCGGAAGGCTTCGCAGCGGCCGGAATCAGCGATCCGACCCCTTATTTTTGATTTATTTCAAATAAGGTGTTGAATAACCGTTAAAAATCAGTATTATACGCGCCACCACACAGCGGGTCGTTAGCTCAGTTGGTAGAGCAGTTGGCTTTTAACCAATTGGTCGTAGGTTCGAATCCCACACGACCCACCATTTTTGTAGCAGTTTTAAAAGTCTGGAAGGCCCACGCAAGTGAGGATTTCCGGATTTTTTTTTGCCTGTAGAAAAGTGGCCGGCCCCTTTGCACAATCACTTGCACCCTCCGGCGAGGGGCATGTGCGGGTTTGCTGGCGGGTTCGGCCCCGACCGAACGTTGTCCAAATTGAGTGTTTGATTCCCGCTCGAGTGATGTCATATTGACACTCCGGCAACACTGACATCACCTGTCAGTGGGCCGCGATAAGGTCTGCTCATCTTCGAACGGTTTGGACACCTCCCATGGCCTCCCCGCAACACGACACCCTTGGCATACGCCTGGCGGAAATACTCCTGCAGTTGAATCAGGGCGACGCTCTCAGCCGCGATGACCTGGCGGACAGGTTCGGTGTCAGCGAGCGCACGATCTACCGTGATTTGAATCGTCTGGGCGATATCGTCGAGCGCCTGCCCGACGGGCGTTACCGACTGACGGCGGACAAGCAGGGCAAGTTTCACCCCAAGGACCTGGAACTGTTCGCCCGACTTACCGGGGTCAGCCAGCTCTTCCCCAACAGCGGTCACCGTTTCCTGCGCACGCTGCTGGATCCCCTGGAGCCGAGCCCATTTCTGGTCAAGGCCCATCATCACGAGAACATCCAACCCCGTGACCAGCAGTTCCAGGAACTCAATCGAGCCATTCGCCAGCGCCTACGTTGCCAACTGAAATATGGGGAAAAGTTGCGCACGCTTGAGCCTTATCGGCTGGTCAACAGCAAGGGCATCTGGTATCTGGCAGCCACCGAGCACGGCCAATTGAAGGCTTTTTCGCTCGGACGGATCGGTTTGCTGCACATCACCGATGAAGCCTTCACGCCGCAAGCGCAGATCCATCGGCAGATCGAAGACGATGATGATATCTGGTTCAGCACCACCAAGACCCAGGTGCGTCTTTCGGTTGCCCCGGCCATTGCCTACTACTTTTTGCGCCGCTCCGTGTTGCCTGGACAGCAGATTGTCCAGCAGGCGGAAAGCGGCGGCCTGATCGTCAGCAGCTCCATCAGCCACGCCAATCAGATTCTACCCATCATTCGTTACTGGATTCCTCATGTGCAGGTGCTCGAGCCCGAATGGCTCCAGTCCCAGCTGCACGCCGAGCTACAACACTACATGCAACCCGCCTCTCAGCCTCATACAGGAAGTAAGCAATGAACCAACAGGTCACCGGTTTCGAGTCGAGCGAACAAGCCCCGCTGGATGGCGAGCTGATTGCCAGCGATGCCTATCAGGAGCAACAAGCTGATGCCTTTGAAGGCGTGGCCTTCGGGGGCGAACAAAATGCCCTTGCGATAACGGCAGTGGTTTCGCAGTTCGTCCAGTCCCGGGAGCAGCAGGCCGACAAGCCGCTGGAAGAATGGCTGAGCGATGAGTTTCGTCAGTATCCCGAGCTGTGGAAAAGTGATGCGCAGCGCCTTGATGCGGCCAAGGAGATTGTCGAGTCGGTCACCCGTTTCAACACCTCCTCCGCTTCCCTGAAACAGCATCTGAACCGCGGCCAAAGCGAAGCGAGCTGGATCGCCAGCGAGCTGGAAAGAGCCGCCGGGGTCAACGGTTCGGTGCATGTCGGGCAATACGCTACGAGGATCGATGCCGCGCTCGCCGAGGCCACCCGGGGCGCGCGGGAGATGATCACCAACAACAATGGCGACATCAGTTTTTCGCCGAACCTCGACGGATTCATCGCCGAGCAGCACCACGTCGACACATTCAACGTCGACGCGGTGACCCAAGGCAGTGAGTACCGTGCCCGGGTCGTCGACTCCAGGGAATTGAATTCCGTCGACATCCAGATTGTCGACGGCCAGGGCAATGTCGTCCGCGAGTACCAGTCCAAGTATGGCGCTGATGCCGAGGTCACCGAGAACCTGTTCAAGCGCGGCGACTACGGCGATCAGGAACGCCTAGTGCCCGAGGGGCAGGGCAAGGATGTTCGCGACAGCACCGAAGTCATCGAAATCGACGGGGTGCAGTCCGAGCCCCTGAGCAAGGAACAGGCGGTCGAATGGCAACGCAAGGCTCGGGAAGAGGCCGAGGCGCGGCAATACGACTGGAACGACACCAATCGCATCAACATCGCGAAAAACCTCGGCAAGCAGGCACTGGTGGGGGCGGGGATCGCCGCGAGCCTGCAAGGCGTGCGAATCCTGGCTCGCCGCACTTGGAATCATTTCAAGGGCCGTGAAAATCCACGGGCCGTTGACGACCTCAAGGAGTTCTTCGACAGCTCCCTGGACAGTGCCGTCCAGGTCGCCACGCAGGTCGCCGTTTCCGGAGCCCTGGTCGTGGCGGCGAAGAATGGTCTGCTGGGTAATGCGCTCAAGCGGACCCCGGCGGGGCAGATCGCCAACATCGCCTGCGTCGGCATCGCCAACGCCAAGATAATCTACAAATTTGCCAAGGGTGAACTGACCGGGGAAGAAGCGGTGGAGCAGATGGGACGCACCACGACTTCGACTGTTTTCGCCATCGCCGGTGCCACTGAAGGTGGCGCCATCGGCGCGTCGCTCGGTGTGGTATTCGGGCCGCCAGGCATCGCCATCGGTGGGTTTGTCGGCGGCATGGTGGGCGGCATGGCCGGTGGCTTGATCGGAGAGCAAGTGTTCGAGGCCAATAAGCGCCTGGTCAAGACCGCAGTCAAGGTGGTCAACAGCGTCACCTCGAGCATCGCCGCCGGTGCTAGGCAGTTGGCCAATACTGTCGGTCACTTTGCAAAAGGATTGTTCGCATGAGCACTGTCATGGGGACCGCTTTACTCAACGCAAAACTCCAGGCCCATCTGAGCGCTGGCTATCCGGGGTTTTACGTCCAGTCCAGCGAAGAAGCGCGCGTCGATCGCATTCTTTCGCAGCTGGGCGCCGAGCAACAACTGCACCTGCTGGAATGGAACCTGGGTTATGGCTGGGTCAACTTCCATAACAAGCAGCCGAGGGCGACAGAGGCCCCAACCGACTTGGCTCAGTGCCTGCCGGTGCTGGCGGACGAAGACCTCAGCCAAAAGTTGATCGTCATCAAGGACGCGAAATCGGCGCTGGAGAATCAGCCGCTGGCGATAGCCCGGCTGAAGCAGCTGCTCAATCGCATCCAGCGTCATCACCGGGGTCAGTGTGCGGTGGTGCTGGTGGGCGAAAGCCTGTTTATCCCGCCGCAAATCGAAGCGCAGATCACCTTGTTGCCGCTGCCACTGCCCGGTCCCGAAGAAATCTTCGGCTTGATTGAGGCCGTGGCGAGCGAGCAGGCGTTGAACGTGCCGCGGGCATTGCTGCCACGCCTGGTTGCCACCTGCAGTGGCCTGAGCGAGGAGGAAATCCGCCAGGTGCTGGCGATGGTGCAACAGATCCATCCGGAGTTGAATGATGGGGCGTTGAGTCTGATCCATCACGAAAAAGAACAAATCATCGCCAAAAGCGGCGTGCTGGAGATGATCAAGGTGGGGGAAACCGCCAGCGACATTGGTGGCCTAGAAAACCTCAAGCAATGGCTCAAGCGTCGGGCCGAAATTTTCCGGCGCCTGGATGAAGCGCAGCAGGCGGGCGTTTCGGCCCCTAAAGGCGTGCTCATCGCCGGGATGCCCGGGTGCGGTAAATCCCTGACGGCCAAGGCGGCGGCCAACCTGTTCAAGTTGCCGCTGCTGCGCCTGGACATTGGCTCGTTGCTGGGCAAATACGTCGGGGAAAGCGAACACAACATGCGCCGCGCCTTGACGATGGCAGAAAGTGTCAGCCCCTGCATTCTCTGGATCGATGAACTGGAGAAAGCCTTTGTAGGCATGGGCAGCGGTGAAGGTTCGGAGGTGTCGTCCCGGTTGTTCGGCTACTTCCTCACCTGGATGCAGGAAAAAACCGGTGCGGTATTCGTTATCGCCACCGCCAACAACATCAGCGCGCTGCCGGCGGAGCTGCTGCGCAAGGGGCGTTTCGACGAAGTTTTCTACGTCGGCTTCCCCAACGTCAACGAACGCTCGGCTATCTTGAGCATTCATCTCAAGGACGATTGGCTGCGCTTTACCGAGGCGCAGCAGCAAACCCTGGCGGCCCTGTGTCGCGACTATTCAGGGGCGGACATCCAGAATGCGATCGGCGAGGCGCGCGAGAGTGCTTTCCTGGACGGTCATGCCTTGCAGCATGAGGACGTCGAGCGGGCGATTCATGCCACGGTGCCGCTGCGTGAGACCCTGCGCGACCAGGTCGGCAAGTACGAGGTGCTGTTCGAGAAGCTCAAGCTCAAACCGGCTTCCAGGATTGATGGCATGAGCATTGCGCAAATGATCCAGTTTGCGGATGACCCCAATCCGGTACGCCGCAAGGAAGTCGCCAGGCATCTGGAATGCCCGGATGACCTGTTGCAGAAGCTGAGCGGCGATATCGACCAGGACGTGCGCCTGAGCGTGTACCGCAATCCGAACTGCACCGAGCGCCTGCTGGCCGCTTGCCTGAGCAAGGACAAGAAAGCCGCCGATTTCGACATGACGGCTTATCAGCTCAGTTGCCTGCATCCGCGAGCGCCGATGGACCTGCTGGCCAGTGAGCTGGGCAAGTGGAATGGCGGCGAGCTCATTCAGGAAGCCGAGCTGCTGGCTTGCACCCATCTGACCGATGAGGTCCGGCTGGCATTGTTCAATAACAGCAGGCGAGAGGCTACTCGCCTGGAGATCTGCCAGCAGGCCTTCCTGTCGCCCGAATTGCAGGGGTCGCTGATCGAGGCCTTGTGGGACATTGCCGGTGATCAACAGCGGCTTCAGTTCGTTGCGTTGATCACCAATCCGGTGCTGGATACCGGTCATCACAAAAAGATCGCGACTCACTTCAACGACAAAATAACGGATGCCCTTTTGACGCTTGAGAACCTGTCGGAGGAAGCTCAAATCATCGTCGTTGGCGACAGCAAGAACTTCCTGCTGCTGGCGCAAAACCGCGGCATCGGCCAACACGTCCAGTTGTCGTTGCTGCTGCAAGCCGTACCGCAGCATGCGGCTGAAATCCTCGAGGCCCTGAAGCCGGATTCCACGTCCGATTTCTTCTCGCAGTTCTACGATTCGTTGCCGTTCCGCGACCGCTACTTCAAGGACGTTTACCTCGAGCTGTCACGCAACCCCAACCTTTGCCCCGAAGCGATAAAAGTGCTGATTGCCTTTGAGCAGGTCGATGATCACTCTGAAATCATGCTCAACCTCGCCAGCAACCCCGCGTTGCCGCAACGCTGGCAGGTTCAGTTCATGAGTCGCGATAACAAGGAGTTGAAGGCGCGTCTGGTCAACAACCCCGCGCTGAGCCCGCAGGTATTGGCATCCCTGTTCGAGCAAGGTTTTGAGAGCAGTGAACCGGCCAGTGTGTCGGGTACGGTTTTTGGATCGGGCATCTTCGGGATGATGGGGGCGGCGGCCGACGCCGTCGCTAACAGCGCATCGAAAGTGACCGGCACCGCAACGTCGAGGCCCACCACGCTGGGAGACATGCTGAAGGCAAACAACGAGGCGATCGAGGCGGCCTTCAAGGTCAAAGCCACCGGCAGCATTTTCAGCTCTTTCTTTGACAAGAAGTGACGAGTTGAGCTTTCTGCCGGTTTAATCGACAGACGCCACACGCTGTTCCCGGCTCGGGCCAGCGTGCGGTCGTCGGTCGAATTCCTGTGCGTGTCCCCTACGCGCTATCGGCGGCCAAATGGGCCTTTTGCATCCACCGGATATTCTGTAGCCTTGCGCAGCTTCACCGTGCCTGATGAATACCCACTTTCCCGGCGGTGCCCCGATGGGTCCGGAGCCGGGTGTATACTCGACTTTCGCGCGAAAGCGCCTGCAGGTCTTGCGAACATGACGCAGATTTCCGAACGCCTTCTGGTTCAAGCCCACCTCGATGCCAAACAGCCCAAACCGCTGACGGTTGAGGAAGAGGCTTACTACCGTGCCGCTATCGCTGCCGAGCTCAAGGCTCAGGACGCGGTGCTGGTGGCCCACTTCTACTGTGATCCGATCATCCAGGCGCTGGCCGAGGAGACCGGGGGCTGCGTTTCCGACTCCCTGGAGATGGCCCGCTTCGGCAATGCTCACCCGGCCAAGACCGTGGTGGTCGCCGGCGTCAAGTTCATGGGTGAAACCGCCAAGATTCTCAACCCCGAGAAACGAGTGCTGATGCCGACGCTGGAAGCGACCTGTTCGCTGGACCTGGGTTGCCCGGTGGATGAGTTCTCGGCGTTCTGCGATCAGCACCCGGAACGTACCGTGGTGGTGTATGCCAATACGTCGGCCGCGGTCAAAGCCCGGGCGGACTGGGTCGTGACCTCCAGCTGCGCGCTGGAGATCGTCGAAAGCCTGATGGATAACGGCGAAACGATCATCTGGGGCCCGGACAAGCACCTGGGCACCTACATCCAGCGCCAGACCGGTGCGGACATGCTGCTGTGGGACGGTGCCTGCATCGTTCACGAAGAGTTCAAGTCCAAGCAGCTCGAAGACATGAAGGCTCTGTACCCGGATGCCGCAATCCTGGTGCACCCGGAGTCGCCGACGTCGGTGATCGAACTGGCGGATGCCGTCGGCTCGACCAGTCAACTGATCGCTGCGGCCCAAAGCCTGCCGAACAAGACGCTGATCGTCGCCACTGACCGCGGCATCTTCTACAAGATGCAGCAGCTGTGCCCGGACAAGGTCTTTATCGAGGCGCCTACGGCCGGTAATGGCGCAGCGTGCCGCAGCTGTGCACATTGCCCATGGATGGCGATGAATACGCTTGAGCGCACGCTCAAGTGCCTGAAAGAGGGGAGCAACGAGATCTTTGTCGACCCGGCATTGATTCCCCAGGCGATCCGCCCGCTCAAGCGCATGCTGGATTTCACTCAGGCCGCACGGATGAAGCTGGCCGGTAACGCGTAACGTCCGTCAGTCGGTAAAAATGTGGGAGCGGGCTTGCTCGCGAAGGCCGTCAGTCGACTTAGGCGCTGACTGATGCATTCGCCAGCAAGTCCGCTCCCACAATGGTTTTGACGCTGTAAATTATTTGGTCTTCTTCGGAATCCGCACCAGTTCGGTGCCCGAGTACATGTCATGCCAGCTGCGTTTCTGTTTATCGAACAGCGACCAGAAGAACCCGAGGCCAACGCACAGCAGTGATGCAATGGACACGATAAAACGCAGCAACGCCTGCCACAGGCTGATGGATGAGCCGTCGGCGTTTTGCACGCGGATGCACCACACCTGCATGCCCAGTGTCTGACCGGACAGGGTCCAGAACTTGGCGAAGAAACCGAACAACACGAACAGCAGCACGGTCGAGATCAACGGGTCGACGTCCAACGCGCCGGCTTCGGTGAGTGCGCGCATCCTGTCCTCGCCGATGATCGCCATCTGGATCATCTTGTAGAGGCCGCTGGTCACGATCAGCAGGGCGGTGCACAGCAGGAAGTCATAGAACATCGCTGCCAGGCGACGACCCAGGGTCGCGGCGGGAAAATCGCCCTGTGGTTTGAGCAGGTGTTTCGACATGACAGGGGTCCCTGGAAAAAAGAAGCCCATTTTACGGATTTACGCGCACAAAAAAGCCCCTGATGTCAGCATCAGGGGCTTTTTCGTTACAGAAGATCAGGCTTCTGCTTGTACTTCGTCAGCCTGCATGCCTTTCTGGCCTTGCACGGCGATGAAAGTCACTTTCTGGCCTTCTTTCAGGCTCTTGAAGCCGTTGCCCTGAATAGCGCGGAAATGCACGAACAGATCCGGACCGCTTTCTGGAGTGATAAAACCAAAACCTTTCTCGTCGTTAAACCACTTGACGGTACCGCTCTGACGTTGGGACATTTCTTATTTCCTTTGACGCTAAATTAATGACAGCCTCCTTCTCATGAAAGAGTACTGGGGCTGGTTGCAGGAGAGTAAGAAGACGTCGAACGGGATGTAGCTAACTTTGTAGGCTACTGCCCAGGTCACGATTCCAAGCGACCCATGCAAACACAGTGAACAAACTCTACGCCAACTATGGGAGAAAAAACAAGCCCTGTGAGAGGCCCGGTTTTGCTCGGGTTGGTCGCGTTAGTCAGTCCACTAGAGCCCTCTTATTCGAGAATATGGTTCAATCGTTTTCGATCGTTATAAGCAACGTTCATAAACGAAGGTCATACTCGAATAATGCACTGTTTTATGGCGGTTGCGTTACACATTAGTGCACTGTTAACGCAACCGCGTTACTTATAGAAACAGTCAATCAACCACGATAGTAGCGTTGTGGAACAAATGGCATTTTGCTTACAAGCAACGATACCTTTTTCCCACGTACGATCGCCCAGACGGGCGTGTCGATGGCGGTGTAGCCGCTGTCGAGGTAACCCATGGCCAGCGGACCGCCCAGGGTCGGGCCGAAGCCGCCGCTGCACACGCTGCCGATGATGTCGCCCGCTTCGTTGACGATGTCCGCGCCTTCACGCACCGGGGTGCGTTCCTGGGGCAACAGGCCGACGCGCTTGCGGCTGACGCCATTTTGCTGTTGGGCGAAGATCGCGTCGGCACCGGGGAAGCCGCCGGCACGTGCGCCATCGGCACGTCGTGGCTTGGAGATGGCCCACAGCAGGCTCGCTTCGATGGGGCTGGTGTCGGTATTCATGTCGTGACCGTAGAGGCACAGGCCGGCTTCCAGGCGCAACGAGTCCCGGGCACCCAGGCCGATGGCTTCGACTTCCGGTTCGGCCAAGAGGGCGCGGGCCAGGGCTGCTGCGCTGTCGGCCGGCACGGAGATTTCGAAACCGTCTTCACCGGTGTAACCCGAGCGGCTGACGAAGCAGTCCACGCCCAGCAGTTTCACGCGGGTGAATTGCATGAAGGTCATCTTCGCCACTTCCGGCGCCAGGCGTGCGAGCACGGTCACAGCGGCCGGGCCTTGCAACGCCAGCAGTGCACGCTCTTCGAACAGCGGCTCGATGCGGCATTGCTCGCCAATGTGCTGGCGCAGGTGCGCCAGGTCCTGCTCCTTGCAGGCGGCGTTGACCACCAGGAACAGTTCGTCGTCGCCCAGGTTGGCGACCATCAGGTCGTCAAGGATGCCGCCGGTTTCGTTGGTGAACATGGCGTAACGCTGCATGCCCACGGGCAGGTCGAGGATGTCCACCGGCACCAGGCTTTCCAGGGCCTTGGCGGCATTGGCGCCGCTCAGACGGATCTGGCCCATGTGTGAGACGTCGAACAGCCCGGCCTGGTCGCGGGTGTGCTGGTGTTCCTTCATCACGCCCAGCGGGTATTGCACCGGCATGTCGTAGCCAGCGAACGGCACCATGCGGGCGCCAAGTTCGATGTGCAGTGCGTGCAACGGGGTTTTCAACAGTTGTTCGGTGGACATATCCAGCTCCTGTAGATCGTGCGGATGCGTGCATCAGCACTCGATAATGTTGACCGCCAAACCGCCACGGGCGGTTTCCTTGTATTTGCTTTTCATGTCGGCGCCGGTCTGGCGCATGGTGCGGATGACCTTGTCGAGCGAGACGAAATGTTGCCCGTCGCCACGCATGGCCATGCGCACCGCATTGATGGCCTTGACCGAGCCCATGGCGTTGCGCTCGATGCAAGGGACCTGCACCAGCCCGCCAATCGGGTCGCAAGTCAGGCCGAGGTTATGTTCCATGCCGATCTCGGCGGCGTTTTCCACTTGCTGCACGCTGCCGCCCAGCACTTCGCACAACGCGCCGGCCGCCATCGAACAGGCGACGCCGACCTCGCCCTGGCAGCCGACTTCGGCGCCGGAGATCGAGGCGTTTTCCTTGTAGAGAATGCCGATGGCGGCAGCCGTCAGCAGGAAGCGCACGACCCCGTCTTCGTTGGCGCCGGGGATGAAGCGCATGTAGTAGTGCAAGACGGCCGGGACGATGCCCGCTGCACCATTGGTGGGCGCCGTCACCACTCGCCCGCCGTTGGCGTTTTCTTCGTTGACCGCCAGGGCGTACAGATTGACCCAGTCGAGCACCGACAGCGGGTCGCGCAGCGAAGATTCCGGGTTCTTGCACAGTTGGCGATGCAGCGCCGCGGCTCGGCGCTTGACCTTCAGCCCCCCGGGCAGAATGCCCTCGTTGCGGCAGCCGGCGTCGACGCAGTCTTGCATCACTTGCCAGATTTTCAGCAGGCCGGCGCGGGTTTCCGCTTCCGGGCGCCAGGCGCTTTCATTGGTCAGCATCACCTGGCTGATCGACAAGCCGTAGGTGCTGCAATGACCGAGCAGGTCCTTGGCGCTTTTGAACGGAAAGGTCAGCACGGTGGCGTCTTCGACGATACGGTCGGCGCCGGCAGCGTCTTCATCGACCACGAAACCGCCGCCGACCGAGTAGTACTCGCGGCTGCGGATTTGCAGGCCCGCAGCGTCGAATGCGCGAAAGATCATGCCGTTGGGGTGATAGGCCAACGGCTTGCGGATCATCGCCAGGTGTTCTTTCTCGTTGAACGCGATGCTGTGTTCGCCGAGCAGGTTCAAGCGACCATGGCCCCGAATGTCTTGCAGGCGGGCGGCCACGGTTTCGGTGTTCACGGTATCCGGGTGTTCGCCTTCCAGGCCAAGCAACACGGCCTTGTCGCTGCCGTGGCCCTTGCCCGTGGCGCCGAGCGAACCGTAGAGCTCGACTCTGACGCTCGCGGTGGCGCCCAGCAGGCCTTCACGGCGCAACCCTTCGGCAAACCGCGCCGCGGCGCGCATCGGGCCGACAGTGTGGGAGCTGGAAGGGCCGATGCCAATCTTGAACAGGTCGAACACGCTTAAAGACATGGTTGTTCTCCGGTTTCTTGTTATGGGAATTGGCGCAAGCCTGAGGTGTTACATGAACCCTTGTGGGAGCGGGCTTGCTCGCGAATGCGGCGGGTCAGACAACATTGAGGGTGGCTGATCCAGCGCATTCGCGAGCAAGCCCGCTCCCACAGGGGGTAGGCGGTGTTCTCGAGTGGGGCGGATTGACCGCCCCACACAGGTTTAAGCGTAGCTTTCGATCGACGGGCAGGCGCACACCAGGTTGCGATCGCCGAAGACGTTGTCGACGCGACCGACCGGCGGCCAGTATTTGCCTTCGACCAGCGACGCAACCGGGTACACCGCCTGCTCGCGGCTGTATGGGTGCGACCACTCGCCGACCAGCTCCGCTGCGGTGTGCGGGGCGTTTTTCAGCGGGTTGTCGTCCTTGTCCAGGGTGCCGTTTTCCACCGCGCGGATTTCTTCGCGGATGCGGATCATGGCGTCGCAGAAGCGGTCCAGTTCTTCCCTGGATTCACTTTCGGTCGGCTCGATCATCAACGTGCCTGCGACCGGGAACGACATGGTCGGGGCGTGGAAGCCGAAGTCGATCAGGCGCTTGGCCACGTCGTCGACGCTGATGCCGCTGCTGTCCTTGAGCGGGCGCAGGT
>Ga0247819_10001682_pt1 | contig 11777 bp, 14 predicted proteins | sample 13C_Xylose_Day6_FD_193428 | JGI IMG/M metagenome (GOLD analysis project Ga0247819, IMG submission 193428) | Soil microbial communities from agricultural site in Penn Yan, New York, United States - 13C_Xylose_Day6 | ecosystem: Environmental > Terrestrial > Soil > Agricultural land | place: USA... | reverse complement strand
CAGCGCGTTTGCCGAAAAGCACGGTTTGAAGCAGGTTTCCGTCGCCGACCTGATCGCCTACCGTCAGCGCAAGGAAACGCTGATCGAGCAGGGCGGTTCGTTCGACATCGAGACACCCTACGGCATGGCCAAGGGACATTCCTACTCGCTCCCCTGGGATCCGATGCAACACCTCGCCGTCGTCTTCGGCGACATCCGCGACGGCGTCGACATTCCGGTTCGCCTGCACCTTGAAAATGTCGGTGCCGACGTTTTCGGCAAGGACTGCCAGATCGACCGGATCATGAAGCGCATGGCCGAAGAGGGCAGGGGCGTCATCGTCTATCTGCGCGAAGGCTCGGTCGGCGTCGGCGTGTCGCAGACCGCCCGCAAGGGCAAGCATGAACGCGAAGCCCATGACGAGGCGCAGGCTCGTGAAAGCGAGTGGCTGGAGATCGGCCTCGGCGCACAGATTCTGAAGGATCTCGGCATCAGCTCCATCCGGCTCATCGCCTCACGCGAGCGCCACTATGTCGGCCTCGAAGGCTTCGGCATCAAGATCGCCGCGACAGACATCATCTGACGCTGAGCGATTGCACGTCTGCACACCTCGCAAGCCCGGACGAACATCCGGGCTTTTGCTTTTTTTGCGCGGTTCTTGGTGTTCGAAACGAAAAAGCCGCGCACGAGGCGCGGCTTTGAAAATCGGTCTGTGGCGAGTGCCATCACGGCAGGGCGTCGTAGCCTTCGCCGAAGCCTTTGAGGTCGACCGGAATGCCAATGCCTTCTTCCGGCGACTGGAAGACGATGAAGGTTGCCGTCGCGCCGGAACGGAAGGTCTTCAACAGTTCGTCTTCGAGCACGACCTCGGCATAGCAGCCGTCGGAGAAGCAGCGCACGAAATAGGCGCGGCCGATATCCTTGCCGTCGACGTTGAGGCCAAGGCCGTTCGGCAACAGCACGCCGAGCGGCGCCAGAACGCGCAGGATCTTCGCCTTGCGGTCGGCGGTCTTCAGCACGACGACCGAGAGGCCGACTTCCGGCCGGTCCTCGGCGATGACGTTCTGCATCAGGGCGCATTGGTCGGTTGACGCACCTGCCGGCTGATCGCAGACGATCGACCATGCGCCATGGTTGGACTTGACCGTTCCGGGCGCGCCAGCGGGTTGTTGGGCAGCACTCGCCGTAGGAAGGGCGAGGACGGCAAATCCGAGAGCGGCAAGAGCCGACAGTCGGGAGAAAAGGGGCAGGCCCATGTAAACCTCAAAACGTCGAATCATCAGGGCTATTCTTGAAGCGCGCGGGAGAAAATGAAAAGCCCTGTGGGGTACATTCCAGCGCCATATGGCGGAAATTGGGCTCGCGGAGCGCCATTGTCGCGCTGATGTGGCGTGATAGCGCCGTCAGTGGCGCAGACCGGGACATATAAGTCGATTCGCTGGGGGTTCCGAGGGGTGCCTGTGAGAAAAGTCGCATTTGTGCAAAAATGCCGCATGGGGTTGATTGCACAGATGTTGCGGCGTTGGGCAAACTGTGGTTTGAAGCGCTGCAGTATCGCAGGGATTCTGCGTTCCGGTTTGATCCTGATCAAGCGCATTGGGGAGACATATTGTGAAAAATAAGGCTTATGCAGTTATGGCAGCGCTTGCCTGTCTGCTTTTTGCTTCGAGCGCCTTCGCTGACAAGCCTGTCGATTGGCAGACGAACTTTCAGACGGCTGCGACGGGCATTATGGAAGAGATCACGTGGTTTGAGCACTATACCCTGTGGTTCATCATTCCGATCACTCTTTTTGTCCTCCTGCTGCTGATTGTCGTGGTGGTCAAATTCCGTGAGAGCGTCAACCCGGTTCCCTCCAAGACCAGCCACAACACCGCTATCGAAGTTGTCTGGACCGTTGGTCCGGTCATCATCCTGCTATTCCTGGCGATCCCGTCCTTCCAGCTTCTGACCGCGCAGCTGACGCCGCCGCAGAATCCGGACCTGACGGTCAAGGCGACGGGCAACCAGTGGTACTGGTCCTATGAATATGAAGTCGGCGAAAGCCCGCTCTCCTTCGACAGTCTGCTGATGAAGGAAGAAGATCGTGCGGGTCTCGGCAAGGAAGACAAGGCCGAATACCCGCGTCTGCTCGCCGTCGACAACGAAGTCGTCGTTCCGGTCGGCAAGACCGTTCGTGTGCTCGTCACGGCTGCCGACGTCATCCACGCTTTCGCAATGCCTGCCTTCGGCGTTAAGATCGATGCCGTTCCCGGCCGCCTGAACGAAACCTGGTTCAAGGCTGACCGCGAAGGCCTCTATTACGGCCAGTGTTCCGAGCTCTGCGGCAAGGACCACGCCTATATGCCGATCGCCATCCGCGTTGTTTCGCAGGAAAAATACGACGCCTGGCTCGCTGCCGCCGCAACCAATATCGGCGATGCGAACAAGGCGCTCATGGCGTCCATCGACGGCGCGGCCAAGGCCGTTGACGTCGCTGCCAACGCCGCACAGTAATCGGAAGGGGAGCTCGACCCATGGCTGGAACAGCCGCTCATCACGACCAACGCCATGATCACTCCGATCATGGTCACGCAGACCACGCGCACAAGCCGTTGACCTTCTTTCAGCGCTGGTTTCTGTCAACCAACCACAAGGACATCGGCACGCTCTACCTGATCTTCGCGATCATCGCGGGCATCATCGGCGGCACGCTGTCGGTGTTCATGCGCGCCGAGCTGCAGGAACCGGGCATCCAGATCTTCCACGGTCTGGCGCAGATGGTTTACGGCTTCGAGGGCGATGCTGCCATCGACGGCGGCAAGCACATGTTCAACGTGTTCACGACCGCGCACGCGCTCATCATGATCTTCTTCATGGTCATGCCGGCGCTGATCGGGGGCTTCGCCAACTGGATGGTTCCGATCATGATCGGCGCGCCGGACATGGCGTTCCCGCGCATGAACAACATCTCCTTCTGGCTGATCATTCCGGCCTTTCTGCTGGTTCTGCTTTCGATGTTCGTCGAAGGTCCGGCAGGCGCCTATGGTGCGGGGGGCGGATGGACGATCTATCCACCATTCTCGACATCAGGCATGCCCGGGCCGGCGATGGATCTTGTGATCCTTGGCCTGCACATCGCCGGTGCCTCGTCGATCCTCGGCGCGATCAACTTCATCACCACGATCCTGAACATGCGCGCTCCGGGCATGACGCTGCACAAGATGCCGCTGTTTGCCTGGTCGGTTCTGATCACCGCCTTCCTGCTTCTGCTCTCGCTGCCGGTTCTGGCAGGTGGCATCACCATGCTGCTGACCGACCGCAACTTCGGCACGGCCTTCTTCGCGCCTGAAGGCGGCGGCGACCCGATCCTGTTCCAGCACCTGTTCTGGTTCTTCGGTCACCCGGAAGTGTACATCCTGATCCTGCCGGGCTTCGGCATCGTCAGCCACATCGTTTCCACCTTCTCGCGTAAGCCGATCTTCGGCTACCTCGGCATGGCCTACGCCATGGTCGCGATCGGCGCCGTCGGCTTCATCGTGTGGGCGCACCACATGTACACCGTCGGCATGTCGCTCGACACGCAGCGTTACTTCGTCTTCGCGACGATGGTTATCGCTGTTCCGACCGGCGTGAAGATCTTCTCGTGGATCGCGACGATGTGGGGTGGTTCGATCCGCTTCACGACCCCGATGGTCTGGGCGATCGGCTTCATCTTCCTGTTCACCGTCGGTGGTGTCACGGGCGTTCAGCTCGCCAACGCCGGTCTCGACCGTTCGCTGCACGACACCTACTACGTGGTTGCTCACTTCCACTACGTTCTGTCGCTCGGCGCCGTGTTCGCGATCTTCGCTGCCTGGTACTACTGGTTCCCGAAGATGACCGGCTACATGTACTCCGAGTTCCTCGGCAAGCTGCACTTCTGGGTCATGTTCATCGGTGTGAACTTGATCTTCTTCCCGCAGCACTTCCTGGGTCTCGCCGGCATGCCGCGCCGCTACATCGACTATCCGGATGCCTATGCCGGCTGGAACATGGTGTCGTCCTACGGCTCGTACATCGCAGCCGTCGGCGTGCTGATCTTCCTCTTCTGTGTCGCTGAAGCCTTCGCAAAGAAGCGCGTCGCTGGCGACAATCCGTGGGGCGAGGGTGCGAACACGCTGGAATGGCAGCTGTCTTCGCCGCCGCCGTTCCACCAGTGGGAACAACTCCCGCGCATCAAGTGATGGGAAAGAAACAGAAGCCGCCGATCCCGGCGGCTTCACCCCGCCGGAGAACCGGCAAAAGACGGCCCGTATGGGCAAAAGACGATCAAGGACGAGACATGACGGTCATCGACAATCACGAAGCAGTTGGCAGGGGTGGTGCACCGCGCCTGTCCGAGGCCTCTGCACGCGATTATTTCGAGCTTCTGAAACCCCGCGTCATGTCGCTCGTTGTGTTCACTGCGCTTGCAGGCCTCGTGCTTGCACCCGGACATATCAATCCCTTCATTGGTTTCATCGCCATCCTGTGCATCGCTGTTGGCGCCGGCGCCTCAGGCGCGCTCAATATGTGGTATGACGCCGACATCGACGCGGTCATGACCCGCACGGCCAAGCGCCCGATCCCTGCAGGCAAGATCCTGCCCGAGGAAGCCCTCGCCTTCGGCCTGACGCTCTCCGCCTTTTCCGTGATCATCCTCGGGCTCGCCGTCAATTGGCTCGCAGCCGGGTTGCTCGCCTTCACCATCTTCTTCTACGCCGTCATCTATACGATGTGGCTCAAGCGCTCGACGCCGCAGAACATCGTCATCGGCGGTGCTGCCGGTGCCTTCCCGCCGATGATCGGCTGGGCGTGCGTGACCGGCGGCGTATCGGTGGAAAGCATCGTCCTGTTCCTCATCACCTTCCTGTGGACGCCAGCGCATTTCTGGGCGCTGGCGCTGTTCAAGATGGGCGACTACGGCGCCGTCGGCGTGCCGATGCTGCCCAACGTCTGCGGCCAGGCAACCACCAAGAAGCAGATCGTCATCTATGCAGTCCTGACGGCCCTGATCGGCATCTGTCCCACCTTGCTCGGTTTTGCGAGCATCGGGTATGGCGCGGTTGCAGCGGCACTAGGCCTGGGCTTCGTTTGGTATTCGATCGGCGTGCTGCGCATGCCTGAGGCGGATGAGCGCATGCTGCCCGCCAAGAAGCTTTTCGCCTTCTCGATCATGTATCTGTTCGTGATCTTCTCCGCCCTGATGGCGGATCACCTGATCGTCAATATCTGGCTGAATGCCGGGAGTGTTGCCTGATGGAAACCGTCAAGCTGAACGAAGCCCAGAAGAAGTCCCGCCGCGGCCGCAACATTGCGCTCGGTATCGTGCTGGCTGGCCTGGTCGTCCTCTTTTACGTCGTCACGCTGATCAAGTTCGGCAACGGCATGGTCAACTGAGGGAAGCGCGATATGACGACCTCTCAGGACCCTCAGCAGAAGCAGCGCTCCAACGGCGCTATCGTCGGTACTTGCATTGCCTTCGTCGTCGGCATGACCGGCATGGCCTATGCGGCCGTGCCGCTCTATGACATGTTCTGCCGCGTCACCGGCTATAACGGCACGACGCAGCGCGTCGAGCAGGCATCGGATGTCATTCTCGACGAAAAGGTCAAGGTGACCTTCGACGCCAATACCTCCGGCGGCCTGCCGTGGGAGTTCAGGCCGGTTCAACGCGACATCGATGTGCGGATCGGCGAGACGGTACAGGTGATGTACCGCGCCAAGAACCTTTCGTCGAAGCCGACGACCGGGCAGGCGACGTTCAACGTCACGCCGATGCAGGCCGGTGCCTATTTCAACAAGGTTCAATGCTTCTGCTTTACCGAGACAACACTGCAGCCGGGCGAGGAGATGGAGATGCCGGTGGTATTCTTCGTCGATCCGGACATGGTCAAGGCGGTAGAGACCAAGGACATCAAGACACTGACACTTTCCTACACCTTCTACCCACGCGAGCCGTCGAAGCCGGTCGCACAGGTGAAGACGGGCGAAACTGAGAACAAACTTTGACTGGAGGCCCGTTTCGGCTATGCCGAAAGGGCGACAAGAGAAAGACCTATCGGGGATTACTGACATGGCCGATGCACATCAGAAGAATCACGACTACCACATCATCGACCCGAGCCCCTGGCCGTTGCTTGCCTCGATCGGCGCATTCGTCATGGCGTTCGGCGGTGTCGGCTACATGCGCTATCTCTCGGGCGGCTCCTTCAAGCTGTTCGGCGCTGACCTTGCCAATCCGTGGGTCTTCTTCATCGGCCTCACAGTCGTTCTCTACACCATGTACGGCTGGTGGTCGGACACGGTGAAGGAAGCGCACGAGGGTCACCACACCCGCGTCGTCTCGCTGCACCTGCGCTACGGCATGATCATGTTCATCGCTTCGGAAGTGATGTTCTTCGTCGCCTGGTTCTGGGCCTACTTCGACGCCAGCCTGTTCCCGGGCGAAGCCATTCAGGCAACCCGCGCCGCCTTCACCGGTGGTGTCTGGCCGCCGAAGGGCATCGAGGTTCTCGACCCCTGGCATCTGCCGCTCTACAACACCGTCATCCTGCTGCTTTCCGGCACGACGGTCACCTGGGCGCACCACGCACTGCTCCACAACGACCGCAAGGGCCTCGTCTACGGCCTGTCGCTGACGGTCGTGCTCGGCGTGCTGTTTTCCTACGTCCAGGCCTACGAATACGCTCACGCTCCGTTCGCCTTCAAGGACTCGATCTACGGCGCGACCTTCTTCATGGCGACCGGCTTCCACGGCTTCCACGTTCTCGTTGGTACGATCTTCCTGCTCGTCTGCCTGCTGCGCGCGCTGCGTGGCGACTTCACGCCGAAGCAGCACTTCGGCTTCGAAGCGGCGGCCTGGTACTGGCACTTCGTTGACGTCGTCTGGCTGTTCCTCTTCTTCTCCATCTACATCTGGGGTGGTTGGGGCGCGCCGGTCGCTCACATGTAAGAAGATTTGAGCGCAAGCTCTTCTCGATAAGGCGGCTGCGACCATGCAGCCGCCTTATTTTTTGTTTGCATTACGGCGGAATCGATGGGGCGAGCCGACATGAATATTCGCGTGGCTGCGGTGACGACGGCCTGGCTTCTGGCAGGATGCTTTTCAGCCTCTGCCGGCGATCCGGCCGACCGCGTGGTGGTGCACAAGGAGAAGCGCATCCTGCAGCTCTACCGGGGTGGAGAGATGCTGCGCCAGTATTCGGTCGCTCTTGGCGGCAATCCCATCGGTCACAAGGAACGCGAAGGTGACCGGCGAACGCCGGAAGGCCTCTATGTCCTCGATTGGCGCAACGACAAGAGCGGCTATCACCTGTCGATGCACGTCTCCTATCCGAGACCCGAGGATATCAAGGCAGCGGCAGCTAAGGGCGTCGACCCCGGTGGCATGATCATGATCCACGGCCAGCGCAATTATTTCGGCTGGCTGGCGTTTATGACGCAGATGTTCGATTGGACGGACGGCTGCATTGCGGTTACGAATGCCGAAATGGATGAAATCTGGGACCTGGTTCCCAACAACACCCCGATCGAGATCAATCCGTGAGTGACGACAAAGCCCTCTATCCGCCGGTCGACCCGGTCATGGCAGGTATCAAAGGCCATTGCCCGCGATGCGGCCAGGGAAAGCTGTTCGATGGGTTCCTGACGGTAAAGCCCGCCTGCGCCAGCTGCGATCTCGACTATCGTTTCGCCGATTCCGGCGATGGTCCTGTCGTCTTCGTCATCCTGATTGTCGGCTTCATCGTCGTCGGTGCGGCACTGTGGATGGAGGTAAACCTCAATCCACCGCTCTGGCTGCATTTCCTGCTCTGGATACCGCTGGCGATCGTGCTCAGCCTCGGCCTGACGCGCATGCTGAAGGGCATCCTTATCAACCTGCAGTATCGCAACAACGCGCGGCCCGGCGAGATCGACCGTGGCTGAGATCGAGACCAGGAAGAAGGGCAGCCTTGTTGCGCGCCTCGGCGCATTCGCCGTGCTCGCTATCGTCTTCGCCATCCTCATTTCGCTCGGCACCTGGCAGATGCAGCGGCTGCACTGGAAAGAGGGCCTGCTTCAAGCGATCGCTGAACGGCGGTCGGCGCCACCGGTGACGCTTGCCGAGGTCGAAAAGATTTCAGCCGAAGGCGGCGATATCGATTATCGCACCGTCAATGTTTCCGGCACCTTCGACCACAGCAAGGAGCGGCACTTCTTCGCGACCTACAACGGTCGCACCGGCTACTATGTCTTTACGCCGCTGAATATCGAGGACGGCCGTGCCTTGTTCGTCAACCGCGGTTTCGTTCCCTTCGAACTGAAGGATTCGTCGACCCGTCTCGCGGGCGAGCTTCCGGCGTCCGTGGCCATCCATGGCCTCGCAAGGCCGAAGCTCGCCGAAAAGCCGTCGTCGCTGGTCCCGGACAATGACCTCGCCAAGAATATCTTTTACTGGAAGGACCTCGACACGATGGCATCTTCGGTCGGGCTTCCCGCCGAGAAGGTCGTACCGTTCTTCGTCGACGCCGATGCTACGCCCAATCCGGGTGGGCTTCCGATCGGCGGCGTTACCCAGTTCGACCTGCCGAACAGCCATCTGCAATACGCGCTGACCTGGTACGGTCTTGCCGGAGCCCTGGTCGTCGTCAGCGGCGTTTTTCTGATGCGGCGCAAGCCATAGGCGGGCCTCTACAGCGCCGCGCGTCTTATTATCGCAAAGGTCGCTGTAGCACTTTGATTTGCTGCATGTTTTTATCCTTAAATCGAATAGGACTTAAGGAAACAGGCTGTAGCGCCGTGCTATCCCTGACCGACGCAGTTGGGGGACATGTGGAATGGGTTTGATATCGACGATCCTGATCGCGCTGACGGCGCTGTTGCATCTCGGTTTTCTCGTGCTGGAGATGTTTCTGTGGACGAGGCCTGAGGGACGTTCGGTGTTCCGCATGACGGTGGAGCAGGCGGAAGCGACCCGGGTGCTCGCCGCCAACCAGGGGCTTTACAACGGCTTTCTCGCGGCTGGTCTTTTCTGGTCTCTTCTGCAGCCGGAGGCGTCATTTGCCTTCGAGTTGAAGGTGTTCTTCCTTGTGTGCGTGATCGTTGCCGCTATATATGGCGCGTGGTCCGTCAAGCCGCGCATCCTGTTGATCCAGGGCGGCCCGGCGATTGCAGCCCTTGTTTTCGTTCTACTGGCATCCTGATCCATGGCATCATCCGCGGCAAAATCCCCGATCACCATTCGCCTTTGCGGGCCGCGCGGTTTCTGCGCCGGCGTCGACCGGGCGATCCAGATCGTCGTCCTGGCGCTGAAGGAATTCGGCGCGCCGGTCTATGTTCGCCACGAGATCGTGCATAATCGTTATGTGGTCGAAGGGCTGGAAGCCAAGGGTGCCATTTTCGTCGAGGAACTCGACGAGATCCCGCCGGAGCATCGCAAGCAGCCGGTGGTGTTTTCCGCCCATGGCGTGCCGAAATCGGTGCCTGCGGATGCCGATACACGCAATCTCTTCTATCTCGACGCCACATGTCCGCTGGTCTCTAAGGTGCACAAGCAGGCGATGCGCCACAACCGGCTGGGCCGCCACGTGGTGCTGATCGGCCATGCCGGTCACCCCGAAGTCATCGGCACCATGGGGCAACTGCCGGAAGGCGCGGTATCGCTCGTCGAGACGATCGAGGATGCGGACGTCTATATGCCGCCGGATCCGGAAAATCTCGGTTTTGTTACCCAGACCACACTCTCCGTCGACGACACTGCCGGGGTCATCAAGCGGCTGCATGAGCGCTTCCCCAATCTGACTGCGCCGGCTGCGGACTCGATCTGCTATGCCACCACCAACCGCCAGGAAGCGGTCAAGCAGGCGGCACCCGGCTGCGATCTGTTCCTGGTTGTCGGTGCGCCGAACTCGTCGAACTCCAAGCGCCTGGTCGAAGTGGCGCTGAAAGCCGGCGCGAAAAAGTCCGTTCTCGTGCAGCGGGCAGCGGAAATCGACTGGGATTCGATCGGCGAAATCTCGACCGTCGGCCTGTCTGCCGGCGCATCGGCGCCTGAGGTCATCGTCAACGAGATCATCGAGGCGTTCCGCGAGCGCTACGACGCCGTCGTTGAACTTGCCGACACCGTCGAGGAAAATGAGAACTTCCTCGTCAACCGCGAGATCCGGCACGTGCCGCTGACCGCCGCCGACATGGCCTTCGTCAACGGCGAATAACCCGCATATCTTGCCCGCATTTGAAAGTGAACGACCGTGGCAGTTTACACCGATATCACGGAAGACGACCTGAGCGCCTTTCTCGAGGCCTATGACGTCGGCCAGCTGACGTCCTACAAGGGCATCGCCGAGGGGGTCGAAAACTCCAACTTCCTGCTGCACACGACAAAGGGCGCCTATATCCTCACGCTCTACGAGAAGCGGGTGAACGCAGGTGACCTGCCGTTCTTCCTGGGGCTGATGCATCATCTGGCCGATCGCGGGCTTTCCTGTCCGCTGCCCCTGCCGCGCTCCGACGGCGAACTGCTGGGCGAATTGTCCGGCCGTCCGGCCGCCATGATTTCGTTCCTCGAAGGCATGTGGCTTCGCAAGCCGGAGGCCAAGCATTGCCGCGAGGTCGGCAGGGCGTTGGCTGAGATGCATGTCGCTAGCCAGGGCTTCGACCTGAGGCGCACCAATGCGCTTTCGGTCGGCGGTTGGCGGCCGCTATGGGTCAATTCCGAGGCGCGCGCCGACGAGGTGCAGACCGGCCTTAAGGACGAGATTTCCGCCGAGCTTGCGCATCTCGAGAGCCATTGGCCGAAATCGCTGCCGGATGGTGTCATCCATGCCGATCTGTTCCCCGACAATGTCTTCTTCCTCGGCGACCAGCTTTCCGGCCTGATCGACTTCTATTTCGCCTGCAACGATTATCTCGCCTACGATGTGGCGGTCTGCCTCAACTCGTGGTGCTTCGAAAAGAACGGCTCCTACAATATCACCAAGGGCATGGCGCTGCTTTCGGGTTATGAGAGCGTGCGCAAGCTGACGGCGGATGAGGTCGAAGCCCTGCCGCTGCTCTGCCGCGGTTCGGCACTGCGCTTCTTCCTGACGCGCCTCTACGACTGGCTGATGACGCCGGCCGGCGCCTTGGTGGTGAAGAAGGATCCGCTCGAATATTTGACGAAGATCCGGTTCCACCGGGCGATCGTTTCCAGCGCCGAATACGGCCTCCGGATCGAAGAGACCTCTGCATGAAACACGTTGATATTTTTACGGACGGCGCCTGCTCGGGCAACCCCGGGCCGGGCGGCTGGGGCGCGGTGCTGCGCTACGGCGAGGTGGAAAAGGATATGTGCGGGGGCGAGGCGGAAACGACCAACAACCGCATGGAGCTTCTGGCGGCGATCTCGGCGCTGGATGCGCTGAAGAACGCCTGCGAGGTCGACCTGCATACCGACAGCAAATATGTGATGGACGGCATCTCCAAGTGGATCCACGGCTGGAAGAAAAACGGCTGGAAGACCGCGGACAAGAAGCCGGTGAAGAACGGCGAACTCTGGCAGGCGCTGGACGAGGCCAACCGCCGCCATAAAGTCACCTGGCACTGGGTTAAGGGCCATGCCGGCCATCCGGAAAACGAGCGCGCCGACGAACTCGCCCGCAAGGGCATGGAGCCCTACAAGAAGGGGCGCCGTCCGGATCCTCTCGCAAAATGAAAAACGGGCCGCATGGCCCGTTTTTCATTCGCAGTGACGTCTAAGCCTAGAGCTGCTCCAGCATCGCGGCGGCGCCCGATACGGTCGCCTGGCCCGGGCTTTCCTCAAGATTGAGCGTCTTCAC
>Ga0247819_10001680_pt1 | contig 11789 bp, 10 predicted proteins | sample 13C_Xylose_Day6_FD_193428 | JGI IMG/M metagenome (GOLD analysis project Ga0247819, IMG submission 193428) | Soil microbial communities from agricultural site in Penn Yan, New York, United States - 13C_Xylose_Day6 | ecosystem: Environmental > Terrestrial > Soil > Agricultural land | place: USA... | reverse complement strand
CGTGGTGGCGTGAACGGCGCTCGCGTCGAGTTCGATGTGCTGGACGACGGATTCAACCCCTCGAAGGCCGCTGAGAACTGCCGAACCTTGATCATGGATCGCGACGTAGTCGCGCTGCTGCTCAATCCTGGCACCGCGCAGGTCGCCGCAGCGCTGCCGATGATTCAAGAGACGGGCACCCCGTTGTTCGGCCCGGTCACCGGCACCCCCGCGTTGCGGAAGCTGAAGATCCCACAGCTCTTTCATGTGCGCGCGAGCTTTCGAGATGAACTTCGGCACATCGTCCACCACGCAAGGACGATCGGCGTCCAGCGCATGGCGCTTTTTCATACGGATGACGCTCTCGGCAAGTCCGTTCTGGAAGAGTTGCAGGACCTCCTGGGCAGCGCTGGGTCGCGGCTGGCGGCCGTGGCCGGGGTTCCCTTCCGCGATGGAAACATCGTCCAGGCTGCCAAAGACGTCTGGCAGCACCAGCCGCAGGCCATCGTGGTCGGCGCCGCTGGCTCCAACTTCGGCAAGTTTGTGGCGGCCTACAGGGCGTTGGGCGGCGCCCCTCCCCAGGTCTACGGCCTTTCGGTGGTGGATCCCTCTCCACTTGGGTCCGAGATCGCCGGGGCGGCACGCGGCGTCGTGCTGACCCAGATCATGCCGTCCGCGCGCAGCACGGTTGTGCCCATCGTGCGTGAGTATCGGGAGGCTCTCGCGAAAGCAAGGCCGGGCGCGGAACCAACGGTGCTCGAACTGGATGCTTTTGTCAGCGCGAAGATCCTAATCGAAGGCCTGCGACGCGCCGGGCGCAACCCGACGCGGGCCGGACTGGTTTCCGCGCTCGAGGCGCTGGGCCGCTACGACGCCGGCGGCTACGTCGTCACCTACTCGCGCGAGAACCACAGCGGTTCGACATTCGTCGATCTCGCCATCGTGGGCTCGAACGGAAAGCTTCAGTATTGAGCGATGGCCAGGCGGGCGGTGCGGCCCGCCTCCGCGCCGCGCTCGAACCCGGCGCCGGCACGCTCAGTCGTCCTGCGCCTGCCGGTACGCCAGCGCGTGGGTTACTCCGCCATCGATCACCAGGGTGGCGCCGGCCACGTAGTCGCCGGCTCGCGATGCGAGGAAGATGGCTGCGCCCGCCATGTCTTCCGCCGCCCCGATGCGCCTCAACGGAATGTGCCGGGAGAGCTCGTCCGCGTGGTCACGTGCGTTGCGGTTCATCTCTGAAGCGAATGCGCCCGGCGCAATAGCGCTCACCGCGATGTTGTCCCCGGCCAAGCGAGACGCGAGACGACGGGTCAGATGCATCAATCCCGCTTTGCTCGCGACGTAGGAATAGTTCTCCAGGGGGTTGAGGCCCAGGCTGTCGATGGAAGTGATGTTGATCACCTTCCCGACGCGCTCCTTCGCCGCAGCCCGCAGCGGTCTGGCAAGCGCCTTCGTCAGGAAAAAAGGCGACTTGAGGTTGAGGTTGAGCACCTTGTCCCAGCCGTATTCGGGGAATGCATCGAAGTCTTCGCCCCAGGTGGCGCCGGCATTGTTCACCAGGATGTCCAGGGTTGACTCGTGCATGCCATAGGCTGCCGCCAGCGCCTCACAGCCCGCGACGGTCGAGACGTCGCACGGCAGCGAGACACAGGGGCCGTGCGCGGAGAGCTCCTTCGCAGCCTGGTCGCACGCGTCGGCTTTGCGTGAGCTGATATAGACGCGCGCGCCCTGGGCAAGGAAGCCCTCCGCGATCATGAGGCCGATGCCGCGAGAGCCGCCAGTGATCAGCGCGGTCCGGCCACGCAACGAGAAGAGGTGAGTGGTGTTCATAAGGGATGACGGGCGCTCGATCGCGCCTCGAGGCAGGCTCCATCGGCCTGCAGGCGTTGGCGGCGGACGAAGGCTGTGCCTTCCAGGAGTCGCCGGGCTGTGCGCGTGAAATGGACTTCCCGCACCGACCAGGACTCGTCGGAAGCTTGCTCGACGTGCGCGTGAATGCCGATCACGCCGCTCGGATGCCCGATGCGGATGCGCGCGGGGCCGGCGTGGGTTCCGCGCACCTCGGCGGCCACCGTTCCTGCGATCTGGGCGGCGACAGACAGGCAGACGGAACCGCCACCCGGGAATGCCTTGTGCATGACGCCTCCCTTGAGCACCATGCGGGCAACCAGGTCCACCTCCGATGCCTGCACCAGACGATCACCGGCAAGGGTGCGATAGGGCTGGGGTGGTGCCAGGAGGATCTGATACGGCGTGATGGCTGCCCTCAAGCCGCAGCGCTCGGCCGCCAAGAGGCGGACCTCCTCGGCAGCCTCGTAGACTTGCGCGTCGGGCTGGCCGGGCAGCTCCGTGCCGGCGACGCCAAGGTCGGCCGCGCGGATGAAGACACAAACGGTCCCGACGTCGACGACCGACACCGGGATCACCCGGCCGAGCCGAGGCACGAAGACCATGTCACGGGAACGTCCCGTCGGAAGCAGCTTGCCCGTCGCGCCTCCGCTGGTATCGGAATAGTCCAGCGCAACTTCAGCCCCCGTACCGGGCACCCCGTCGACCTCGCAGTCGCCTTCGACCCGCGGCTCGCCGCCTGCGCACTGGACGGCCATCCGCAGGATCTTGCCCGTGTTGGTGTTGTGCACCCGCACGGTCGTGACCGGCTCCTGAACTTCGACCAGCCGCTCCTGCAGAGCGTAGACGCCCGTGGCGGAGGAGATATTGCCGCACACGATCTCATAGCTTGTCGTGGGCTGCTCGATGCCGATCTGGACGAAGGTGTAGTCGACGTCCGCGTCGGGCCGCGAGGGCGGGCCGATGATCGCGCACTTGCTGGTGAGGATGTCGGCGCCGCCGAGTCCATCGATCTGGCGCACGTCCGGGCTGCCGAAGAGGGCCAGCAGGAAGCGCTGCCGCTCCTGCGGATCCTTCGGCACATCCCGGTCGGCCAGGAAGACGGCCTTGCTCGTTCCGCCGCGCATCAAGGTGACAGGCACTCGAATCTGCTCGTTCATCGGCCCAGTATGCGGCGGGACGCGCGCCGCGTCTCTTGAGTTCCTCTCGAGGTCCGTTTAGCAAAACTGGAGGTGTGCGATGACTCTTGAGCGGCGCTAAACGGCGCCGAAGAGAACTCCAATGACGGCGCGTCGCTCGATGTCCAAACTTCGGCTCCTGGCTGGCGACTGCCGCCGAACTGGAGACGAATCCTTGAACATCAGCAAACGAACGGGTCCGCATTTCCTGGCGTCCGAGGGCGGCATGGTGCTGGTGGGCACCCGGGTTGGCGGGCAGCAGCCGCAGTTCCCGCCCACGGAGTATCTGGTCGACGGCGACCAGGCCACCGACGTCGCGCTGGGCCCCACCGGCCGCCTCTACAGCTACAGCGTCGTTCATCCCGGCAAGGACAAGGTCCCCTACGCCTTGGCGATGGCGGACTTCGGCGACGTACGCGCTTTCGGGCGACTGGTATTCGACGGGACGCCGCCGGCGATCGATAGCGCGGTCCGCGTCGTGCCGTTCACGTTGGCGGACGGCGAGCAGGACTATGCATTCCAGGGGGTGGCGTCGTGAGGCAACCCATGATCACTGGCGTCGGGATCACCGACTTCGGCCGGTTCCCCGACCTGAACGAAGAGGTGATGGCGCAGTACGCGATCCGGCAAGCCCTTTCCGATGCCGGCATCGCCATCTCCGAGGTTCAGGCCTTCTACTGCGGCAACGCGCTGGGCGGGATGCTGCCGGGCCAGCGTGCCCTGCGCGAGATGAATACCGACGGTGGCGCGGTCTACAACGTCGACAACGCGTGTTCCAGCGGCGCGACCGCGCTGAACCTGGCGTTGCAAGCATTGAAGGCCGGTCAGTATGAGACGGTCGTCGTGTTCGGCATGGACCATCTCAGCAGTCTTGGTGGGGGGCCGCTCCAGCTGAACCAGAGGGATTGGAACAACAGGCGCGGGATGATCATGCCCGCCCTGTACGCCATGCGGGCCGCGCGCTACATGCACGACTACAAGGTGGGGCCGGCGACGCTTGCCGACGTCTCCGTGAAGAACCGCAAACACGGCGTGCTCAACCCGATCGCCAAGTTTTCCAAGCTGGCGACCCGGGAGGAGGTCCTCGCGTCCAGGCCGGTCGCGGAACCGCTGACGCTGCTTCAATGCTGCCCCGCGGTGGTCGATGGTGCGGCCGCACTCGTGCTCAGCACCAGGCCCTCCGAGGGCGTGGCCAAGCCTGTGCAGGTTCGCGCGTCGGTCGTGCAATCCGGCCTCTTCGAGACCGCGCCCGTGGACATGACCGAAGCGGAGATCACCGCTCGAACCGCCCGGCTCGCCTATGAGCAGGCGGGCGTCGGACCGCACGACCTGAGCCTCATGGAGGTCCACGATGCGTTCACTATCTCCGAGCTGTTGTATTACGAGGCCCTGGGCCTGTGCGATCGGGGCGGGGCGCCCGGCCTGCTCGAGAGCGGCGCGACCACTCTCGGTGGCCGCGTGCCCGTGAACCCCAGCGGCGGCCTGCTCGCGAAGGGCCACCCCCCCGGTGCGACTGGCGTGGCGCAGATCGTCGAAGTCTGCGAACAGCTGCAGGGCCGCGCCGGCGCGCGGCAGGTGCAGGGAGCCCGGATCGGTCTGACCCAGGTGACGGGCGGCGGCATCTGGGGCGTGGACCACGCCGCCTGCTCCATCCACATCCTCTCGCTTTGATCTGCCATGACTGACACCATTTCTGGCCGCCCCCTCACGCTCACGGGCCTGCTTGCCGTCGTTACCGGGGGCGCGAAAGGCATCGGCCTCGGGATCGCCCGCGAACTGTCGCAGGCCGGCTGCCGTGTGGCCTTGTGGGATCTCGATGAGAGCGCTCTGCGCGAAGCGGAAACCGAGCTCCGGGCGGAAGGTGCGGACGTCGTGACCTGCAAGGTCGACGTCACTTCGGTCGAAGACGTGGAGCGAACGGTCGCTCAGCTCGTGTCCGAGAAGGGACGCATCGACATCCTCGTGAACAACGCGGGTATCGGCGGCGACCGGCTGGTCGCCAAGATGGACCTCGATTTCTGGAAGCGGGTCATCGAGGTCAACCTGCAGTCGCAGTTCATCTGCTCGAAGGCCGTCCTGGCCCACATGGCGGAGAACCGGTTCGGCCGGATCATCAACATCGGCTCGCGCGCCTGGCTGGGCAACCGCGGGCAAGCGGCCTACTCGGCATCCAAGGGCGCCGTGGTGAGCTTCACGCGCTCGCTTGCCCTGGAGTACGCGCGCAAAGGCATCACCGTCAACGCCATAGCGCCGGGAATCGTCGAGACGCCCCTCTTCGCGTCGCTGACGGAGGAGGTGCGCCAGAACCTTCACAAGACCGTGCCCATGGAGCGCATCGGCCAGCCGGCGGACATCGCTCGCGCCGTTCGCTTCTTCGCGGAGCCGGGCTCCAGCTACGTGACGGGCCAACTGCTTTACGTGTGCGGTGGCCGAAGCCTCAGCAGCCCCTCGGTCTGACCACGCGCGGGTTGAGCAAATGCTTGCGAAGTCCCTGGAAGCGCTCAAGGTCGTCGACTTCACGCAGGTTATGGCGGGCCCGACCTGCACCCTCTGCCTGGCCGACCTCGGTGCCGACGTGATCAAGATCGAGAGCCCCAGCGGGGATCTTGCGCGCGCCCTGTCGCCTTGGGTGCGCGGCGAAAGCGTCGCCTACATGGCGTTGAACCGGAACAAGCGCAGCGTGGTGCTCGACCTCAAGCGTCCCGATCACCGACAGGCGGCGCAACACCTGGCTTCGACCGCGGACGTGGTGGTGGAGAGCTTCCGCCCTGGCGTCATGGCGCGGCTGCATCTCGACTACGCGACCTTGGCCGCGCTGAACCCTCGGCTGGTCTATTGCTCCGTCTCCGCCTATGGGCAGCTGGGGACCTCAAGGGACCTCCCCGGCGTCGATGGCGTTCTGCAGGCCGTCAGCGGCTTGATGAGCGTGACGGGCTCACCGAACGGCGAACCGTGCAAGGTGCCGGTGCCGGTGGTCGACCTGATCACCGGCTACCTGGCGACCATCTCCGTCATGGCGGCCCTGGCCGACCGGGAGCGCACCGGCAGAGGCCAGCATGTGGAGGCCAGCATGTTCGCGAGCGCCATCGCGCTGCAGCACACGAACCTGGCAACGTTCTTCGCCGATGGACGGGTGCCCGGTCCGCAGGGCCATGCCGCGCCCTATTCGACGCCGAACGAGGCACTTCGGTGCGCCGACGGATGGATCATGGTCGCGGCCTACCACCCGGCGCGCTGGGAAGCCCTATGCGCGGTGATCGGCGCAACGGACCTTGCTGCAGATCCGCGCTTCGCGGACAACAAGAGCCGACTGGAGAACCGGAAGGCGATGCTCGCGGAATTGGAGAAGCACATGCTTCTTCGCACGCGCGCCCACTGGCTGGAGCGCTTCACTTCCGCCGACATCATCTGCGGCCCCATCCACGACTATGCCGAGGTCACGCAGTCCGCGCTCTTCGCCGAAGCGGAGCTGGCCGAGACCGTCCTGCACCCCACCGCCGGCGCAATGAAGATGCCGCGCAGCATGGTTGCCGCCGTCGGCGAGCGTCCGCGGGCGCGCCGTTCGGCGCCCCGTCTCGGGGAACACACCGACGAAGTTTTCGCAGAGTGCGGAATGTCGCCTCACCGCATCGACGCCGCGCCCGGAAGTCCTTTCACACCCCATTGAAGTCCACATGTCCATCACCACCAGCATCCAGGGCGGCATCGCGCTCGTCACCCTCAACCGGCCCGAGGCGATGAATGCGATCGACCTCGAGTCGAACCTGCAGCTGCTCGAAGCCTGGGAAGAGGTGTCCCTCAATGAGGAGATCCGCGTTCTCGTGGTCACGGGCGCCGGAGACAAGGCGTTCTGCACCGGTGCCGACTTGAAGAAGACGATGCCGCCTCCCGAGAGCGCGGCGCGACAGGTCTACGGCAACGGCCCCAGGCCGACGAACTTCGGCACGCTGTCGACGCCGAAGCCAGTGATCGCGGCCATCAACGGATTCGCCCTGGGCGGCGGCCTCGAGCTCGCCCTGTTGGCGGACATTCGCATCTGCTCCGACAACGCGCAGTTCGGCCTTCCCGAGGTGCGCGTCGGGAGCATCCCCGGCGCGGGCGGCACCCAGCGGCTCATCAGGGCCGTGGGTCACTCCGATGCGATGCGGATGTTGCTGACAGGTGAACGCATCGATGCCGACGAGGCGCTGCGCATCGGCCTGGTCAGCAAGGTCGTCCCGCAGTCCGGATTGCACGATGCGGCCATGGCGCTCGCAAAGGCGATCGCGGGCAATGCCCCGCTGGCCGTCGCGGCCGTGAAGCACCTGGCGATGACTGGGCGGGAGTTGCCGCTCGCGGCCGGACTGGAGCTGGAGCGCTCCGCGTTTGGCCTCTTGAGGGACACCGAAGACCGACTGGAAGGCCGTCGCGCTTTCGGCGAAAAGCGCGCGCCCGTTTTCCGCGGTCGCTAGAAGGCGATCGCCCCCAACGGGTCCGGTCGGCCAGGACCCGCACTTTCGATGAAGCTGCAGGCCGGCAGCAGGACGATCACCCAAGGAGACAGCGATGAAACGAAGACAAGTCCTGACCAGGTTGGCCATGGGGGCCGTCGGTGCCGCCCAGGCGGCGCACGCCCAGGTCCTGGGCACATCGGAACGAACCATCCGCATCGTCGTCGGCTTTCCCCCTGGAGGCTCGACCGACTCGATCGCCAGGGCTGTGGCGCCCCATCTCGAGAAACCGCTCAGGGCCAACGTCATCGTCGAGAACAAGCCAGGCGCCGGCGCGCGGCTGGCCAACACGTTCGTCAAGGCTGCGAAGCCGGACGGCAACACGCTTCTCCTGACCTCGTCTTCGCTGATGGCGGTGTACCCGCACGTTTTCAGGAACCTGGGTTACGACCCGCTTCGCGACTACGTGCCCATCACGTCCATCGTGAACATGGAGTTCGGCTTTGTGACGAGCACGGCCGCCGCGCCCGGCGTGAAGACGCTGCACGAGTACGTCCAATGGTCGAAGTCGAACGGCAACTACGGGGGCGTGGGCGTGGGCTCCATCCCCCATTTCCTGGGCGCCATGCTTGCGAGAGCCGCGGGCATCCAGCTCAACTACGTCCCGTTCAATGGCGGGGCGCCGCATCTGCAGGCGCTCAATGGCGGCCAGATCCCGTTCGGCGTCGATGTCCTCGCGGGGATCATTCCTCACCTTTCGAGCGGCCGGGTCAGGCTGCTCGCCACGAGCGGGCCTGAGCGAAGCGTCCAGGACGTTCCGACCGTCGCCGAGGCGGGGTTCCGCGATCTCACGACCGAGGACTACACCGGTCTCTTCTACCCCGCCGGCACCCCCACGGAGCATGTCCGCCAGGTCGAAGCCGCGGTGAAGGCTGCGTTGCGTCAGGCCAGCGTGCAAGAGACCTTCCGGCAGCTCGCCTTCAAACCCAGCGGCGCCGATTCGACGCAGCTGGCCCAGCGCATGCAGACCGACTTCCAGCGGTGGCGCAAGGTGATCGAGGAGACCGGCTTCAAGCCGATCGACTGAGCGTCCCCGTCACTCCCCAGACAGCTTTCCAACCAGGAGATCACTTGCAGGACCGTTCAATACTTCGACAGGCTTTCATCGCGCTTGCCGCGATGTTGCATCTGGTGGCGCCTTCCGTGAGCGCGCAGCCGGCCAACGACTCGCCGGCGAGGATCCTGGTCGGATTCGCACCCGGGGGCACGCTGGACGTCGTCACCCGCGCGTTGGCCGAGGTCCTGCGCGCTCCGCTCGGCCGAGCCGTCACCGTGGAGAACAAGCCGGGCGCCGGCGGCAGGATCGCGGTGGATGCGCTGCGTTCGGCGCCGCCTGATGGCAGCGTCGCCATGCTGTGCCCGGACTTCCTCAAGTCGATCTACCCCTTCGTCTTCACGAAGCTGAACTACGAGCCGGACCGCGACATCCTTCCGGTGTCGAGCGTCGTCGAGTTCCCGATGGCGATCGCCGTACCCGCCTCTTCCCCGGTCAAGACCTTCGCCGAGTACACGCAGTGGGTGAAGGGCCAGCCGGACAGGGCCCATTTCGGGCACGCGGCTTCCGGTGGGCCCACTCACTTCCTGGGCGTCCAGATCGGAAGGATCATCGGCACGCCGCTGAGGGACGTTCCCTTCCAGGGAGCTGCGCCGATGATCACGAACCTGATTGGCGCGAACGTCGTGGCCGGTAGTTCGACGGTCGGCGATTTCGCCCAGTACCATCACGCGGGAAAGCTCCGCGTCCTCGCCGTCACTTCGGCGCGCCGCTCGCCGCTGCTGCCGGACGTACCCACCTTCGCCGAACTCGGCCACAAGGAGCTCACCGCGGTGGGGACGCTGGCGATCTGCCTGCCTCCAGGGACGCCGGCGGCCGTCGCCGCCCAATGGAGTGCAGCCGTCCGCAAAGCAGTCGCGGAGGAGCAGTTCGCCGGCAGGATTCGCGGGCTCGGCTTTGTCAACGTCGGCAGCTCTGCGTCGGAGGTGCAGGCGAGGTTCTCGGAGCTGCGTGCCTTCTGGGAGCCGGTGATCCGATCATCGGGCTTCAAGGCGGACTAGGGCGGGGCGCTAGCGCACGGAGCGGATCCAGTCCCGGAAGAAGCGCACGGCCTCGTCGTTCGCCTTTGCCGGATCGCAGACCAGGTAGTAGCCCCGTTCCGTCCTGGCCGCATGATCCACGGCGACGACCAGGCGGCCGCTCTTGAGGTCTTCCTCGATGTAGGCACGCTGGGCGATCGCCACGCCGAGGCCATCAGCAGCGGCCTGGTACGACAGCGCCGCATTGGCCAAGGTGGTCCCCCGAAGACGAGGGATGCCACCCAGGCCGACCGAATCGAACCAGAGGTCCCACGCTTCGGGTCGCATCATCGAATGCAGGAGGTTTACTTCGAGCAGATCCGTGGCCGTCGCTACTTGGGCGGCGAGCCGAGGCGAGCAGACCGGCACGAACTCGTCGTCGAACAGATGGTCGAGATCGACATCGGTCCATTCGCCCATCCCGTGGCGGACGGCGCAGTCCGCACCATCCAGCCGGACATCGTCCGCCTTCGACGTGGTAGCGATCTCGAGATCGATTTCAGGATGCGCCGCATAGAAACTGCTCAGGCGCGGCACCAGCCACCGGATGGCCAGGCTGGGCGTGACCTTCAAGCGCAACCGATTGCTAGGGCGCATGTCCGCGGCCGCGTCCAGCGCATCACTCAGGCGATCGAAGGCGTCGGAGACCCGCTGTGCAAGTCGCTCGCCTACAGGCGTCAGCGCGATTTCGCGCCCGGATTTCTGAAAGAGCTGAACCCCAAGGCCACTTTCCAATTGCTTAATTTGCTGACTGACCGCACCCGGGGTGACATGCAACGCTTCTGCCGCGCGCGAGACGCCCTTCGCACGACAGACCGCGTCGAACACCCGCAGCGGACCGAGAAGCGCACGAAGTCTTTGCACGATGGAACGAGTATGCCGCAGCTAAGCGTCCGCTTTTTCCACTGATCAGCGTGCGTCCACTCAAGTAGCGATGTCGAACTATCAGCCGACGACCCGCTGGCTCACGCCGGTGTACTGGGAGACGGGCAGGCGCCCAGCGACCACAAAAAAGCGGGCAAATGCATCGTCGCGGCCGGCACCAGGCTGGCAGCCGATCACCGTCCAACCAGCTTCCCGTGAGCAAGAGCGGGATCGAGTGACTCGCCTGCCCCGTGCAGACGCCATGCTGCTAGAGCTGCGTCTGTACCTCGAGCGGGGGTACTGGAGAGTTGCCATTCGGCGATTCCTCTTGATGAAAGCGCAGGGCTTGGACGTGCCGGAGAGTGATGCGAAGCGTTGCAACGAGTTTATCGGCCGCTGCAGCGCCGCCGAACTGGAAAGGATGCATCACAGCATCCGCCGAGTGGATTCAGATGGTGACGTTCAATACCGGATCCAGCACTTGAGCGATCGGGGCAGGGATTGACTTGCGGCCGGCGTCACGGGCTAGTGGGGCAGCGCAAGCGTGAGTTGGCCAAACGATTCTCAGTTGCGCACGAGGGCGGCGCGTTCCGTGTAGATCTGCGCTATGCGCCGGTGTGTCGCCTCGATGATCTCGTCGAGCCTGCGGCTGATGTGTTTCTGCAGCAGGCCGGCGCACGACTCGGCGTCTCGTTGCCGCAGCGCCTGAATGACTGCCCGGTGATCCTTGTGCATTGCGCGTTTGGAGAACTTGTCGACGTTGATCCAGCGCACGAACTGGATCCGGGCATTGATGTTGTGGATCACCCGTGACATCTCTGAGTTGCCGGCAAGCGCGATGAGCCGGGTGTGGAACGCCTCATCCGCCGCAATCAGGTCCGAGACTCCGCAGTCCTCGTGGGCCGAGGCGTCCTCCACCATCCTTGCGAGCGCATTCACCTCTTCGGTAGACGCGCGCTGCACAGCAAGCTGCACGGCTGCGACCTCGATGGCCGCCCGCAGTTCGTAGAGATCGAAGATCTCCTTGGGGTCGAGCTCGCGAAAGAAGAAGCCTTTGCCAGGGATGGAGCGCAGGAAGCCTTCCGTCGTGAGCCGATTGAGCGCTTCGCGCAGCGGCGTGCGGGACACCCCGAACTCCTTGGCGAGTTCCACCTCGTTCAGGCGCTCACCGGGGAGGAAGTCGTGGCTGATGGCCTTGACCCGCAGCTTTTCGTAGACCGCCAGGCCGACGTTGTCGGTGCTGGCTGATCGCGGGCCGGGGGTAGGCCGTTCAACGGGTTCGGCGATCGACCTGGGCGTCGCCATCCTGCTTGGGCTGGGCGTCTGCATACAGGGAAGTGTACAGGATGCACCAGCA
>Ga0247819_10001677_pt1 | contig 11808 bp, 18 predicted proteins | sample 13C_Xylose_Day6_FD_193428 | JGI IMG/M metagenome (GOLD analysis project Ga0247819, IMG submission 193428) | Soil microbial communities from agricultural site in Penn Yan, New York, United States - 13C_Xylose_Day6 | ecosystem: Environmental > Terrestrial > Soil > Agricultural land | place: USA... | reverse complement strand
GTGCCTGATCAAGCGATAGCTTGAGGTCCTGAATCATCCCAGAGTTATCTGATTGCTGAATGGCCTTGCCTTCGTCGATACCTTCAATGCGGCCGTCGATCAGGCCGCCGCGATAGCCTGCCCAATAGGTGAGACCAACAAGTATGGTCAGGACGATCAGTGCGCAAATTTGAATTGTGGTCATGTGCTGTGTACCTCGGAAGAGCCCGCCGCAGGGATGTTTGGTGAGAGGCCGGCGGCGGGGTGTTGCTTTGGGTTTAGTTACAGGGTGGCTTCGTACAGGGGTACGTCACCGATTGCGCTTTGGATCTTCTGCCGAACGGCGTTGTAGGCTTCTTCAAGCACCTTGTCTGGGCGCACCAGCTCGAACCACATTTGCAGGCGACCTTCCAGAATGCGGTAGCGAAAGCGGGCAGGGACACAGAAGGCGTCACCGCCGAGGAAGGGCTTCACGGCAATGAAGAATTGCTCGGGGATTCGCAGCTGACCTGCTTCGCCGGCGCGACCATCGATTTCTTCGTTGTAGGTCAGTTGAACCTGGCCGTTGTCGAGTCGAGTGCCTTGGCGGAAGGTGATGTTTTTCTTGGCTTCCAGGGTGCGGCTGATTTCCAGCATGTCGGCAGCGCTTGGGTCGTTTGCTTCGTTTTCGCGCTGGGTGATGTCCTTGACGTTCTCTTCGATGAACTCGGCGAAGGTGGCCTGATCCATGCGCTTACGATCGGTTTCTTTCCAGCGGCCCCACTCGATGGTGGTCGGGCAGCGGTAAGTGGCGATGTGGTCGCGCCAGGCAGGACTGGCTGGCTGGTGATAATCGATGACGGCAGAGAAAGTGCGGCCTTCGGGGCCATTGCAGAACACTGCGGTAGCACCATCGGCAAATCGGCTTACGTACGCAATGAACGACTCTGCGTCCAGTACCGTGAGTTTCTGGCGCGTGCGAGTGGGGTTCGGCAGCAGGTGTTCAAGGTCATGGATGCTTACGCTGTTTGGTAGCAGTGCTATGGGCGCCGACAGCCCTGGGTGATCAATCGGCTTGCCGATTGCTTGGGCGAGGGTGACCAACTCTTGAATTGCTTGTTGCATTGGATGTGCTCCATGGGGTGACGCTGTGGTGAGAGGTTTATGAATCTGGCTTTACGGACTGACGTGACGCAGTTTTTCCGGTGGAAGGTCTTCACCGACGGTGCGTAGCGGCAAGTCTTGTTGCCGTGGGTCGCGGCGGGTCAGGTTGCCTTCAGGCGTCAGGAAGAACAGCGATGTGCCACGAGCCAAAATCGGTTCTTTCGCTTTGACGTCGGCCTTGATGGTCATCTGGCCGCTGCCGTCAGGCTTGTAAGTCAGCTTGATGGTCAGCTCTCCGCCCTTGCCGGTTTGGCGGATAGCATCGATCAGGCTGTGTTGGGTTTCGCTGAGTTCATCGAGCAGCCCTCCGGCCTCGATGTCCCGTAACGTGTCGATGAAGGGGCGTGCTTTGCTCATGTGCTGTGCCTCATTGAGTGGATGTTGTTTGCCCCTGGGCGGCAGGGGGCACCGGTGAATCAGGCCGCTTGTTTCGTCGCTTGGGCATCGAGGTAGGCGGCCAGGTCATGCAGGTAAACAACTGCTGTGCCTTTGTTTCCTGCTCCGCCAAGGCGAGTGACTTTCAATTGAATTCGCCCGGCGCTGATGCGGCGTAGTAGGTAGCGATCGCTAGATATGTGAGAGAAGTAGCGCTCGCGGATGGCTGATAGCGTTGGGCAAGGTGTCGCCCATTCCTTTCGCAATTGGTCAATGGTGTTGCTCACGCAGCGTCCTCCCCGAACCCCTCCGATGGGGGCAGCAGCTTGAGGCGGATCAATTCAGCGAGGCCTTCTTTGCTCTTGCCCTTGGCTGCCGCGCAGATCTGGCCTTTTTCGTCAGCGACCACCGCGCCGAAGGGAAACTCAGGCGAGTTTGTGGGCGTGACGTAGGCAACTTGGCCTTCTTGAATCACGTCGTTGACGCAGCGAAAGACTTCGGCCAGTTCCACCGTGCGGCAAGGCATGCTGTCCAGCAGGTCGATGGCTTCGCTTGCGGCACCTATCAGCGTGGCGCGGCTGACCACGCCCGGGCTGTCCAGATAGATCGGGATCAGCCGCAGGGCGCCGAGAGCTTGGGTGTAGGCATTGAAGTAGTTGGTTTTCATGCTGCGGCGTCCTTGTGCGTAATGGTGATGCCCAGCTTCTTTGCCAGCCATGGCATACCGGCCTCGGTGACCATCACCACGGCGTAGTGCTTATAGCGGTTGGTAGTTCCGATCTGGACGCTGCGCGGGTCTGAAAACAGATTGCCGCCGCCACGGTGGTGGCTGGCCAGGTCGCCGCTTTGCGTCAGCACGCGGAGCGCGCGCAGTTGCTCGCGGAACTTCCGGGGTTTGAGGCCGAGTACGGCGGCCGTTTCGTCCAGGGTGCGGTTCATTGCGCAGTCCTCAGGCGGCGAGCAGTTGGCGTACGCCTTTAATCAAGGCTTCCGACTCGTCCAGCATTCGATGTATTTGGGCATCGCGGCTGGATTGTTCCGGAGTTGGCTCTGGCGGGACGGGTTCGGGCTTCTGGTCATCCGTCATTGAGGCCGGAGCAAGCTGGGCCGACTCGATGCGCCCATTCGCGATGTCTTGGATAAAGTCGCGAAGGTGCAGATGGTTTGCTCGATCTGAGCGCTTGAGGGTCAAGTGGCCCGAGTGCCCGCCCAGGTCAACGTTGATGACTGCGTTGTCGTCGGTGAGCTCGACTTCAAAACTTGCGTGGATGGTTTGCTCCGGTCGTTGAAGGGGGCACGCGGCGGTGCCGCCAACCTGCAACATGTGGTGCAAGAGCTCTTGTTTTGCGAGTGGGATGAGATAGCTATTCATGCTGCATCGCCCCCGAATGGCCAGGAGCTTTCATCGGCTGCGGCGGTGTTGAGAGGCTTGATGGCCTTGGTGCGACCTTTGGGGCTGGTGATCACCAGCAGTCCGGTGCGGCGTCGGATGGCCTCTACGGAGGCGCGGCTACTGCAGGCAGATGGGTGCAGGTAGACCGGGCAGAGTGTGTTGCTGTGCTGTGTGGTTTGCATGTCTCGTACTCTTTGGTGAGAGGGGTACGATCCAAAATTAGCAACAGCTAAAAAATTAGCAATAGCAGATGCTAATTTTTCTTTTTCTCAGGCCAAAAAAAAACCCGCTTAATGCGGGCTTTGAGCCTAAGTGAAGAGCTCAGTATTTGATTTTGCTCGGTGGAACAATGCCACCGACATAGTGAATCTGCTCAATTTCGTTACGAGGAATGGTTAGTCGGCCATATCCATCGTTTACGGCCATTAGGCTGATTTCATCCTGATTTTCGTACAAAAGCTCCTTCACCATGCACTCACCATTCACGCGTCGAACCATCACATATTCCCCAGGGATGAGGTTGTGATTCGGCTCGCACCAAACGACCCAGCCATTTCGAATGGCCGGTGCCATTGACTCGCCTTTAACCCTTAATGAGTAAGCACCAGGGTCGGTGGTGGGGACGTCAATCCACCCGTCCGTGGCTTCTAGAGCCTCCCAATATCCATTTGGACCCAACTGGGCTGTACCTCGGATGGTTGCGCGCCGGAAAGGCCTCGTAAATTCGGGCCCGGGGTGCAGATCGGGGCTCGGTTGTACGCTGGTGGAGGGTGACGGCATGACTAAAGTGTCGGCAGGTAGGCCGATTTTTTGCTCTAGCGTCTTCGCAGCTTTCTCCCCCATGGGCCTATGTCCATTTAAGAGCTGCGAGATGTAAGAAGCGTCAAGATCATACTTGTCGGCAAATTCTTTAGCCTTCATGAGACCGATCAGGCGCCTCAATGCTTGCACGCGGAGTTCATTGATATTCATCCGTGAATTTTTACGCTTATTTAGCATTTAGTAAATTACAGATTGCTATTGCTCTGTCGTTTAGCAATTGCTAATCTTGTAGCACCACAGGAGACGGCTATGACTTTGCACGACTACATCAAAGCTTTAGATAAATCTGCACTTGATGCGTTTGCAGTGCGCTGTCTCACAACTGCAGGGCAACTGAGGCAAGTCGCTTATGGAAACCGAAGGGCTAGTGTCAGGCTGGCTGTTTGTATCGAGCGTGAGACTCAAGGTGTAGTCACCTGTGAGCAGCTTAGACCAGACATTGATTGGGCATATCTGCGTGGCTCAAAGGGTAAATAAAAAGTGCTGGGCTGGGGCCTCTCACCATAAGAATCTCCCCAACCCAGCGGTGGCAATACGCAGCACATAACATACCGCCACATGAAACACCGGCCTGAAACCTCTCACCAAAGAAATGCCAGGCGGGCTGCAACGAGTTACACGGGTACATGTAACGCGTTGCGTAGGCGTCGGTCCGGGACCTCTCACCATAAGATTCCCCGGACCGACTGGAACGATGCACAGCACATGAACATCGGTCGTGGTCGTAGAATAGAGCGTCATTGGCTCTACGGCCACACCGTAAATAGGGGATTTACGGTTATGAGTCGCACAGATCTTTTGCCGGGTGCAGGCCCGGTCCTTTCGCTACGCAAAGCCCTCTATCGGGCAGGCCATGATTATCGGGGCGGTGTGACTGCTCTGGCGCTGGATATGGTCATCGATTACGACACCCTCCAGAAGAAACTGAAGCACGACGAAGAACGTCGGTGGCTCGATCCTGATGAGCTGGAAGAGGTGATTCGCCTGACGGCAAATCCTTTGTTGCTGGATGCCCTGATGCGTCCCGCCGGTATGGTTTGGTACAAGCCGGAAGCGGCGGCGCCGACCAAGGAAGCTTTGCTCGCGGTCAGCAAGGTGCTGCACCAGACTGGCCTGTTTGTTTCCAGCATGCACGAAGGTGCTGCCGACAACGTCTGGGAGCCTCACGAAGTTGAATGCCTGGAGAAACACGGTAACGACGTAATTCGTGCGGTGTTGGGCATCATGGCCGGGGCCAGGGAAGCGATGGAGGCCCGCCAAGATGACTGACGTTATCGATATCGCCAATGACCAGGCCGAGTACTTCCTGCAGGTGGCGTTGGATCGCCGTCCGCGCCCAACGTGCGCTGTCAGCGCGCAATTCTGTGAGGATTGCGGCGAACCTATCCCGTTACTTCGTCAGCAGACGATCCAGGGTTGTGCGACCTGCGTCAGTTGCCAGGGGTTGCGGGAGCGGCGCAGATGAGTGATCACGGCGACCGGTTGCCTACTGCTGATTGGGCTCAGTTCTACATCGAAACATTTGGTTTGGCGCTCGTCCCTATAGAACCCGGTGAAAAGGGGCCGAAGGGGAAGGGCTGGAACCAACCCGGCGGTTACTTCACTGAGTCGGGGAAGGCTGCCGCGTTCTGGGAAAAGAAGCCTCGGCACAACCTTGGCGTCGTCTTGGGGCCAAGCCATATCTGCTCGCTGGATGTTGATGACGTTCAGTGGACTCGCCGCGTGCTGTATGACCTGTTGGAAATTGACCTTGATGCAATGGCCTTGGTGTTTCCGACAGTAGTAGGTAACCCGGCCCGATTCCGCATCATGTTCCGCGTCCCTGACGGCGTTGAGTTGAGCCGTCATTCGCTCGCGTGGCCGAATGAAAAGGACCCTGATGGTTCGATCCACAAAGCTCTGACCGCAAAGGCCAAAGCTGCAAAAGACGCTGGTGATGCAGCAGGTGAGGCTGAGGCGCGTGCCGAAGCCGATGAGTATCAGCGCATCACCGTGTTCGAATTGCGTGGTGGGTTGGTGCAAGACGTATTGCCACCATCTATTCACCCGGGCACTGGCAAACCCTACACCTGGCGCACGCCGCCGAACTCTGTTGATGGCTTGCCGGTGCTTGCGCCTGAGTTGCTGAAGATCTGGAACAACTGGGACATCTTCAAGCGCGATGCCGAAGCCGCGTGTCCATGGGCACCCAAACCGAAGACACCGCCGGCGAAAGTCATCAAGCGTCCACCGCCCGCCGAGGGCAAGCCGTCGGTTATTGATGAATTCAATCGTAGCCACAACGTTGAAGAGCTGTTGCGCGCACACGACTACATCAAGCGCGGCAGTAAGTGGCTGTATCCGCACAGCAGCACCGGTATGCCGGGTGTAACGGTCAGCGACGATGGCAAGGTTTACTCGCACCACGGTGCTGATCCACTCGCGAACGGGCATCAAAACGATGCGTTCGAGGTGTTCTGTCTGTTGCAGCATGGTGGCGATCAGTCGCGCGCGGTAAAGGACGCGGCGCGGATGCTTGGTATGCAGCATTCAACGCGACCTGATCCGCGTGATCTTCCCCCAGCCCCATCAAGTGACCAGTGCGAGCCGAGCTCGGCAAATGACGAAGTCATTGAGGCCGATCCGGCCTCAAACGGGGGGGCGGGGGAGGAGCCTCTGACGGTGGCCCACCTGTTGCGGCGGTATGCGTTGGTCGAAGGTACGACGAACATCTGGGACACCGATCGCGGGACTTCTATGAAGAAATCCGCATTCGAGTCGTTGGTGACAAAGCCGTTGGCTAAACAGTGGGCCGATGAGCCGCGCAAGAAGCTGATATCCAGCGATCAGGTGCGTGAGCTCGATCAGGCAAAGCGCATGGCCAGCAAGAAGGCTGGTGCGTTCGGTCTGGTCCCCATCGAGCGGTACGTGTACATCGACGGCACTAAGGATGTATGGGACCGCGAGAAGAAGCGTCGAGTGCCTGAAGGGGCGGTGAAAATGGCGCTTGGGGATGGCTATGGGATGTGGCTGAACAGTCCAGATCGACGAGTCGTGGACGTGGACAACATTGTCTTCGATCCCACCATGACCAAAGACCCCAACGTCTACATCAACACCTTTGAAGGTTTGCCGATTGAGCCTGTACGCAATGACGATGCCTGCGCCAACATTCGCTGGTTGTTCGGTTTCTTGTGTAATCACGACCCTGAGGCGACGTTATGGCTGACTCGCTGGCTGGCTTATCCACTTCAGCACTTGGGTGCGAAGATGGACACCGCCGTACTGATGCATTCGATCATGGAAGGCTCTGGCAAAAGTTTTCTGTTCGCTGACATCTTCGGCAAGCTGTATGGCCAGTACGCCGCGACCGTGGGCCAGACCCAGCTGGAAAGCAACTTCAATGCCTGGCAGAGCCGCAAGCTTTGGGCTGTGTTCGAGGAAGTTGTTAGCCGGGATCAGCGGTACAACCAAGTGGGCAAGATCAAGCACCTGGTCACCGGCAAGACGGTACGTATGGAGTCGAAGTTCATCAACGGTTGGGAAGAAGCCAACCACATGAACGCGGTATTTCTCAGTAACGAAATTCTGCCTTGGCCAATCAGCGAAAGCGACCGCCGGATGTTGGTGGTTTGGCCTATGGAGACGTTGCCACCTGATCGACAAAAGGCTATCGGTGCCGAGTTGGAAAACGGCGGTGTCGCAGCGCTCTATGCATGGCTGCTTGCCGTAGACATGGGCGACTTCAATCAGCGTACCCGACCACCTCACACACCTGCGCGGGAGCGTTTGGTTGCATTGAGCAGAGCCAGCTGGCAAACATTCTTGTACCTCTGGCGCGCGGGCCAGCTCGGGCAAAACATGTGGGGCGCGTGTCTGTCCCAGGATCTCTATGCGCTGTTCCTTGAGTGGTGCCATCGAAACAAAGAGCACACCCTCAGTCACACTAAGTTCGCCGAGTTCATCAGCGCTGAAGTCGAAAAAACCGCCCGGAGCATCCCGTGGACTGACGGCAGCAATAGGCGGTTCGGCATCCTGTTCTTCCCTGATGGGCCTGGTGCTTCCCAGCCCCCATCACTTTCATCGGCCGATCTGGGGAAGGCAGTCGCCACCTGGCGGGCCGGGGCGAAGCTGGGAGGGTGGGGTGTGGACAACTGGGACCATATCAAGGCGGTGGCAGCATGATTGCGCCAAGAAGTGTGCAAGGTGTGCAGGGTTGTGCTGGGTTATGTTTTTCGACCCAACACACGGCCAGTCCACGTATTACGTGCGCTGTAGGGGTTTGTGTTGGGTGTGCAGGGTTGTCGTGCGCGCAGGCGTATGGACATGCGATTTTTTTCAAGTCAGTGCATGCGCACGAAAAAAAAGACCATGCGAACCCCGAAAAAGCTTACACACCCTACACACCCTGCACAAAGCAATATAAAGAGCTGATTTATATAGGCTTTATTTGTGTAGGGTTTGTGTTGGGTTGCTTGTTTTCTGTGTTGGGTTCGGTTTTTCGGGGGGAAGGACGATGATCGAGGAAATTGAAGCGTTGATGCAGCATTGGGCCCGCCAGCACTGCCAGGTTGGCGACGGCGTTGGGCTGGGCAGCCCAATGGCGACAATCATGCAGTGGGGCGGCAGCGCGCCACGTGGTACGCCTGGATCGCGTGATCTGTTGATGGCGGCGGGCGGTGGCATGGATCACGTTGCAACAGAAGTCGCTGCGGCCCTCGCACAACTTGAGCGGCAATCGGAAAAAGGGGCTCAGCTCGCGACCTTGGCTCGCAATCGTTACTTGCCACAGCCTGCATACTCGGTTCGCTCTCAGTTGCAGTTGCTGGGACTTCGTGAGGACGCAGACCGGACCTACCGGAATTGGGTTCATCGTCTGCATCAGCAGGTGCAATTGATCCTCACTGTCCGCAGCGCCACGACCCGGGGACTTAATCGGCGTAGCGGTGCACTCGATACCAACCTAACCCGAGCATCAACTAGCAAACGTGCTCGGGCCTATTAACTACCGTTCGTCGGGGTACTTTGTCGTATTGTGGTCGTATTGTGGTCGTTTACATGTCGTTTGCTGACCTACCGAAAATCATCCCTTTTCGGTTTTTCCGGAGGGGGGTAAAAAGTGCCCACGATATGAAATTTGCGCCTTGGCGCTGACCTCGCACGTGCTGTGCAGCTTCACCCGGCCCTCCCTGAGCCGATCACCTGACCCCGCTTCAGCGGGGTTTTTATTTTTGGCTTAGTAGGGCTAGCAATGCAGATAAAACTCTAGGTACTGCGCCTACTAAGGCTGGACGCACTAATGTCATTTTGCTAGCGTGCATACAAAATGGATCAGGGCAGACCCTAGAATGAGCAGTAAATTTCAGATATTCGTTAGCTCCACATATGTTGACTTAAAGGAACCCAGAGATCTTGTCATCAAGGCTATCTTGGAAATGGGACATATTCCGGTAGGTATGGAAATGTTCAGCGCCGCTGACGAGGAGCAGTGGAGCATCATCCAACGCCAGATCGATCAAAGTGATTACTATGTCCTTATCATGGCAAATCGCTATGGTTCTGTTACAGCTGACAACATTAGCTACACAGAGAAAGAATTTGACTATGCGCGATCACAGGGTATTCCCTGTCTCGGGTTTGTACTCGACTCTTCAACGCCTTGGCCTTCAAATCTTACGGATACCGCCCCTGACCAAGTCCTGGCATTAAATTTGTTCAGAGAAAAAGTAAAACAGAGGCCGGTTTCATTCTGGAAAAATAATGATGATCTCTACGGGAAGTGTTCAATCGCGTTGATGAAGGCTTTTGTTGCATACCCGCGAGAAGGTTGGATCCGTGCATCCCAGTATTCCGACAGCACATTGACTAGCGAACTGACGAGGTTGAGTGCTGAAAACGCCAAGCTCCGCAGCGCGGCCGAAGCCAGGAGCGACAAGGTAGAGAAGGAGGATGAGATCAAGGGGATTCTCAAAACTCTAAAGGCTAATGACCGGGAAATGTGGGTATGGAAGTCGAAGGCGAAGGATTGGGAGGAAATGAAGCCAACTACGTTGTTCGAGCTGTTTAGAACGCTGGGCCCTGAAATGTTGGTAGAGAAGTCGATAGTTTCAATGTCGCGTTACGCAGCTCAAATGATATGCAGCTTGGAACCTAAAGAATTTCGTTCGGAATGGCCGGTACCGTCTAATGCTGTGAAAGAGTGGATGGCGGATTTTTCAAGTCTTGGGTTAGTCGCTCCTTCAGCTAAGAAGAAACCTGTTTCTGATACGAACGAATATTGGGCGCTAACGGAGCAAGGCAAGGCTGTACTGTCTGTCATTCGCCTAGTTGTACTAGAACGACCTTTGAAGATTGCAAAGGCCGCGTCTTTGACAGCGGAAGCTCCTAGTGAAGCGGCTAACACTGAGTATCAAGGTGCAAAGGCAACCGAATAGACGCTATCGTGTCCTACCGTTCTTTCGGGCACTTGTTGCGTTGTTGTCTTTTTCGTACTCGCATTGCGGTTACATTTAGCCCTATCTAAAGATAGGGCATTTCGGTTATTCCGACGAAATGAGATCAGTATTCAGTGTATGCGAGAATGGCTTATGTTGATCGCTGAACTGAGCCCGGCGCATCCTCGATATGACAGGCCTTCCCCCAGATCGTTATACCTACCCCCGCCTAATGCGGGGTTTTCTTTTTCCGGCGCGTTATTGTTTCTTCTTGAGGCACAACATGACTAATGAGCAACAAGCACTGGCAGAGATGCCGATTTGGTTAGTGATCGTCCTGGCGTTGGTCGGTGGCGTTTCGGGAGAAATGTGGCGCGCAGACAAGGACGGTGCTCGAGGCTGGGTATTGTTGCGCAGACTCGCGCTTCGGTCCGGCGCCTGTATTGTTTGCGGGGTGTCGGCCATGATGCTGATGATCGCGGCCGGCATGTCGATCTGGACGGCGGGCGCCTTGGGTTGTCTGACTGCGATGGCGGGTGCCGACGTGGCCATTGGGTTGTACGAACGCTGGGCCGCCAAGCGGTTGGGTGTCTGCGAAGCGCCGCCACCCAGTCACCCTGGTACCGAGTAAGACGGCCCATCTGGATGGCGGAGCGCTTTGTGTCGGGATGATTTAGCTCGGTAACCCAAAGTAGTGGGTGGCGACGAAGCGGGAGCCCACCGACAGTACCTCGCCCGCTAGGCTGCCCACGATGCTCTTGGTACCGCTTTTGGTGGCATCAACGAGTTGGTCGCCCAGGGATGGACCTACGGTAAGGCTTGCGGGAACAGCCTTGAGGGCTTCAAGGCCTTTTGCGGTTAGAACTACTCGGTCGAATCCTGAGTCATGCAGTTTCTTGTTAAAGCGCAGATAACCCGCCTCTGCCAGCCACTCGACACAAGCGAAGAAAAACTCACCATTCTGGTTGGGAAAGTCACCCAGCGCGCCCTCATCGTAAGAAAACCCGTCTTCCAGGAAGTCTTCGATAAGCAGATGTCTGGCTACCGGGAAGTTTTCATAGAGAGCACCAAATACCCGTCCGGTGATCTCATCAAATTTTTTGAATGTTAGAGGTGGTCATGTCCTTGACTCCTGAACAAGAGAAAAAAAGCCCCCAAAGCTGGGAGCAAGTATTGGGCTACATCGACAGGCAAGTGCGTTGAGATTTCGATTTTATGCGTGCGCGACATTGCTGGGAGAAGACCTTGGAGGAAACCCCCAAGGAAGTCCTGGTGCGGGCGTTGAGCATGGCGCTGGCTACGGGCCGTTACCAAGAGAAGCCACGCGGCCGGTGTTGCCAGTGTGGCCCGGTCGCTGCTGGGTAGGGCCGGGGACCCTGGCAAATTTCGGGGGGTACGGGGTCGGAAACCCGCGGGACTGCGTTAGCGGACAGTTCACCAGCTTAGTGAACTGAGGTGAACAGGTGAACACCCGAGGTGAACAGGACATACCATCATGACTGTAATTAGCAAAACGGAGTTTGCAGCACGGCGAGGCTGGGCTAAATCCTATGTTTCCAAGTTAGCCAATCAGGATCGGTTGGTGTTGACCCAGGACGGCAAGGTCGACCTGGAAGCAACGGAAGCACTCCTGGCTCAGACTGCAGACCCAAGCAAAGCCGCTGTTGCCGATCGCCATCACCA
>Ga0247819_10001674_pt1 | contig 11816 bp, 11 predicted proteins | sample 13C_Xylose_Day6_FD_193428 | JGI IMG/M metagenome (GOLD analysis project Ga0247819, IMG submission 193428) | Soil microbial communities from agricultural site in Penn Yan, New York, United States - 13C_Xylose_Day6 | ecosystem: Environmental > Terrestrial > Soil > Agricultural land | place: USA... | reverse complement strand
GTCGTAGGGCCGCATCTCCAGGGCGTCGTCGAGAACAGCGAGCGAACTGTGATAGTCGCCCAGCAGGCGCAGCGCGACGGCGCGGTTCAGGGTGGCGTTATGTGTCCGCCCAAGGGCGTCCGCCTTGTCCAGCAACGCCAGGGCCTGCCGAGGGTCCCGGCGGGCCAGGGCCTGACCGGCCCGTATGAGGAATTGCTCCTGCGCTGGACTATAGTCTGGCATGCGCGCTTCCCCATTGCGGCCACAAGCATGAACTTGCAGTAATGTTGCGCTGCAAGGCAGTTGTCACGCGGATTGCGGGAAACCATGATTTCCGTATGCGGACGGCTTGACGGCGGGGGGGGAATTCCGGTCTTGGGGCGCAGTCGCCATGCGCGGCCCTTTCGGAGACGACTGATGCTGAGCTGGTTCCAGGCGCTGCTGCCCAAGGAAGACAACTTCTTCCGCCTGTTCGACGCCCACGCTGCTACCCTGGTGAAGGGAGCGGAGGCCCTGCGCGGCATGCTCGACGGGGGCGAGGCCACGCCCGGCTGGTGCCAGAAGATCGTCGATCATGAGCACGAGGCAGATGAAGTCGCACGCGAGGTCCTGTTCGCGGTGCGGCGCAGCTTCATCACCCCGTTTGACCGTTCGGACATTCGCGGTCTGACCGACTCTCTGGACGACACCATCGATCAGATGCAGAAGACGGCCAAGGTCGTGACCCTGTATGAAATGCGCGAGTTCGCTCCCAAGATGCGTGAACTGGCCGACATCGCTGTCCAGTGCGGCGCCCTGACGGCAGAGGCGGTATCCCTGCTGCCCGCCATGCGCAAGAATCACGACCGTCTGAATGAACTGACCGAACAGATCGCTCGCCTCGAGAGCCAGAGCGACGCCCTGTACGATGAGGGGATGAAGGCGCTTTACGAACTGCACCGCCACGACATGACCGGCGGCAACACGCTGTGGTTCATCATCGGCGGCGAGGTCTATGATCACCTCGAGAAGATCATCGACCGGTTCGAGGATGTGGCGAACCGCATCAACGGCGTTCTGGTCGAGCACCTGTAGGGTCCTATGGATCACGCCCTCCTGATCCTGGTCTTCCTGATCGGCGTCGCCCTGCTGTTCGACTTTCTGAACGGCCTGCACGACGCGGCCAATTCGATCGCCACCATCGTCGCGACGCGGGTCCTGCCGCCGATCTACGCGGTCGGCTGGGCGGCCTTCTTCAACTTCATCGCCTTCCTGTTTTTCGGTCTGCATGTGGCCGACACGATCGGGCGGGGGATCATCTCGCCCGACGTGATTTCGGATCAGGTGATCTTCGGCGCGCTGATGGGGGCGATCAGCTGGAACGTCATCACCTGGATCGCCGGCATTCCGTCGTCCAGCTCGCACGCTCTCGTCGGTGGTCTGCTGGGCGCGGGTATAGCCAAGGCCGGGACCAGCGCCGTCGTGATCGCCGGGGTGCTGAAGACGGTAGGGGCCATCTTCATGTCGCCGGCCATCGGCTTTTTGCTGGCGCTTCTGCTGGTCTTGATCGTGTCCTGGCTGTTCGCCAAGGCCAATCCCGCCTTCGCGGACCGGATATTCCGCGGACTGCAGTTCGTTTCCGCTTCGGCCTATTCACTCGGCCATGGCGGCAATGACGCGCAGAAGACCATGGGGATCATCGCCATCCTGCTCTATTCGCGCGGGATGCTGGGCGGCGAGTTCCATGTGCCCTTCTGGGTGGTCATCACCTGTCAGGCAGCGATTGCGCTGGGCACCCTGTTCGGCGGCTGGAAGATCGTTCACACCATGGGGTCGCGCATCACGCGTCTTAGCCCGCAGCAAGGCTTCTGCGCCGAGACGGGCGGCGCCATCACCCTGTTCGCGGCGACCAGCATGGGCATCCCGGTCTCGACCACTCACACCATCACCGGCGCCATTGTCGGCGTGGGCGCGGCCAAGCGCGTTTCGGCCGTGCGCTGGAGTGTGGCGCGCAGCATCGTCACCGCCTGGTTCATCACCATGCCCGCCGCCGCCGCCATCGGCGCGATCTTTTATTTCGCTGGCGGGTTGTTCCTGACCTGATGACGGGGCCGGCGAGAACAGAGACGTCCGAGACTCGCCAGGTCGCGGCCTTGCCCTGGCGACAGGGCGAGCGCGGCGTCGAGGTGATGATGATCACCTCGCGCGAGACACGCCGCTGGGTCATTCCCAAGGGGGGGCGCATGGTCGGCAAGACCGATCCGCAAGCGGCGGCGCAGGAGGCTTATGAAGAGGCCGGCGTCCAGGGCGAAATCCTGGATACGCCGATGGGTCATTTCCGTTACGGGAAGCGCTTGAAGACCGGGGTCGTGCAGGCCTGCCTTGTGACTGTCTATCCGCTGGAGGTCCTGATCCAGTTGGGCGCCTGGCCCGAGGACCTGCAGCGCGAGCGCCGTTGGATGCTGCAGGGCGAGGCGGCGGATGCGGTGCATGAAGACGATCTGGCGCAGTTGATCCGGGACTTCAGGCCCGCTGCCTGACGGGACTCCATTTCGCCTTGCGAAGAACGACGGTTTCTGAGCGTATGCCCTCCTTCCTGGAGGGGCCATGCAAAAATTGAATCTGATCGTCGCCGTTTCGGCCCTGCTGCTCGCAGGGACCGCTCATGCCCAGGCAGATCCGCGTCCTGCCCTTGCGGACAGGCTGGTTGTTCTCTCGGCGAACGGAATGGACAAGGTCCTGCAGCGGGCCATCGATCAGGGCTTCGGAGGGCTGGATGAAAGCCTGCCGGAAGAACAGGTCCTGTGGCTGAGGCGGCATACGGCGCCCATCATACAGACCCATATGCGTCCGCTGATGGCGGCGACGGCCGCAGCCTATGCGGAACTGTTTACGGAAGCCGAACTGACGGCGATGATCGCCTTCTACGAGACGCCGCTGGGACAAAATGTTGCGCGTAAACAGCTGGAAGTGAGTGTCGAAATCGAACCTGCGATGCAGGAGTTTCAGGAGAGCTTCATGATGGAGATCATGACGAAGTTCTGCGGCCAGTTTGACTGCGAGGGCGAGCCCGCCAAGGCGACTTCGGCCGCCAAGCCCAACCGCCATTGATTTCCTCGCCCAGACCTGTATAGAGCGCGGCTTCTCGTCAAGGCTTCGGCCGTGGCGGATCCTGTCCGAGAACTTCGGGACGTGGGGGCCACCCTCGTCATAATCGTCCAGAGAGCCCTCTGGCGCCGTGGGGAGATGGGGATGCAAAGACCTTTGTTCAGCCGTTCTCGGCCGGACAGGCCACGCTTCCTTCGGACAACAAGACCGGCCTGAACGCTGTGCAGCGATGCATGGCGCTTATGCCAAATCCGCCGTCGGGAATTAGCCTGGCGGCGAATACCAAAACTGGAGACCGCAATGGACCGCGCACAAAAAGCCGAGTCGATCGAATCGCTGAAGAGCGTGTTCGCCGACGCGGGCGCCGTGGTCGTGACCCACAACCTGGGTCTGACCGTTGCGGAGATGGAAGACCTGCGTGGTCGCCTTCGTAAAGAAGGCGGCGCGTTCAAGGTGGTGAAGAACCGTCTGGCGCTCAAGGCGCTGGGCGTCGAGGAAGGCAGCGCCTACCACGACATGTTCAAGGGTCCGGTGGGCATCGCCTACGCCGCTGATCCGGTCACCGCTGCGAAGGTCGCGGCTGAATTCGCCAAGGGCAATGACAAGTTCAAGCTCATCGGCGGCTTCATGGGCGACAAGGTGCTGGACGCTGCTGGCGTCGACGCCCTGTCCAAGCTGCCGTCGCTGGACCAACTGCGTGGCAAGCTGATCGGCCTGCTGCAAGCCCCGGCGACCAAGGTCGCTGGCGTTCTGCAAGCACCCGCCGGCCAACTGGCTCGCGTCTTCAACGCGTACGCGACCAAAGACGCCGCCTAAGCCTCGTCATCTCTGCATATCTCTCTGAACCTCATCCTACCGAAGGAAGACTAAAATGGCTGATCTCGCCAAGATCGTTGAAGAACTGTCGGCTCTGACCGTCCTGGAAGCTGCTGAACTGTCGAAGCTGCTGGAAGAAAAGTGGGGCGTTTCGGCTGCTGCTCCGGTTGCCGTTGCTGCTGCCGGCGGCGCTGCTGCTCCGGCTGAAGCCGCTGAAGAGCAAACCGAGTTCACCGTTGTCCTGGTCGACGGCGGCGACAAGAAGATCAACGTGATCAAGGAAGTCCGCGGCGTCCGCACCGACCTGGGTCTGAAGGAAGCCAAGGACCTGGTCGAAGGCGCTCCGCAGAACGTCGTCGAGAACGTCTCGAAGCAAGTCGCTGAAGAGCTGAAGAAGAAGCTCGAAGAAGCCGGCGCCAAGATCCAGATCAAGTAAGATCGGATTTTGCGCTTCGGCCTTCGGGCCGAGGCTCAGACTTCAAGGAACGGGTCGGAGGGAAACCTCCGGCCCGTTTTCTTTTGGACGCGACTGGCGAGGCGGCCGGGCCGGAACCATCTGTGCAGCCTCACACAAGGATACGCCCCTATGAAGATCCTGATGGTCCTGACCTCGCATGACCAACTCGGCGACACCGGTTACAAGACCGGCTTCTGGTTGGAAGAGTTCGCCGCCCCCTATTACGCCTTGAAGGATGCGGGGGCCGAGATCGTCATCGCCTCGCCAAAAGGCGGGCAACCGCCGCTGGACCCCAAGAGCGACGCCGAGGACGCCCAGAGCGGAGACACCCGCCGCTTCAAGGCGGACGCCGAGGCGCAGGCTGCACTGGCGAGCACGCAACGGCTGGCCGACGTCAGGGGCGAGGATTTCGACGCGGTCTTCTATCCCGGCGGTCACGGACCGCTGTGGGACCTGGCCAATGACCCCGTCTCTATCGGTCTGATCGAAGCCTTCGCCGCTGCGGGCAAGCCGACCGGCTTCGTCTGTCATGCGCCGGGCGTGCTGAAGGACGTGAAGGGGGCGGATGGTCAGCCCTTGGTGAAGGGGCGGGCGGTGACGGGTTTCACCAACAGCGAGGAAGCCGCCGTGGGCCTGACCGAGGTCGTGCCCTTCCTGGTCGAGGACATGCTGACGGCGAACGGCGGGCGCTACAGCAAGGGCGCGGACTGGGCCTCCTATGTCCTGACGGACGGGGCGTTGGTGACGGGGCAGAACCCGGCCTCATCGCGCGAGACGGCGGATGCGCTGCTGAAGTTGCTGAAGGCCTAGATGCAAAAACGGCCCGGGATCGCTCCCGGGCCGCTTCTTTGTTCATCGCGCCTTAGCGACGGCGCGGACTGAGGATGTCGCCGATCCGGTCGGGCGTGCCGGGGATGCGCTCCAGACGCGGGTAGCGCAGGCCGTCGTGGTAGTCGAAGGCCACGGTGCGGTAGCGGTCGCCGTTCTTGAGCAGCAGGCTGATCGGCTTGTCCGTGCCCTTGGCGGCGGTGACGGCGTCGCGCAGGACCTCGGCCGAGGCGGCGCGGTCGTTGACGGCGACCAGTTCCCAGCCCGGACCGATGTCGGCCTCGAAGGCGCGGCCGCCCCAGCGGATGCCGGTCAGCTTGTTCGACGAGGACAGGGTGAAGCCGAGGGAATACTGGAAGTCCCTGTCCCAACCCGACTGGATGCGTTTTTCGCCGGCGGTCAGGCTGTCGGTGTAGGTCAGGCGGTAGCCGCCGCGCGCCAGACCGTCCAGCGGCGCCTTGGCGTCCGGGCCGCTGGCGTCCAGGCGGGTGCGCAGGAAGCCGGCCCAGTCGTGCGGATGGACGGCGTTCAGGGCCGCGACCACGTCGTCAAAGGTATAGCCGCGCGGCGCATACGAACCGTCGTCGCCGCCGAAGAAGCCCTTGGCGAAGTCGTCCAGCGACTTCCTGTCGCCCGTGGCCTCGCGGATCAGTGTGTCGGCGTCCAGCCAGATCAGCAGGCTTTCGCGGTAGTAGTCGCCGGTCCCGCGCATCCACGACGCATAGGGATTGCTGGTGCGGTAGCCGAGCAGGTTGTGGTTGTTGACGTCCTGCAGCGGTCGCCATTCACGGCCCGGCTGGTTGTCATAGAAGGCGGCGTTCTCGGCCATGGTGACCAGGATGTCGTCCTTGGACGCCAGGCCCGAGCGGGCGGTCAGCACGTCGCCCCAGTATTCCGTCTGGCCCTCATAGACCCACAGCAGGGTGTTCTGGGTCGGGATGTTGTGGTTGGCGGTCAGCTCGTCGGCGGGGCGCTGGCGCTTGCCGTTCCAAGCGTGGACGAACTCGTGCGGGAGCAGGCCGACCGCCCCCATGTTCTTGCCCCAGTTGGTGAAGAAGTCGGTGGGGACCGAGTTCTCGGACGAGCGGTGATGCTCCAGCCCGATGCCGCCCATCCTGGACGTGGCGGCGACCAGGAAGTCGTAGCGGTCATAGGGGCGGGCGCCGAACAGGCGGTCGGTTTGGGTCACCAGGTTCTCGAACCAGGCGATCTGTTCCGGAGTCGGGGCGATGTTCTTGGCTTCATCGGCGACGATGTTCAGGTGAACGGCCTCGCCCCTGGGGTCGATCTCGATGCGCTGGAAGTGGGCGCCGCCGAACAGGGGGCTGTCGATCAGGGTGTAGAGGTCGGTGGGCCGGAAGGTCGCCACGCCGTTCTCATAGCGCTCGGTATCCAGGGCCACGCCGTATTTCCAGCCCTCGGGCAGGCGGATCGACGGGGCGAAGGTGATGCCGGTCGAGCGGTAGCCGGCCGGATAGAGCAGGGCCTTCTCCCACTGCAGGTTGACCATTTCCGGGGTCATGACGACGCGCCAGGTCGCGTTGTCGGGCTGGGTCAGCCACTGGAACTCGACCACGATCTCGCTGACGCCCTGCGGCACGTCGATGTGGAAGGCGTTGGGGTCGATGGTGTCGCGCAGCCAGTCGATGCGGGCGCCGCCGCCCGTCACGGTCACGCCCGAGATCAGCTGGATCGGGCCGGTGGCGGCGTGGTTGCCCGGCAGGAACTTGGGATAGAGCAGGACCAGAGGCCCGGCCGTGACCGGGATGGTCTGGCGGACGCGGACGATCTTGCGCTCCACGTCGGTGGCGTCGACCTCATATTTGATGACGCCGGGATAGGTTTCGGCCGTCGGGGCCGGGATGGGCGGCAGGGCGCGCGGCAGACCCAGCGGCGTGTTCTGGGGCGTCGGCGCGGCCGGCGCCTGCGGGCCGGTCCAGGCCTGCGGGGCGTGAGCCAGGGCGGTCGAGGCGACCGAGGTCAGCAACAGGGCGAGGGCGGCGGCGGGCAGGCGTCGGGTCATCGGGTATCCAGAACTCAGAGGTAATCAGGCGTAAGGCTTGGCAGGCGTCGTCAGCGACGGCGAGGCGACAGGATGTCGCCCAGCCGGTCCGGCGTTCCCTCGATCCGCTCCAGGTGCGGGTAGCGCAGGCCGTCGTGGTAGTCGAAGCGGACGGTCTTGAAGACGTCGCCGTTCTTGAGGATTAACTCGATCGGCTCGGACGCGCCCTTGGCGGCGGTGACGGCTTCCTTGAGCGCGTCGGGCGAGGCGGCGCGGCCGCCGACGGCGACCACTTCCCAGCCCGCGGTCAGGCCCTGCTCGAAGGCCGGGCCGCCCCACAGGACCGAGGTGATCTTGTTCGACCCGTTCATCATGAAGCCGAGCGAATAGGTGAAGTCGTTGCGGCCCAGCTCTTTATACAGGGCGCCCATGTAGCCGGACGGCTCCTCCTTGAAGACCAGGCGGTAGCCGCCGCGCTCGATGCCGTCCAGCGGACCGCGCGAGTTGGGGCCGACCGCGTCAAGACGCTCGCGCAGGAAGGCGGGCCAGTTGTTCGCCTGCACCCCGTTCAGCGTCGAGGTGACGGTGTCGAAGGTGTAGGGGGCCGGGTTCCAGTCGCCGTCCTCGACGCCGAAGAAGGCCTTGGCGAAGTCGTCCAGCGACTTCTTGCCGCCCGTCTGCTCGCGGATCAGGGTGTCGGCGTCCAGCCAGATCAGCGAGCCCTCGCGATAGTAGTCCTCGCTGCGCTGATAGGAGCCCCAGGGCTGGGGCCGGCGCTGGCTGATGATGGGATCGTTGGTCGTGTCCTGCATGGCGCGCCACTGGCGGCCGGGGATGTTCTGGAAGCTGGCGGCGGTCATGGCCAGGACGTCCAGCGCCTGTTGCTTGCTCATCAGGCCGGCGCGGGCGGTCAGGACCAGACCCCAGTACTGCGTCTGGCCCTCATAGACCCAGAGCAGGGAGTTCTGCAGCGGCTCGTTGAGATTGGGCGTCATCTGGTCGGCGGGGCGGCGCCACTTGCCGTTCCAACTGTGGGTGTATTCGTGACCCAGCAGGTCGCGGTCGGCCAGGGTGCCTTCGCGGTCGGTGAAATACTTGGGATCGACGCTGTTCTCGGACGAGCGTTGGTGCTCCAGACCGATGCCGCCCAGCTTGTCCGTCACGGCGACCAGGAAGTCGTAGTGGTTGAAGTGACGGGCGCCGAACAGGCGGTCGGCTTGCTGGACCAGGTTGCGGTGCAGCTGGATATGCTCGTCGGTGGCTTCCAGCATCCTGGCGGTGTCGGCCACGACGTTGAGGCGTACGGGCGAGCGGCCGCCGGGATCGAGATCGATCTGGCGATAATGCTGACCGGCGAAGACGGGGCTGTCGGCCAGATGGTCGAGGGTGATGGGGGCGAAGGTCGCCAGGCCGTTCTCGAAGCTGACGGTGTCGAGACCGGCGCCGTAGTTCCAGCCTGCGGGCAGTTTCAGCGTCGGCTTGAAGGTGATCTGGCGCGAATAATAGCCCGCCGGATAGAGCAGGGCCTTCTCCCACTGGATGTTCAGCATCTCGGGGGTGACGACGACGCGGCCCTGATTGCCCTCGATCGGGGTCAGCCACTGGAAGGCGACCTCGATCTGACTGACGCCGGCGGGGACCTCGATCTGATAGGCCCAGGGCTGGACCGTATTGCGCACCCATTCCAGCCGCTGGCCATTGGCGGTGAAGGTCAGGCCGCCGACGTTGGCGACGGGACCGGCGGGGCTGTGGTTGCCCGGCAGCCATTGCGGATAGAGCAGGACCATCGGCCCGGCCTGGGTCACGGGAATAGTCTGGCGCACCTGGATCAGGCGACGGTCGATGTCGGTGGCGTCCACGTCCAGGCTGATGACGCCTGGATAGGCTTCGTCCTTGGCGGCCGGGATCGGCGCCAGGGCCACGGGCAGGGCGGGCGTCCCGACCTGGGCCAGGGCGGCGCCGGCGCTGAACAGCAGGGCGGAGGCGCAGGCGGTGACAAGCAGGCGGGCGGCGGGACGCATCATCTGAGGAACTTTCCGGCAAGGCGGCGTGGACGCCGCAGATCACTGCGCGTCGAGACTATGGTCAAGCCCGACGTGGGCGGATGAATTCGCCGTCATGTTCGGCCCGCCAGAGAGGGAGCGGATTTCATCGGCTACGGTTGCGTACTAGCCTGACGATGGCATCACAAGGCGAGGCGGATCACATGGACGGGAAGTGGATTTTGGCGAGCGCCGTCGCGGCTCTGGTGATGGCGGCGTCGTCGCCGACGCGCGCAGCCCAGATGGAGGCGCCTAATCGCCCTCTCCACGAACCCGTGATCGAGACCGGCGACATTGAGCGCTTCTATGCGCTTTACGACAGCACCGCCGGGCGGCCGACCGCAGAGCAGCTTCAGGCCTATCTGGATGAGGGCTCCTCCGGTCTGACGCACCTGGCGAAGGTGCGTCGGGTGACGGGGGCGAGGATGGCGGACGCCATGGCCGCCCGGCCTGAAATCTATGTCGAGGCGCGGGCCTGCGCCGATCACCTGCCGCGCGTCCGTGCGCGGGTCGCGGAGGGGCTGGCTCGTTTCATTGACCAGTATCCCGAGGCGCGGTTTCCCTCGGCGACCTTCGTGATCGGTCGCGGCCGCCCGGTCGCGGTCGGCAGTCCGGTGGACGGCATCCAGGTGGGGCTGGAAGCGCTCTGCGCCACCGACTTCATCAATCCCGATATCGAGGACCGGTTCGTGGGGGTCCTGATCCACGAGTATGTTCACACCCAGCAGGCGCCGGAGCTCACGGAAAAGGAGCAGTACACGGTGCTGGAAGTGTCGCTGGCCGAAGGCGTCGCGGAGTTCGTGACCGAGCTGATGATCGGCGCGCCGGCCTATGCCTATCTCGCGCCGCAGACCCGGGGACGCGAACTCGAGATCGAGACCGCCTTCGTCGCCGACCAGGACAAGACCGACCTGTCGGCCTGGGTCTATAATTCAACCCCTGAGAAGCCGGGCGATCTCGGCTACTGGGTCGGTTACCGGATCGCCAAGGCCTACTACCGCAACGCCCCGGACAAGGACGAGGCGCTGCGGCGGATATTGCAGCTCACGGACGTCAAGGCCTTCGTGGCCGAAAGCGGATGGCGGCCCGGCATGGACCTGAGTTAGTCCGCCGGGTTCACTTCCAGCAGTTCGACGGTGAAGCGCAGCACGGAGTTGGCGGGGATCTCGGTTCCCATCCAGCGCGAGCCATAGGCCAGGTCGGCGGGGATGACGAACTCATAGGTTTCGCCGGTGCGCATCAGGGCGACGCCCTCGGTCCAGCCCTTGATGACGCGGTTCAGCGGGAAGCTGGCCGGCTCGTTGCGCGAATAGGAGCTGTCGAACTCGCGCCCGTCGATGAAGGTCCCGCGATAGTGGACCTTGACCGTGTCGGTCGCGGTCGGCTGGACGCCATTGGGCCTGGCCTTGCCCACGCGGCGATACTGCAGGCCGGAGGTCGTGGTGGTCCAGCCGCGCTGCTGGCCGTTCCACATCAGGTAGGCGGCCTGGCCCACCTCCCAGTTCTCCTGGGTGGCGGGTCCTTGCGGGACGACCTGGGCGATCGTGGCGGGCGCCGTGGCGCAGGCCGACAGGGTCAGGGCGAGGGCGGTCGCGGCGAGCGCGGGCAGGGTGATGCGGTTCATACCGCTAGGCTTATCACGCCGATCGAAACTGTCACCTGTCTGCGTAGGGGCCTTTATTTCGCCGGAGATCAGCGTATATATGCGCCTCCCGCAGATTCCATGAATCCCGCGCGAAAGCGCCGAGGCCCGGTTTGTCGCCCTCCGACCGGTGCGCAGGCGTCGCTCCTTTCCCAAGGAGCGGGCATATCAGGCGCCCTGATCCCGTAGCGGATCGAGGGTGGGCGCCACGAGAACTTTCGGTCACGGATCGCCGGTCGGCGCGCCGTGGCTGCTGCATTGACGTCGGGTCTTCATTCCTTTGTGGGGTGGGCTCGCGATTGGGAAAACAGAATGGCAAACTCCACTGACGGTCTCGCCCTGGGTAAGATCGCCTCCGCCACCTCGTTCACCGGAAAGAAGCGCATTCGTCACTCGTTCGGGCGTATCCCCGAAGCGGTGAAGATGCCGAACCTGATCGAGGTTCAGCGCGCTTCCTACGAGCAGTTCCTGCAGCGCGAAGTGCGCAGCGGCCTGCGTAAGGACCAGGGCATCGAGGCGGTCTTCAAGTCGGTCTTCCCGATCAAGGATTTCAACGAGCGCGCCGTCCTGGAGTACGTCTCCTACGAGTTCGAGGACCCCAAGTACGACGTCGAGGAGTGCATCCAGCGCGACATGACCTTCGCGGCTCCGCTGAAGGTCAAGCTGCGCCTGATCGTCTTTGAGACCGAGGAAGAAACGGGCGCCCGTTCGGTCAAGGACATCAAGGAGCAGGACGTCTACATGGGCGATATCCCGCTCATGACGGACAAGGGCACCTTCATCGTCAACGGCACCGAGCGCGTGATCGTCTCGCAGATGCACCGTTCGCCGGGCGTCTTCTTCGACCACGACAAGGGCAAGACACACTCGTCGGGCAAGCTGCTGTTCGCCGCGCGCGTCATCCCGTACCGTGGTTCGTGGCTCGACTTCGAGTTCGACGCCAAGGACGTGGTCTTCGTCCGT
>Ga0247819_10001673_pt1 | contig 11816 bp, 13 predicted proteins | sample 13C_Xylose_Day6_FD_193428 | JGI IMG/M metagenome (GOLD analysis project Ga0247819, IMG submission 193428) | Soil microbial communities from agricultural site in Penn Yan, New York, United States - 13C_Xylose_Day6 | ecosystem: Environmental > Terrestrial > Soil > Agricultural land | place: USA... | reverse complement strand
TGCCAAGCCCAAGCGGGTCCGGTTCAAGGCGCTCAAGTAAGGCGCTTCACGCCAAGAAAAAAGGCGGGCACGTTGCCCGCCTTTTTCTTTGCGTCAGCAGTCCGTTCGCGCGCTGCCGGTCGTCGTGCCGGTGCCGCTGGCGCCCAGGCCCGTGCCGCTGCTGGCCGAGGAGCCGGGCGTGGTGCCGGCGCTGCCTACGGTGCTGCCGGAACTGCTGCTGCTGCCCATGCTCGTTCCGGGCGTGGTGCTGGGCATCGTGCCCGCCGTGGCGCCGGGCGTCGTCGGGGCGCTGCCCGCGCCCAGCGTCGTGGAGCCGCTGCTCGAGCCGGTCGTGCCGGTTCCGCCGGTCGCGGGACCGGTGCCCAGCCCGGACGACGATCCCATCGCGCCCGTGCTGTCGGCGCTGCCCGACCGCGCCGTGTTCGCGCAGTCCGGCCGGGTGGCGCCCGCGCCCATGCTCGTGCCGGGGCTGGCGCTCGGAGTGGTGGAGCCGGTCGGGCTGCTGCTGCTCGAACTGCTGCTGCCCAGCGGCGAGGTGCTCGAGCTCGAACTGCTCGAGCTGCCTGGGCTGTTCGTCACCTGTGCCATCGCGAGGCCGCATGTGGCGGCCAGTGCGGCGGCGGCCGAGAGCGTGCCGACTCTGCTGCTGATCTTCATTCGGAGGCTCCTTCGGGAAGTTGTGGAGGAGCGCCAAGGCGGCAATGCACATGCCCGGATCAGCGTGCCGCGAGCTCCCGCCGCATGGCTTCGCGGTAGCTCGGGAACAGATGGAGGTCGTTGTGCCCCGCGCCCGGCACCACCAGCAGCTGGGCGGCCGGGGCCGCACGCATCAGCCGCTCGGAGTGATGCCTGCCGATCAGCGAGTCCTCGCCGGCGTGCACGAGCAGCACGCGGCCGCCGATGTGCGGCAGGTGACGGCCGGTGTCGAGCGGATAGCGCAGCAATCCGCCCGGCACCCACGGGTAGAACTCGGCGGCGAGCTCCCGCAGGCTGGAATACGGCGTGGCCAGCACCGTGAGGTGCGGCGGCCGGCCTTCGCGCGTGAGCTGCTCGGCCAGGTCGGCCGCGAGGCCGGTGCCCAGCGAGCGGCCGTACAGCACGATGCGCCGGCCCGCGTAGCGCGAAGCCACGCTGTCCCACACGGCGCGCACGTCCTGGCGCAGCTGTTCGGGGCTCTCGATGCGGCCGGTGCTCTTGCCGTAGCCGCGGTAGTCGGGCATCACCAGGTCGTAGCCCGCTTCACGGTAGAACGCCGGGTCGCTGAACCAGCCCGCGAGGTTGCCCGCGTTGCCGTGCAGGTAGAACACCACGCCCCTGGGCTCGGGCAGCCGCAGGTGCAGCACCGACAGCTTCGCGCCGGGCACGCTCACCTGCTCCTCGTGCACGTCGGGTTCGGTGGCGAGGCGGTGGTCGGCCGCCAGCGGCTGGGGATGGAACAGCAGCGCCTCCTGCTTCCACCACAGCAGGGCCAGCACCGCGGCGTAAAGCGCCAGCGCCGCCAGCGCGAGCACCAGCAGCGATCCGGCGAGGGTCTTCATGCAGGCGTGGCGGCTGGCGCAGTGGCGCCGAGCCGGCCGCGCACCAGGTGGATGTTGGCGCGCAGCGCGTACAGCTCGTCGGCGTACGACAGCGGCACGGTCACGTGGGAAACGGTGCGGTCCATCGCCTCCAGCTCGCGCAGCAGCTCGGGCACGGCCTCGGGCTCCTCCGCGGCGCGCTCCTCGATGGCGCGCAGCTGCCCGTACCAGCGGAACACGCGCGAGCGGATGCGGAAGGCATACAGCGGCGGCACGATGCGCGACAGCGGCAGCAGCACCGCGATGATGATGCCCAGCGCCAGCCACATGCGCTCGACCAGGTTGGCCAGCCAGAACGGCAGGTAGCGCTGCAGGAAGGGCGCGCCGCTCTGGATGGCTCGCTCGGCTTCGCGCGAGATCGGGAACTCGCTGTGCTCGATGGTCGGGAAGGCGCGGGCGCGGTTGAACCAGCCGGCCGGCCCGTGCAGGCTGCGCGCGGCCTGCGCGAACAGCTGCACCAGCGCGGGATGGGTCTCCTCGCGCGCCAGCAGCACGGTGGTGGTGGCGACCAGCCGCACGTCCTGCGGCGGCAGGTCACGCGCCAGGTCGACGATGCCGCGCGGCAGCACCACGGGCGACAGGAAGCCGAAGCGGCGCGAATAGGCCTCGCTCTGGGCGAAGTCCATCAGCTTCACGCCGGGCGTCTGCAGCAGCATCTGCACCATCAGCGATTCGGGCGCCGAGGCGAACACGATGGCGTCGAGCTGGCCGTCCAGGAAGGCGACCGTGGCCGGCGTCTGTTCCAGCTGCGACAGCGTCATGCTGGCGCGGTCGATGTGGTTGGCCTCGAACAGCTGGCGCATCAGCCGCGGCACGCCGCTGCCGCGCGAGCCGGCGTTGACGCGCAAGCCGGCCAGGTCGGTCAGCGAACGCAGCGTGGCATCGGGCGACTTCTTCTTCGCCGCGTCCTCGCGGTAGAACAGCCAGAGCGGCTCGAGGAACAGGCTGCCCAGCGACACCAGGCCCTCGGTGCGCGCGGCCTGCTTCTCCTCGTCGCCGGGGCGCGTCGCGGTGCCGCCTTGCACGAACCCAAGGTCGGCCTTGTCCTCGCGCAGCAGCCGCTCGTTGGAGATCGAGCCGCCGCTCGGCACCAGCTCCACCTCGATGCCGTTGCGCGCGAGCTCGGCCTTGTAGCGCTTGCCGAATTCCTCGTACGCGCTCTGCGCCGGGCCGGTGGCCAGGCGGACGCGCTTGGGGGGCGCGGGATCGAGCCAGAGGTAGGCCAGGACCAGCAGGGCCACCGCGAGCGCGGCGAACGGGCCCGCGGAGAAGAGCAGGTCGCGGACCGACAGCAGCGTGTAGCGGATCGCCTTGGGCATGACCTTCACGGCAGCTCGGCGACCGCGGGGATGTGGAGTTCGCCGACACGCACGCCGCGTGCCGCGCGCACCGCGCGCACGGTGGCCAGCGCCACGGCCTCGGCGGCCAGCGTGGACAGCAGCACCATCTCCGCCGGCTTGCCGCTGGCGCCCGTCCCCAGCGCGAACAGCGTGTCGCCGTCGAGCATGGTGTGGGCCGGATTGATGCTTCGCGCGAAGCCGTCGTGGCCGGCCGTCGCCAGCCGGCCGGCCTGGGCCTTGGTGAGGACGGCGTCGGTGGCGATCACGCCGATGCTGGTGTTGGCGGCGACCACGAGACGCTTGGGCGGCTCGCCCGCCAGCAGCGCGCGGCGCGTGTCCAGCAGCGTGCGTCCGTCCTCGCGGCGCGCGCCGGCGATCACGCGGCCGCTGTCCGGGTCGACCACGTCGCCCATCGCGTTGCAGGCGACGATGGCGCCGACGGTGAAGCCGCCCGCGCGCACGCTCGCCGTGCCGATGCCGCCCTTCATCGCGCGCTCCACGCCGTACAGCTTGCCCACCAGCGCGCCGGCGCCCGCGCCCACGCTGCCTTCGGCCGGCGCCTGCGCCGAAGCGGCCTGGCAGGCGGCGTGGCCGGCCTGCAGGTCGGGCCGCACCTTCGCGTCGCCGAGGTAGAGATCGAACAGCACGGCGGCCGGCACGATGGGGATGCGCGCCGGCCCGACCTCCAGGCCAACGCCGTGCTCCTCCAGCCAGCGCATCGCGCCGCTCGCCGCGTCCAGGCCCCAGGCGCTGCCGCCCGAGAGCATCACTGCATGCACGCGCTCGACCAGGTTGGCCGGCTGCAGCAGGTCGGTCTCGCGCGTGCCGGGCGCCGCGCCTCGCACGTCGCAGCCCGCCACGGCGCCCTGGCGCGCCAGCACGACGGTGCAGCCGGTGGGCCGGCGGGAGTCGGTGAAATGGCCGACCTCGATGCCGGCGACGTCGGTGATGGCGCCTTGCGGCGCGAGGGGAGGGACTGCGTTCATGGGTGGTGCGAGGGCCGGCTCATCATAAGCGTGGGCCCCCTTCGCGGCGGCCCGGCGGCGCTGTCGGCCGCGTCCTACCTGCTCAGCCCGTACCGGACGACAGTTGCCCAACGCTGGGCTTTCCAGAATGGGACGCCGTGCCGGTATCCGCCGGCAATTTTTTCGACCAGCCCCAACGGAGAAGCCATCATGAACAGCGAGACCTCCTCTTCCCCCTTCCCCACCAGCAGCACCGTCGGCAGCAGCACCGGCAGCAGCACCGGCGGCAGCAACAGCGGCGCCATGGGGGACAACAACACCGTGCAGCGCCTGGCTCAGCGCGCGCACGAGGCGGTCGACCGCCTCGAGCAGAACCTGAGCACCGGCAGCGAGCGGATGATGGGCTGGCAGCAGGAGTACGGCGACATGGCGCGCGAGCAGGTGCGCACCAACCCGCTGGCGGCCGTGGGCGTGGCGTTCGCGGTCGGCATCATCTTCTCCAAGCTGTTCATGCGCTGAGCGCGCGGACCGCGGCTCGCGGCAGAAAAAGGGAAAGGGACCCGGAGCGATCCGGGTCCCTTTCTTCTTTCTCACGGGCGCGTGGCCCCCGGCGTCAGTCCAGGCGGATCTTGCCTTCGCGGACGTAGCGGTCGAACTCGTCGCGGGTGATGGCCGCGGAGCCCGGATCCTTGCCCTCCATCCAGCCTAGCGTGACGCTGTCGTCCGCCAGCTCGATATCGACCGGTCCGTCGGGGATCGGCATGAGCATGCCGTCGCCCACCCGGAAACTCACTTCGCCGCGGATGATGGCGTGCTGGGACATGGCTACTCCTTTCGTCAGTCCGCCTTCATTTCAGCGGGGACGCTGATCCGTGGCTGTCAGCCAATGCCTCGTGAACAAACGGCAACACGGCCGTTGCGGCGCCTTCAGCGGGTCGTCGCGGGATGGGCGCCGGCGGGGCGCTCCTCCATGTAGCCCTGGCCGTCCTTGATGCCCTTGCGTCCCAGCACCTGCCAGGCGGTGCGCTGGTCCACCAGCTGCGCGAGGTGTTCGAGCTCCTCGTCGGTGTGGTTGATCGCCTTGGCCGGCGTGAGGAAGCGGCCGTTCCTGGCCTCCGGCTCGGCCCAGAACGACTGGTGGTAGTCGGACCGCGACAAGGCGCGGTCGGGGCCCGCGCCCACTTCCACCACGCCGTAGCAATTGCAGAGGTAGCTGCGGAACGACTGCTGCGGGAACACCTCGGTGTACACGCCGGTGCCGCGGATGCCGGCGGTCAGCGTGGGCGTGACGATCTGGCGGCTGGCGCCCTTGCCCCAGACGCCGGCCACCGCGCCGGTCAGGAGGCGCAGCACGCCCACGGCATTGAGGCTGGCGCCGCGCTCCACGACCAGGCGACTGTTCTGCCGCACCTGGAAGGCCGAGTTGCCGATGACGAACACCAGGTGCGAGTCGGGTCCGGTCTCGATGGCGTCGCCGGTCTGGATGAACGATTGCGGCAGCAGGCGCGTGCCGTTGACCTGCGCGTCGCCGCGCAGTTCGACGATGTTGCTGCGCCGTTGCGCCCAGGCGTCCGCGAAGCCGCCCATGGCGGTCCAGCCCGCGGCGGCCTGCAGGAATCCGCGGCGGCGGAACCAGAGGACTTCATCCTCGCGGCGGCCTTGCAGGTGATGCTGGGTCATGGGCTCTCCTCAGGGGGCCGGCGGCGCGGCGGGTTCGGATTCCTCGTCCGCGCTGAAGCTGTCGCGGAAGGTGAAGTAGATCGAGCTGGTGAACATGGCCGCCATCAGCAGCGCGGTGGGCAGCATCACGGCGCGCGCGAGGCCGGGGCCGCCGGCGAGCGCGCCGATCAGGCTGAGCACCGTGCCCACGCCCAGGAACACACCCATCCAGCCGAGGCCGTAGACGAGCAGGGCGCCCAGGTTGCGCCAGCAGGCGACCACGCTGAAGAACAGGCTCTTGGCCGGCGTCACGCCGTGCCAGTGGACCAGGGCGGGCGCGTGCCAGAACATCATGAAGAGCGGCGTGTGCAGCGCCAGCGTGAGCAGCATGGCGCCGTCGACCTCGCCCGCGGCCGGCGCCGGCCCGCTGCCGGTGATCAGCGTGGCCAGGCCGGTGGCGACTACCGAGCCGACCGTGTAGATGACGCCCAGCACCAGCATGGAGCGGAGGCGCTCGCGGCCGGCGCGGAAGGCGCTGACCAGCAGCGTGGGCATGGGAAAGCGGCCGTTGGACGCCTCGGCCGTGGCGGCCATCAGGCCCAGCGTGCAGGCCGGCACCAGGATGCCGCCGGCCACGATGCCGATCACGGGAATCTGCGTCACCACCAGCACCACCGCCATGTACATGAAGAAGAGCCCCGCCAGCGCGAGCGGCTGCCGCAGGAAGGTCCGGATGCCCAGGCGCACCCAGAGCAGGCCGGTTCGCGGCGGGACGACGTTGAGTTTCATGGGACCTACGTGGGGGCTTTCTTGGCGGATGCGGCCGGCGCCGGGCGCGAGCGGGCAGGCACGCCTGAGGAATTTAACGCAAGGGGTGGCGCACTCGGGCGGCGCCTTCAGGCGTGCACCGCGTGCGCGATGCGCTGGCGCAGCACGCGCTCGAAATGCGCCGGATCGTGCGGCTTGAGCAGCGCCGCCTCGCGCGGCAGGTGGAAGTCCCACAGGCGCGAGATCCAGAAGCGCAGCGCACCGGCGCGCAGCATGGCCGGCAGCAGCTGGCGCTCGGCGGCGGCGAGCGGCCGCACGCGCTGGTAGGCCTGCAGGAAGGCCGCGCAGCGCACCGCGTCGTGGGCGCCCGTGTCCAGGTCGATGCACCAGTCGTTCAGGCACACGCCGATGTCGAACAGCCAGCTGTCCACGCCCGCGAAGTAGAAGTCGAAGAAGCCGGTGAGCGCGCCGTCCAGGAACATCACGTTGTCGCGGAACAGGTCGGCGTGGATCGGTCCGCGCGGCAGCGCCGCGTAGGCGGAGGAGGCCGCGACGTGGTTCTGGAACGCCAGTTCGCTGCGCAGCAGCGCGGCCTGCCCGGGCCCGACGAAGGGCAGCACCACCGGCACCGTCTCGTTCCACCAGGCCAGGCCGCGCAGGTTGGGCTGGCTGCGGTTGAAGTCGCGCGCGGCCAGGTGCAGTCGCGCCAGCATCTCGCCTACGCCGGCGCAATGCGCCGCGATCGGCTTGAGCTCGCTGTGGCCGGCCAGCCGGTCGACCACCGCGGCCGGCTTGCCGCACAGGTGGTGGAGGATGTCGCCGTCGCGATCGGCCTGCGGGTCGGGCACCGGGATGCCGCGCTGGGCCAGGTGCTTCATCAGGTGCAGGTAGAAGGGCAGCTGCTCGGCGGTGAGGCGCTCGAACAGCGTCAGCACCCACTCGGCCTGCTCGCCTTCCTGCACGGTGGTCAGGAAGTAGTTGGTGTTCTCGATGCCGCCCTGGATGCCGCGCAGCTCGCGGAACTCGCCCAGGCCCAGCCGTTGCGCCAGCTCGCGCGCCTGCTCCTCCGCCACTTCGGTGAAGACCGCCATCCCCGGCTCCGTGTCAGAAGTTGAAGACGTTCCAGAAGCGCTGGCCGCCGCCGGCGCCGTTGGTGCGCTCGTCCGCCACCTTGCCGCGCGAAGGGGTCGAAGGCGTCACCTCGTAGGCCGGCATCTCGGATTCCTTGGGCGTCACGCTGATGCTCTGGGTCTGGCCCGCATAGCGCACTTCCTCGATGCGGTTGCCCTTGTCCTCGTGGACCAGGCGCTCGACCTTCTGGTTGCGCCGGCCGTCCTCGGGGTTGCCGGCCTGGGGGGCGGGCGACTGGGCCCACGAGCCGGCGCAGGCGAGCAGGAAAAGGGCGGGAACGGCGGCGCGGAACATGCCGGGATTGTAGGGCGGCGGTCGAGCCGTTCCCGGCGGCACAATCGCCCGCCATGAGTGAAAACGACGCCTCGCCCCAGAAGAAGACCCTGCTGCTGGTGGACGGCTCCAGCTACCTGTACCGCGCCTACCACGCCATGCCCGACCTGCGGGCCGTGCCGGGCGATCCCGCGAGTCCCGCCACCGGGGCCATCCGCGGGATGATCAACATGATGCAGAAGCTGCGGAAGGACGTTCGCGCCGACTACGCGGCCTGCGTGTTCGACGCGCCGGGCAAGACCTTCCGCGACGATCTGTATCCCGAATACAAGGCCAACCGCTCGCCGATGCCGGACGACCTGCGCGCGCAGATCGAGCCGATCCACGAGGTGGTGCGCCTCCTCGGCTGGAAGGTGCTGAACGTGCCGGGCGTGGAAGCCGACGACGTCATCGGCACGCTGGCCTGCATGGCGCGCACCCATGGGATCGACACGGTGATCTCCTCCGGCGACAAGGACCTGTCGCAGCTGGTGGACGAGCACGTGACGGTGATCGACACCATGAACGACCGGGTGCGCGACGTCGCCGGCGTCGAGGCCGAGTTCGGCGTGCCGCCTTCGCTGATGGTGGACTACCAGTCGCTGGTGGGCGACAGCGTGGACAACGTGCCGGGCGTGAACAAGGTGGGGCCCAAGACGGCCGTCAAGCTGCTGCAGGAATACGGCTCGCTCGACCAGCTGATCGCGCGCGCCCAGGAGGTCAAGGGCGCCGTCGGCAACAACCTGCGCGAGGCGCTGGAGTGGCTGCCCAAGGGCCGCGAGCTGCTCACCATCCGCACGGACTGCGACCTGAAGGACCACATCCCCGGCTTCCCGGCGCTGGAGGACATCGTCATCAACGGCCAGGACACCGAGAAGCTCAAGGTCTTCTACGACCGCTACGGGTTCAAGGGGCTGGTCAAGCAGCTGGAGACGCACGACGTGCCGCCCGAGCTGCTGGAGGAGCAGCAGCGCAAGGCGAAGTCGGCGCCCGCGACCGGCGGACTGTTCGAAGAGCCGGACCTCTCGGGCCTTTCGCGCGTCACCAACCTCCAGTACGAGACCGTGCTCACGTGGGAACAGCTGGACGCGCTGCTCGCGCGGCTGGAAGCCGCGCCCCTGGTGGCCCTGGACACCGAGACGAATTCGCTGGACGAGATGCGGGCCGAGATCATCGGCCTGTCGTTCTCGACGGAGCCGGGCGTGGCGGCCTACGTGCCGCTGGCCCACAGCTACGCGGGCGCGCCCGACCAGCTGCCGCGCGAGGAAGTGCTGGCCCGCCTGAAGCCCTGGCTGGAGAACCCCGAGCGCCACAAGCTCGGCCAGCACCTCAAGTACGACCGCCACGTGTTCGCCAACCACGGCATCGAGGCGCGCGGCTACGTGCACGACACCATGCTGGAGAGCTACGTGCTGGAGGTGCACAAGCCGCACGGCCTGGCCAGCCTGGCCGAGCGGCACCTGGGCCGCAGCGGCATCGACTACGAGACGATCGCCGGCAACGGCAAGCACCAGATCCCCTTCCAGCAGGTGGCCATCGACAAGGCGGCCGAGTACTCCTGCGAGGACTCGGACCAGACGCTGGACGTGCACCTGAACCTCTGGCCCAGGCTGGAGCGCGACCCCAAGCTGCGCTTCATCTACGACCTGGAGATCCAGAGCAGCGAGACGCTGTACCGCATCGAGCGCAACGGCGTGCTGATCGACACCCAGGAGCTTTCGCGCCAGGGCCACGAGCTGGGCCAGCGCATCCTGAAGCTGGAACAGGAGGCGCACGATCTCGCCGGCCAGCCGTTCAACCTGGGCAGCCCCAAGCAGATCGGCGAAATCCTGTTCAACAAGCAGGGCCTGCCGGTGGTGCGCAAGACCGCGAGCGGCGCGCCCAGCACCGACGAGGAAGTGCTGGAGAAGCTGGCCGAGGACTATCCGCTGCCGGCCAAGATCCTGGAGCACCGCGGGCTGTCCAAGCTCAAGGGCACCTACGTGGACAAGCTGCCGCAGATGGTCCATCCGCGCACGGGCCGCGTGCACACGCACTACGCGCAGGCCGTGGCGGTGACGGGGCGGCTCTCGAGCAACGATCCCAACCTGCAGAACATCCCGATCCGCACCGCGGAAGGCCGGCGCATCCGCGAAGCCTTCATCGCCTCGCCGGGCCACGTGATCGCCAGCGCCGACTACAGCCAGATCGAGCTGCGCATCATGGCCCACATCAGCGAGGACGAGGCGCTGCTGCGCGCCTTCCGCGAGTCGCTGGACGTGCACCGCGCCACCGCCAGCGAGGTGTTCGGCGTGCCGCCCGACGAAGTCTCCAGCGAGCAGCGCCGCTACGCCAAGGTGATCAACTTCGGCCTGATCTACGGCATGAGCAGCTTCGGCCTGGCGCGCAACCTGGGCATCGACACGAAAGCGGCGGCCGGCTACATCGACCGCTACTTCCAGCGCTACCCCGGCGTGAAGCACTACATGGACGAGACACGGCTGTCGGCCAAGAGCCGCGGCTACGTGGAGACCGTGTTCGGCCGGCGCCTGTACCTGCCCGAGATCAACTCGCCCAACGGCCCGCGCCGCGGCGGCGCGGAGCGGCAGGCGATCAACGCGCCGATGCAGGGCACGGCGGCCGACCTGATCAAGATGTCCATGGTGAAGGTGCAGGACGTGCTGGATCGCGAAGGGAAGGGCACCAAGATGATCCTGCAGGTGCACGATGAACTGGTGTTCGAGGTGCCCGAGGCGGAACTGGATTGGGCGCGCGCCGAGATCCCCCGCCTGATGGCCGGCGTGGCCGAATTGCGGGTGCCGTTGCTCGCCGAGTTCGGCGCGGGGCCGAACTGGGAGAAGGCGCACTGAAACCGGCCTCTGCGCCGATAATCGGCGCCGTCATGGCCACCGACCGCCCCACCAAGCCCGGATCGCTTCCGCAGCCGCAGTTCCCCGCGGATCGCGCGACGGCGCCCGCGGGGCTGGAGCACAACAGCGAGTCGACCTGGGCGCTGTTCGAGGCGCTGCGCGAGGGCAAGGACGCCCCGACCAAGCCCACGCCGGCGCCGGGCTATGAACCCACCGAGCCCATGGGCCTGGCCGGCGCCCCCGGCGTCGCTCCGGCATCGCAACCCAAGGCGACGCTGGAAGAGGTGATGGCGCTGGCGCGGCGCAACAATCGGTCGTGCCCGCTGCCCGCGCCGTGGGCCGTCTTCTACGAACTGCTGCCCGCGCGCGTCACCGACGGCGCGAAAGCGCCGCCCCCGGTGGACCGACAGGGCTGGACGGCCAGTTCGGCGATGCACAAGCGCCTGCGCCTGCGCGACCAGATCGAATGGGCCGACCGCACCGGCGTGCTGCAGCACGCCCACGACTTTCTCGCCAGGCTCCCGGAAGAACACTGGCATCACTTCGACTGACCGTCGCGGGCGTTACTGCCGCTCGGACCAGGGAATCCCCCCGGTCGCCCAGTCGTGACGCTTGATGTCGAACAGCAGGATGTCCACCGATTCGGGCTTGCTGCCCAGGGTGTCGACGACGGCCTGGGTGAGCGCCTTGACGAGTGCCTTCTTCTGTTCGGGCGTGCGGCCCTCCAGCAGTTCTACGCGCAGCGTGGGCATGGGGTTCTCCTGTTTGGAATGAGCGAGTGGAAGCACGGGATTATGGTTTCGCGCCTATAGTCGCCTCCCGTTTGCATGTCCATCCCATGGAGTTCACATCCCACCATGCTGCATGACGACCTGAGAAAAGACTTCGATGCCCTGCTGCCCGGCGCCACCGGCGAGGCGGGCCCCTCCCGGCGCACCGCGCTGAAGGCCCTCGGCGTGGGCTACGCCGCGGCGGCCGGCACGGCGATGGCGCAGACGGCCATCAAGACGCCTTCCGACGGGCTCACCGTCGGCGAGATCACCTACGACGTCGGCGGCTTCAAGGTGCCGGCCTACCGCGCGGCGCCGGCCGGCAAGACCGGGCTGCCGGTGGTGCTGGTGATCCAGGAGATCTTCGGCGTGCACGAGTACATCGCCGACACCGCGCGCCGCTTCGCCCGCGCCGGCTACCTGGCCATCGCGCCGGAGCTGTACG
>Ga0247819_10001672_pt1 | contig 11821 bp, 8 predicted proteins | sample 13C_Xylose_Day6_FD_193428 | JGI IMG/M metagenome (GOLD analysis project Ga0247819, IMG submission 193428) | Soil microbial communities from agricultural site in Penn Yan, New York, United States - 13C_Xylose_Day6 | ecosystem: Environmental > Terrestrial > Soil > Agricultural land | place: USA... | reverse complement strand
TCCCAGGCGTGGATGTCCGCGCCTGGGACAAGCAGGAGCTGGGCCCCCATCTGGGCTATCTGCCCCAGGGCGTGGAACTGCTTGAAGGCACGGTGGCCGAGAACATTGCCCGCTTTGGCCCGGTGGAGCCGGCCAAGGTCGAAGCCGCGGCGCGCGCCGTGGGACTGCACGCCTTCATTCTGGGTCTGCCCGGCGGCTACGACAGCCCCCTGGGCGAGGACGGTGCCCGGCTTTCCGGTGGCCAGCGCCAGCGCATGGCCCTGGCACGCGCGCTGTATGGCGATCCGGTGCTGGTCGTGCTCGACGAGCCCAATTCCAGCCTGGATGACGAAGGCGATGCCGCTCTGTCCCAGGCAATCCGGGACGCCAGCGCCCGGGGAACGACGTTCGTGGTCATCACCCACCGCACCAGCGTGCTGGGCGTGGCCCACAAGATGCTGGTGCTGCGCGACGGCCGCCAGCAGGCCTTCGGCCCGCGCGCCGAAGTGATGGCGACGCTGACCCAGGCGGCGCAGCAGGCCGCGGCGTTGCCCGCACCGCAGCCGCAGGCGGCCTGAACCGTCCTGCATTTCACGAAAGCTTTACTTCATGAACCCTTATGCTTTCTTCCAACGCAGCGAGTTGACACAGGCGCTGTGGTCGTTTCGGCGTGAATTTGTCATGGTCGGCCTGTTCAGCATGCTGGCCAATGTGCTGCTGCTGGCCCCCACGCTGTACATGCTGCAGGTCTTCGACCGCGTCATGATCAGCCAAAGCGAGCTGACGCTGCTGCTGGTGTCGTTGATCACCCTGTTCCTGTTCATGGTGATGGCCTTTGCCGAATGGATGCGCTCCCAGGTCCTGGTGAGTACCGGCGTGCGGCTGGACAGGCTGCTGGGTTCACGGATTTTCCAGGCCAGTTTCGCCGCCCAGATCAGCCGCCAGGAACAGGGCGCAACGCGCGCCTTTGGCGATTTGCTGCAGCTGCGGCAATTCCTCACGGGCCAGGGAATTTTTGCGCTGTTCGATGCGCCGTGGACTCCGATTTACCTGGCCGTGCTGTTTGGCCTGCACCCCTTCCTGGGCGCAGTCGCCCTGTGCTTTGCGCTGGCGCAAGCGGCGCTGGCCTGGTTCGGTCACCGCAAGTCCGTGGCGCCGTCCGAAGCCGCGAGCCTGGCTGCTTCCCAGGCCGGCAACTATCTGCAAAGCAAGCTGCGCAATGCCGAAGTGCTTGAACCCATGGGCATGGTGCACCACTTGCGCCCGCACTGGGCCCGCCGGCACCGTGAAGCGCTGGGCTTGCAGGGCAAGGCACAGGCCCTGACCCACCGCATCACGGCCTGGAGCAAATTCATCCGCTATTCGCAGCAATCCCTGGGACTGGCGGCCGGCGCCTTGCTGGTGATCGACGGCCAGCTTTCGCCCGGCGAAATGATTGCCGCCAATGTGCTGATGACGCGCACGCTGGCCCCCATCGACCAGTTGGTCGGCAGCTGGCGCGGCTTCATCTCGGCGCGTGCCGCATTCGGCCGCATCGAAAGCCTGCTGCGCGGCTTCCCCGCTGCCGCCCCCCGTCTGCACCGGGATGCGCCAGCAGGCGCGTTGGCGCTGCGCAATGTCAGCGCCAACGCGCCCGGCCGCGAACAGCCGCTGCTGCAAGACATCAACCTGCAGCTGCAGCCGGGCTCCGTGACGGTCATCCTGGGCCCCTCGGGCTCGGGCAAGTCGACACTGGCGCGCTGCATGATCGGCGTCTGGCCGCCAGTGAGCGGCGACGTGCTGCTCGACAGCCGCCCGCTGGACGCCTGGGACCGCGGCACCCTCGGCCCCCATCTGGGCTACCTGCCCCAGGACATCGAACTGTTCGACGGAACGATCGCCGAAAACATTGCCCGCTTCGGCGCCGTCGACGCGGAAAAAGTCATTGCCGCGACCCGCAGCACCGGCCTGCACGAAATGATTTTGCGTTTCCCCAAAGGCTACGACACGCCCATAGGCGAGGCCGGCGGGCTGCTTTCGGGCGGCCAGCGCCAGCGCATCGCCCTGGCGCGGGCAGTCTACGGCCGGCCCAGGCTGGTGGTGCTGGACGAGCCCAACGCCAACCTGGACGACACCGGCGAAGCCGCGCTGGTGCAGGCCGTGCGCGATCTCAAGGCCGGCGGCAGCACCGTGGTGCTGGTCACCCACCGCCCCGGCATCCTGGCCGTCGCCGACCGCCTGATCACGCTGCGAAACGGCGCCGTCGAGCACGAAGGCGAACGCGACGCCGTGCTGGCGACGCTGCGCCCGGCACCCAGCGGCCCGCGGCCCTTGACGGCCTGAGGCTCCGCCTCTCCCCCACTGACTGAATTGAATGGACGAGAAACACCATGGCCCTCACCTTACGACCTGACATGTCCTCCCCGGCTGCCATTGCAAGCGATGCCAGCCCCGGCACTCCGGCCCACCGCGACGATGGAGGCCGGGCCGGGCGCATAGGCCTGTGGGCCCTGGGCCTGGGCTTTGGCGGTTTTCTGCTGTGGGCCGCCCTGGCGCCGCTGGACGAAGGCGTGCCCAGCCAGGGAGCGGTGGCCATAGACACCAAGCGCAAGACCGTGCAGCACCTGTCCGGCGGCATCGTCCGGGAAGTGCTGGTGCGCGAAGGCGACCAGGTCCGGCAAGGCCAGTTGCTGATGCGCCTGGACGCGGCGATGACCCAGGCCAGCTATGAATCCGTGCGCCAGCGCTATCTGGGCCTGCGCGCCATGCAGGGGCGCTTGATAGCCGAGCAATCGGGTGCACCCGACATGGCCGTGCACAGCGACTTGCAGGCGGCCGCATCCGACCAGCTGATCCACCAGCAGATACAAACCCAGGAGCAGCTGATCCTGACGCGCCGCCATCTGCTGCGCGCGGACCTGCAATCCATAGAGGAGAGCATCCAGGGCCAGCAAGGCATGCTGCAGGCCTATGGCGCCATGCTGCAAAGCCGCCAAGGCCAGCGCGCTTCGCTGCTCGAGGAGCTGCAGCAACTGCGCGGACTGGTCAGCGAAGGCTATGCGCCGCGCAACAAGCAGCTCGAACTCGAACGCATGATCGCCGACCAGGCCACCGCCATCGCCGACCTGCAAGGCAATACCATACGCGCCCACCGCAGCATTACCGAACTGCGCCAGCGCGCGCTGTCGCGCATGCAGCAACAGCGCCAGGAAGTGCAGACCCAGTTGGCGGAAGTGGAGCGCGACGTGCTCGCCGAGCGCGATAAATTCACGGCCGTGGCCGAAGAGCTGGCCCGCCTGGAAATCCGCTCGCCCGCGGACGGCCAGGTGCTGGGCCTGCTGGCGCAAACCGTCGGCGGCGTGGTCCAGCCCGGTCAAAAGCTCATGGACGTCGTGCCGGGCGACGCGCCCCTGCTGCTCGAAGCCCAGGTCGCGCCCCACCTGATCGACCGCGTGCGGCAGGGCCTGCCCGTGGATGTGCGCTTTTCGTCGTTTGCCCATTCGCCCCAATTGGTGGTGCAGGGCAAGGTGCAGTCGATATCGTCCGACCTGCTGGCCGATCCGCTGACCCAGGCCGCCCATTACCTGGCACGCGTGGAAGTCACGCCCGAAGGCCTGCAGCGCCTGGGCAAGCGCCAGTTGCAACCGGGCATGCCGGTCGAAGTGGTGTTCAAGACGGGCGAGCGCTCGCTGCTGACCTACCTGCTGCACCCCTTGACCAAGCGGATCGCTGCATCCATGACCGAGGAGTGATGCCGTGCCCCGTCTGATTCCCGCCCTGTGGCGCCCGCTGCTCCCCCTCGCCCTCCTCGTCGCCATGCCCGCCTGGGCCCTGGACCTGCGCCAGGCCTATGACGCAGCGTTCACCCACGACGCCACCATCCGCGCCGCCCGCGCGAGCACGACCGCGGCGCACGAACGCCTGCCCCAGGCTCGCGCGCAACGCTTGCCGCAGATCAGCCTGAGCGCCGCGCGCAACTACAACGACCTGACCAGCACCTCCGCCGAGTCCACGGGCCGTTCCCGGCGTTTCCACAACGATTACTACAGCGACAACCAGAGCCTGAACCTGCGCCTGCCCCTGTACCGGCCCGCCCTCGGCGCCCAGGTCCTGCAGGCCCAGGCCCAGGTCGAGGACGCCAATGCCCTGCTCGAACGCGACGAACAGGCGCTGGTCGTGCGCGTGGGCGAAGCCTACTTCGACGCCTTGCTGGCGCGCGACCAGGTGGCCCTGCTGCAGGCCCAGAAAACCAGTCACAGATCCCTGCTCGACGCCGCGCGCAAAAGCTTCGCGGTCGGCGCCGGCACCCGCACCGACATCGACGAAGCCCAGGCCCGGCTGGACCTGACCCTGGCCCAGGAACTGGAAGTGCAGCAGCACGTGGAATTCACCGAGCGCCGCCTGGAAGTGCTCACGGGCCTGAGCGCCGCAAGCCTGGCCCCGCTGGACGTGGCGCGCTTTGCGCCCCAGCCCCCGCAGCCGCGCATGGACGACTGGATCGCGCGGGCCGAGCACGCCAGCCCCGAACTGCAGGCACTGCGCGCCCAAGGCGAAGCCGCGCGCCTGGAAGTGAGCAAGGCCGAGGCCGGACACCAGCCCACCCTGGATGCGGTGGCGAGCGTGTCGCGCAGCCACAGCGACAACGTCACCAGCGTGAACACGCGCTACGCGCAAAAAACCCTGGGTCTGCAGCTGAGCATTCCCCTGTATTCCGGTGGCGCGGTGAATTCCCAGGTGCGCCAGGCCCTGGCCTCGCAGGAGCGCGCACGCGAAGCGCTGGAAGGCGCGCGGCGCGAGCTGGGCGTGCGCGTGCACCAGGAGTTTCGCTCGATGGCCGAAGGCGTGCTGCGCATCCGCGCCCTGGAGCAGGCCGTGCGTTCGGCGCAGCAGGCGCTGCTGTCCAACCAGAAGTCCCTCCAGGCCGGCAGCCGCACCACGCTGGACGTGCTCCAGGCCGAACAGCAAAAGACCACCGCCTTGCGCGACCTGGCCCAGGCCCGCTACCGCTACCTGCTGGCCCAGCTGCGCCTGCAGTCCCTGGCCGGCGATGACCGCCAGGAAAGCATCCAGCAAGCGAATGCCTGGCTGAGGACAAGCATTCCCTGAGCAAGACAGGGCAGTCAAGCCTTTGTGAGGGATTCCGAAACACCTTCTTTGACGAGACTCACTTCATTCACGCCCCAAAGAAGCTATCCCGCTCCCCAACCCTTGTGGATGCGCCTGCCGCGCGCAGGGCGCGGGCTGGCCGAAGTGCCGAAGGACACGAAGGCTTCGTGATCTGACTCACCGCGGTTGTTCGAGCGGAGCGTCGGAGGCGCCTAGCCGCAGGCGCGCAGCGAGTTCCGCGGTGCAGCCCGCGACCGAGCACGGCAGGTTGCCCTGAGCGCCAGCGAAGGGACGCAGGAACCAGGGTCGCCTTTCTTTTGGGTACTTTTCTTTGGCGAAGCAAAGAAAAGTACCTCGGCCGCCGGGCCGAGGCCCGGCCCCTGCCCATGGCAACGGCATGCCGTTAAAAATGCGGCACAAACCCTCTGTCCCCTGGAGCTTGCCCAAGCGCGAGAACAGATATCTCAAGGCGCGGGCTCCAGCACCAGCTGGTGCTGCCAGCGCGCCGGCGTGCGCTGCAAAGGCCGGTACTGGCCCGCGGCCCAGGCCTGGCGCATGTCGGCATAGCGCGGCGAAAAAACATTGCCGCTTTGCCCGGTCTGAAAAATGAAGCGCGAATTCTCCAGATCGGCCAGGTCGTACAGCCCGCGCATCGACGGTGCATGCCGGCTCGCGAAGGCCCCACCCTTGACGTCGCCCGCGTTGTACTGGCCCACGTTGACCGTGTAGCCGTCGCCGGGCGAAGGCACGCGCACGTCGAAAAACCGGGCCAGCGCGGCCACGTTGCCGAACGGCCGGTGGCTGCTCACCGCGGGATGGGCCAATCCCCAGCGCCACCGCGCGGGCTGGGCGCCGTAGGCCGCCTGCAGGCGATCGAGCGCGCGCGTCAGGGCCTGCGCTGACTGCTGCGTGCAATCCAGGGGCGCGCACCACCAGGCATCATCGCGCGCCAGAATGCCTTCGACGGCGGCGCGAAAATCGCGCTTGCCGTAAGTCGCGGCAAAGCGCTGCTCGCCTATGCGCGGCACGATCACCGCGCGCGCCAGCTCATCGGCCCAGGCGGCAAAAATCAGCGGCGCCGGCTGCTGCGCCTCCATACGGCCGTCAAAGTCCCGCAGCAACTGCCGCACCTGCGCCGCTTGCGGGTGCTGCGTCTGCTGCGCGGCGGCGCGCAGCGCGGGCAGCAGGCGCAGCGTGGCCAGCGAGGTCACATCGCTCTGGATGGCGGCCATGCTGTCCATATCGTGCAGCGGCCGGGCTTCGAGCAGCTGCGCAATGCGCTCGTAGCGGTAAGGCAAGACCCAGTCCTGGGTCAGAAAGTACGCATAGCCCGGCGCCGACACGCGCTGGTTGGCGGTGGCAATCCAGCCGCGGGTCTGGCCGTCATCCTGCGGCGTCTGCGCATAGGGCAGCCAGCCCTGCCAGTCGTAGCGCGCCAGCCAACCCGGGGCCGGCGCCACGCCGCGCAAGTCGTTGTCGGCGCCCCGCAGCGGCACCCGGCCTGCGGCCTTGAAGCCAATGTTGCCGTCCACATCGGCCACCACAATGCTTTGCATGGGCGAGTGGTAGTGGCTGAAGGCCTGCAGCATTTCGGGCAGGGTCTGCGCCTGGTTGGCCAGCAGGCCGGCCAAGACCGTCTGGTTGTCGGCATCGAGCGCGCTCCAGCGCAGCGCCAACACGTATTTGCGCAGGTCCAGCAGTTGGCCATGGCTGGCCTGGACGTCGCTGAGCACCGGGCCGTGGCGCGTGGCGCGCAGGCGCAGATGCAGGTCCGACTGGCCTTTGACGCGAATGACTTCCTCGCGCAGCGCAAACGGCGCCCAGCCGTCCGGCGTGCGGTACAGCGTGGCGTCCTGCGGATGGATTTGTTCCAGGTACAGGTCTTGCACGTCGGGGCCGGTATTGGTAAAGCCCCAGGCCACGCGCGCCGTGCGGCCCAGCACCACGAACGGCAGACCGGGCAGGGTCGCGCCTATGGCATCGATGGCGCCCGGCGCCCGGTGGCCCGGCGCCCGGATGCCCGTCGCCCGGATGCCCGGCGCCTGCAGGTGCGCGTAGTACCAGATGGCTGGCGCACTTAGCCCCAGGTGCGGATCGTTGGCCAGCAAGGGCTTGCCGCTGGCGCTGCGCCGCCCGGCCACGACCCAGTTGTTGCTGCCCTTGCCGTCATTGCTGCCCGCCTCCTGGGCCAGGGCCTGGGCCCAGTCGGTGCGCGCCTGGTCGACCAGGGCCGCCAGCCGCTGCGCGCGCTGCTCAGGCGCTTGCGCGGCCGGGGCCAGAGCCGCATCTTCCTGCGCATAGACGCCCAGCCCGCGGTACAGCGCCGCCAGATCGGTGGTCGTGGCCGGCTGCTCGCCAGGATAGGCCGGCATCAGTTGCCACAGGCGCTCGGTAGCTATGCCGCGCAGCAGCGACAGGCGCGCGAATTCGTTGCCCCAGTTGCCGCCCAGGTCCAGCGCCATCATCAGCGCCCAGCCCACGCTGTCCGAGGCCGACCAGGGCGAGCCGTCCTGCCCGCCTTCACGGCCCGGCGTCACGCCCAGCAGTGCGAATTCCGGCGTCAGCGCCTGGGAGCGGTGTGCATGAAAAGCCGCGATGCCGCTGCTGTAGGCCTGCAAGGCTTCGCGCGCCTGCGGCGGCAGACCCGCGTACTGGCGCTGGGCCGCGCCGCGGATGTCGAGCGCGCGCATCAGCTTGTCGGTCTCCAGCGTGGCCGGGCCCAGCACTTCGGACAGCGTGCCGTGCATCACCCGGCGGTTGAACTCCAGCTGCCAGCCGCGCTCCTGCGCATGCACATAGCCCACGGCGCGCCACAGGTCCTGCGGCGACTGGGCCGCGATGTGCGTCACATCGGCCGCGTCACGGCGCACCTGCACCGTCTGCTCCAGGCCCGCCACGCCCAGCGTCCCGTCAAGCTGTACCTGGGTGCGCAAGGCATAGACTGCCAACGCACTGCCCGCCAACAGGGCCAATCCCACCAGCGCTGCCGCCCCCCCGCCCAGCGCTTTCGCCCCGCTCCATCGACCCATGGCTGTCTCCTGTTGTTCGGCTTATAGACGTTTGTCACTTGCGTGCGATGACACCACAGTCCCGCCTGCCCCACAATCGGAGATATTCCTTTTCTTGCGCAAGCTGTATGTGGCCTTTCGATTTCTTCAAAAAACTCAGCCGCGACCCTGACGTAGGCCAGACCCGGGGGGACTACATCGGCTGCTATCTGCTGGGCACCGAAACTCCGGGCCAAAGTGACACCAGCTACCACTCGCTGGCCACCACGCGCGAAGCGCTGCTGGCCGATGCCCGCGCCTTCCTGCAAGGCTTTCTGCAGGAGCACCCAGGGCTGCCGCAGGCCGAACGCGAGGCGCTGCAGTCCCTGCTTGACCATCTCGAAGAGCGCATAGCCGCCCACCTGGCCGGCGACACCCACCAGCCCCTGGCCGTGCAAGGCGGCAGCCATCTGTTCCTGCGCACCGGCATGCGCGCGCGCAAGAAGGAACAGGGGCGCTATCTGGAGTAAGGCGCCTGGACGGCAGGGCTCACGCCGTGGGCCGGCTTTGCAGTACCCACACCCCTGCTGGCGGGGCATTGCGCCACACCGCGCAGACCTTGAGCCAGTGAAAATCCGCCGAGGCCGTAAAAGGGGCCTGGGGCAGGTAGGTGAACTGGACCAGCCGCGAGCCAGGCACCCGGCGCAGAAAGCGCTCGATGCTGGCCTGGGTGTCCTCGCGCAGGTCCTGCGGCAGCGAGCGAAAAGGCAGGCTGGACACCACGGCCGCCGGATCGGAATAGTCGAGACCGTTGAGCACCTCGTGCGCGCAGTCCTGGCGCACATCCAGCCCTGCGAATTGGGTCCTGAGCGTTTGCGCCAGAGCAGGCTGTATTTCGACGGCCACCAGCGAGGCCAGCGGCAGGCGCTTGCGCAGCTCTCGCGTGACCGGCCCCGTGCCCGCGCCCAGTTCCACGACATGGTGCACCTGGCCCGCGGCTCGGACCATTTCCAGCGCCAGGTAGCGCGACGAGGGCATGACCGCGCCGGTCAGGCCCGGTGTTTTCAGCAGGTGTGACAACAGCGACGACATCGCCACAGTATGCGCCTGACCGCGGGCACCTTCCAGGCGCCGACCGCAGCCGGCGCGCAGGCTTATGCCACGGCGCTTTCGCTGACGGCCCGCAGCAGCGTCAGCAGCAAACCGTTCAACGGCGTGCGCACGCCCAGTTCCTGCCCCCGCGCGACGATCGCGCCCGTGAGTGCTTCGACTTCCAGCGCGCGCCCGGTCAGTCGATCGAAATACATCGAAGTGCCGGCGTCGGGCGGATAGGTCAGCAGCGTGCGCATGATGGCCGCCGGTTCGTCGGCCGTGAGCTGGGCACCATCTGCCCGGCCCACGCTGGCCGCTTCTTCCAGGATGTCCAGGCACAGGGCTGCGATGTCCGCGCGCCGGAACACCGCCTGGCGCTGCAGCGTCAAGGCCGTGACCGGGTTGGCCACGGCATTGATCAGCAGCTTGCGCCAGGCCAGGGTCGCCAGATCGTCGGTCTGCAGGAGGCGCATGACCGAGCCGTCGAGCAGGGCCGCGAAATCCCGTCCATCGGCGCTGTCCTCGACCGCCATTTCGTACTGGCCGGCGGGGCGCAGGCGCATGCGGTCAGGCGCCATGCGCTCGCCGTTGTAGTAGACGATGGTCGGCACGACCCGCGCATCGCCGATGAAGGGCCCCACACGCTGCGCATGGCCTATGCCGTTTTGCAGCACCGCGACGCGCGTTCCGGCAGCGCACAACTGCGCAAGCCAGGGCGCCACCGAAGCCGTCTGGTGTGCCTTGGTGCACAGCAGCACCCAGTCCACCGGCGTGGCCTGGGCCGGATCGGTCAGTGCCCGCATGGGCAGGTCCAGCGTGCCCTGGGGCCGCTGCACGCTCAGCCGCTGCAGCGGCTCGCGCACGCAGACCACCACCTCATGGCGGCCCAGTGCGGCGAGCTCCGCGGCCACCACGCCACCGATGGCCCCCAGGCCCAGCACGGCGATGCGCGCCATGCGGGTATCTTCGGGCGGCATCAGTGCGTATGGCCCCAGTAGATCAGCGCGTCGCGCCCTTCCACCGACAGCGACACCTTGGCGCCCATGGGCAGCAACACCTTGGTGTCCACATGGCCGAAAGGCAGGTTGGTGAGCACGGGCGCCTGGATCTGCGCGCGCAGCCAGTTCACCACGCTTTGCAGCTTGAAGCCCTTGTCGTGCGTGGCCAGCTTGTACTCGGTGAACTGGCCCAGCACCACGGCCTTTTGCTTGGCCAGCACGCCGGCGTAAAGCAATTGAGTCAGCATGCGTTCGACGCGGAACGGGTGCTCGCCCACGTCCTCGAGGAACAGGATGCCGCCGTCCACATCGGGCAGATAAGGCGTGCCGACCAGCGAGGCCAGCATGGCCAGGTTGCCGCCCCACAGCGTCGCGTCCTGCACATAGATCTCGGGCACGGCCGGCGCGCCATCGGCGCCCGGCGCTTCCTTGTTCATGCGCCAGCCGCTGCCTTCGCCATGGCCCGACAGCAGGTCTTCGAAGCAGTCGAGCATGATGTCGTCCGGGCCGTCGGCCGCGCCGAAGTCGGCGGTGAGCACCGGGCCGGCCCAGCTGCGCGCGCCCGTGCGGGCCAGCAGCGCGCACTGGAAGGCCGTGAAGTCGCTGAAACCGACAAACTCCGTGCCGCGCTCCACGGCCTTGGCCACGGCCGCGTAATCGATCTGCGGCAGCAGACGGCCCAGGCCGTAGCCGCCGCGCGAAATCAACGCCACGTCGGCGCCGCTGGCGGCCGCGCGGTGGATGGCGGCCAGGCGCGTGGCATCGTCCCCCGCGAAACGCGTGTGCACGGCCAGTGCATCGGCATCGACTTCGACTTCATGGCCCTGGGCCTTGAGCCGGGCAATGCCGCGCTTGAACGCCGGCTTGTCGCGCACGGCGCTCGACGGCGAGTAGATGTAGATGTGGCGCGGGCCCTGCGCATGCGCATGGCCGCAGCAGCCGCCATCGGCGTCGTGCACATGGTCCGCATGGCCGGGGGCGTGATCCGCGTGAGCGTGGTGGTGCGTGGGATCGGTGCAGCCGACCGCCGCGTGGGCATCACAGGTCGTCGCCGGGGCGCTGGCAGCGGGTGGCTGGTTTTTCTTGGTAGAGGGCGTCGAAGACAAGGCATTCAGGCTGCCATGCAGCCTGCTCCGGTAAAACAGGGGCAAGGGGCGGCGCAAGCCCCTAAGATGGGTGGAAGTATTCCACAGCCTGCAAAGCCACGTCCGCGCGGGGTTCTGGAACAAACTGACCCCAGGCGGGCAAGGCCGCCGGCGGCACGCAGCCGCGCCGGCCTGAGGCCAATGCCTGCGCATCCGCCAGCGCCAGCGCCCGGCCCGGCCCCGCCTGGCCGGGCCCATCCGCATGCCAGAAATCGCGGGCAGCGCCCAGCCAGGCCGCCTCCTGCGCGCTGCCCCCGGTCACCGCGCCGGCCCGCAGCGCCGCGCGGTGGCCCGCGTCGGGAAACGGCGCGTCATAGACACGCACCTCTTCAGCCGCCGGCTTGCGTGCGGGCCCCGTGCCGAGCAGCAGCCCCCCAATAAAACGCGCGGGCTCGGCCTGCGCCAGGCTCAGGCCCAACGGGGCCGCTGCACCCTGCACCACCAGCACGCAACGCTGCAGGTCGCACTGCTGCAGCAGATCGAGCAGGATCTGCCGGTGGGTTTCCAGCGAGTGAAACCCCGCCTTCTTGGGTTT
>Ga0247819_10001671_pt1 | contig 11831 bp, 9 predicted proteins | sample 13C_Xylose_Day6_FD_193428 | JGI IMG/M metagenome (GOLD analysis project Ga0247819, IMG submission 193428) | Soil microbial communities from agricultural site in Penn Yan, New York, United States - 13C_Xylose_Day6 | ecosystem: Environmental > Terrestrial > Soil > Agricultural land | place: USA... | reverse complement strand
GCATTCCATTCGTCGCGCCTGGCCGGATGCGCTCGATCTCCTGCTGATCTGCGTTGAATCCGGCGTCTCGATGGAGCTTGGCATGCGGCGCGTTGCCGATGAAATTGCCTCCCAGTCGCCGGCTCTGGCGGAGGAATTGGTGTTGACGACGGCCGAGCTTTCCTTCCTGCCCGAACGCCGGATCGCGCTCGAAAACCTCGGCCACCGGACGGGCCTCGATGATGTGAAATCGGTGGTTCAGGCGCTGATCCAGGCCGACCGCTACGGCACCCCGATTGCCCAGGCGCTGCGCGTTCTGGCGCAGGAAAGCCGCGATCAGCGCATGAATGCCGCTGAAAAGAAGGCGGCGGCGCTGCCGCCCAAGCTCACAGTGCCGATGATCCTGTTCTTCCTGCCGGTTCTCGTCGCCGTCATCCTCGGTCCGGCCGGCATCCAGGTCGCCGATCGTTTCTGATCCCGCTGCTGCACAATTCTTCAGAGCGGATGCAATTTGGGAGATTGTGCCGAAAAGTCGGGCCGCCCATGGCGCTCGTCGCGTATTCCATTGAACGCGCGAGGCTGTGGAGGCTTGCAAATCAGAGGCGGCTTGAGATCAGCCTAGCGCATGTCACTATCGCAAAACCGCTACGCACTTTTGCGCGACATGCGCAAAAACAAAGGCTTAAAGCGCAGTCAGCGATTCCTACAGCGCAGCACGTCTTATTAGACGCGCAAAGGTCGCTGTAGCGGGCTTGGGGCGTGCGACAGACACCGGTTCCGTTCCGTGATCTCAGTTGGTGTTAGTTTCGTCCGCCTTGGCCAGCTGCGTCCACGCACCTTGCTGCGACAGCATCGAGCGCAGATATTTCACGTTGGCTTCTGCCTGCTCCCCGGAAAGCTCCTGGCGGGCGATCGTTTCGGCCTCTTGAAAGCGTCCCTGCAGCCCGACGGCGAGTGCGAGGTTCTGCCGTACGCTGCTGTCGGCGCCGGGTTGGCTCGCGGCGGACTTGAGATAGGTCTCCGCCGTGCGCAGGTCCTTGGTCAGAAGATAGGACATGCCGAGGTTGGAGAGCACCGAAGGCTCGTTCGGCTTGAGCTCGAGCGCTTCGCGATAGCGCAGGCGCGCCTCCTGGGCACGTCCGAGTTGGTCAAGGATCGCGCCCTCGGCCGATTTCAGCTTCCAGTCCGGCCGATCCGGCGTCTGCGCGCGACTGATCGTGTTCAGTGCCTGATCCAGTTGTCCGGCCGCTGCCTGCGCCTTGCCGTAGGCGCCGAGGACCTCGCGGTCCTGCGGATGGTTGATGGCGACCTGCTGCATGACGGCAAGCGCCTGTTCGTTGCGCCCGGTCATGCGCAGAAGATTGGCGTAGTTGAGCCCCGCCTCGCGATCCCGCGGGTTCTTCTCATAGGCCTGGCCGATGCCTTCGGCTGCCTGGGACAGTTCCGATGCGGTCATCGATTGAACCGACTTCGACGTGCCCGAAATGGAACCGGTCGTCAGCTCCTTCTTCGGCTGGTTGGCACAGCCGGCGACAGACAGGGCGACGATCGCGATCGCGGCGCCTTGCAGCAGACGGTTGGCGTTTAGGGATGAGATCGTGCGTTTGGCCATCGGCGGTGTCCCCAGCATGCATTCGCGCACCAGAACTCCAAACAACATCGGCGCAACTTTCACTCCAGCAATAATCTGTTAACCCTAACAGAGCGTTAAATGCGCGAATCCATCTCTGTCAGCCGAGGACTTCCATGGCCCCCTATCAGTTCATCGAGCGGCCGTCGCCGTTCAACACCAGCGCAGGCAAGACTCTGCCGATCTTCGCGGTCACGCCGGCGCATATCGAAACGGGAGCCATCGATCCGATCGCGCTTGATTGGGCCCGAAAGGCCGGCTTCAAGGCCGAATCGGGCGCGGTCCTTCTGATCCCATCCGCCGATGGCCATCTCGGCGGCGCGCTCTTCGGCCTGGGCGGCAACCCATCCGAGGCGCCGTTCCTGACCGGCAAGCTCGCGCGCGCCCTGCCACCCGGCAAGTGGCATATCGAAACGGCGCCGCTCACAGCCAACCGGCTGGCACTCGGCTATGGTCTCGGCTCCTATCGCTTCGAGCGTTACAAGTCGGCAAAGGGCGAGCCGCCGACCTTGCTCATCCCGACCGATGCCGATGCTGCCGATATCAAGCGTCAGCTCGCCGGCGTCTTCCTTGCCCGCGACCTCATCAACACGCCGACCAACGACATGGGCCCTGAGGCGCTGGAAGCAGCATTCCGCGCACTTGCGACGCACTACAAGGCGGATGTCTCGGTGATATCGGGCGAGGCTCTTCTGACGCAGAACTTCCCGCTTGTTCACACGGTCGGCCGTGCGAGCGCAGAAGCGCCGCGTCTTCTTGAACTGCGCTGGGGCAAGAAGGGCCACAAGAAAGTGACGCTGGTCGGCAAGGGCGTCTGCTTCGACACCGGCGGCCTCGACATCAAGCCCGCTTCCTCAATGCTGCTAATGAAGAAGGACATGGGCGGTGCCGCCAACGTCATGGGCCTCGCGCTGATGATCATGGATGCAAAGCTCAAGGTCGATCTGCGCGTCATCATCCCCGTCGTCGAGAACTCGATCTCCGCCAATGCCTTCCGGCCGGGCGACATCTATCGCAGCCGCAAGGGCCTGACGGTGCAGATCGACAACACCGATGCCGAAGGCCGTCTCATTCTTGCCGATGCGCTCGCCTATGCCGACGAGGAAAAGAACGAGCTGCTTGTCGATATGGCAACGCTGACCGGTGCCGCCCGCGTTGCACTCGGTCCCGACCTGCCGCCGTTCTTCACCGACGACGCCGAGCTGGCGCAGGATCTCTCTGAGGCGAGCCTCAGCGTCGACGATCCGATGTGGCGCATGCCTCTGCACATGGGCTACGACAAGGACGTCTCCGCGCGCATTGCCGACCTGACGAACGCGCCTTCGGGCGGCATGGCAGGTTCGATCACCGCCGCGCTCTTCCTCAAGCGCTTCGTCACCAACACCAAAAGCTGGGTGCATTTCGATATCTTCGGGTGGGCCCAGTCCGAGCGGCCGCATTCGCCTGTTGGCGGTGAGGCTCAGGCTATTCGCGCGCTCTATCAGCATATCGGGCGGATCGCCAAGTAAGTCTCTGATGAAGACGACCGGCGCTGACCCTGCGCCGGTCGTCCGAAAAAGCAACGCTTGCGTAACGGTCCGCCGCTATGGTGGCGGACTACCGCAGCGCCGCGCTTCCCTTGGAAGTGTATTGGTCGCTGTCGTTCGTTGACTGTCTGTTTGAATCCTCGAACCGGAGAGCGATCGAGGGATTCATGCGGTTGCGCAGGAGTTGCCATTGCCGGTCGAGCTTACGCCCTCCCAGGCCCTCGGGCTCTGGCACATGGTATCGTTGGAACAGGTGCGGGTGGACGGTCGCGATCTGACGCTGCGCCAGATGGCGATCCTCTTGCAGATCTATCTCGTGCCGCCGCCCCACACCGTTCGTGGCCTTGCCGCAACCCTTGGCGTCACCAAGCCGGTGATCACGCGAGCACTCGATACCATGGGCGCCCTCGGCCTTGTCGACCGCGCCCGCGACGACCGCGATCGGCGCAACGTGGTCATCAAAAGGACAGTCGACGGTGCTCTCTATCTTGAAAAATTCGGCGATCTGATCATTGATCAGGGCCGCAAACAGCCTAAGTGAGTTGACATGTCGACACTTCCCGATCGCCGCCTGAATGCCTATCGAGCCGACCTCGCCGAAAGCCGCCTTCGCGGTGTCGTGGAGGCCGAGCGCTATGTCGAGGGAAGCGTTGCCCGCGTCTCCGTGCCGGTAACGCCGCTCAGGGCAAAGCCCGATCTTGCCTGCGGTACCGATACCGAACTGCTGCTCGGCGAATCGGTTCGGGTGCTCGATACCAACGAGAGCTGGTGCTGGGTGAAGGCGGATCTCGACGGCTATGTCGGCTACCTTCCGGAATATTGCCTTGCGCCGGTGGTCAAGAGCCCGACGCACATCGTCTCGGCCCCGCGCACCTTCGTCTATTCCGGTCATGACTTGCGTTTTCCGACTGTTTATCCGTTGTCGATGGGCAGCCGTCTCAGCGTTGTCGACGAGCGCGAGACCCGTGGCACGCGCTACTTCCTGCTCGACGGCGGCCAGGCGGTGATCGCCAACCATTGCATCGAGGTCGGCAGCGTCGTGCCCGGAGACTATGTCTCGGTTGCCGCCCGCTTCGTCGAAACTCCCTATCTCTGGGGCGGTCGTTCCGGTTTCGGCATTGATTGTTCCGGCCTTGTGCAGCTGTCGATGATGATGGTCGGCAAGCTCGCCCCGCGCGACTCCGACATGCAGGCTGCAGGCTTGGGAACGCCGATCGCCCGTGAGGAGCTTAGGCGCGGCGACCTCGTCTTCTGGAAGGGCCACGTTGCGCTGATGGAAGACGACGAAACGCTGATCCATGCCAACGGCCATACGATGACCGTTGCCCGCGAGGGACTGGAAGCGTCGATCGAACGCATCGGTTGGCTCTACGACCAGCCGACGGGCTATCGCCGCCCTTAAGCATTTCCAGGAAAAGTGCGAAGCGGTTTTCCGTCAGGTAATGCGCAAAAACAAAGAGATAGAGGGTTTGGGCGGCTCTCTCGAGGCCGGAAGCGTTCTAAGCGCTCAGTAGCCGGCTAATTTATCGACGACGTGCTGCAAAGGTTGCCCGCTTTCGAGGCGGGCGATCTGCTGTTCGACGTGGCGGAACAGCGCCTTGACGTCGGACGAAGCTGCGACATGCGGCGTTACATAGACATTCGGCATCTGCCAGAAGCGGCTTTCTGGCGAAAGCGGCTCCTGCTCGAAAACGTCAAGGGACGCTGCGCCGAGAAGGCCCGAATCGAGTGAGCTCAAGATATCGGTTTCGACCTGGCTGCCGCCGCGGCCGCCATTGATGAAGACCGGGGCGCCAAAGGGGCCGTTGCGGCTCAGCTTGGCAAAAAGTCCGGCATTGAAGATGCCGCGGGTCTCCGGCGTCAGCGGCAACAGGCCAACCAGGAAGTCCGTGCGCGCCAGGAAGGCGTCCAGCTCGTCACCGCCATAGGTCTCGATGCCGTCGATCGCCTTCGTGCTGCGCGACCAGCCGACGACCTTGAAGCCCAAGGCCGAAAGCTTACGGGCCGCATCCTGTCCAAGCACGCCCATGCCCATGATGCCGACGGTAATGTCCGCCGCCTCGGGTTGGGAAAGGTCGCGCCACTCCCGCTTTGCCGCCAGCGCCTCATAGGTGCTGTGCTGGCGCAGATGCATGAGGCATTGCATCACCACCCATTCGCTCATGCGTGTCGTCAGGCTGCGATCGACGAAGCGCACAAGCGGCACATCCGGCAATCCCGGCAGCGTCAGGACATGGTCGACGCCGGCGCCGCCGGAGAACACCACCTTGAGATCCGGCGCTCTCTCGAAAAGGTCCGGTGCCGATTTCCACACCACGGCATAGTCGATATCAGAGAGATCGCGATTGTCGTGGATGGCATCGGCTCGGTTGATCACCTCCCGGTCCGGGAAGGCGCCCTTCAGGGCTGCCGCAACCTCCTCGGGAATGAACTTCAGATCGATGATGACGGAGCTTTTCGAGGGCATTGTTAGGACTCTACTGGCGGATGGCGGACAGGTTGACGGCTTCGAGGTTGAAGGCTGCCGCCATCAGGGCCTTGGTATAATCCTCCTGCGGCGCATTGAAGATGCGCTCCGCCGGGCCCTGCTCGACGACCTTGCCCATGCGCATCACGATCATCTCGTTGGCAAGCGCCCGCACAACCTTGAGGTCGTGGCTGATGAAGAGATAGGCGAGGTCGTGCTTGTGCTGCAGGTCGCGCAGCAGGTCGACCACCTGCGCCTGGACGCTCATGTCGAGCGCCGAGGTCGGCTCATCCAGCATCACGAATTTCGGCTTCAGTACCATCGCACGCGCAATCGCGATGCGCTGCCGTTGGCCGCCGGAGAATTCGTGCGGATAGCGCCAGCGGGTGGCGGGGTCGAGCCCCACTTCCTCGAGCGCTGCGGCGACGCGTTGATCGCGCTCGTTGTCCGACAGCGCGCTCTCGTGGATTTTCAGCCCTTCGGCGATGATGTCGGAAATCGACATGCGCGGGCTCAGAGAACCGTAAGGGTCCTGGAAGACGACCTGCATCCGGTTTCGAAGCGGCCGCATTTCGCGGAAGCTGTAGGCGGCGATGTCCTTGCCGACGAAGGCGATCCGTCCCTTGGACGATATCAGCCGCGTCAGCGCCAGACCGAGCGTCGTCTTGCCGGAACCCGATTCGCCGACGACGCCGAGCGTCTGGCCGGCGCGCAGCTTAAGGTCGATGCCGTCGACCGCCTTCACGTGGTCGACGACCTTGCGCAGGAAGCCGGCCTTGATCGGAAACCAAACCTTCACATCAGCCGCTTCCATGACGACTGGCTTCGAGGCGTCCGAAAGCGGCGGGTTACCCCTTGGCTCGGATGCGAGCAGGTGGCGGGTATAGGCATGCTGTGGATTGGCAAAGATCTCGGCGGTCGGCCCGGTCTCGACGATCTTGCCCTTGGTCATCACGCAGACCCTGTCGGCGATTTTTCGCACGATGCCGAGGTCATGGGTGATGAACAGCATCGACATGCCGTGCTCGTCTTTCAGCGTTTTCAAGAGTTCGAGGATCTGGGCCTGCACCGTGACGTCGAGCGCCGTCGTCGGCTCGTCGGCGATCAAAAGCTCCGGCCGGTTGGCGAGCGCCATGGCGATCATCACGCGCTGGCGCTGGCCACCGGAAAGCTCGTGAGGATAGGCGCCAAGCCGCTTCTCCGGCTCGCGGATGCCGACCTGGTTCAAGAGCTCGAGAATTCTCGTGCGCGCCGCGGCTCCTTCCAGTCCCTGATGCAGCTCCAGGATCTCGCCGATCTGCCGTTCGATCGGATGCAGCGGATTGAGCGATGTCATCGGCTCCTGGAAGATCATCGTGATGTCGTTGCCGCGCACATGGCGCAGCTCCGCATCGCTGGCCTTCAGCAGGTCCTTGCCGTTGAAGTGGATTTCGCCGCTCGGATGGCTTGCCGAAGGGTAGGGCAGGAGCTTCAGAATCGAGTTGGCGGACACGGACTTGCCGGAGCCGGACTCACCGACAAGCGCAACCGTTTCGCCGCGCTTGATGTCGAAGGAAATGCTATCGACCGCAAGCGAGGTGTTACCGCCCTGATGGAAAGCGACCGACAGATCGCGGACGGAGAGAATGGGATCGGTCATCGTCGCGCTCACCGGAATGTCTTTCTCGGGTCGAAGGCATCGCGGGTCGCTTCGCCGACGAAGATCAGCAGCGACAGCATCACCGACATGACGCAGAAGGCCGTCAGCCCGAGCCAGGGCGCCTGCAGATTGGATTTGCCCTGCGCGATCATCTCGCCAAGGGAAGGCGAGCCCGGCGGCATGCCGAAGCCGAGGAAGTCGAGCGAGGTCAGCGTGGTGATCGAGCCAGAAAGGATGAACGGCAGGAAGGTCAGGGTCGCCACCATCGCGTTCGGCAGCAGGTGACGGTACATGATCGTGCCGTTGCCGACGCCAAGCGCGCGCGCTGCATTCACATATTCGAAGTTGCGTGCCCGCAGGAACTCGGCGCGCACGACGCCGACAAAGCCGACCCAGGAAAACAAGAGCATGATGCCGAGCAGGATGAAGAAGCCCGGCGGCAGGATCGCGGCGATGATCAAGAGAATGTAGAGCACCGGCATCGACGACCAGATCTCGATGAAGCGCTGCATCAAGAGGTCGGTCCAGCCGCCGAAATAGCCCTGCACTGCGCCGGCCGTCACGCCGATGATCGCGGAGGCGATGGTGAGTACCAGCCCGAAGAGCACCGAGATGCGGAAGCCGTAGATCATGCGCGCCGTCACGTCGCGCGCCTGGTCGTCGGTGCCGAGCCAGTTGAGGTTGCCGGCAATGCAGTTGCGGTCGGCGGTGCCTTCCGGATAGGCCGAGCAGCGTTCCTCCGTGCTCATCAGCCAGAAGGGCTTTGTCGGCGCCGAATGCGGAATGTTCGAGTTGACCGTCTGGTAGGAGTAGCGGATCGGCGGCCAGATCATCCAGCCGTTGCCCTCGATCTCGTCGCGAATGTAGTCGGAGCGATAGTCGGTCTCGGCAAGGAAGCCGCCGAACTTCTCCTCCGGATAGTTGACCACCGCAGGAAACAGGATCTCGCCCTTGTAGGAGGCGATGATCGGCTTGTCGTTGGCGATGAATTCGGCAAACAGGCTGAGCACGAACAGCAGAAGGAACAGCCAGAGCGACCAGTAGCCGCGCCGGTTCGCCTTGAAGTTCTGCCAGCGCCGCTTGTTGACCGGCGACAGCCAGCCACGCGGCGGGGCGGCAACCTGGGTGGGGGCAGTGGTTACGGTGCTCATCACACGTCCCTCCGCTCGAAATCGATGCGCGGATCGACCCAGGTGTAGATGAGGTCGGAGAGCAGGCTGACGAGCAGCCCCATCAGCGAGAAGATGAACAGCGTCGCAAAGACGATCGGATAGTCGCGCTTGACGACGGAATCATAGCCGAGCCGCCCAAGGCCATCGAGCGAGAAGATATATTCGATCAACAGCGAACCGGTGAAGAAGGCCGAGATGAAGGCGCTCGGGAAACCGGCGATGATGATCAGCATAGCGTTGCGGAAGACGTGGCCGTAGAGCACCTGACGGTCATTCAGGCCCTTGGCGCGCGCCGTCGTCACATACTGCTTCTTGATCTCGTCGATGAACGAATTCTTGGTCAAGAGCGTCGTTGTCGCGAAGGCCGAAAGCAAAAGCGTGATCAGCGGCAGCGTCATGTGCCAGAAGTAGTCGAGGATCTTCTGCCACCAGGGCAGTTGCCAGAAATTGTCGGAAACGATGCCGCGCAGCGGAAACCAGTCGAGGAACGAGCCGCCGGCAAAGACGACGATCAGCAGGATGCCGAAAAGGAAGCTCGGAACGGCATAGCCGACGATGATGATGCCCGAGGTCCAGATGTCGAAGGTCGATCCATCAGACACCGCCTTCTTGATGCCGAGCGGGATCGAGATCGCGTAGGAAAACAGCAGGATCCAGAGCCCCAGCGAGATCGAGACCGGCATCTTCTCCTTGATCAGATCGATGACCGACGTGTTGCGGAAGAAGCTCTCGCCGAAGTCGAAGCGGATATAGTCCCACATCATCGTGCCGAAGCGTTCGAGCGGCGGCTTGTCGAAGCCGAACTGTTTTTCGAGCTTGGCGATGAATTCCGGGTCGAGCCCCTGGGCGCCTCGGTACTGGCCGCCTTGATCGCCACCGGTCTGCATCAGGTCGCCGCTGCTGCCGCTCAGCCGGTCGGAGCCGCCGGCGTTCGTCAGGTCCGAAATCACCTGTTCGACCGGTCCGCCGGGCGCAAACTGAATGACTGTGAAAGAAATCGCCATGATCCCGATGATCGTCGGGATCATCAGCAGCAGGCGTCGCAGGATATAGGCACCCATCAGGCCAGCCTTTCGATCGACGTGTTGCCGGTGGCCCGGACCCGCGAAGCGTCGGCGTGCGCCCTATGGTGTCTCAATCCTCACGTCTCCTTGCGGCTTTCAGGCCCAAGCCGGGCCTATATTCGTTTTCAGTGATTCGTTTTTCTGCATTTGGAATCGAGACGGCATCCAAGTGCAAGGGCTTCATTTGGCCGTGGCGTTTTTCGACCACCAGACATCCGGGAAGCCGGTGCCGTAATAGGGCAGCTCCTGCGGATGGGCGAGGTGGTTCCAATAGGCCACGCGGACCGCCTTGGAATAGAAGAGCGGCACGACATAGTTATGGGAGAGGAGAACGCGGTCGAGCGCCCGTGTCGTCGCAACCAGTTCCTCGCGGTTCGGCGCGAAGATGATCCTTCGGATCAGCTCGTCGATCGCTGGATCGGCAATGCCGGCATAGTTTCTCGATCCCGGCTGGTTGACCGAGCTCGAGCCCCAAATGTCGATCTGTTCGTTTCCTGGCACCAGGGACTGCGCCCAGATGCCATAGATCATGTCATAGTCGAAGCTTCTGACGCGATTGGTGTATTGCGAATCGTCGACGGTGCGGATGCGGGCATCGATGCCGATTTTCTTGACGCTGTTAATGAATGGCGTGACCGTGCGCTCGAAGGACGGGTTGGACAGAAGCAGCTCGAAGCCGAAGGGTTCGCCGGTCTTGACGTTGACCAACCGGTTGCCCTTGAGCTCGTAGCCCGCCTCCTTGAACAGGTCGAGCGCCTTGCGCAAGTTGCCGCGCACCTTCTGCGGGTCGCCGTTGATGGGGTTCACATAGGGCGTGGTGAAGACTTCGGCCGGAACCTTGTCCTTCAGCTCCTCCAGGATTGCCTTTTCGCGGCCCTCGGGAAGCTTGGAGGAGGCAAGCTCGGTGCCCCAGAAATAGCTGTCGACACGCTGATAGGCGTTGTAGGCGAGATTGCGGTTGAGATCCTCGAAGTCGAAGGCGTAGTTCAGCGCCTCGCGCACCCGCTGATCCCTAAACTTCTCGCGGCGCATGTTCGGCACCAGCGCCTGCATGACCCCGGTTGCGCGCAGCGGATTCTCGATCTCCTCGCGGATCACACGGCCGTCCTTCATGGCCGGAAAGTCGTAGGCGGTCGCCCAATGGCTCGCGCTGCTGTCTCGGTAGAAATCGACGTTGCCGGCGCGAAAAGCCTCGAATTCCACGTTTCTGTCGCTAAAGAAGGCATAGGTGATCGTGCTGAAATTGTATTGTCCGACATTGACGTTGAGGTTCTTGCCCCAATAGTCGTCCCTGAGCTCGAAGCGGATCGAGCCACCCGCCTGGAAAGAGGCGATCTTGTAGGGGCCGGAGCCCATCACCGGTTCCAGCGTTGTGCGGGAGATATCGCGCTTGTTGCCCTTGGCGTCCTGCCCCTCCCACCAGTGCTTCGGAACGATCGGGAACTGGCCGAGAATGTTCGGCAGTTCGTGGTTGTTCTTCTCGTCAAAGCGGAAGGTGATATCGCGCTCGCCGGTCTTTTCCGCTGAAACCACGTGGCGGTAATAGTTGGACTGGAGTGGATTGTGCTCCTTCGCCATGTTGAGGGAGAAGATGACATCCTCCGGGGTCACCGGCGTTCCGTCGGCCCACTTGGCCTCCGCACGCAGGCGAAAAGTGGCAGACGAGATATCGTCGGGATAGGAGACGCCCTCGGCAAGCAGGCCGTATGCGGTGGTGATTTCATCCTCGGCGGTTTTCAACAGCGTATCGAAGACCAGGGACGAAACGCCGGTCGCCGCTTCGCCCTTGGCGAGGATGGGGTTGAACGTGTCAAACGTGCCGTTTTCCGAGAGCCGCAGCTCGCCGCCTTTCGGTGCGTCCGGATTGACGTAGTCGAAGCGGGCGAAGCCATCCTTATGTTTTGGCTCACCGATCGACGACGTACCATTGCGCCAGACGGGCTGTTCTTCGGCATTCGATGCAGGGGGAAGGAGAAGAAGCGCTGCTGTCAGAAGCGAGGCCGCGAGGCCAGGTTTCACGGTCCTGCAGAAGTTTGGCATCCAGCCGGTACCCCTATATTCCAATGTTCTTTTTTGAAAGCATAGGCGAAATCGGGGCAATTGACAGGCACCGCCGCAAATCAGGCGAAATTTTTGCGTCACATCCCGGTGATTCACAAGGCTGAGGCAAAGACCGCGCCTTAGGATGGGGGTTCATCGGACACGGCGCGTCGGCGTCGGGGTCTGCGGGACATGAACGGGACGAAATGACATGGTTGCTCCACTTCAACGTTGCGGCTCGGCGCTTCTGGCGCTGTTGCTCGGAACGAGTTTCTTGATCGCCGATGCTGCCAGGGCCGACGACACGCCGGCAA
>Ga0247819_10001669_pt1 | contig 11847 bp, 8 predicted proteins | sample 13C_Xylose_Day6_FD_193428 | JGI IMG/M metagenome (GOLD analysis project Ga0247819, IMG submission 193428) | Soil microbial communities from agricultural site in Penn Yan, New York, United States - 13C_Xylose_Day6 | ecosystem: Environmental > Terrestrial > Soil > Agricultural land | place: USA... | reverse complement strand
GCGGGTGACCTCGCGAGCAGGGGGTGATCGCGCGCATCCGCGTCAGGAGTTCACGCGGATGATCTCCTGCTGGTACGGGGCGATCACCGAGCCCGAGATGCGCAGGTCCAGCAGCAGGAACGGGCGATCGGATGCCGGCATCCGGGTCCATTCCTCAAGCCGGTCGAGGTCCTCGAGCGTGCGGACCACGACCCCTTCCGCCCCGAAGCCCCGCGCGACGCCCGCGAAGTCGACCTGGGGGATGAGCATCGGCTCTTCGGCGAGGCCCTTCAGGCCGTAGAGGTTCACCTCGGCGCCGTAGGCCGCGTCGTTCCAGACGACCGCAAGACCCCGGCCGCCGGCCACGCGCACTGCCGACTCGAGGTCGGCGAGCGCCATGAGCCCGCCGCCGTCGCCGCTGGTCAGCACGATCGTCGCGTCCGGTCGCGCCTGTGCGGCGCCCGGGACGCTCGGGAAGCCCAGCCCGATCGACTGGAAAGCTGTGCCGACCATCATCATGCGGTCGGGCGAGGCCACCGGCCAGTACATGTTCGCCCAGCCGATGAAGTGCCCGCCGTCCGAGACCACGACGCGGTCTTCCGGGAGCAGCTCGGCGATCCGTGCCGCCGCCGAGCGCGGGTCGACCCGCCCGTCAGTCGCCAGGGCGTCGCCCGGTTCGTACGCGCGAGCGGATGCCGCATCCACGCTTTCGCGCCATCCGCTGGGCTCCGCGCCGATCACCGCGAGCTCGTCGGCGATCGCGCGGGCGACGAGGGCGGCATCCCCGCGGATGTACCCGCCGACGTGGGGGTGGGTCGCCGCGGGGGCGAGGTCGACCTGGACCACGCGCGTGCCGGGGGCGAAGAGCGCGCCGAAGCGCATCGTGAACTGGTTGAGCGAGGCGCCGAAAACGACGGCGACATCGGCCTGTTCGACCAGCTCCATCGCGGCCTCCGCTCCGAACCCGCCGGTCACGCCGAGATCGAACTCGGGCCGCGGAAAGATCCCTCTCCCGAGAGCCGTCGACGCGGTGAGTGCCCCGGTGGCATCGGCGAGGGCTCCGAGCGCGTCACCCGCCCCGGCGATCCACGCCCCGCGCCCGGCGAGCAGGAACGGCCGCTTCGCGCCGGCCAGCGCGGTCGCGGCATCGCGGATCGACTGCGCCGCGAACGGGCCGCGCGGCGCGACCGGCTCGGGCAGACGGGGTTCGGGGGCCTCGGGCACGGGCCCGGCCTCGAGCGCGGCGACGTCGTAGGGGATCGCGAGCACGGTGGGCACGCGATAGGTCAGCGCGTGCTCGATCGCGATGACCGTCGTCGCGGCCGCATCCGCTCGGCCCACCGTGTAGGTGCGCGCGCCGACCGCCGAGGCGAGCGCGATCTGATCGACGCCCCAGGGGCGGCGACCCGAGGTGGGCTCGTCTCCGACCACCAGCACGAGGGGCACGTGCGCCTGCACCGCTTCGGCCAGCGCCGTCAGCGTGTTCGTGAACCCGGCGCCGTAGGTTGCGGTCGCGGCGGCGAGCCCGCCGCCGGCGCGGTGATAGGCGTCGGCGGCGACGACACCGCCGGCCTCGTGGCGCACCGCGGTGTAGCCGACGTCCGTGGAGCGCTCGAGGGCATCGAGGAAGTAGGCGTTGCCGTTGCCCATCACCCCGAAGACATGGTCGATGTGCAGGGCGAGGGTCGCGGCGACGTGCGCGGAAACAGTGGGCATGGACGCTCCAGAGACGGGACGGACGGTGAGTTCCGTGTGTGTCTCGCAGTGTCACCGCTGCTGCGTGCCCCTTTTTCGAGCACCGGCGGGCAGTTGCTCGCCCCGCCGGACGGTTCGATTATAGGCGCGTGGCAAGCTGGAGCCGTGAAGACCATCCAACTCCGCAGGTACACGCTCGTCGACGGCGAATACGACGCCTTCCTGGCCTGGTGGAGGGAATGGATGCCGCGCGTGCGGCCGGCAGCCGGGTTCGCGATCGAGTTCGCGTATGGCCTGCCGGAGACCAACGAATTCGTCTGGGCCGTCAGCGCCGAGGGCGACCCCGACGCCTTCCTCGCCCGCGAGGAGGCCTACCTCGCATCCGAAGGCCGAGCCGAGGCGTTTGCCGGACAGCCGCAGCGAGTCGCCGAGTACAACGTGCGGCTCATCGACGAGATCGCCTGAGCCAGCCGCACGCCCGGTCGGTCACCCGCCGAGCGCGTCGCGGATCACCGCGGCCGAGCGATGCAACCTCGCCGCGATCTCCGCCGGTTCGTAAGCGCTGGCCACGTAGACCACCGCGATCGCCGCGGGCGGTCGGCCGCGCACGACCAGAGGGACCGACACCGAGCGCAGGCTCGGGATGACCTCGTCGTGGCTCGTGGCGAATCCGCGGGCTGCGGCATCCGTCACATCGTCCCGCAGCTGGTCGGAAACCCCGGCGGGCCACGATGCCGGGGGGAGCACCGTCAGGATCGCCTTGCCGGGTGCCCCGACCGTGACAGGATGCCGTGTCCCCGGTCGCTGCGCCACCGACGCGACCGCATGGCGCGGCTCGACACTCACGAGCGTCACGCACTCGTCGTGATCGAGCACCACGAGGAAGCACGTCGTGCCGAGCTCGTTCGCGACGGCGGTCAGCTCGGGGAGGCCCTCCGCCTGCAGGTCGTGGGCGACGCCCGCGGCCAGCGCGGCCATCCTCGCTCCGAGCTGGATGCGCCCGGCGCTGTCGCGTGTGACGAGTCCGTGGCCTTCGAGCGTGCGCAGCAGCCGGTAGGCGACCGACCGGTGCACACCGAGCCGCCGGGCGACCTCGTCGATCGACAGCGGCTCGCGGGCGTCGGCGAGGATCTCCAGGATCCGGATGCCGCGGCTCAACGTCTGCGAGGGGGGCGCGACGGCATCCGCGGCCATGGTGCTCCTCTTGTGCGGGGGACGCAGAAACGTATACGATCTGTTCAGTAGTAGAACGTTGTGTTCGAATATAGAACACAGCCATCATCCCCGCAACCACCATCGCCGGCGAACGCTGACGCAGGTGACCTCGACATCGTCGTCCGAGGAGGACACCCCATGCAGTTCCATCACCACGGATACGTCTCGGGAGAGCCCCGCATTCTCGATGCCGACGGCACCGGGATCGATCGGCCGACCGATCTGCCCGAAGAGATGGACGTGCTGATCGTGGGGTCGGGCCCCGCGGGCATGCTGCTGGCCGCGCAGATGTCGCAGTTCCCGGGGGTCACGACTCGCATCATCGAGCGGCGTGACGGCCGGCTCGTGCTCGGGCAGGCAGACGGCATCCAGCCGCGGAGCGTAGAGACCTTCCAGGCGTTCGGTTTCGCCGAGCGCATCGTGGCAGAGGCGTACAACATCGCATACATGAACTTCTGGGGACCCGACCCCGAGAACCCTCAGAACATCATCCGTACGGCGCGCACCGAGGACTACGCGTTCAAGATCAGCGAGTTCCCGCACCTCATCGTGAACCAGGCACGGGTGCTGGACTACTTCGCCGAGGCCGCCGCATATGGTCCGGGACGGATCGTGCCCGACTACGGCGTCGAATTCCTCGGCCTGACCGTCCACGAAAACGGCGATCATCCGGTCGAGGTGCGCGTCCGGCATACGACCGGCGCGCTCGCGGGCCGGGAGCGGACGGTGCGGGCCAAGTACGTCGTCGGGTGCGACGGCGCACGCAGCGGCGTGCGAGAGGCGATCGGCCGCCAGCACATCGGCGCGTTCGCAGCCCACGCGTGGGGTGTGATGGACGTCCTGGTCAACACCGACTTCCCCGATTGGCGCACCAAGTGCGCGATCAACGCCGAGGCGGGCAACATCCTGCACATCCCGCGCGAAGGCGGGTATCTCAGCCGCATGTACATCGACCTCGGCGAAGTGGCCGAAGGCGACAATCACCGCGTGCGTCAGACCCCGATCGAGGAAGTCGTCCGAAAGGCCAACGCGATCCTGCACCCCTACTCGATCGACGTGAAGCAGGTCGCCTGGCACAGCGTGTATGAGGTCGGCCACCGTGTCACCGACAAGTTCGACGACGTCGATGTCGAACAGACGCATGACCCGCGGGTCTTCCTCACGGGGGACGCGTGCCACACGCACAGCGCGAAGGCCGGCCAGGGCATGAACGTCTCCATGCAGGACGGGTTCAACCTCGGCTGGAAGCTGGGGCACGTGCTCAGCGGCCTCAGTCCGGCGTCGCTCCTGTCGACATACTCGGCCGAGCGTCAGCCGGTCGCGCAGCAGCTGATCGACTTCGACCGCGAGTGGTCTTCACTCATGGCGCGCAAGCCGGAAGAGATCTCCGACCCCAATGAGCTGGCGACCTTCTATCTGGGCACGGCCGAATTCCCCTCCGGGTTCATGACGCAGTACGGCTCGTCGATGGTGACCGCCGGCACCGAGCACCAGTCGCTCGCGCCGGGCTTCCCGATCGGCAAGCGGTTCAAGTCCGTCGAGGTCGTGCGGGTCTGCGACGGCAACGTCGTCCACCTCGGACATCACGCAAAGGCCGATGGCCGATGGCGGGTGTACGCCTTCGCCGCTGATACGGGCGGGGCGCTGGAGGACTGGGCGACCTGGATGGCATCTGCTGAGTCTCCGATCGCTCGGTACACGCCCGCCGGAGCCGATGTGGATGCGGTGTTCGATGTGAAGGCCGTCTACCGGCAGCCGTTCGAAGAGATCGACATCACGCGGGTTCCGGGCGTGTTCACCCCTCGCACCGGCCCGCTCGAGCTGACGGACTGGGAGAAGGTGTACGCCTCCGGACCGAGTGCGTGGACGGCCGCTGACATCTTCGCCGAGCGTGAGCTGTCGCGCGACGGAGTGGTCGTCGTGGTGCGCCCCGACCAGTACGTGGCGGCGGTGCTGCCTCTCACGGCGACCGACGAGCTCTCAGCGTTCTTCGCCGGCGTGCTGCTTCCGCAGCGGGTGCCGGCGGGTACGCCGCACTGAACAAACGGGACACGGGGGCTGTACACGGCGTACATCGCGGCGCCGCCCTCGCCCGACCAGAATGACACCAAGCCGTCCTACTGAGGAGTATCCGTGGCAGAGAACACCGTGACCGCCGACCGCGAGACCGAGCTGCTGGACCGCGTCCCCGACAAGCTGTTCATCGGGGGCGAGTGGCGCAATGCCACCGACGACAAGCAGCTGCGCGTCTTCGATCCCGCGACGGGTCAGGTCGTCAAGAAGATCGCGGACGCCTCTGCCGCCGATGGGAAGGCCGCGATGGATGCCGCCGCCGACGCGTTTCCGGCATGGGCGGCGACACCCGCGCGCGAGCGCGCCGAGATCCTCCGCCGCGCGTTCGACCTGCTGCAGGAGCGCAAGGAGGAGTTCGCCCTCCTCATGACGATCGAGATGGGCAAGCCGCTGGCCGAGGCACGCGGCGAGGTCGCATACGGGGGCGAATTCCTGCGCTGGTTCAGCGAGGAGACGGCTCGCATCCAGGGGCGTTACGGAGCGAACCCCGAGGGCACCGGTCGCATGATCGTCTCGCAGCATCCGGTCGGTCCCTGCTTCCTGATCACGCCGTGGAACTTTCCACTGGCGATGGCGACACGAAAGATCGCTCCGGCGCTCGCCGCGGGCTGCACCGTCGTCATCAAGCCCGCCGAGCTCACGCCTCTCACCACGCTCTACTTCGCGAAGCTCCTCGAAGACGCGGGACTGCCCAAGGGCGTCGTGAACGTCTTCACCACGTCGACCTCGGGTGCGGTGTCGGAGCCGATCATCCGCGACCCGCGCCTGCGCAAGCTGTCGTTCACCGGGTCGACTTCGGTGGGTCAGCGGCTGCTCGAGCAGGCATCGCAGGGCGTGCTGCGCACGTCGATGGAGCTCGGCGGCAATGCGCCGTTCGTCGTGTTCGACGACGCCGATCTCGACAAGGCGGTCGACGGGGCGATCCTCGCGAAGTTCCGCAACATCGGCCAGGCCTGCACTGCCGCCAACCGCTTCATCGTGCACCGCGCCGTCGCCGACGAGTTCGCCCGCCGGGTCACGGAGCGCGTGAACGGCTTCAAGATGGGCCGCGGCACCGAGGACGGCGTGATCATCGGCCCGCTGATCGACGACCGCGCAGTCGCGAAGGCCGAAGAACTCGTCGGCGACGCCGTCGAACGCGGCGCGCAGCTGCTGACCGGCGGTCAGCGCGGCATGATCGATGGACTCGGCGACGGCACCTTCTACGAGGCGACCGTGCTCACCGACGTGAAGGCGGGCAGCGACATCCTGCGCGAGGAGATCTTCGGCCCCGTGCTCGCGATCGTCCCGTTCGACACCGAGGACGAGGCCGTTGCCATCGCGAACGACACCGAGTACGGGCTCGTCTCGTACGTGTTCACCGAGTCGCTCTCCCGCGGGCAGCGCATGATCGACAAGCTCGAGACCGGGATGATGGGCCTGAACGTCGGGGTCGTCTCGAACGCGGCCGCCCCGTTCGGCGGCTGGAAGATGTCGGGCCTCGGCCGCGAGGGCGGCGCCGAGGGCATCCACGAGTACCTGCAGACCAAGTACACGCTCACCGCCAACCCGTACGCCTGACGCCAATCGCGGACGCTCACTGTCCGCAGAGCCCACGAGAATGACCCTGTGAACACAGAACGGGTGATCGAGCGTCGTCTTCGCTCGCACCGTCTGTCTGCCCCGGCGCCGAGCATCGCCGCGGCGGCGGAGCACATGCTCGCGACGCAGGGGCAGGAGTTCTGGGGCGGGCGGTGGGCTCTCGCCGCTCGCACGAAGGGCGACCCGAGCGTCCGCGACGTCGACGCGGCGTTCGATCGCGGCGAGATCGTCCGCTCCTGGACGATGCGCGGCACGATCCACGTGATACCGGCGCGCGACCTCGTCTGGGTGGTGTCGCTGACCGGCGAGCGGCAGTTCCGTGCGGCGGCTGCGGTGCACCGCGTCGAAGCGATCGACGCCGACGAACTCGCGAAGGCCGAGCGCATCGCGATGACGGCGCTCGCCGGCGGCGATCGCCTCACCCGCAAGGAGCTGTTCGCCGCGCTCGAACAGGGCGGCGTCTCGACGGTCCATCAGCGTGGCTATCACCTTCTGGTCGCTCTGTCGGTGCGGGCTCTGGTCTGCCAGGGTCCGGTCGTGCCGAGGGCGGGCGGTCCGAGCCGAGAGCAGTACGTCGTCCGCACCGACGAGTGGGTGCGGGAGCCGTTGTCACCGGTCGATCCGCTCGCCGAGTTCTTCTTCCGCTACATCAGCTCGCACGGGCCGGCCGGAGTGCGGGACTTCGCATGGTGGTCGGGGTTGCCGCTCGGCGTCTCGCGGACAGCCGCGGAGGCGGCATCCGATCGCCTCTCCGTCGTCGCCGACGATGGCGAGCCTGTGTACGTCGCCGCCGGTCCGGCCCCGCGAAAAAGCCCTTCCGCCCACGATGTGCTCGCCCTGCCGCCGTTCGAGGAGTACTACCTGTCGTACGCCGACCGGGCGGTGCCGTGTGCGCAGGAGTTCCTCGCGCACATCGGACCGAGCATGAACGGCATCGTGCGGCCGATTCTCGTCGCTCGCGGCGAGGTGGTGGGAGTGTGGACGCATTCGCTGGCGGTGGGCCGTCACACGGACGCACCGCTTCCCGAGCTGTTCGCCCCAGGGGTCGCCACGGATGCCGAGGTCGGCGCGGCCCTCGACCGGTATCGCGCCTTCATCACGGGGTGACGGGGCGCGTGGCACACTGTGACCCGTGACGTCTGAATCAGCGCCGAGCCGCGTTCCACGGCATCGCGGACGGGGACTTGCGATCGTCCTGATTGCGGGGCTCGTGCTCGTCTACGTGGTTGTGGTCGCCCTCTACGCGGTCAACGAGCGGGCCGCGAACATCGAGGGGTGCATCGAGGAGCCTCCCTCCGATGCTGTCCTGCTCTCGGTCACGCCCGAATCCGTCAACGCCGCGGGTGATCGGATCGTCGCGAATCTCACCGTCCTGTCGTTCGGGCCCGTCGGCTCCGAAGACACGGCCCTGCTCACGGAGCCACTGACGATCCTGGTCAGCGGCACCGACGGGCCGCGCTCCTTCACGATCGGCCAGGACGAGATCCCGTCGCCGCAGTCGCTCAACTTCATCACCGACGGCTACATCGAGCGCTGGCCGTTCGACTCGCACAGCGTGGACGTGGCGATCGTCTCGCTCCAGGGCGAAGGCGACGACATGACGGCCATCCCCACGCTGCTGTGCGGCTCGGCGCACGTGCCCGGGTGGACCTTCTCGTCCGAGGAGATCGCGGGCACAGATGAGGTCGTCGTCGACGGCGAGCCGGTCACGCAGATCCGGGTCACCGCCACCCGCTCGGTTGCGACGGTCGCGTTCGGCATCGTCATCCTCGGCCTCATGGCGGTGCTGCCGGTGCTGGGACTGACCGTGGCGATCGTCGCGTATCGCGGCATCCGCAAGGTCGAGGCGACGCTCATGAGCTGGATGGCGGCGATGCTGTTCGCGACGATTCCGCTGCGGACGTTCCTGCCCGGATCGCCGCCGATCGGCTCATGGGTGGACTACCTCGTCGTGCTGTGGGTGGTCGCCGGTCTGGTGCTGGGCCTGGTGATCTACGTGCTCGCGTGGCTGCGCTGGGGCGTGCGCGGTGAACGAGCCGCTCCGGACGGATCCCTCACCGTGGTCGCCGCCGGCTCCGGCGCGGCGGCATCCGTTCCGGTCTCCAGCCCGGGCGAAGGCGCGTCCGCGGACGGCGCCGCCGCGGACTGACCGCGAATCAGCCCTGCGCGTGCCGGTCGAGGAACGCGTAGACCTCGTTGTCGTCGACCCCGGGGAAAGCGCCGCGGGGGAGCGGCGAGAACATCTGCATGTGCACGCGGGCGCTCGGCCACGCCTTGCCCTGCCACCGCTGTGTGACCTCCGCGGGAGGGCGCCGGCAGCAGGACTCGTCGGGGCAGGTCGAGACGGCGCGCTTCTGGGTCTCGCGGCCGCGGAACCACTTCGCGTCGTCGAAGGGCACTCCGACCGTGATCGAGAACTCGCCGTCGGCGGTCGACCCGGTCTGGGTCGAACACCAGAAGGTGCCGGCGGGGGTGTCGGTGTACTGATAGTGCTCTGTCGTGCGGTTGTGCTCCTCGAACGCCGAGCGGGCCAGGAAGCGACGGCAGAGGATCTGGCCCTCGACCGATCCCGTCACGTCGTGGGGAACCGGTAGGTCGTCGTTCTCGTACACGCGCGAGATGGCACCTGAACCGTCCGCCCGGAGGAAGTGGAGCCGGATGCCGAGATGCTTGGTGAGCAGATTCGTCATGCGCATCGCGGCCGCTTCGTGCGTGACGCCGAACGCATCGCGGAAGTCCTCGACGGCCAGGTTGCGGTCGCGCTTTGCCTGCGTCAGGAAGGCGACCGACGCCGCCTCGGGCATGAGCGCGCATGCGGCGAAGTAGTTGATCTCGAGGCGCTGCTCGAGGAAATCGGCGTAGTCCGTCGGCCGCTGATGACCGAGGAGCCGGTGCGCCATCGCCTGCAGGGCCATCGACCGCAGCCCATGGCCGCCCGGAATGGACGCGGGCGGCAGATAGATGCGCCCGTGCTCCAGATCGGTGACCGAGCGGGCGGAGTGCGGCAGGTCGTTCACATAGAGCAGTTCGAAGCCCAGCTGCTCGGCCATCACGCTCACGGTGCGGTGGGTGAGCGCGCCCGAGACGTGGCCCGCGGCCTTGAGCTGCTTCTCGGCGAGCTGCTCGATCTCGCCGAGGTAGTTGTCGCCGTCCCGCATCCGCAGGCGCAGCTCGGTGTTCGCGCGGCGCGCCTCTTCGGGCGTGGCGATCGCCTCACGCTCGCGGCGCTGCAGCTCGCGATGCAGCCCGAGGATCGACTCGATCGTGTCGTCGGGGATACCCTTCGTCACCCGCACCGGAGGGATGCCGAGCTGGCGGAACACCGAACCGGACTGCGCGCGCTCGAGCTCGATCTCGAGTGCCGCGCGCCGGTTGGGCGGCTCGGACGACAGCAGATCGGTGACTTCGACGCCGGTCGCCGTGGCGATCGCCTGGAGCAGCGAGAGCTTGGGCTCGCGCTTGCCGTTCTCGATCAGGCTCAGCTGGCTGCCGGCGACGCCCACCAGCTCGCCCAGTTCGTCGAGGGTGAGACCCTGCGACACGCGCTGATGACGGACGCGGTGGCCGAGCGTGGACAGTTCGAGGGACGTGGGCGCCATTCCTTGATGATAGCGAAAGAAATGCAGTTCTTGAGACCAAGAGTTCCCATAACTCCTTGGAATACCTCGCATAGTGGAGGAAGAACACCGATCTGATTCGATCGAAGGAGTGACCATGGCACTTGCCGACATCTTCACCCGGCCCGCACCGCAGGCCGCCCACCGACCCATCCCGGGCATGACCGGCTTCGGTGGTCTCCCTGCCATCGACGGCGAGGGCATGCGCGACCTGGTCGCGTGGGTCGACGAGATCGCCGCACTGACCCAGCCCGACAGCATCCACTGGGTCGACGGATCGCGCGCCGAGAACGACGCCCTGCTGCGCGAGATGGTCGACGAGGGCAAGATCATCAAGCTCAACCCCGAGTGGCGCCCGGGCTCCTACCTCGCCCGCTCGCACCCGAGCGATGTCGCTCGCACCGAGGGGCGCACGTTCATCGCGTCGGAGCTCGAAGAGGATGCCGGACCCACGAACAACTGGATCGCGCCGAGCGAGATCCGGGCGACGATCACCCCGCTGTTCGAGGGCAGCATGCGCGGTCGCACGATGTACGTCGTCCCGTTCTCGATGGGCCCGGTCGGCGGCCCCCTCTCGCACATCGGCGTGCAGATCACCGACAGCGCGTACGCGGTCACCTCGATCGGCATCATGACGCGCGTCGGCGCAGATGTGCTGCGCGAGATCGCGGCCGGTGCGCACTGGGTCAAGACCGTCCACTCCGTCGGCGCGCCGCTCGCTCCCGGTGAGCAGGATGTCGCGTGGCCGTGCAACGACGAGAAATACATCGTCCACTTCCCCGACACGCTCGAGGTGTGGTCGTTCGGGTCCGGCTACGGCGGCAACGCGATCCTCGCGAAGAAGTGCTTCGCGCTGCGCATCGCCTCCGTGATCGGCCGCGACGAGGGCTGGCTGGCCGAGCACATGCTGCTCATCCGCGTGATCGACCCGTCGGGCAAGGCCTTCCACGTCGCGGCGGCGTTCCCGTCCGCGTGCGGCAAGACCAACCTGGCGATGCTGCGCCCCTCGATTCCCGGGTGGCGCGTCGAGACGCTCGGCGACGACATCGCCTGGCTGCGCCCCGGCGACGACGGACGACTCTGGGCGATCAACCCCGAGGCCGGCTTCTTCGGCGTCGCGCCGGGAACCGGCGAGTCCACCAACGTCACGGCTGTCGAGACGCTGTGGGGCAACACGATCTTCACGAACGTCGCGCTGCGCCCCGACGGAGATGTCTGGTGGGAGGGGCTGACCGATGAAGCCCCCTCCAACCTCACCGACTGGGAGGGCAACCCGTGGACGCCCGATTCGGGTCGTCCGGCAGCTCACCCGAACTCGCGCTTCACGGTGAGCGCGGGCCAGTGCCCGCAGATCGCCGGCGACTGGGAGAGCCCCGAGGGCGTTCCGCTCGACGCGATCCTGTTCGGCGGCCGACGCGCCACGAACGTTCCACTCGTGGTCGAGGCGACCGACTGGACGCATGGCGTGTTCATGGGCTCGAACATCTCGTCCGAGCGCACCGCCGCGGCCGAAGGGACCGTCGGCGAGCTGCGCCGCGACCCGTTCGCGATGCTCCCGTTCTGCGGCTACAACATGGCGGACTACTTCGGCCACTGGCTCAAGGTCGGCCAGAAGCTGCGCTTCGACCGCGCTCCGCGCATCTTCCAGGTCAACTGGTTCCGCAAGGGCTCGGACGGCCGCTTCCTC
>Ga0247819_10001668_pt1 | contig 11849 bp, 12 predicted proteins | sample 13C_Xylose_Day6_FD_193428 | JGI IMG/M metagenome (GOLD analysis project Ga0247819, IMG submission 193428) | Soil microbial communities from agricultural site in Penn Yan, New York, United States - 13C_Xylose_Day6 | ecosystem: Environmental > Terrestrial > Soil > Agricultural land | place: USA... | reverse complement strand
CCTGCACCACGGTGGGCACCAGGATGGTCCCGAAGTCGGCCGAGGTGTTGAAGTGCGAGCGCAGCCACATCACGAGGCCGAACACGACGAAGGCGAAGGTGGCGTAGAGCCGCGCGTCGACCTTGCCCACGGTCTTGCCGACCACCGGCGAGAGCACCATGGCCAGCAGGCCCACCGGCGCCATCACCATGCCCGCGTCGGTGGACGTGTAGCCCATGAACTGCTGAAGCCACAGCGGCAGCAGCACCACGTTGCCGAAGAAGAGGCCGTAGGCGACCGAGGTGGTGAGCGTGCCCGCCCAGAAGTTGCGCCGCGCGAAGAGTCGCAGGTCCACCACCGGATGCTCGTCGGTCAGCTCCCAGATCAGGAAGAAGGCGAAGCCCACGAGCGCGATCACGCCCAGCGCCACGATCAGCTGCGAGTCGAACCAGTCGTGCTCCTTGCCGAGGTCCAGCATCATCTGCAGCGCGGCGATCCACACGACCAGCAGCGCGAGGCCCACCTTGTCGATCGGCAGGCGGCGGATGACGCTCTCGCGCTTGTGGAACAGCGCCCACGACGCCGCGGCGGCGACGATGCCCACCGGCACGTTGATGTAGAAGATCCAGGGCCAGCTGATGTTGTCGGTGATCCAGCCGCCCAGCAGCGGCCCCAGCACCGGCGCGACCAGCGTCGTCATCGCCCACATCGCCATCGCCAGCCCCGCGAGCGCGCGCGGATAACTGGCCAGCAGCAGTGACTGCGACAGCGGGATCATCGGACCGGCCACGAAACCCTGCAGCGCGCGGAAGGCGATCAGCAGCGGCATGCTGGGCGCCAGGCCGCACAGCCAGGACGCGAGCACGAACAGCATCACGCTGGCGACGAACAGCCGCACCTGGCCGAAGCGTTGCGACAGCCAGCCGGTCAGCGGCACCGCGATGGCGTTGGCCACAGCGAAGCTGGTGATGACCCAGGTGCCCTGGTTGGGGCTGACGCCCAGGTCCCCGGCGATGGCCGGCAGCGACACGTTGGCGATGGACGTGTCCAGCACGTTCATGAAGGTCGCGGCGGACAGGGCGATGGTGCCCCAGACCCGCGCCGCGCCCTCCAGCGGCGGCGGCGCCACATGCGCGCCGGCGGGGGCCGACATCAGTGCACCCCGCTCGACGCCGCGACCGAAGCGGACACCGGCACCGCGGACTTGTTCGCCGGCGCGGGCTGGGCGACGCGTTCAGACGCGCGGCCCAGGTTGGCCGCGACGATGCGGCGCACCGCTTCGTCCGCGCCCGCGTCCTGCGTGGCGAACACGGGCGTGGTCGCGACCGCGTTGGCGCGCGTCGCATCGGCCAGCGTCTTGCCGCCCTGCTCGCGCACGTCCACGGTGGCCGTCATCGACAGGCCCACGCGCAGCGGATGGCGCGCCAGCTGCTCGGGATCGAGCGCCACGCGCACGGGCACGCGCTGCACCACCTTGATCCAGTTGCCGGTGGCGTTCTGCGCGGGCAGCAGCGCGAACGCCGCGCCGGTGCCCACGCCCAGGCCCGCCACGCTGCCCTGGTATTCCACCTTCTCGCCGTACACGTCGGCGGTGAGCTTGACCGGCTGGCCGATGCGGATGCTGCGCAGCTGCACTTCCTTGAAGTTGGCGTCCACCCAGACCTGCTGCAGCGGCACGATGGACATCAGCGGCGTGCCGGCGGCGACGCGCTGGCCCAGTTGCACGGTGCGCTTGGCGACGTAGCCATCCACCGGCGCGGGCAATGCGGCGCGCTGCGTGGCCAGCCAGGCCTCGCGCACCTTGGCCGCGGCGGCCTGCACGCTGGGATGCTGTTCCACCGTCGTGCCCTCGGTCTGGGCCTGGTTGCTCGCGAGCTGTTCGCGCGCGGCGGACACGCCGGCCTGGGCCGCGGCGAGTGCGCTGCGTGCATTGGCCAGCTGGGCCTGCGCGTGGTTCAGCTCCTCCTTGGACACCGCACCGTTGCCGGTGAGCGACTGGCGGCGTTCCAGGTCGTCGGTGGCGCGGCGAACTTCCGATTCCGCCTTGGCGATGTCGGCCTGGCGCAATTGCACCTGCGCGGCCAGCGAGCCGTTGTTGGCGAACAGGGTGCGCACCTGGCGCACGGTCTGCGCCAGGTTGGCCTCGGCCTGCTGCAGCGTGACCTGCGCGTCGGCCGGGTCCAGTCGCACCAGCGGCTGGCCCGCCTTGACGAAGTCGGTGTCGTCGGCGAGCAGCGACAGCACGGTGCCGCCGATCTGCGGCGTGATCTGCACGACGTTGCCCTGCACGTAGGCGTTGTCGGTGCTCTCGTAGTGGCTGGCGACCAGCCACTCGTAACCGCCCCAGGCGATGCCGCCCACCAGGACGACGGCGGAGAGGGCCAGCAGGCCCTTCTTGCGCTGCGCGCGGCGATCGGGCACGGCGGGGCTGTTTTCGGGCGTGTTGCTCATGGCGTTGTTCTTTCGGGATTCAGGGGTTGCGTGCGGCCAGGCGGGCGGTGTCGGCGTCGGGCTCGAAGCCACCGCCGAGGGCGCGCATCAGCTGCACTTGCGTATCGAGCGCGCGGCCGGCCAGGTCGACGGCCAGGCGGCGCTGGTTGAGGACGGCGGTCTCGGCCGACAGCACGTTCAGGTAGGTGCCCAGGCCGGCGCGGTAGCGCTGCACCGCGATCTCGTAGGCGCTTTCGGCGGCCTGCTGCGCCTGTTGCTGTTCGGCCTGCTGTCGCACGATGGACCGCGAGGAGGCGACCTGGTCGGCCGCGTCGCGCACCGCGTCGAGCAGCGCGCCGTTGTAGCTCTCGACCGCGAGGTCGAGGTCCGCGGTCTTGCCGCGCAGGTTGGCGCGCAGCCGGCCGGCATCGAAGATCGGCAGGTGCAGCGCGGGACCGACGCCCCACTGCAGGCTGCCGGAATCCATCAGGTTCGACAGGCCGATGCTCGAAAGGCCGATGAACGCCGACAGGTTCACGTTGGGATAGAACTGCGCCTTCGCGCTCGCCACGTCGTGCGTGGCCGCCTCCACGCGCCAGCGGGCGGCGGTGATGTCGGCGCGGCGGGCCAGCAGGTCGGCGGGCAAGGTGTCCGGAACGGTCACGGGCCGGGCCTGCGCCAGCGAGCGCGGCTCGATGCGCAGGTCGGGCCGGCCGACCAGGGCGGCGAGCGCGTTGCGCGTGAGCTCGGCCTGCTCCTTGAGCGCCTCGATCTGCTGGCGCGCTTCGGGCAGCGCGCCTTCGCTCTGGCGCAGCTCCAGCGTGGTGTCCAGGCCGGCACGGACGCGATCGCGCACCAGCCCCAGCTGCTCGTCGCGCTGGGCCAGGCTGCGCTGCGCCACCTGCAGCTGGTCGTTCACGCGGGCGAGCTGGAAGTAGCCGCGAGCCACCTGGCTGGCCAGCAGCACGCGGGCGGCGTCCACCTCGGCCTGGGAGGCACGGGCGCCGCCGAGCGCGGCTTCGAGCGCCTGGGCGTACTTGCCGAAGAAGTCGATCTCCCAGCTGGCGCCCAGCTGCAGCGTGCCCGAGTCGCGGATCGAACCGGCCAGCGGCGGCGGCACGGCACCGGTCTCGGTGTAGCGCTGGCGGCGCACGTCGAGCGAGCCTTCCACCTGCGGCAGCGCGGCGGCATTGGCCACCTCCAGCACCGCGCGGGCGCGGTTCAGGCGGGCCTGCGCCACCTTGAGCGTGGGGCTGCCGGCGAGCGCCTGGTCGACGAGGGTGTCGAGCTGCGCATCGCCGAAAGCCTTCCACCATTGCGGCGCGACGGCGGGCACCGTCGATTCGGCGCCGGCGGGCGTCAAGGTTTCGGGGCTGCGAAGCCGGGCCTGCGGCTCGATGCCGGAGAAGCTGGCGCAGCCGGCCAGCGCGAGGGCGGCCACCAGCGCGGCCAATGATGGAGCGCGGCGCATCAATCTTCCTTTCGCAGTTCTTGTTCGTACTCGGCGCCGTTGGCCAGCATGCGGCCCAGCATGTCCTTGAGCAGCAGCCATTCCTGGCGGCTGAACCCGCGCAGGTAGCCGTTGACCACCTTGCACAGCGCTTCCGGCACATGGCTCACCGCCTCGCGGCCGACATCGGTGAGCTCCAGCTTCACGACGCGGCGGTCCTCCAGCGATCGCAAGCGGCGCACCAGGCCCTTGGCTTCCAGCCGGTCGAGCGTGCGCGTCATCGCGCCCGCGTCCAGCTGGCATTCGCGCGCCAGCTCGGCCGCTGTGGTGGCGTGGCCCAGCTGCAGCTTGTAGAGCGGGATCCACTGCGCGTTGGTGAGGCCGCGCGGGTCCAGCTCGTGCTGCACATGCGTCGCCACGCTGCCGAGCAGCCGGCGCATCAGGTAGACGACGTTGTCTTCGGGACGGTATTGCTCGGGCGTGTAGAAGGCGGCGTCGCGGGGCGACGGCCTGCGCGACGACGGGCGGGTAGAGGATTCGGCGGCTGACATGAGGACGCGATATTAGTTGCCTAGACAACCATTGTCAAGGCTATGATAGGCTGGGCAAGCAGCGGCCTTGCGAAGGCCGCTCGGGTATTCACTTAGACTGGTTTGTCACCCCGCCGCGAGCCCATGCATTCCAGCCCAACGACACGTTTTCGCGACCTCGGTGTGCTGCGCGAATGGGAGCTGATCGATGCCATCGACGAGGGCTTCTGCGTGGTCCAGGTGCTCTTCGATGGCGAACGCGCGACCGACTACCGCTTCGTCGAGGTCAATGCCTCCTTCGAACGCCAGACGGGGCTGGCCGGCGCCATCGGCAGGACCATGCGCGAGCTGGCGCCCACGCACGAGGAGCACTGGTTCGAGACCTACGGCCGCGTGGCTCGCACGGGCGAGCCGGTTCGGTTCGGCCAGGGCGCCGCGCAACTGGGCGCGCGCTGGTACAACGTGTACGCGTTCCGGGTCGGCGATCCCGCCCTGAACCTGGTGGCCATCCTCTTCCGGGACGAGGCGGAGCGCCGCCGGGTGGAAGTGGCCCTGGAGGAGAGCCGGCGGCGACTGGAGGCGGCGCTGTCGACGGCGCGCATGGCCTCCTGGACCTGGGCGCCCGCCACCGACCGGCTGGACGCATCCGCCTCGGTGGCCCAGGTCTACGGCCTGCCGCCGGGCGCGAGCCTTTCGACCGGGAACGAGGGCCTGGCGCTGGTTCACCCCGACGACCACCCGTCCCACCGCAGGCTCCTGGCGCGCGCCCGCGAGCAACGCGAGGGCTGGCATACGGAGTTCCGCATCGTGCGGCCGTGCGACGGCGAGGTGGCCTGGCTGGAGGAGCACGCGAGCGTCTCCAACGATCCGCAGACAGGCGCGCTGCGCTGGACCGGGCTGGTGTGGGACGTCACCGAGCGCAAACGGGTCGAGCAGGCCTTGCGCGACGCCGACCACCGCAAGGACGAGTTCATCGCGACGCTGGCGCACGAGCTGCGCAATCCGCTCGCGCCGATCCGGAACGTCGTCGAGCTGCTCCGGCGGCAGCCGGGCCTGGCTCCCGCGGTCGAGAACCTGCGCGGCATCCTGGAGCGGCAGGTGCGCCACCTCTCGCGGCTGGTGGACGACCTGCTCGACGTGAGCCGCATCACCAGCGGCAAGCTGGACCTGCGGCGCGAGCGGGTGGTGCTGCAGGACGTGCTGGCCGTCGCCGTGGAGGCCTCGCAGCCCACGGCGCGCCACGCGTTCGAGATGTCCGTCCCGCCGCAGCCGCTGTTCCTGCATGCGGACCCGGTCCGGCTGGCCCAGGTCTTCGCCAACCTGCTGAACAACGCCCGCAAGTTCACGCCCGCGGGCAACCGCATCTCACTTTCGGGGCAGCGCCTGGGCGACAGCGCGAGGGTGGTCGTGCGCGACGAGGGCATCGGCATCGCGCCGGCCGACGTCCGCCGCATCTTCGAGCCCTTCGTGCAGGTCGGCGGCGACCCGGCCCTCTCGCAAGGCGGCCTGGGGATCGGGCTGTCGCTCGCGCTTTCGCTGGTGCGGATGCACGGCGGGACCATCGAGGCCCACAGCGCCGGTCGGGGGCAAGGCAGCGAATTCGTCGTGCTGCTGCCGCTGGACGAACACGACTAGCGGCCGGGCGCGATGTCGGAAACCCTGGAACGGCTCGTGCAGGTGCGGATGCCCTACGGAAAGTACAAGGGCACGCTGATCGCCGACCTGCCGGGCAACTACCTGAACTGGTTCGCGCGCGAGGGCTTTCCGTCCGGAGAGCTGGGGCGCCTGCTGGCGCTCATGCACGAGATCGACCACAACGGCCTGAAGCATCTGCTCGGGCCGCTGCGGGAGGGAAGCACGGGATCCCCGCCTGCGCGGGGATGACGGGGGCGCGCGCTAGCAGCGCACTTCGACTTCGCCGACGCCCTCGAACGCCACGTGCACGCGGTCGCCCGCGGCGGCGGGGAGCATGCCGCACCAGCTGCCGGTGGTGACGACCGTTCCCTCGGGCACGGCGCGTCCTTCGAGCGATGTCACGTGCCGCAGCCAGATCGGAAGCAGCCAAGCGGGATCGGCCAGCGTGTGCGTGCCGACGAACTCGCGGGCCGGCGCGTCGCCGATCTGCACGCGGCACGGCTGGCGGTCCCACGCGCGCGGCGCGAACGGGATCCATTCGCCCAGGACCAGCGCGCCATGCGACTGCTGGTCGGCCAGCTTCAGAAGCGGCGTGGCCTGCTGCGGATCGCGCCAACGCGAATCGACCAGCTCGATGGAGACGGTCATCGCGTCCACGAGGCCCGGTGCTTCTTCGTGCGAGAGGCGCGCCGCCTCGTCGGGCGTGACGTCGCGCGCCAGCCGCAGCGCGATCTCCGCTTCGACGATTCGCATGTTGAAGTGGCTGTCCCGCGCGTCGGCCGGGCTGCTCCACACCATCGCGGGCGGCAGCGGTGCATGCGTGAGCGCGCCTTCGCGCTTGGGCCCGCCCGATTTCCAGAAGCGGGGCACGCCCGCATCGAACCACTTCAGTTCCTGCGCGACGCGCGCCTGCACGGCATAGGCCGCCTCGGGCGCCTGCAGCAGCGACGCCAGGGGTGCCGCATCCGCGGGAGCGTTGTTCCGGCGGGCCTCGGCGAGGACGCGAGCGACGGTGTTGACGGAGTCGGACATTCGATGGACCAGGGATGAGAAGCCCGTAGTCTGCCGTGAATCCAGCCGAGTTGCTTTTGCGGCGACGCGAGCTCGGCGCTCGTGCCCGTTCGCGACAACAGCATCATTCGCGTCCTACACCGATATAGGAGCCAGGCCACTCGATGCGTGGGTCGCTCGCGGTCTTTACTGCGGGGCGTTCCAACTCATTGGAGGTCAACATGAGAATCCTGTCCGTCTTCCTTCCCGTCCTCGCCGTCGCCGCGCTCACCACGGGTTGCGCAGGGATGCGCTCAGGGAGCACCACCACCGCGATGGGCGCGGGACCCGCGCAGCAGACCGTGATGTGCCGCGACGGCGCCTGGACCGTGACCACGGCCGAATGCAGCAACCACGGCGGCGTCGAGCGCGCCATGACGCCCTCCAAGTAGATCCTGCTCGTCGCTTACATCCGCTCGCGAACTTTGCTCGCGAGCCATGCTGCGGTCGCCCTGAAAGAGGACGATCGTGGCATGAACGTCAGACGCATCACGACAGGAGCAGCAGTGCTCGCCATGGCGGGCCTGCTCGGCGGGTGCGCGGTCTATCCGGCCTACCCCGCCTACACGAGCTATCCGAGCGCGCCGGTGGTCTATAGCGGCAACGGCGTTCCCGTGGCCCCCGCGCCGGTCGTCGTGGCGCCGGCGCCGGTCTACGTGGCCCCGCCGCCGCCCGTGTACTACGGCCCGGCGTTCTATCCCTCGATCAGCCTCGGATTCTTCGGGCGCTTCGGCGGCCACGGCCACGGCCACCGGCACTGAGTCGGCGGATCAGCGGACCGCCTTCGGTCCGAACAGGATCATCAGGCCGTCGTCGACGACCGCGAGCTTCTCCGGCACGAATCCCATCGTGTCCGCGAGCGCCAGTTCCTTCTCGGTGAACTGGTACAGGACGATGTCGCCGAGGGCGTCCTTTGCCGTTCCCGCCAGCACCTTCTGCAGCGCGCCGACCGCGCCGGGTTGCATCCCGGGCAGCTGCACGTCCAGGATCTCGGGTTCGTAGGCACGCACCGTTCGGTCGCGCGCTTCGTAGCGAACGTTGAAGGAGACATCGACCTCGCCGCTCGGAAGCGCGTCGCGCAGCACCGGCCCGCTGGCCTGCGCGGTGAGTCCCGCGCCGAGCCGGTTGCGCGCCGGCAGCAGGAGCAGGCGCGGCGAACCGACCTGCAGCGCGAACAGGTCCTCGATGCCGAACTTGACCGGAAAGCGCTCCGACAGCGCGCGATGCAGTTGCGCGGCGGAGACCTTGTGGCGCGGCGTGCCCTCCATCTCCTGCGCGAGCAGGCGGCCGATCGGCGCGAGGGCCAGGGCGCTGAGCATCCATCGGCGATTCATGACGCCGATTGTGACGCTCGCGCCGCGAAACGTCAGAGAACGACCACCACCAGCAGTGCGACCAGCAGGATGAGGATGATGTCGCGATCGCTCAGCGCGCCGCCGGCCGGCATGGCGTCGATGCGCTGGGCCAGCGCATGCACTTCCTCGTGCGTCATCGCGTCGACGCGCGCGTTGGCGTTGAGGCCGTCCACGCCCAGCGTGCGCAGGCGGTCCTGGAGCTTGTTGCTGTCCAGGAACTGCTTGACCTTCTCGCGATCACGGTCCGCCTGCGTGGACGCCGACGACTCCAGGACCGCCTCCGGCCCCAGCATCTCGGCTTGCGCGACGGTGGTCTGCAACGCGAACACGGCGGCCAGGCCGCAGCAGGCCAGGCGGGTGCGATGGGACAGTTTCTTCATTGGACGTCTCTCACCGTGGAAAGGGGAGAACGACTATATCGACTGCCTCTCGCGAATGGGGCCCGCCGGCGCGGATGAGTTGGTGCGAGGCTACTCGCCGCCGAGCTTGTCGATCAGCGCGGCCAGTTGCGCGACCTCATCCGCCTTCAGGTCGGTGAGCGGCGGGCGCACCGGGCCGGCGTCGTGGCCGACGATCTTCGCGCCCGCCTTGACGATGCTGACCGCGTAGCCGGCCATGCGGTTGCGGATCTCCAGGTAGGGCATGAAGAAGTCCTTCAGCAGCCGGTGCTGGGTGGCCATGTCGTCGTCGCGCACGGCTTCGTAGAACTTCATCGCGGTCTTGGGGATGAAGTTGAAGACCGCGGACGAGTACACCGGCGTGCCCATCGCCTTGTACGCGGCGGCATAGACCTCGGCCGTGGGCAGGCCGCCCAGGTAGCTGAAGCGGTCGCCCATCTTCTGGTACACGGCCACCATCGCCTCGATGTCGCCCACGCCGTCCTTGAAGCCCACCAGGTTGGGGCAGCGATCGGCCAGGCGCGCCAGCGTCGCGGGCGTGTAGCGGGCCTGCGCGCGGTTGTAGACGATGACGCCGAAGTCCACGCTCTTGCACACGGCCTCGACATGAGCGGCCAGGCCTTCCTGGCCCGCTTCGGTCAGGTAGTGGGGCAGCAGCAGGATGCCGTGCGCGCCGGCCTTCTCGGCGGCTTGCGCATAGGCGATGGTCTGGCGCGTCGGGCCGCCGGCGCCCGCGATGATGGGCACCGTGCCGCGGCACACGTCCACGGCGGTCTTGACGATCTCGGGATATTCCTCGGGCGTCAGCGAGAAGAACTCGCCGGTGCCGCCGGCCGCGAACAGCGCGCTCGCGCCGTAGGGCGCCAGCCATTCCAGGCGCTTGACGTAGCCGGCGCGATGGAAGTTGCCTTGCGCGTCGAAGTCCGTCACGGGGAAGGACAGCAGGCCGGAGCCCATGATGGTCTTGAGTTCTTGGGGCGTGAAGCTCATGAGGATTCGGGAAAAGGAAGAAGGAGAAAAAGGGAGGGGATCAGCGGACCAGGCAGGGCTTCTTGGGATCGAACTTCCAGCCCGGCACCAGGAACTGCATGGCGATGGCGTCGTCGCGGGCGCCCAGGCCGTGCTTCAGATACAGCTGGTGGGCTTTCTCGAGTTCGGCCATGTCGAGTTCGATGCCCAGGCCCGGCTTCTTCGGCACCTGCACGTAGCCGCCTTCGATGCGCAGCGGTTCCTTGGTCAGGCGCTGGCCGTCCTGCCAGATCCAGTGCGTGTCGATGGCCGTCACGCGGCCCGGCGCGGCCGCGCCCACGTGGGTGAACATGGCCAGCGAGATGTCGAAGTGGTTGTTGGAGTGCGAGCCCCAGGTCAGGCCGAAAGCCTGGCAGGTCTGGGCCACGCGCACCGAACCCGCCATGGTCCAGAAATGCGGATCGGCCAGCGGGATGTCGACCGATTGCAGCGACAGCGCATGCGCCATCTCGCGCCAGTCGGTCGCCACCATGTTGGTGGCGGTGGGCAGGCCGGTGGCGCGGCGAAATTCCGCCATCACCTCGCGGCCGCTGAAAGCGCCCTCGGCGCCGCACGGGTCCTCGGCATACGCCATCACGCCGTGCAGGTCGCGCGTGATGCGCACCGCGTCCTTGAGCAGCCAGCCGCCGTTGGGGTCCAGCGTGCAGCGGGCTTGGGGGAACCGCTCGTGCAGCGCGCGGACGGCCTCGACCTCCTCCTCGCCGCGCAGCACGCCGCCCTTGAGCTTGAAGTCCTGGAAACCGTACTTGGCGTGAGCCGCTTCGGCCAGCTTGACGATGGCCTCGGGCGTGAGCGCCGCCTCGTGGCGCAGGCGGCTCCAGTCGTCGGCCGCGTCGGGTTCGCCGCGGTACGGCAGGTCGGTCTTGCGGCGGTCGCCGACGAAGAACAGGTAGCCCAGCATCTGCACCGCGTCGCGTTGCTGGCCTTCGCCGAGCAGCGCGGCCACGGGCACGCCGAGGAACTGGCCCAGCAGGTCGAGCAGCGCCGACTCGACGGCCGTCACCGCGTGGATGGCCACGCGCAGGTCGAACGTCTGCTGGCCGCGGCCGCCGGCGTCGCGGTCGGCGAAGCGCTTGCGCATCGCATTGAGCACCGCCTGGTGGTTGCCGATGGATTGGCCGACCACCAGCGGCGTGGCGTCCTCCAGCGTCTGGCGGATCTTCTCGCCGCCGGGGACTTCGCCCACGCCCGTGCGTCCGCTGCTGTCGGTCAGGATGACCACGTTGCGGGTGAAGAACGGCGCGTGCGCGCCGCTGAGGTTGAGCAGCATGTCGTCGTGTCCCGCGACGGGGACGACACGCAGTGCGGTGATGACGGGCGTGGAACTCATGCGATGGCTACTGCTGGAAGTGGGGTCAGTCCGCGGTGATCTTGCGCGCCTTGATCAGGTCGCGCCAGCGGGCGAACTCACGCTGCTGGAAGGCGGTGAACTCGGCCGGCTTGCTGGCCACGATCTCCAGGCCCTGGTCGAGCATGCGCTTCTTGACGGTGGGCTCGTTGATGGCGGCGATGGCGGCGTTGGCGATCTTGTCGCGCACGGCCGGCGGCAGGTTCTTCGGCGCGGCCAGGCCTTGCCAGGAATAGACCTCGGCGCCCTTCACGCCGGCTTCGGCCAGCGTGGGCACGTCGGGCAGCACGGGCGAGCGCTTGTCGCCGGTGACGGCGATGGCGTGCAGCTTGCCGGAGCGGATGTGCTGCAGCACGGCGTTCACGTTCTGGAACGAGTACTGGACCTGGTTGCCCAGGAGGTCGTTGATGGCCGGGGCGCCGCCCTTGTAGGGGATGTGCAGGCCTTCGGTGCCGGTCTGCTGCCAGAAGAGTTCGGCCGACAGGTGGTCGGACGAGCCGTTGCCGGAGCTGGCGAAGCTCACCTTGCCCGGCTTGGCCTTGAGCTCGGCGATGACGTCGGCGACCTTGCGCGCCTTCTGGTCGGAGCTGGCCACCAGCACGTTGGGCGCCTGCACCGGCACGCTCAGGTAGTCGAAGTCCTTGG